>Ga0207690_10002492_pt1 | contig 11129 bp, 8 predicted proteins | sample KBSC23metaG_FD_184315 | JGI IMG/M metagenome (GOLD analysis project Ga0207690, IMG submission 184315) | Corn rhizosphere microbial communities from Kellogg Biological Station, Michigan, USA - KBS C2-3 metaG (SPAdes) (version 2) | ecosystem: Host-associated > Plants > Roots > Rhizosphere > Soil ...
TTCCATCAGCGAGCCCCAGAGTCGCTCGCCGTCGATGCGGAGGTCCGACATGATTCTCCGTGCTGGGCAAGGAGGATTTTGCCCGGACTCACTCTACCATCGCCGTCGGGTTGCCCCGTATGAGCGGCGGGCAAGCGCATCGCCCGGCGATCCGGGACACATGTGTGCTTCCATCATGACGCCGCATGTGCAGTTGCGCGCCGCGATCGGGGCCGGGATTGCCGCCGGCATTCTCGCGACCGTCGTGGAGGTCGCGCTGTGGCTGGCTTTGACCGACGCGTTGCCCGAAATCCTCTACCGCGATGCGCGCTTCGCGGCCGCCATCGTGATGGGGTCGAGTGCGCTCTCGCCAGCGGACTCGCGCGTATCGATCATGCTCGTCGCGACGCTCGTCCACTTCGCACTGTCCATCGTCTATGCCGTCATCGTAGCCCGTCTGACGGCGCGGCTCCGGATGCACACTGCGCTGCTTGCCGGAGGCGTCTTCGGCCTGGCGCTATTTATCGTCAATCTGTACGGCTTCACGGCGCTTTTCCCGTGGTTCGCGGCGAGTCGTGACGGGATCACGCTCGCGGCGCACGTCGCGTTCGGCGTCGTCGCAGCCGGCGCTTACCGAGTGGCGGTCCGGCGCGAGCTCGTTTGATCCCCCGACGCTCGCGGCTTCGCCGCTTCGCTGCCCCCGCGGGGGGCGGAATTCGACGCTCGGGACGGCCCTTCGCGTCTCATGTGATGGGACCGAAGAAACCGACAGGGGCCGGTTCCGGTTATCATGAGAGCGCCCTGTCCAGCGCGGGATTCGTGAGCGGTCGCCACTCATGCGCCAAGGCATTGCATTTGCCGTTCTGCTTGCCGTAGCGGGTCACGTCTCCGCCGAAGCGTTGCAGTGGGTGTGCCGCGCCGCCATCGGCGAAGACGATCCGGTAGACATCATCATCGCGGTCGATCTGGCGACGTCGGCGATCACGGAACGAGACTTCAGATGGACGACGACCGACGGCGATACGACGATCGACTGGAGCCTGACCCGCTCGCGTGATGTGCTGCGAGCCGCAATCCTCACCGGACCCGATGCGGGCTTGCAGATCTCGGGTTCGTGCGACGAAAAGGCGTAGAGACTATCCGGATGGTCGTTGGCGGTCTTGGCCGCGCGCACACCGTGTGAACGACATAAACATCCCACGGAAGCTGTCTCTGCCTGTCGAGCCGCGCACAGTGACCGTGCCCCTCGTCGCGGTCAAAACTTGGGAATGCGCAGCGTCTTGCTGATCATCATCGTTCCCGACACGACGAACAACAGCACCAGCGGGTGCAATTCCCACGGCCCGATGCGCCAGACGCCCCCATAGAGGCCGTCGCCGATGCGTCCTTGCCACGCGGCAAAGGCCAGCACGGCGGTCAACACGACGCTGGTCGGAATGGGCGTGCCTTCGAAATACTTGACGGTCGCTCCGCCCTGCGAGAGCTGCTCGGCGGTGACGTTGAAACGGGCCAGGCGGGCGACGCCGCAGCAGACGAAATAGACGAGCGCGACGGCGTCCCAGAAGCCGTCCATGCCGGCCGCAAACGCGAGCGTCGCAGGCGCGACCCCGAACGAGATCACGTCGGCCAGCGAATCGAGCTCACGCCCGAGCAGCGATTGCCGCTGTCGCCAGCGCGCGACGCGCCCGTCGAGCACGTCGAACACGAACGCGGCTGGCGCGAATGCGACTGCGACCGCCAAATAGCGCCCGTCGTGCGTGCCGAGAAAAGCCATGGCGCAAAACACCGCGGCGACGCCGCACGCCGCGTTGGCCAGTGTCAGGAAGTCGGCAAGCTGCAGACTTCGCATCATCGAGAAATGCCTAGGCAGATCGTCAGCGCGTTTCATGCCCTCACGAACCCATTTCGAAAAGATACGGCGCTCCGGAACCACCGATACCGTTTCCGACCGCTGTTCCAGGAAATCCAGCGCCAAGTATCTCATCTGGCAATGTCAACTGCGAGTCGTGCGTTGTATGCCAGGCCCGTCTGCTTGGGCACCCGGCCGGCAACTTGTCAACCGTAAGCGGCGCGTTTCGTGCGCGCTCAACGATTCCCGCGCGAGTCGATCGGCACCAGCCGGTGCCTGTCGTTGAAGCGTCCGATCTCCGCGCCCATGCGGTCGCCCGCATCCTGGTCGTATCGGAAATGGATGCCGCCATAGACGCGCGCATCGGATACGTCGTCGGTGATCGTGCGTAAATCCGAGTAGGAGAGGACGATCCCGGGCGCCTTGGCCTCCGTGAGCGTGATGTCGTGGTGCTTGCGCCCGTAAGCGCGCTCCAGCACAGCACGCGCCGCACCACCGCCTGCACCGTGTGCCGACGGATAGCTCGGAAAACACGGCGTCGTGACGAAGGGACGGAAGCTCGCGTTGGGCGCCGTGCGAGCGTTGCCGTCTTCGTCGGCCCGCGCGCTTGCCGTCTCCGGCCGCCAGGTCGTGTAGTGATACTTCGACTCGAACACGGTAATGTGCGCGTCGCTGAGCGACATGTTGAGGATTGCAAGCGTGCGCGCGGTCCGCGAGATATCGCCGGTGCCGTCCTCGACAGCGAGCTGCCGGGTGACCAGATTCCAGCCGCGGTGCGGCGGTTGTGCCGCATAGAAATTTGCGACGTCGGCGCGGTCCGGGGGACGCAGCACGCTGCCCTGATCGCCAATGGCCTGCACCTCGTTCAGATTCTTCGCATACCGGTCGCTCGTCAGCGCAGGCGGCGCCTCCGCACGAAACTGCGCGGAGCTTTCGACGCCGAACGGCTTCACGAACTGCCAGTGGAGGAACGTGCCCCGGCCGCTGGCCGGCGGGTTTGCGCAGGAAGGCGTCGGCTGCCATTCATACGGCGCAACGCTTACGGGCGTGTAAAACATCGGTGACTGTGCGCCGTCGTTCACGCGATCTGCGGCCACTGCCGCAGCGGCGGCCCGCCCTGCCTCGACACCGCCGGCTTTTGCCGCACCGTCCGGGAGGGCTGCGAGTGACTCGGCCTGCTTCTGGTCGAGGAAGCTCTGCTGCGCGGGAAACAGCCAGGCGAGCGCGTCGTGGGCAGCGACGATGGCGGCCGCCTCTTCGGATGCGCCCGCAGGCGCGGCGATCGTGCCGAAATACGGTTGATAGCGGTGCGTGATCGCGTCGACCGCCTCGAACACGGCGACCTGGACTGCGGCCATTGCGCGCGTCCCCGGAAATGGCGGAATGTCGCCGGCGGCCTCGACTGCGATCTCGTTCCAGTGCAGCACCACGGCATCGCTCGTTACCGCAGCCGCGCTCGATGCGCCAAACCCGATGCACGACGCGCCGACGAGTGCCACACCGAGTGCCGAACTGCACCGGGTACCGTCGAGACGAAGCGCGTTCACGACAACGTGGGTAAGCTGCTGCTTCATGGTGGCTCCTTGAAGGACCGGCCCGATGTGGACCGTGGCCGCATCGTCCGCCGGAGCCCTATTCAAGTCCTTGGCGCGCGCTTAATTCTTTCTGAAACGCGCGGAGCAGGCGCGGCGCTATACTTTTCGTACGCTCGCAAGGCCGTCCTGACGTGATGAGCCGCGAACCTGCCGTTTCTCGCTATCGCTTCAACCGGTTCGAGCTGGATCTTCGCAACCGGACCTTGCTCGACGACGGCAAGCCGGTGCCGCTCGGGCCCCGCGCGCTGGACGTCCTCGTCGTTCTGCTCGAGCATGCCGGTGACCTCGTCCTCAAGGACGAGCTGCTCGAACGCGTGTGGGAAGGCCTCGTCGTGGAGGAGAACAACCTTCACGTGCAGGTGTCGGCCCTGCGCAAGCTGCTGGGCGCCGAGGCGATCGCGACGATCCAGCGACACGGCTATCGGTTCGCCTGGCCGGTGATTGGCGAAGCGTCGCCCGCGCGCTCGCAACAAGCCGCATCCGGCGCGAACGACGCGAATGCGAGCGAGCCGGCGACGTCGAATGGTGGTCTGCCTCCGCTCTACGGGCGCGCCACGGATCTCGCCGTCCTGAACGGCATGATTCTGGCCAATGCCATCGTGACCGTCGTGGGACCTGCAGGCATCGGCAAGACGCGCCTCGCCGAAGCCGCTGCGCGCGAGGCGGGCGCCGCGTTTGCCGATGGAATGCGTTTCGTCGAATTCGCGCAACTCGCCGATCCGGCGCTCGTGACGGTCACGGCGTCACGCGCGCTCGGGATTGCGGCCGGCGATCCGGACACCGCCCTCGACTTCACCGTTCAGGCATTGGCGGGCCGCCGGCTGCTGCTGGTCCTCGACAATTGCGAGCATTTGCTGGACGCCGTCGATCGCCTGGTGTCCGCGCTGCGCAAGGATGCGCCGAACGTGCATCTGCTGATCACCAGCCAGGAATTGCTGAGACATCCCGATGAGCACGTCTACCGGCTCGGCGCGCTGGCGCTGCCTGCCGATGCCACGGTCGCGAGCGCACGCGAGGCCGGCGCCACCGAGCTCTTCGTCGCACGTGTCCAGTCGCTGGATCCGCTTTTCGTCCTGAGCGACGCCAATGTCGCAGCGGTGATCGACATCTGCCGGCGGCTCGACGGCATTCCGCTCGCGCTCGAGCTCGCGGCGGCGCGCGTGCCGCTCCTCGGCTTGCACGGCGTTTGCGAGCGTCTCGACGAGCGGTTCCGCCTTCTGACGGCGGGCTCGCGCCTCGCGCTGCGCAAGCACCAAACGCTGCGTGCCGCGCTGGAGTGGAGTTACGGGCTGCTGTCAGCGCCAGAGCAACGAGTGTTCGACCGGCTCGGTGTCTTCGCCGGGAGCTTCGCCATGGACGCGGCCCAGGAACTCGCCGCGGACGAGGAGATCGACGGATGGGCCGTGCTGGATCACCTTGGGGCGCTCGCGAACAAGTCGCTGGTGAACGTCGAGAACGTCGAAGCAGGAGCCGCCTGCCGATACCGGATGCTGGAAACGACGCGCGCATTCGCGCTCGAGCGCCTCGCCACTCGGGGTGACACGCCGCTCGTGATGCGCCGTCATGCGGAGGTCGTGCGAGCGTCGTTCGAGCGATATTGGAGCGCCCTGTTGCAGGGCGTATCGGTCGCGACGATCTTCGCGCAGTTCGCGCCGGATCTCGACAATCTGCGCCAGGCGTTGCGCTGGGCGCAGGAGTCCGATCGCCAAATCGGCGCGGCGCTGCTGGGGACCGCCGGGGCGGGCTATTACCTCGATTGGATGCAGCTGAACGCGGAAGGATGGCGGTGGTGCCAGGCCTTCAGGCCGTTCGTGGACGAATCGGCCGCGACGGACGCCGCGCGATTCTGGCTCGCCTGCGCCGAGCTCGGCACGGAAACATCGCTCGAGGAATCGATCCGCGACGCGCATCGCGCGATCGCGATGTATCGCGACGCCGATGACCGGCGCGGCCTGTACCAGGCGTGGAATGCGCTGTTGTACTCGCTTACGCTCACCGGCCGGGTCGACGAAGCGATGCGTGCGTTCGAAGAAGCGCGAACATGCCTCGATGTCACCTGGCCGGCGTGGTTCCGGGCCATTCTTCCGAACCGGGCGAGCATGCTGTTCGCCGAGGCCGGGCAGGAAGACGAGGCGCGCGAGCAGATTCTCGAGCAGCTCGCGCTCAACCGCCTTAGCCGCAACGCGAGCGGTGAGATGAGCGCGCTCGGCCTGCTTGTCGACCTGGATGTCCAGACCGGGCACGCCGAGCGTGCGGTCGAGACTGCCAGGTCCATCGTTGCAAGCTACCGCCCCGACCTCGGCTTCGACAGCGCGTTGTCGCTGCGCAACTGCGCGACTGCGCTGATGGCCGCCGGTGCGCTCGACGACGTCGACGCGATCTACCGAGAAGCGCTGTCCGCGGCCCGGCGCAATTATGGAAGCGGAGCGTTTGTTCTCGACGACATGGCGACGCTGCTCGCGCAACGCGGGCACATCGACGATGCGGCGCGGGTTTCCGCGTACGCGAAGCACGTTTATGCGCGCCTGGGAAGGCGCCCGCGACTCGTCGCGCGACGCAATCGGGAGCGCCTGCTGGCGCTGCTCGCCACCGAACGCTCTCCCGATGCGCTGGCGCAGCTGTTCGACGAGGGTCGCCGGCTGACCGAGGAGGAGGCGTGCGCGTTGGCGATGCGCCCAGCGGTTCACGGGTGAACAGCACGGCACGGAACGCCCGCGTAACTCTGAATCGCCGTCGCGACGCCACGATGCCGACTTGGCGCGGCCCGGCACTGATGCTGTTTGCGCGAGCGTTCTTCGCCGTCGTGGCGCAAGCGCTCGTTGCGATCGTGTTTGCGCTCAAGTCCTCGCCGACGCCATGGCGCGATGCCGCGGCATGGCTGCCGGTGTACGGGACGCTGATCGATGCCGGATGCCTTGCCCTGCTGTGGCGGCTCATGCGCCGCGAGGGCCTGGGACTCCTCGATCTCGTTGGCTTCGAGCGGACACGCCTCGGCCGCGATGCACTGTTCGGGTTCGTGCTCGTCCCGGTGAGCCTCGTGTTCATCTTCGCCGGCGTCTATGCGGCCGGCTGGCTCGTGTACGGAACGCTCGAGCCGCCGTATCTGTACGAAGCACTGCCGCTGCCCGCCGCGCTCTACGGCGTGCTCGTCTGGCCGTTCCTCTGGGGATTGACCGAGCAGATGACGTACAACGGTTACCTGGCGCCGCGCTTCCAGGTCCTTTGCCGAAGCACGGTGCTCGCCGTCGCGATCGTCGCGTTCGCGTGGTCGTTCCAGCATGTCGTCATGCCGCTGCTCTTCGATGCGAAGTTCATGGCGTTCCGACTGCTGTCCGCGGTGCCGAACACCGTGTTCCAGACGGTCCTGTATCTGCGAGTGCGCCGGCTGATCCCATTCGCGATCGCGCACGCGCTGATGGATGGCGCGGGCGTGCTGGTCGGCGTGCTGCTTCCGCTATTGCGGGGCTGACATCAATCCTGGTCGAGCTGAAATGCTGCGAAAAAAGCGCCGAGCTCGTCGTGCGCGTCGAGCGGGAGCACGTTTGCGACATACTGATCGGGACGTACGACGACGATCGCGCCATGCTCGCGATCGATGCCGCGCACGTCGAAAATGTCCGGCCCGTACTTGAGGTCGGGAGCATACGTTTTCTCGTAATCGACGAGTCCGAAGCCGCCCTTGCGCGGAAGCAGGATCGCCGGCAATCGCTCGACCTCGATGTCGCGGTGATACCGCTGAAACACCGCGCGAACGTCGATGACGCTGTCGATGTCCGCGCCCCGTGGCGTGAATCGGCGAACCGGCGAACCAGGCGCCTCGGCGAGGAAATCGGCCAGTGCGCGCAGACGTGTTTCGCCGGCATCGGCAAACGCGTAGACGCGCCACGCGCCGTCGGCGCGCGCGGCGTGGCCGAGTTGCATCGGCTTCGCGTCGGCAACGCGCACGACGGGCGCGGAGTGGAAGCGCATGCCGATGATGAATCCCTTCGCGAGGTCCTGATGCGTTCCCTGCGTGGTCAGAACGGTCGCCGGCGCGTAATGCGTCGCGACGCCCGCCGTATAGCGCAGCGACTTGACGAAATACGCCTGCAGCTCGGCGGGATCGACACCTCCTCGATCGGGGTGCCGCGGATCCCTGGGCGGCGACCCGAGCATCTTCGACCACTCCTTGTCGAACTCGATCAGGCGCTTCGCGATTGCGTGCCGCTCGACCGAATAGGTGCGCAGCAGCTCCGGGCCGGCACGTCCTTCGAGCACGGCCGCGAGTTTCCAACCCAGGTTGAACGCGTCCTGCATCGACACGTTCATCCCCTGCCCCGCCTTCGCGCTGTGCGTGTGGCACGCATCGCCGGCGATGAAGACGCGAGGCTGCCGAACGCTCGCCAGCTCCGCGCGAACGTCATCGAACCGATCGGCAAGGCGCTGGCCGACCTCGTACACCGAGAACCAGACGACGTTCCGCACGTCGAGCGTGTAGGGACGCAGCACGCGGCGTGCCCGCGCGGCAACCTCTTCCGCCGTGATCCTGCGCACGGCGTCGCGGTTGGCCGCCTCCACTTCGCCCAGGTCGACATACAGCCGTACGAGATAGCCGCCTTCACGCGGAATGATCAGGATGTTGCCGTCGTCAGCCGACTGGATCGCTGCCTTGAGACGGATGTCCGGGAAGTCGGTGACGGCCAGCAAGTCCATCACGCCCCACGCGTGATTGGCGTAGTCGCCGCGCAGTTCGGCGCCGATCGACTGACGCACGAGGCTGCGCGCGCCGTCGCAGCCGACGACGTATTTCGCGCGGATCGAGCGCTCCGAGCCGTCGGTGACGTTGCGCACGCGAGCCACGACCGGATGATCGCCTTCCGCGTCGACCTCGAGCCGCATGAACTCCACGCCATAATCGGGCGCAAGGCGCGCAGGCGATTTGCGCATGTAGTCGAGCAGGTATTCCTGCATACGCGCCTGGTTGACGATGACGTGGGGGAACTCCGACAGGCCGTCCTCCACGTCCTGCACGCGGCCAGTGCGCACGATGCGCGTCCGGTCCTCCGCGGACGGCCGCCAGAAGACGGTTTCGTTCACCCAGTAGGCTTCGCGGACAAGCTTCGCGCCCAACCCGAACGTCTCGAACATCTCGACGGTGCGGCACGCGACGCCGTCCGCCTGGCCGAGCTCGAGCGGGCCGCGCCGGCGCTCGATCAGTCGCGTATTTATTGCGGGGAACGACGAGAGCTGTGCCGCGAGCACGGTGCCCGCCGGCCCGCTGCCGACGACGAGCACGTCAACGGCGTCCGGAAGCTCCAACGGACGGTTCCGGGCAGCGGGCGATTCGTCGAGGATGTCCGGATCGCCGGGCTTGTAGCCATTCAGGTAGAACTGCACGCCGGTCCTTGTCGCTCGATTCCCGTCGGCGATTTTCGCGCAATCCAACCGCTTGCGTCTAACGGTTTCCGGAAGATGACCTTTACGCGACGCGCCGCTCGCGAAGTGGCTTGCGTTCTCAGAATAGCGCGACGGGTCGCCATCCAGGTCTCTACATTTGCGAATCGACACATGTGAGAATCGACGACCCCTCAGACCAAGGGACGAGTGCGATTTGCGCATGCCTCCGGGAACCGATTGCACGGCCTGCGGCTCCGAGCCGACGGACTCTCCGCACGCCATGCGCGGGAGCCAAATCAAACTCAAGGATCGAGAGCGGTCACGGCTCGCGCCTGCCCTGCTGCTCTCGCTGCTGATCCACGTCCTTCTCCTGGGCCTGACCTTCGACGGCCAGGCTTGGGTCGGCGGCCTTGGCTCCCTCTGGCAGGTTCGAAAGAACGACGGACCCGATCTGCGAGTACTACTCGTTCCGCCGGACACAGCGACCCACCACGATGCTGCGCTGCTCGCGAAGCAGCGACAGCAAACGATTGTCGATCAGCCTGCCGCGAGTAGCGCGCCGTCGACGCCGCCCGCATCCCCTGCCCCGACGCCGGGCTCGTTTGCAGTTGGGATCGTTCCTGGAGCCAGCGCAACGGCAAGCAGTCAATCGGAACCTGTTGCCACGTCAACGGAAGCCGCCAAACCGGCGATAGTCCCGGAAGCGCGGCGCGACCTCGTACAGCCGAAACCGAAAGCCGGACCGGAAGCACGCCGGTCAAGGCCCGCCGTCGTGGCGGGAGCTTCCAGCGGGAAGCCCCGTGTGCGCGCCGACCGCTCGCGCGACGCGGTGGTGACGTCCGCCCCGCCCGATGTGATCGCGCTGGAGCGGAGTGACGAGGCCACCTGGACAGTGCCGGTCACTCCGACAGAGCCGGACGTTGCCATCGCCGCAGCGCCAGGCATCGCGAGCCCGGAGGTAGCGAGTCCGTCGATCCAGGATCCCGGCAACGCCACCGAAGTGGGCGAAGAACAGAAGGCGTCGGAGAAAGCCGTTGAACCAACGAGGGTGGAAGCACCCCCACAGGAGAATCAGCAAGAGCAGCAGGATATGCAGCGGCAAGAAGCCGCACATGATGAGGCGGCGCGCGCCGAGACAGCACGACTCGAGACCGAACGACAAGAGGCTGCGCGACTCGAAGCCGAACGACAGGAGGCTGCGCGACAGTTAGCGGACAAGCAGGAGGCGGCCCGCGCCGAGGCTGCGCGACTCGACGCCGAACGACAGGAGGCTGCGCGACAGTTAGCGGACAAGCAGGAGGCGGCCCGCGCCGAGGCCGCGCGCGAAGTCGAACGATTGGAAGCCGCACGACAAGTTGCGGCCCAGCAGGAGTCGCAACGACAAGAGGCTGCGCGCGAAGCCGGACGTCAGGAAGCAGCCCGACAAGCCGCGGCCCAACAGGAGGCGCAACGGCAAGAAGCGGCGCAGCAAGAAGCGGCGCGTCAGCAGGAAGCGCAACGGCAAGCGGCGGCCCAGCGGGAGGCCGATCGCGCCGAGGCGCGGCGTCAGCAGGAAGCGAAACGCGAAGAACGGCTTCGAGCGATCGGACGTCAGCTGAATGAGGAAGCCGCCCAACGTGAAGCAGCCTCGAATGCCGCTCGCGCGTCCAGCACGCTACCGCTGTCGCTGAGCACCGCGCGTCGAATAAAACTATGGGGACGGTATCACGTCAACGTCGAACTGGTCCGGTACGCAGAGGCGTGGGCCCGGAAGATCCAATTCAACACGCCTGTCGAAACGGTCCGCGAAATCGCGAAGCGACCTCACACGGCTCCCATGGCGACGGTGGCCATCCGGAGCGACGGATCTGTCGAGTCGGTGACGATCGAAGTCTCCAGCGGAGTAGCGCAAGTCGATGAAGCGCTGCGGCGCATCGTGGAGGACCGCAGACCCTACCAACCTTTCCAGCCTGAACTCGCTCGCGATTTCGACGTGATCGAAATCCGCCGCACCTGGCACTTCGGATCCGCTGTCCAACTGGACTGATGAGGTCAGCGCGGAATCGAATACAACTGCAGGACACGGCGCGCGGCGCAGCCGTACGTGCTGCCAGCCGGAAGATCGAGCCTGCTGCAAGTCATGCCGGGAAGCGGGTTCGTGCTGCCCGTAAGCTGAAGCGCCATGTCAGTCGCACGCGCCACGTCGTCCGCGTCGAGCGCGTCCAGGAACGCATCGCGTATGGCAGGCGCTGCGTACGACGCTCGCATCAACGACGCCGACGTGACGCAGGCATGCGCGGCGCCATCACGACCGGCCGCGGATCGACATGCCGAAACGTGATGCGGCCCTT
>Ga0207690_10002496_pt1 | contig 11125 bp, 8 predicted proteins | sample KBSC23metaG_FD_184315 | JGI IMG/M metagenome (GOLD analysis project Ga0207690, IMG submission 184315) | Corn rhizosphere microbial communities from Kellogg Biological Station, Michigan, USA - KBS C2-3 metaG (SPAdes) (version 2) | ecosystem: Host-associated > Plants > Roots > Rhizosphere > Soil ...
CGTCCAGCACATCCAGGACAAAGAGACCGCCGACGCCCTGATCGAAGACTGCTACGAGATTTTCGGCGGCGACCCCGTCTTCATCTCCGAGGTCGGCCCCGTCCTCGGCGCCCACGTCGGCCCGGGTCTATTGGGAGTCGGCAGCGTGCGGACCGAGCTGGTTGCCTAGACGCGACGGCGGCGGCGCATCGCCCGCACGCCGATGAAGAAGCCGATCGCGGCGGCACCGACGATCAACTGCTGCTTGTGCTCCTCCGCCTGGCGGCGCCAGTCGGTCAGCTCGTTGACGCGGACGCGCAGAGCTTCGACTGAGCTGCCGAGCTGATGGCGCTTGAGCTCGATGTCGCGGCGGATCTCAGCCGCGGAACGACCGGGGGCACCAGTGGTCACGAGGTCTCCTTTTCCAGCATCTCCTTGGTCAGCTTCGCCTCCTCGATTGCCTGCTCGGGAAGCGGCGGCGACCCCGCGCGCACCGAGCGGTAGGCAATGAAGCCGGCGAGGGCGGCGAGCAACAGGAAGGCGGCGGCGGTAACGAAGTAGCCGGCCCAAATGTTGCCGCTGAAGACTTCTTCGCCCAGCAGCCAGGCGATGCCGTGGAAGATCATGATCATCGCCAGGAAGGCGAAGACGCCGGCGGCAGCGCCAACCGCAGAGCCGCGGAGGATCTTGCCGACTTTGTCGGAGATCTCCGCCTTCGCCAGCTCGATCTCCTCGCGGACGAGGGTCGAGGCGTTCTCGGAGACTTCGACGACGAGGTCGGCGAGCGTGCGATGCTCGGGCGGCGGCTCCGGCGGAGGAATCGGCGGCGGGGTCTGGACGGGCTCGGGCATCGGTTGCTCCTACTCCGGCGGGTCTTCGTTGTAGAAGCGGCGGTAGAGCAGCGCCGCGACCCGCGTAGCGACGATGCTCGCCAGAGCGCCGGTGGCGGCCAGGAGGCCGCTCCAGACGAGGCGCTTGACCAGCTCGTTGTCCACTTAGATCAAACCTTTGCCCATGCGAAGTCGGCAGTAAACCACGTCGGGCGGCAAACCGTGGGCGCTCACGCCCAAACTACTCACCGCGGCTCCAGGCCGTCGCAGATCGTCGTCACCAGCAGGTCGCTGGCTTCGTCGAAGTCGGTATCGGAAGCGGGGATCGTCTCGAAGATCCAGCCGGAGAGCAACTGCTCGACCGCCCCGTAGAAAGCCATCGAGGCGAACAGCGGCGCCACGTCGCGGCGAAAGGCGCCACTCTCCTGCCCCTCGGCGACGATCTTGGCGATCGACTCATAAGCGCGGCGGATCTCCTCCAGGTGGGTTTTCCCGAACGAGTTGGCCGCCCGCGTCACCTCAACGATGATCACCTTCATCAGCTCCGGGTCGTGGCGGTAGGACTCGAAGATGAAGGTGGCGACGGCGCCGAGCTTCTCTCGCGGGCTGGCACCGGTGCGGTCGGCCTCCTCGATCGCCGTCAGCAGTAGCGACCAGCGCTCGACGAAGAGTTCGTTCAGGACCTCGTCCTTGGAGCTGAAGTAGTGGTAGACGAGCCCGTAGGCGACCCCCGCCTCGTCGGCGATATCGGAGACGCGGGTGGCGTGGAAGCCCTGGCGGGCGAAGACGCGGACGGCGGCGTCGAGGATGAGGCGTCGCTTGTCGGCGGGGGGTGCCTGCGCCATCAGAGGCTCTCCGTCGCTTGTGGCCAGGCGTAGGCGCCCGGCTGGCGATTGGCGAGGGATGGCAGCGACTCGCGGACGCGGTCCAGCACCGCGAAGTCGAGCTCGGCGGCGACGAAGCACTCCTCGTCGGGGGCGGTGGCGAGCACCACTCCCCAGGGGTCGACGATCATCGAGCGGCCGAAGGAGCTGTAGTGGGGCGGCGCCTCGCCAACCTGGTTGGGGGCGAGGACGAAGAGCTGGTTCTCGATCGCCCGGGCGCGCAGCAGCACTTCCCAGTGGTCGCGGCCGGTGGCGAGGGTGAAGGCGGAGGGGACGAGGATCAGCTGGGCGCCGCGCAGGGCGAGGATGCGGAAGAGCTCGGGGAAGCGGAGGTCGTAACAGACAGTCATCCCGGCGACCAGGTCCCCGACCGGCGCCGCCACCACTTCGTCGCCGGCCTGCTCGTGGGCGGACTCGCGGTAGGAGACGCCGCCAGCGTCAACGTCGAACATGTGGATCTTGCGGTAGACGGCGATGTCCTCGCCGTCGGGCCCGACCAGGACCGAGGTGTTTGACGCCTTCGCACGTTCGTCCCCCTGCTCGGAGATGCTGCCAGCGAGGAGGTGGATGCCGAGCTCGCGCGCCCACCCCCGGGCACCGCTCAGGCTCGGCCCGTCGAGTGGCTCCGCCCCGGCAACGAGTTCGGCGCCGTCGGCGAGCAGGTTCCACTTCTCCGGCAGGGCGACGAGTTCAGCCCCATCGGCCGCCGCCGCCCGCACCAAGCGCTCGGCCGCGGCCAGATTCCGCGCCTTATCGCCGTTCGAGTTCAGCTGTACCGCCGCTACGCGCACCGCCAGGTCCTCCATTGATTGACCAGTCAATCGGGCAGACGCAGTATATGAGCGCTGGCCGCTTAGAGGCCGAGGGTGCGGGCGACGATGCGGTCGAAGAGCGGCGTCGGGATCAGCGGCCTGAGGCGGGCCTGCACCTTGGCGTCGAGGCCGACCAGGTAGCGGCTGCGGGGGCGGCTCGATTCGAGGGCGTGGGCGATCGCCTTGGCGACCTTCTCGGGTGGGATGCCACGCTCGGCGGTGTCCTGTATCACCTTGCGGAATTTCTCGATCGCGGCTCCATAGAGGAGGTCGGTCTTCGGCGCCTTGGCTTCGATCTCGGTCGCTTTGCGCTGGCCGCGCTCCCAGATCGGCGTGTCGATCGAGCCGGGCTCGACGATCGCGACCCGCAGCCCCCACGGGCGCAGCTCCTGGCGGAAGACGTCGCCGATCGCCTCGGTCCCGAACTTGGAGGCGTGGTAAGGACCGCCGAAGGGGAAGGCGATGCGGCCGCCGATCGAGCTGACGAAGACGACTCGGCCCTTGGCCTTGCGGACCGAGTGCAGCAGCGCCTGCGTCACCGCCACGTAGGCGACAAGGTTGACCTCGATCTGGCGGCGGAAGTCCTCCAGCGGGATCGTCTCCAGCGGCCCGGGGATGGCGACGCCGGCGTTGTTGACGAGGCCGTGGAGGCCGTCCTCGCTCTCCGCCTCAACCCGAGCCGCGGCGGCAGCTATCTGCTCGGGGTCGGTGACGTCGAGGGTCAGCGGGGTGAGCCGCTCTGAGCCGGCCTGGCGCAGGCTCTCGCCGTGGGCCGGATCGCGGAAGCCGGCGAAGACGCGCCAACCGGAGGCGTCGAGCCGCAGCGCGGTCGCCCGGCCGATTCCGGTGGAGGCCCCGGTGACGAGAACCGATCGCACCAGTCGAGGCTACAGGCCGGCTCCGGCGGGGGCGTAACCTTGTGTTGTCGTGTACGAGGCCCCCCAGGACGACGCGGAGCGCAAGCAGGTCACGGTCCTGTTCGCCGACGTCAGCGGCTCGATGGACCTGGCCGAGCAGGAGGACCCGGAGGAGTGGCGCAAGATCATGCAGCGCTTCTTCTCGCTGCTGGCCGAGACCGTCACCCGCTTCGAGGGCACCGTCGACAAGTTCACCGGCGACGGGATCATGGCCATCTTCGGGGCGCCGGTCGCCCACGAGGACCACGCGCGCCGCGCCTGCTACGCCGCCCTGCAGATGCTCGACGACGTCGCCGAGTACGCGGCCGAGCTGCGCCGGGCCAAAGGGCTCAACTTCTCGACCCGGATCGGAATCAACTCGGGCGAGGTAGTCGCCGGCGCGATCGGCGAGGGCGGCGGCGCCTACACCGCGGTCGGCCACACCGTCGGCCTCGCTCAGCGGATGGAGGCACTGGCCGAGCCGGGCAAGGCCTACCTGACCGAAAACACCGCCGAGCTGGCACACGGTTTCCTCGACCTGCGCGACCTCGGCGAGTTCGAGATCAAGGGCGCGAGCCGACCGGTCCAAGTCTTCGAGCTAGCCGGCGTTGGCCAGGCCCGCTCCCGCCTCGACCTCGCCCGCGAGCGCGGCTTCTCCCGCTTCGTCGGCCGTGACCGCGAGATCGAGCAGCTGCAGGAGGGTCTGCAGCGCGCCGAGGCCGGCGAGGCGACTGCGCTCGGCATCGTCGCCGAAGCCGGCGTCGGCAAGAGCCGCCTCTACCACGAGTTCGTCGGGCGCTGCCGCAGCGACGGAGTCGAGGTCTTCGAGGCCCAGGGCCAGGCGCACGGCAAGTCGATCCCGTTCATGCCGATCCTGCAGATGCTGCGCGCCTTCTTCGGGATCGAGGACAGCGACCCCGAGCAGACGGCGCGGGAGAAGATCGCCGGCCGGGCGCTGCTGCTCGACACCGCCTTCGCCGACGACCTGTCGCTGCTGTTCGACTTCCTCGGCGTCCCCGACCCCGACCGACCGGTGCCGCAGATGAGCCCGGAGGCGCGCCAGCGCCTGCTGGCCGAAGTCCTCTGCCGCCTGACCTGCAATCCGGCCCGGCGCAAGACCCTGGTCCTGATCGTCGAGGACCTGCACTGGGTCGACGAAGGCAGCCAGACGATGCTGAACGGGCTGATCGAGGGTTTCGGGGGGACGAAGACGCTGGTCCTCGTCAACTACCGCCCCGAGTATGCGCCGCCGTGGGGCGGGGACCCGGCCTGGGAGGCGATCGAGCTGGCGCCGCTGCGCCGCGACCACACGCACGAGCTGCTGCGCGACCTGGCCGGCGAGGACCCCTCGCTTGACGGCCTCGACGAGCCGATCCACGAGCGCACCGGCGGCAACCCCTTCTTCATCGAGGAGATCGTCCGCGAGCTCGCCGAGTCCGGCTACCTGGAGGGCGAGCGCGGCGCTTACCGCCTCGCCAAACCGATCGAGGACGCGGGCGTGCCGGTCACCGTGCAGGCGGTGCTGGCGGCACGAATCGACCGCCTCGGCCACGACGCCAAGCACCTGCTCCAGGTCGCCTCGGTACTGGGCAAGGAGGTCAGCGCCGAGGCGCTCGGCATGGCCGCCGGGCTCGCCGAGGAAGCGATCGAGCCGCCGCTGCGTGAGCTGATCGCGGGCGGCTTCCTCTACGAAGCGGAGATCTACCCGCAGCGGCTGCTCGCCTTCCGCCACCCGCTCACCCGTGAGGTCGCATACGGCACCCAGCTGGCCGAGCAGCGGGCGGCGACCCATGCGGCGGCGGCGCGGGCGCTGATCGAGCTGAACCCGCCCGACCGCTGGGACGAGCTGGCGGCGCTGATCGCCGACCACCTGAAGCAGGGTGGCGAGACCCTGGAAGCGGCGCGCTGGTCGGCCCGCGGCGCGCACTGGGCGGGCCACAGCCGCCCCCATGACGCGCTCCGGCTCTGGCACGAGGTGATGGAGCTGACCGCCGAGCTGGAGGAGGACGACGAAGTCGCAGCGCTGGCGGTCCACTCGCGGCTGTTGCAACTGCAGTACGCCTGGCGGGTGGGGATGAGTCGTGAGGAAGAAACTCGGCTTGCCGCCGAAGCTGAGGAGATCGCGAAGCGGCAGAACGACCTCCACTCGCTGGTGCTGCTGAAGGTTGCGACCTCGGTCCGGCCCGGCCTCCCGCATCACGGCCCGACCTGGATCGCCGCCGTCCGCGAGACGGTCGACCTCGCCGACCAGACGGGCGACCGTCACCTGCGAGCCGCGGTGCGGGGAGCGGGCGCCTACGCCTACCTCTGCGTCGCCGACTTCGAGGGGTTCGAGCGCATCCTCGACGAGATGCTGGAGATCGTCGGCGACGACGGCTCGGTCGGCGCGGGCATCGTCCTCGGCAGCCCGATCGCCTGGGGGCTGATGGGCAAAGGCATGATCCGCCGCGAGCGCCTCGAATTCGAGGCGGCCGAAGAGCTCTTCGAGCGCGCCCTGCAAGCGGCCCTGGAGGAAGACGACCCGGAGACCGCCAGCTGGGTCCGCAGCAACCAGGCCAGCCTGGTGATCCGCAGGGACCCGGAGGCGGCGCTGGCGATCGCCCGCCGCAACGTCGAGCTGACCGACCGCCTCGGCGATGTCTTCTCCCGCAGCCTCGCCCTCTCCAACCTCGCCTGGGCGCAGCTGATCGCCGAGGAAAACGAAGCGGCGCTGGAATCGATCGAAGCGTCCGAGCGCCTCTACCGCGAGGCGATGGACAACGGCGGCGAGATGGAGGGCTGGCGAGGCCAACTGCGCGCCCGCGCCCTGATCATGGTCGGCCGGGAGGACGAGGCGCTGAAGGTAGCGGAGGCTGCCGCCCGCGTCACCCGCGAACGCCACATGCTCTGGAGCTACCCGGTGGCGATGCTGACCCTCGCCCGCGCCCGCACCGCCGCCGGCGTTGAGGGCGCAACCGAGGCCTTCGAAGAGGCAGAACGCGTCGCCCGCGAGACCGGAGCGACGACCCTACTCGAGGACATCAAAGCCGAGCGCGAGCAGCTGGAGAGCAGCGCCGGCATCGAGGAGACGGCCGGATCGCTCACCGGTGCGTATCGGCCGGACGAGCTCAAGCGGCTGCGCGAAGACTGGCCCGGGTGATCATCCTCGACCTTTGCGCATCACTCTTCTCCCATTGCGCCCGCAACTACAAGCAACTCTGGCCGCCGAGATGAGCGACGCGTTCCCCGGCAGCGTTATATGCGGTTACGCGCTGGGGGCAAAACTTTCGGGCATACCCGCGCGCGAAATAGGCCAATCGCCTTCCGCTAGTGGCCGCTTGCGGAGGCAGGTGGCGTAGCCGAATGGTCTCGGCGGCCTGCCCCTTCAGCTTCAGCACAATCCGTGAAGCGCTTTCGTCAAGGAGGAAGGCAACAGCGCTGTGTGGCCTCTTTTGCCCGCGATGCTTCGTGAAGCTTTCAAACATTATTTCGTGCGTACCCAGTTCTCCACATTGGGCTACCTCGTTTCCTTCGGCTCTTTCCTGTGCTGGCCAAACCTCAACGAAAAAGATTGCAAGGCACACGCTCCCTTCTTCTCGGGCTTGGGCTTCTTCTGGGGCCATGGCCGCCGCTTCCCATTCGTCTGCCCCGATCTTGCCGTGCGCCAGTTCAGCCGTCGGCACCCCTTCAGCTTCGGATTCTGCGCCTGCACGTGCAGCGAAGGGAGGGCACATAACCAGTAGGGCGAGGACAGCGCATACAACGCTCCCGCTAGCAACTCTCGAAATACACGCTGACCCCATCGTATCTAGCCTAGCATTCAGGGCAGGTCGTGTCATGTTTCTCAACCTTATATCCCCCTGGCGTAGCGTAGACAAAAACCGCTGACCCCTTATGTTCGATTTCCCATTCCCCCGGGTGGCCTCTCCCCGTCTTCCATTCCCCGTACGCGGTCAGATGATGTATCGGCGTCACCCTCTTTCCGCCGTTATGGGTGTCGTTGTTCTTAGGCCACCACTGGCACGGTTCTGCATTATTAATGAAATATTCGTTTTCGGCGAGTCCGCCGAAGTGGTCCCCATACGTCATCTTGGCGCAGTCAATCCCATTCCATGGCGTGCCTATGTGCGATACCCAATTGCCAGGGTTCACGTAGAAACTGCCTCGAATGCCAAAGCTATAGACGGCGGCTTCTGAGCCCTCCTTTCGGGTAAACGGATTTCCACATCTGACCTCACCGCCACGAGCTTTCGGCTCGGTTGGGTCCACGACGACAAATCTCCTTGCGCATCTGATGAAGAGAAATTCATGGCGTTTCGTTTTGCCCGGCTGGTGGTCGAAGAGCACAGGCGGTTCTACTTCTCCGGAATCCGCTTCGGCCGCTTCCGCTTCTTCAAGGGTAGTGGGTTCCGGCGCCGAAACAAACAGTTCCTCGGCTTCACCTTCAGCTTCTTCGCCGGAGCTGTTGTCCATTTCCACGTTAATCGTGCGGAAGCCGCCTTCCCAGCCTGACCCGGCTACTACCGGATAGACAAAAGGCTGACCTTCGGCGCCCGCCTTGTAATGGACGGTTAGCGTCACGACATCTTCGGCAGTCTTGCGCAAGGTGGTAGGAACGGTGGTTCCCACTGCATCGCTTGCCGGCACGGCGTTAATCGCAAACGCTGGCATACCCGAGCTGTAATACACCTCGACGGTGGTGTCATTGACCCGCCTGAGTTCCTGTTCTTCACCGAGTGAAATCCGGTACGAGTATTCTTCGGGCGCTGATTCATCGCGGATCGTCTCGAAGATCATTCCCCCGTCGTTCAAGGGCCTGATTCCCGTGTCCGCAGACTCTTGGCTGTTTGCCGTGACAGTCGCGTTTCCTTCGATCAGTTCAGGAGTCGCGGCGTTTTCTGCGGTGTTCAACGCTTCGATTTCGACCTCAAATGGCTGCCCGCCATTTTCCGTCGAGAGGGGGTCGCAATGAACGGGTTCTTCTTCTTCGCCTGAGCTGCCTTCTTCGGGGGGCGAGGCTTCCGGTTCCGATCGACAGCCGAAGAGTTCGGCGGCTTCGGGAATTTTTACCTTCATCGGCCCGCCTGGTTCGGCCGAGATCGTGGTGGGAGCTGCGCTGCCAGTAGCAACGTAGCCGTATTCCGTGACTTCGAGCCCCAGTCCTGGAGCGGACCCTTCGATGCCGGGTTCTTCCCGCGCTTCGCCCACGACATTTGCCGCCCCCGTTGCTTCGGCGGCTTCCAACGTCGCGGCAGCTTCGGAGGTGGAGATATGGCCTTCTGGATCGACATTGATCGTCCAGCGTTTGATCGTTTTGTTGCCCGCACCGTCCGTCGCCACCACTTCTGCTTCGTGGGCGCCGCCCGAGTAAGGAGCCATGTTGACGGTAGGCGAGATGAAGTTTCCGCAGCCGCCTTCGGGACAGATAGTCGTCTTGGAGGCGATTTCGCTGCCGTCGATGGTGAAGCTCAGCGAAGCGAGCCCGTACCCACCGTCGGCTGCGGAGGCGAAGAACCCATAGCCTTCTTGCTGCACCCAGCCTTCCGGGGCTTCGGACAGTTCCCCGCTGAGCTGGACTTCCGGTTTCGTGGTGTCCCGCTGAACCTGGATCGAGAGCGTTTTCGTCGTCGTGTAGCCGTAGCGATCGCTGGCTTTGACGACTACCGCGTGCGAGCCGGCTGAGTAGGCGGGAGATTCGAGCGTCCATTCCCGCGTGATCGGACAGGTTTCGGTCACGCACACAGCTTCGGCGGCATCGACCTGTTTGCCGTCGATGGTGATTTCGGTGGCCACCGTGGAGCGGCCGGGTTGGTGCCAGCGCTGGACCCGGTTGTTGCCGGTGTCCGATACCCAGAGGTTGCCGCTGGCGTCGGTGGCGATCCCCATCGGGTAGCTGAAGCTGAACTGACCCGGACCGGTGCCTGCCGCCCCAAACTGAGAGAGATATTCGCCGCTCTGGGTGAACTCCTGGACGCGGGAGTTGTTCTGGTCGCCGACCCAGAGGTCGCCGTTGGAATCGACGCTCACCGCGTCGGGGTGCTTGAACTGCCCCTGACCGGCGCCTTCGCTGCCGAAGGAGCGCACCAGCGCCCCCGCTTCGTTCAGCTCGACTACGCGGTTGTGAGCCCAGTCGGTGATCCATACGTTGCCGCTGCCGCTGGTTGCGACGGCCGTCGGTTCGATGCTCCCCAGGCCGGCGACGACCTGGAGGAATTCGCCTTTTTCGTTTAGCTCCTGGACCCGGTAGTTGTAGGTGTCGGCGACCCAGATGTTGCCGTGGGAGTCGATCGCCAGCCCTTCGGGACCGTTGAACTGCCCGTTGCCCGAACCCAAGGCGCCGACGCTCTTGATGAATGCCCAATTCGGGTTGAACTCCTCTAGGCGGTTGTTGCCGGAGTCGGCAACCCAGAAGTTGCCTTTGGGGTCGATCGCGATCGCTTTCGGTTTCGAGAACTGCCCGCTGCCCAAGCCGGCGGACCCGACGGCTTTGACGAATGCGCCGGAAGCAGTGAAGCCCTCGATCCTGTTGCTGGAGACATCGGCAACCCAGACCTTGCCGGTGGAATCGAGCGCGATCCCGGCGGGGTGGGAGAACTGGCCTTCGCCGCTGCCCCCCGACCCGAGCGAACTCGAGTAGGTCGGTGCGCCCGGGACCGAGCCGGTGCCCTCTTCCGCCGAGGCCGAGAGTTTGAGCTTGTAGCGCGGGCGACTGGTGCCGAGGCTCGCCTGGTCGGTCATCGTGCCTGAGAGGCTGAGGCTCGGTGCCGGCGGATTGAGGGTGATGTTCAGTTTTTCGGTTTTCGAGAGTTCGACGCCATCAGTGGCGGTGACTTCGATCGTGTGGGCGCCGGGGGCGAATTCGCCGGAGTGCAGGGTCCATTCACCCGCCATCGGACAGCCGCCCTGTGGGCAGGTGACGCTGCCCTGCTGAACCGATTTGCCATCGACCTTGACGCTCACCGAGCGCACGCCCGAGCGCGTTCCCTTCGGCCCGTTGAAGCGCTCGATTCGGTTGTTGCCCGAGTCGACCACCCACAGAGCTCCGGTTGAGCTGCTGGTGATCCCGGTCGGATCGGTGAAGGTGAACTGCCCCGAGCCCGTGCCTTTGCTGCCGAACTGCCCCAGGTATTCGCCTCGTTCGGAGAACTGCTCGACCCGGTTGTTGTTCTGATCTGCGACCCAGACGCTTCCCCGCGTGTCGACGTCGATCGCGTTCGGGTGGTTCAACTGGCCGTTGCCGGACCCAAGGCTGCCGTAGGCGGCGATGAATTCGCCTTTTTCGTTCAGCTCCTCGATCCGGTTGTTTGCCTCATCGGCTACCCAGACGTTGCCGCCGGGTCCGACGTCGAGGGCGGCCGGTTCGCTGAACTGCCCGCTGCCTGAGCCTTTCGAGCCAAAGGCACCGACGAAAGTGCCGGTGGAGGTGAACTCCTCGATCCGGTTGTTGCCGGTGTCCGCAACCCAGACGTTCCCGTTGGCGGCGAGGGCGAGCCCCTTCGGCGAGGAAAGCTGCCCGTTGCCCGAGCCGCTCGTTCCGAACTTGCGGACGTATTCGCCTTTTTCGTTGAACTCCTCGACGCGGTTGTTTCCCGAATCGACAACCCAGACGTTGCCGGAGTAATCGACTTCGATCGCGGTCGGCCAGTGCAGCTGACCATTGCCCGAGCCGAGGGTGCCGTAGGCGGCGACGAATTCGTTTTCTGCATTTAGCTTCTCGAGCCGGTTGTCGATCTCATCGGCAACCC
>Ga0207690_10002498_pt1 | contig 11125 bp, 8 predicted proteins | sample KBSC23metaG_FD_184315 | JGI IMG/M metagenome (GOLD analysis project Ga0207690, IMG submission 184315) | Corn rhizosphere microbial communities from Kellogg Biological Station, Michigan, USA - KBS C2-3 metaG (SPAdes) (version 2) | ecosystem: Host-associated > Plants > Roots > Rhizosphere > Soil ...
GTGAACAGGAAGCCGTTGCGCGCGTTGCGGGTGGGCATCACGCAGTCGAACATGTCGATGCCGCGGCGCACCGCCTCCACGATGTCCTCCGGCCGGCCCACGCCCATCAGGTAGCGCGGCCTGTCGGGCGGCAGCAGTGGCACGGTGAAATCCAGCGCATGGTTGCGCTCGGCCTCCGGCTCGCCCACGGCAAGGCCACCTACCGCGTAGCCGTCGAAGCCGATGTCGACCAGCCCCGCCGCCGAACGCCGGCGCAGGTTCTCGTAGACGCTGCCCTGCACGATACCGAACAGCGCGTTCGGATTCTTCAGGTCGTCGAACGCCTGGCGCGAGCGCGCAGCCCAGCGCAGCGACAGTTCCATCGAGTCGGACGCCACCTTCTCGGTAGCCGGATACGGCGTGCACTCATCGAAGATCATCGCGATGTCCGAATCCAGCGTCGTCTGGATCTGCATCGACACTTCCGGTGACAGGAACACCTTCGAGCCATCCACCGGCGAGGCGAAGGTCACGCCTTCTTCGGTGATCTTGCGCTTGTGCGCCAGCGAGAACACCTGGAAGCCGCCCGAGTCGGTGAGGATCGGCTTGTCCCAGCCGATGAAGCGGTGCAGCCCGCCGAACCGCTCGACGATCTCCAGCCCCGGCCGCAGGAACAGGTGGAACGTGTTGCCCAGGATGATCTCGGCGCCGGTCTCGGTGACGTCGCGCGGGGTCATCGCCTTGACCGAGCCGTAGGTACCCACCGGCATGAACGCCGGCGTCTCCACCGTGCCACGGGCAAAGGTGAGGCGGCCGCGGCGGGCGGCGCCGTCGGTGGCGTGGAGGTCGAACTGGAGGGAAGTCATCCGGCCATTATCGCGGGTTTGCCCCGCTACGCCCATCGCCACATCGTGTGTGCAGGAGCCCGCTTGCGGGCGATGCTCTGTGAGCCGGGATCGGAAATCGCAAAGACATCGCCCGCAAGCGGGCTCCTGCAACAATGCAACGTGTCGCTCAGGCGCCGTGCGGCAGGATCAGCATGGCGTCGCCGTAGGAGAAGAAGCGGTAGCGCTGCTCGACCGCATGGCGGTAGGTGTCGAGCACGAACTCGCGCCCGGCCAGCGCCGACACCAGCATCAGCAGGGTCGACTGCGGCAGGTGGAAATTGGTGATCAGGCCGTCGATGCTGCTGAAGCGGTAGCCGGGGAAGATGAAGATCTGCGTCTCGCCGGCGAACGGGTGCAGCTCACCGTCCTTGCTGGCGCTTTCCAGCGCGCGCACCACGGTGGTACCCACCGCGATCACCCGTCCGCCGTTGGTGCGGGCGCGGCGGATCTGCCCGATCAGGTGCGCGCCGACGTTGAGCCACTCGCGGTGCATGTGGTGGTCCTTGATGTCGTCCACACGCACCGGCTGGAAGGTGCCGGCACCGACATGCAGGGTGATGTAGCCGAACTCGACGCCACGCTCGCGCAGCCTGGCCAGGATCGCCTCGTCGAAGTGCAGGCCAGCGGTGGGCGCCGCCACCGCGCCGGGTTCGCGCGCGAACACCGTCTGGTAGCGCTCCATGTCGCTGGCGTCGGCGTGCCGCTCGATGTACGGCGGTAGCGGCATTTCGCCGAGCTTCAGCAGCAGTTTCTCCAGCGGCTCCGGCGCCTCGAAACGCAGCCGGAAGAAACTCTCGTCGCGGCCCAGCACCAACGCATGGCTGCCATCGGCCAGCTCGATCCGCGCGCCCTCCTTCGGCTTCTTGCTGACCCCCAGCTGCACCACCGCCTCGTGCGCGCCGGTGACCCGCTCGATCAGGATCTCCACCGCGCCGCCGGTGTCCTTGCGCCCGTACAGCCGCGCCGGCAGCACGCGGGTGTCGTTGAACACCAGCAGGTCGCCCGGCCGCAGGAAGTCGGGCAGCTCGCGGAACATGCGGTCCTGCCGCGACTGCGCCGCCACATCGAGCAACAGCAGGCGGCTGGCCGAGCGCTCGGGCAGCGGAATCTGCGCGATCAGCTCGGGCGGCAGTTCAAAATCGAAATCGGATTTCTTCAAAGTGGGTGCGGCCGGCATCGGGAAACGGGCCATTATCCCGCAGCAGGCGTGCCTTGGGCACACGCGCAAAAAAAAAACGCCCCTCGCGGGGCGGCGTTCAACCTTTCACGCACAACACCTGGCGCAGCGTGTGCACTACCTCGACCAGGTCGGTCTGCGCGGCCATCACCGCGTCGATCGACTTGTACGCCGCCGGCGATTCGTCGATCACCGCCGCGTCCTTGCGGCATTCGACGTGGGCGGTGGCTTCCCGGTGTTGCGCCAGTGTGATCTGCTGGCGCGCCGCGGTACGGCTCATCACCCGGCCGGCGCCGTGGCTGCAGCTGTGGAAGCTGTCCGGGTTGCCCTTGCCACGCACGATGTAGCTGCACGTGCCCATGCTGCCCGGGATGATGCCCAGCTCGCCCGCGCGGGCGCTGACCGCGCCCTTGCGGGTGACCAGCAACTCCTCGCCGCCGTGCGTTTCCTTCTGCACGTAGTTGTGGTGGCAGTTCACCGCCAGCTTCTCCAGCTGGAATTTCGGCAGGCGGTGGCGCATCTCGGCCAGCACCCGCGCCATCATCGCCTCGCGGTTGGCACGGGCGTAATCCTGCGCCCAGGACACCGCCTCGACGTAGTCGTCGAACAGCGCCTCGCCCTCCATGAAGAAGGCCAGATCCCGGTCCGGCAGCTGGAAGCCCAGCACGCGGTGCGCCAGCTCCTCGCGCGCCCGCTCGATGAAATAGCTGCCGATCAGGTTGCCAATGCCGCGCGAGCCCGAGTGCAGCATCACCCACACCACACCCGCTTCGTCGAGGCAAACCTCGATGAAGTGGTTGCCGCCGCCGAGTGTGCCGATCTGCCGGTCCAGCTTGTCGGTGCGGATCTTGCGGTGCTTCGCCTTGATCGCGTCCAGCCGTGCGGCCAAACCCGATTGCGCCAGCTGCGTTTCGACGCTGCCTGGCAGCTTGTGGTGCTCGCCGCCACGGCCGTTACCGACCGGCACGCCGCGCTCGATGCTCGAACGCAGCTGCGCCAGGTTGTCCGGCAGGTCGTTCGCGCGCAGCGTGGTGCGCACCGCGGCCATGCCGCAGCCGATGTCCACGCCGACCGCGGCCGGGATGATCGCGCCACGCGTAGGCACCACCGAGCCGACCGTTGCGCCCTTGCCAAGGTGCACGTCCGGCATGACTGCCACCCACGGGCCGACGAACGGCAACCTGGCGATATTGCGCAGCTGCTCCTTCGCGGAGTCTTCCAGCGGCACGCCGTGCACCCAGCCCTTGATCGGCGTGGTGCTGCCTTCGGCATGCAGCAATTCGTAGTTTGAGGTACTCATGTTTCCTTCCTTGAAATGGATCGTGGCGACCGCGTCCTTCCGATCCCCACGAGGTTACTGCTTCAGGCTGACCAGCTGGTTCAGCACGCCGTCCAGGCCGCCGAACACGGTCAGCTTGTCGATCTTCTCGGTGACCTTCTCCAGCGCTTCCAGCTCTTTCAGGCGCATCAGCACCGGGCTTTCCTCGATCAGCCGCGCGGTGTTAAGCAGCGAGCGCGTGGCGTTTGCCTCCTCGCGCCGGCGGATCACGTTGGCCTGGGCCGCCTTCTCCGCCTGCACCACGCTGTTCAAGATGTCCTTCATCTCGCCCGGAAGGATCACGTCCTTCACGCCGACACCGAGCACCTCCAGGCCCAGCTCACTGACGCGGCCACGCACGTAGGCGAAGATGTCCGCGTCCAGCGAGGCCTTGTCGCCAAGCAACTCGTCCAGCGTCTTGCCGGAGATCGCCTTACGCAGGCCGAACTGCAGCTCGCGGTAGAGGTAGTCGCCGTACTTGGCAACCTTGGTGCGTGCGACGACCGGATCGGTCACCCGCAGGCTGGCGGCCAGGTTCACGCGCAAACTCACCTTGTCGCGGGTCAACAGCTCCTGACCCGACACCTCCAGCGACTGCACGCGCAACTCGATCACCTCGACCGCCACGTTCTTCCGGAAATTCCAGAACGCCCAGGCGCCCGGCGCCAGCGTGCGCACCAGCTTGTTGTCGACGAACAACAGGCCCGTCGATTCCACCGGCACGTCCACCGTCACCGCGACCTTGCCGAGCATGCCCAACTGGCGCAGCCGTCCGGCCACCTGCGCATCGACTTCCAGCGTGTCGGCCAACGACACCACCTGCACCTCGATCGCCACCAGGCCCTTCCAGTACAACTTGCGGGTACCCGGCGCCAGCACGTCTTCCAGCTTGCCGTTCTTCAGCACCAGGCCGACCTGTTGCGTGCCGATGTCGGCCACGGTGAAGCATTCGGCCAGCTCGCCGTCCATCTGCGCCATCAGCACCTCGGCATCCGCACCGGCGTATTCCGGCTTTGCCAGGTTGTGCACGCTGACGGCCATGCGGCCGCGCGGGTCGAAGTAGCGGTACACGCCCGCCGGCAATGCCCGCTGGAAACGACGGTTGCGATACAGCAAGCCGCGCTCGCCGTCGCCGATCACGACTTGCTTGATCCAGAACATGGTGATACTCCTTTTGTTGATCCTGTTTTTGATCCGTCGATTAATCCGGATGCGCCGCCGGACCATTACGGCGCTCTTCGTCAATTCAGATAATCGGGCCGCAGAAGACCCTCCCTCGCGGGATAATCCACGCGATGGAAATCCAATGCGCCGATTCAAACAAATAAGGCGGAAACGCCTCTTGACGATAATGGGGCGAAGCCGGCGTGCCTTCATGGGGAATCGAATATCTCGCTGAATACCTGCGCTGTTCCGCAAAGCATTCCTCTCGACACACGATCGCCCAACTTCGGGACGCAGGCCCGGCCCCACCATCGCTGCCCTGCGTGACACACCGCCATCCTGGCTTGCATGTCGCGCATCGCACGAGGCGTTTCCTGGTTGGAACTTTCGTTCCTGGTCATGACATGAAAGGTCATGGTTTGGAGCGGGAGTCGAACCCGCGACACTCGGATTACAAGTCCGATGCTCTACCCATCTGAGCTATCCAGTGGCTGGCGTGCCGGAATCGAACCGGCGACCTGCAGGCTACAAACCTGCCGCTCTCCCTCTGAGCCAACGCCATCGTGGTGGAACATCGCCCTCGAGGCCCCGGCATACGCTGACGGCAACGCCGCGCGCACCGGATGGGGCCTGAGCCCATGCCGCTGGAACCTGTCGGTTCGATGCTCCCGATTGCCGGCTGTCGCCAACCGGCAATGGGTGTGGGCATTCCTGCCCGATCTGTTGGTATCCATTTCCCGCACAGCCCGCGCCGAAGCATCGGGACGCAGCGCACACGCGCCGGTCGCAGCCGCGCCCCTTCCTCGGTCACGACTGACCGGATGCTTCAGGGCGAAACGGATTCCACAAACTTTGTTCGATGCATGGGCATCCCTCGCGAACGGCAAAAACAAAACGCCCCCGGGTTTGCAACCCGAGGGCGTTCGCGTTGCCTCGGGAGATCGGGGTGACCGATCTCCGCGAAGGGATCAGTCGATTATCGGAAAGCGGTTGCCAGGTCGAAGCCTTCACCGCGCACAAACAGGCCTGCATCGCGGCATTTGCGCGACGTATCCGGCTTGTTCGAATGGGCGGGGCGGAATGGCATGGAAAGTTTCTTCATAGGATTATCGCCGGAATGGCGAAGGACGCGCACAGTACTCGAATGAATCACGCGATGCAAGCGATTTTATTCAATATCGGAAAAATTCTTACAACCAGCCTTTTTGCCGCGCCAATCGATAGGCCTCGATGCGATTGGCAACGCCGAGCTTGCCGATCGCCTCGGACAGGTAGTTGCGCACGGTGCCGTGCGACAGGTGCAGCTGCGCGGCAATGTCGCCGGCGGACTGCCCTTCGCCGGCCAGCCGCAACACCTGGCGTTCGCGGTCGTTCAGCGGATCGGCGTCGGACCAGGCCTCCAGCGCCAGCTGCGGGTCGATCGCGCGGCCGCCGCGGTGCACGGTGCGCAAGGCCTCGGCGAGGTTCTCGGCCGGCGCGTCCTTCAGCAGGTAACCGGATACGCCGGCATCCAGCGCGCGGCGCAGGAAACCGGGACGCGCGAAGGTGGTGACGATGACCACTTTCATCGGCCATTCGTGCCGCTGGATGCGCTGAGCCAGCTCCAGCCCGGTGAGGCCGGGCATCTCGATGTCGGTGACCAGCACGTCGGGCCTCAGCCGTTGCAGCTCGCGCCACGCGGCCTCGCCGTCGGCCGCGGAACCGAGCACCTCGATGTCGTTCTCCAGGTTCAGCAGCGCGGAAAGTGCGCCGCGCACCATCGCCTGGTCCTCGGCCAGCAGCACGCGGATCATGCGATGGCTCCCCGGTGCCTGCAGGAGTGAAGGAGTGGCATCATGGTCTGTGCGGGCATGGGAACATGGATGGACTCACGCGACGGGCTGACCCGGCGCCGGGTGCGTCAGCGGCCCGGCCGTCGACGGATCCGGTGCTGGTGCCGGTCGGGACGACTCGACCAGGCGCATGATCGGCAGCGGAATCATCACCCGAAGACGCGATCCCTGGCCGCGTGGCGACTCGAACGCCAACGTGCCGCCGAGCGCACGCACCCGCTCGCGCATGCCGCTCAGGCCATTGCCGTCACTCTCGATGCCGCCGCGACCGTTGTCGCTGATCTGCAGGCAGACGCCGCCCCGCTCGCGCGTCATCTCGATCCGCGCCTGGCTGGCACCGGCGTGGCGCGCGATGTTGGTCACCGCCTCGCGCAATACGAGCGACAGGCCGCGCTCGATGTCGCCCGGCAAGTCGGCGGGCAGCTCGCCGTAATCCAGGTGCACTCGCGAGGATTCCAGCAGCAGCCGCGCTGATGCCAGTTCGGCGGCCAAATCGGTGGCGCGGATGCCGGTGACGGCGCAGCGCACTTCCGCCAAGGCATGGCGCGCGACCTTTTCCGCCTCCTCGACCTCGCGCCGGGCGGCGTCGACGTCGCGGTCGAACAGCTTGCGCGACAGTTCCAGTTTCAGCGTGATCAGCGACAGCGTATGCCCCAGCAAGTCGTGCAGATCGCGCCCGATCCGCTCGCGCTCCGCGGTGGCGGCAAGCCGGCGCACTTCGTCGTGCGAAAGACTGAGGGCGACATCCTTTTCCTTGTGGATCTGCTCGACCGTGACGATGGTGCAGACGATGAACACCGTGGCCGGCATGATAACCAGCAGCGACGTCGGATAGCCGATCCACCAGGCCAGCGCCACATAGATGACATTGATCAGCACCACCTGGATCACGTAGCTGCGAATACGCCGCGTCTCGCAGTGGCTCAGCATCACGCAGGCGTACACGAAGTAGCTGAGGCCACTGGGGTACCAGCGCAGCAGGCTGAAACACAGCGCCGCCATGCCCCATGCGTAGAGATACGCGACTCGCCGCGGAGCCAGCATCAGCTTGGCGAACAGCAGCAGGAACACCGGATACGAGCCCAGCGTGAACAGCAGCCACGTCAGCGTGTAGCCACGCACGCCATGGTCGAACAGCGGCGTGATGAAGATCCACAGCGACCACAGCAAGTGCACGCCGTGCGCCCATGGCGACTTGCCCCGGTGCAGGTCGTCGGCCACCGCGGAATCGGGTGCCGGCACGAACCATCGGGCGATGAAAACGGGAATCATGGTGTGGTTCACCACTGGGGATCGGGCCTGGACGGCATGCTACTTCAACCGTGCCGGCGCAGGCGCCGCGCCGCCATCAGAAGAAATACCGCGGCAAAGCCGACGAGCACCAGCGCATGGCCCAGCAGTGGCCCCTTGTTCATGCCCACCGCCGCCAGCGCCAGCATGTCCAGGTGATAGCTCGGCCACACCGGTGCGATCTGCTGCAGGAACTTCGGCAGCATCGGCAGCGGAAACCACAGGCCGGACATGAACGACATCGGCAGGTAGATCAGCTGCAGCATGCCGGGCGCGCCCTGCCCCTTGATCACGGTGCCGACGAACATGCCCAGCGCGCAGAACGGCAGCACGCCAAGCATGCCGGTGAGCAGCAAGGCGCCGGCCTGGAACGGGCTCAGCGTCACATGTCCGAGCGACAACGCCATCGCCAGCAGCAACAGGATCACCCCGCCGGCTGCCGCCATCGCCATCAGCATCTTGCCCAGCAGGTAGGCACCCGGCGGCATCGGCAGCGCGCGTTTGAAGGTCAGCAAGCCGCCGTCGCGCTCTAGCGCCAACGACACGCCGAAACCGAACAGGCCCGGGCTCATCACGCCGAACACGCCGTAGCTGGCCAGCAGATAGCGCGCCGCGTCGGCGCCGTTGGACTTCGCCATCAGCACGCCGAACAACAGATAGAACATCGCCGGGAACAGCATGATCGGCAGCATGAAACCGGGCGCGCGCATGTAGCGCAGGCATTCGCTGCGCGCCTCTTCGAGATAGGCGCCGAGCACTCGGCGGCGCGGCATGTCGATGGTGGGCGCCGATGCAGCAATGGAAATGGCGGTTTGCATGTCAGGCAGCCTCGCGCTGGTCGGTGTCCGCGGCCGCGTCGGCGTCGCGGGTAAGTTCGGTGAACGCCTCGGCCAGGCCGGCGCGCTGCACTTCCAGTTCGCGCAGTTGCGGGTCGGCGTCGAGCAGGCGCCGCACCACGGCTTCGGCCGCAGCGGTGCCGATGTGCAGGCGCCCGTCTTCGCGGCGCGCCTCGCTGACCTCGGGCCAGCCGTACACCGTGTCGATCGGCAGGGAACTGAGACAGCGGACGCGTTTCAGCGCCACCCGCGCGCGCAGCTCCTCGACCGTGCCCTCATGAATCATGCGTCCGCGCGACATCACGCAAACGCGGTCGGCCAGTGCCTCGGCCTCTTCCAGGTAGTGCGTGGTCAGCAGCACCGAGCAACCTTCGGCGAGCAGCTGGCGGATCGCCGCCCACAGCTTCTGCCGCGCCTCGATGTCCATGCCCACGGTAGGCTCGTCCAGGAACAGCAGTTCGGGCCGGCCGCACAGCGCCAGTGCGAACTGCACCCGGCGCTGCTGGCCACCGGAGAGCTTCGCGTAGGGCCGCCGGAGCAGGTCGGCGACGCCGGCCAGGTCGGCCGATTCCCGCACCGTGCGCGGGCTCGGGTAATAGCTGGCGGTCAGCCGCAGCAGTTCGCCCACTCGCAGCGTGGGCGGCAGTTCGGCGTTCTGCAGCATCACGCCAATCCGGCGGCGCGCCTCGATCCGCTGCGGATCCTGGCCGAACAACTGGACACTGCCGGCATCGGCGCGGACCAACCCCAGCAGCAGGCTGATGGCGGTGGTCTTGCCGGCGCCGTTGGGACCGAGCAACGCCAACAGCTCGCCGCGGTGCAACTGCAGGTCGGCGCCATCCAGCGCGGCAAGCCCTCCGTAGCGCTTGACGGCGCCATCAAGGCAGGCGATCGGAATGTGGGCATACGACATGGGAAAATCCTCCGGTGCCGCACATGCTGCGCGCGGCCGGCGACAGTCTGCAGTCGCCGGCGTCAGCCATCCGGAGTGACAGCCGTCACCCGCGGTGGCGGCACGGGGTTACGGCCATCGTCGCCGCAAGGTATCCTGTGAGGAATAAAGCCGCCAAGAAACACTCGACAAGCGGCAGAAGCGCCTGAAAACATTGGGAAAGTGTCGACTTTCGCACTTCCCGGCACGCATTCATCAATTCCGCCATCCGGCACGGCATGTCACTCGGCGGGGCTACGGAGGATTCATCATGGGTGTGATCAACCAGCTGCGCGAACTGCGCGAATTCGGCGGCAAGCCGCGGACCACCGGTCTGGACGACGCCACCATCGAGCGCATGGCGGCGAACGACCCCCTGCTGGGCCAGGCAGTCGCCGAGGCGGTGGCACGCCACCGTGAATTGCGCACCGAGCTGGATGCGGCTGGCATGGGTGATTTCCTCAAGCTCGATGAAGCCGAACAACTCGCCCGGGCGCAGGCCGGCTTCGTCAATTTCTACCCGGACGACGCGATCAACCCGTACCTGCCGGCCGCCGCGCGCGGCCCGTGGATCGTCACCATGAAAGGTGCCGTGGTGCACGACAACGGCGGCTACGGCATGCTCGGCTTCGGTCACAACGACCAGGCGATCCTGGCCGCGCTGGCCCGCCCGCAGGTGATGGCGAACGTGATGTCGCCCAGCGTGTCGCAGCTGCGCTTCACTGCGGCGCTGAACAAGGAACTGGGCCGCAGCCGCGGCGGCAGCCCGTACGCGCGCTACCTGTGCCTGAACTCCGGCTCCGAGTCGGTCTCGCTGGCCTGCCGCATCGCCGACGTCAACGCCAAGCTGATGACCGACGAAGGTGGTCGTTACGCCGGCCGCAGCATCAAGCGCCTGGCGGTGAAGGGCGCGTTCCACGGCCGCACAGAAGCGCCGGCGCTGTATTCCGACTCCAGTCGCAAGACCTATCAGCAGAACCTCGCCAGCTACCGTCACGAGAACACCCTGATCACCGTGACCCCCTATGACTTGGCGCAGCTGGAAGCAGCGTTTGCCGACGCCGACAAGCACGGCTGGTTCATCGAGGCGATGTTCCTGGAGCCGGTGATGGGCGAAGGTGACCCCGGCCGCGCGGTGACGCCGGAGTTCTACAAAGCCGCCCGTGCGCTCACCGAATCCCACGGCACCCTGCTGCTGGTCGACTCGATCCAGGCCGGCCTGCGCGCGCACGGCGTGCTGTCGTTCGTGGATTACCCGGGCTTCGAGGGCCTGCCGCCGCCGGACATGGAAACCTTCTCCAAGGCACTCAATGCCGGCCAGTATCCGCTGTCGGTGCTGGCCGTCGGCGAGCGTGCCGCCGGGCTGTACCGCAAGGGCATCTACGGCAACACCATGACCGCCAACCCGCGCGCGCTGGACGTGGCTCTGGCCACGCTGGGCGAACTCAGCGACGAGGTGCGCAACAACATCCGCGAGCGCGGCAAGGAATTCGTCGACAAACTCAACGCGTTGAAGAACGAGCTGGGCGGCCTGATCACCAAGGTGCAGGGCACCGGCCTGCTGTTCTCCTGCGAGCTGGCCGCGGAGTACAAGTGCTACGGTGCCGGTTCCACCGAGGAGTACATGCGCGAGCACGGCGTCGGCGTGATCCACGGCGGCGCCAACTCGCTGCGCTTCACCCCGCACTTCAACGTCACCAGCGCCGAGGTC
>Ga0207690_10002499_pt1 | contig 11123 bp, 9 predicted proteins | sample KBSC23metaG_FD_184315 | JGI IMG/M metagenome (GOLD analysis project Ga0207690, IMG submission 184315) | Corn rhizosphere microbial communities from Kellogg Biological Station, Michigan, USA - KBS C2-3 metaG (SPAdes) (version 2) | ecosystem: Host-associated > Plants > Roots > Rhizosphere > Soil ...
CGGCGCTCCTGCGCGTCCAACGACAGCGTGGCGATCGGGCGGGCGTCGAGACGGTCGATGCCGATCTCCTCTTCGGTCTCCTCACAGAAGCCGTAGCTGCCTTCCTCGATGCGGCGCAGCGCCTTGTCGATCTTGGAGATCAGCTTGCGGTAGCGGTCGCGGGTGCGCAGCTCCAACGAATTCTCGGTCTCGCGGGTGGCCCGCTCGGCCTCGTCGCCGACGTCGCGCACTTCCTCGCGCAGGTTGTCCATGGTCTGGCGCGACTCTTCCACCAGCTGGTCGCGCCATTCGCGCAGCTTGTTGCGGAAGTAGGCCAGGTGCCGCGGGTTCATGTACTCCTCGTCGCTGGACGGCCGATACCCCTTGGGCAAGGCAATCGTGCTGGTGGAGGGCAAGGCGTAGCGCCCGTCTTCACGGGTGACGCCGCTGTCGAGTGTTTTTGTTGCCAGTCTATTCATTGGGGACGACGATTTCTTCGATTTCTTGTGAGAGGAAGCATGACGCTCGGGAGCAGCCACCATGGCGGTGGCGCTTGCCACCTTGCCCTTGAAGAGCCTGCTCGCGGGCGACGGCGAATGCGTGTTCGCCGCGACGGTGGCTTGCGGCCGGGCGACGGGTTTGGCCGGCGCCTTGCGCTCGGGCGCCGCCGGCTTGACGGCTTTCCCGGGGGCAGCCTTGGGTGCCGGTTTGGCGACGGGCTTCTTCGCCGAGCCGGTCTTGGGGGCGGTCTTCTTGACGGCAACCTTGCCCGGAGCCGGCTTCTTCGCGACGACCTTGCCGACGGCCGCCTTCTTGACCGGCGCCTTCTTGACCGGGGACTTTTTCACGGGCGCCTTTTTCGCAGCGGCCTTCTTCGCCGGCGACTTCGTCGCGGCAACCTTCCTGGCCGGCGGCGCCTTCTTCGCCGAGGCCCGGACGGGGGCCTTGCCCGCCGCCTTGGACACGACCTTCTTCGGAGCGGGCTTCTTCGAAGCAGACTTCTTCGGAACGGCCTTGGCGGCCGGCTTCGCGGCCTTCTGGACGACAGACTTGGCGGCACGCTTCACGACCTGCTCCTTGCTGGCCGCCGATTTCGACTTGCCGGCTCCGGTGCCCGACTTGGCCGACGTCTTGCCCTTGTGCGCCTTGGCGGCGGTCGAACTCGCTTTGGTCTTCGCCATATCCCTTCACCCTGATTGGCCTTGGGGGCCGCGTGTTATAGCCGATGTATTCACCACCGGCAAGCCTGCATCTGGAATACTTGTACCACTACATGGCGTATACCGCTCCGGTACCGTGAACATCCTGACCCGATTGATACTGTGGTTGCTCCGTTTGTACAAGCGGTGGCTCAGCCCCCTGCTTGGCTCACGCTGTCGCTTCCACCCGACCTGCTCCGATTATGCACGGATTGCGGTTACGCGCTTCGGCCCCTGGCGCGGCAGCCTGCTGGCCGGCTGGCGGCTGCTGCGCTGTCAGCCGTTGTGCGACGGCGGCGAAGATCCGGTGCCGGAACATTTCCACTATCCGCGCTGCCGTGGCGGCCAGGCATCCGGCGATTCGCACGGAAGCTAGGCAACCGAACCGTAACCGCCATCGACGCCCTTGCTGGCGTACGCCACCGCGTCGTGCGGGTGCAGGCTTTCCTGATGCTCGACGCGGACATGGAAATCGCCGAGCCGCGCGTTGGCATCGAGTGCCTTCTGGATGCGTCGGGCGGCGTCCTCGCAAAACATCAGGTTGCTGCCGTTGGCCAGCGCGAAGGCCTGCTCGTCCTCACGCTTCACCGCAGTCTGCACCGGCGTGCCGAGCGCCTGCTCGACCTGGTCGATCAGCTCGATCAGTGCGAAGCCGGCCCCGGTCGCGGGACGCACGCGCAGACGCGCCACGCTGCGCTGGGCGTGGGCGGTGGCGACGATGCCCTGGTCGCTGCCCAGCCAGGCCAGCACGGCGGCGTGATCCAGCGGCTGACCGGGTGCGAAGTCATGCGCGAACTGATCCTGGATCAACTGCCGCGACAGCGCCGCCGACGCCGGACAGGTCGAGGAGTAGACCACCTCGGTGCCGAACTCCAGCAGGAATTCGTCGCCGACGAGGCTGGCCTCGATGCACACCGGGTACGCGCGCCAGCCGCTGTTGGCGCTCTTCAGCGCCGGCCGCCGCACCAGGTGTTCGAAATGGATGCTGAAGCAGGCGCGATCGGACAGATCCTTGTGCGAGTCGAGGAAGCCGCGCAGCAGGGCGTGCAGCATGTCGGGATCGAGGGTGTGCGTGCTCAGCGCCTGCTCCACCTGCAGGTACAGCCGCGACATGTGGATGCCGCGCTTGTCGGGCCGCTTCAGGTTGACGAAGGCGCCGACGCGCGCGCTGGCGCGCTGCGGCTGGCCGTCGCCCGCGTCGAACAACACCGGCACCTGGATCTCGGCCATGCCGACCCAGTCCAGCGCCCCGGCAAGATGGGGCTGCGCATGCACGGCGACATCGGGCAGCAAACGGGCGGTGTTTTCCTGATTCGGCATGGCGGCATTCCTGACATCGGCGCAGCGACGCGCCGCGAAGCAAGCAATCTTGGGGCTGGCAAGCGGCGTCACAATGGTGGCGCGACCGAAACACTGCGTCCCCGAACGAAACCGTCGCGCGACACTACCGGGCCTGGCGCTGCCACGCGCGGGCAGCCTGCCACGCCCGCCATGCCGTCGCCCAATGGGTGCGCGGCTGGCCAGCCTGCAGGATAGCCAACGCGTCGGCGGAACGCGCGGCGCGGCGGGCCAGCGCGCAGGCATGGCGCGATTCCAGCGCGCGAAACACACTGAGCGGGCCGGGCAGTGCGGCCGACGCCTTCCAACTGCCCAGCAGATCCTCGAGCTGCGCCTTCACCGCCTGCTGCCGCTGCGCGCCGGGCTGGCGCAACTGCGCGCGATCCAGGCCATGGCGGGCCAGCCGCGCCATGGGCAACGGCAAACGGTCGCGCTCGGCATCGACATCCAGCCGCAGCAGCGCATGCAGCAGGTGATTGAGCACCGCCACCCGCGCCGCGCGCTCGGGCGAAGCGGCGGCGCCGTACCACCAGGCCGTTTCCAGCGCGGCCAGTGCGCCGTGCAACGGGATCGCCGCCTCGATCTGTCCGGCGAAGTCGGCCGCGGTGCCCTGCTCCAGTTGCGCCATCGCCGCCAGCACGGGCGCCAGCCACAGCTCGCCGGCGATGACATGGCCGCGCTCGTCGTCGAACAGCACCTGGCTGAGCGGGTGGCGACCACCGCTGGACGCGGCGCCGGCCAGCTCCTCGGCCCACCAGCCGAGCTTGGCGGCGGCCACCTGCGGCTCGCGAATGCCGTAGGCGGCACCGAGCAGTTCCTGCTCCAGCGCGGCCAGCGCCACATGGCCGGGATAACGGCGACCATCGACGAAGGCCAGCGCGACACGCTGCTGCGGCTGCACCGCCAGCCACTTGTCGATGAAACCTTGCAACACTGCGTTTTGCTCGACCAGCTCGATCATGCCACGGTCGGCTCCAGTTGAAGCAGCGCGGCCAGCTCGGCAGGACTATCCAGCACGGCGTCGGCACCCCAGGCATGCGGATCGCCGCCATCGAGATAACCCCAGCTCGCCGCCACGGTGAACAGGCCCGCCGCGGCTCCTGCCTGGATGTCGCGGCGATCGTCGCCGACGAACACGCAACGGGCCGGCGCAACCCCGGCACGCGCGCACGCCAGCAGCACCGGCGCGGGGTCGGGCTTCTTCACCGGCAAGGTGTCGCCGGAAACCACCGCGCTGGCGCGCGAGCTCCACGCCATGCGCCTGACCAGTTCGTCGGTGAGGAAGCCGGGCTTGTTGGTGACGATGCCCCAGCGCAAGCCGCGCAGCTCCAGCGCCGCCAACAGCGGCGCGATGCCGTCGAACGGGCGCGTGTGACGCGCCATCAGCTCCGCGTAGATCTCCAGGTAACGCGGCATGCGTTGCAGCAACGCCTCGTCGTCTTCGGCAAAGGCGCGGCGCAGGATCGCCCGCCCGCCGCGCGACACCACCTCGCGCACCGGCGCGTACGGCGGCACCGCCGCACCGACTTCCGCACAATAGACCTCGAGTGCGGCGTAGAGATCCACAGCGCTGTCGAGCAGGGTGCCGTCCAGGTCGAACAGCACCGCCTGCAAGCCATCGGGCACGCGCTTCATGCGGGCTTCCTCGCGCAGAGGATGTAGTTCACCGCGGTGAGGCGGCTGAGCCATGCCTTGCGGTTGAGCGGGTTGTAGCCCAGTCCCGAGACATCCTCCAGTTCCAGCCCGGCGTGGCGCAGCAGTCGCGCCAACTCGGAAGGCTTGAGGAACTGTGCGTAGTGATGGGTGCCCCGCGGCAGCATCTTCATCAGGTACTCGGCCCCGACGATCGCCGCGCCGAACGCCGCCGGCGTGCGATTGATGGTGGACATGAACAGGCAACCACCTGGCTTGAGCATCGCCGCCAGGTCGTCGACCAGGGCGGCCGGATCGGGCACGTGCTCGATCAGCTCCATGCAGCACACCACGTCGAACGATGCCGGCTCGGCGGCAGCCAGTTCGGCCGAGGACTGCTTGCGGTAATCCACCGTGAGGCCGGATTCGTGCAGGTGCAGGCGCGCGATCTCGATCACCTTGAGGCCCATGTCGATGCCGGTGACCTGGGCGCCTGCACGGGCCAGCGCCTCGCTGAGCAGACCGCCGCCGCAGCCCACGTCGGCGACCTTCGCGCCGCGCAGGCCGGTGCGCGCGGCGACGTAGGCGGCACGCACCGGATTGAGGTCGTGCAGCGGGCGCGATTCGCCGTCCGGATCCCACCAGCGCGAGGCCAACTGGTCGAAGCGGGCGATCTCGGCGGGGTTGACGTTGGCAGTGGTCATGTTCGAGTCCACGGTGAGCACATGAGTTTATTGAAAAGTGCGGCCAAGGATGGCCGCCTTTTGATCTTTGCGCTCACGGATGGGCGCAAAAGCTCAGACCTGCCATTCGCGCACCGTGATCTCCCAGCCGCCACTGGTGTGGGTGGGGTCGCGCCAGGCGATGGCATGCGCCTCGTCCAGCGAGTCGGCACGCAACAGGTAGGCGCCGCCGCTGCCGTCGCCGAACGGACCTCGCAATTCGAGGCGCTGCTGTGCGTGCAGCGCATCGAGAAACTCCCGATGCCGCGGAACGACCGCCGGATCGAACTGCGGGCGACGCATGACGAGGACGAGGTAACGGTTCACGAAGACTCCGGTGCGGGCGATGCGAAGCGAAACGGGTCAGTGCGCAGCGATGCGCTCGCGCCACGCACGTGTGCGCGCCAGGATCGCCGCGGTGTCCATGTCGGTCAGCTCGCGTGCGGCCAGCTTCCTCCGCCCGGCGATCCATACATCGGTGACCTGCTGGCGGCTGCAGGCATAGACCAGTTGGGACGCAACGTGGAACAGCGGCTGGGTCTCCAGGTCGCTCAGCCGCACCGCCGCCAGATCGGCCTGCTTGCCGACCTCGATCGAGCCGATCTTCGCCTCCAGCCCGATCGCCTTGGCGCCGTGGAGGGTGGCCGCGCGCAGCGCAAAGGCGGCGTCGAACGCTGCTGCGTCTTCGGCTACCGCCTTGGCCAGCTGCGCCGCCGTGCGCATCTCGCCGAACATGTCCAGGTCGTTGTTGGACGCGCAACCGTCGGTGCCGATCGCCAGGTTCACACCGGCCTGCCGGAACCGCTCCGCCGGGCAAAATCCGGAGGCCAGCTTGAGGTTGGATTCCGGACAGTGCACCACCGACACCCCGGCACTGGCACAGGCGGCGATTTCGCCCTCGGTGACCTGGGTCATGTGCACCGCGATCAGGCGATCGTTGACCAGGCCCAGCTTCTGCAGGCGCTGGAACGGACGCAGCCCGCTCTTTCGCTTCTCTTCCTCGATCTCGTGCGCGGTCTCGTGGGTGTGCAGGTGCACCGGGATGTCGAGCTGATCCGATTGCATGCGAATGCGCTCGAAACTCTCGTCGGACACCGTGTACGGCGCATGCGGCGCGAACGCGGTGCTGATCAGCGGATCGCCGATGAAGCTGTCATGCACCTCGCCGGCGCGCGCGAAATACTCGTCCTGGCTGTTCGCCCAGGCAGTGGGAAACTCGATCACCGGCAGGCCGACCACCGCGCGGAAACCCAGCTTGCGGTAGGTCGCGCCGATCACGTCGGGGAAGAAGTAGTTCTCGTTGGCGCAGGTGGTGCCGCCGCGCAGCATCTCGGCCACCGCCAGCTCGACGCCGTCGCGCACGAACTCCGGGCCGATCACCTTCGCCTCGGCCGGCCAGATGTGCTGTTGCAGCCACACCATCAGCGGCAGGTCGTCGGCCAGGCCGCGCAGCAGGGTCATCGGGTTGTGCGTGTGGGCGTTGACCAGGCCGGGGATCAGCGCGTGCTCGGCCAGCTCGACACGCTCGCGCGGCGCGTAGGCAGCGCGGGCCTCGGCGATCGGCAGCAACGCCACGATGCGGTCGCCCTGCACCGCCACGGCATGGTTTTCCAGCACCACCGCATGCGGCTCGACGGGCACGACCCAGCGGGCTTCGATCAGCAGGTCGACGGGTTGCGGGGCGGTCTGGCTCATCACTTACTCACTATGCGTAGGATGGATACGAGATGGGGCGGCACACCTCGCGGCGCCCGCCCCAGAATCGTCATGTCTCGGCATCGTCATTCCGGCGAAGGCCGGAACCCAGTGTCTTTTCATCGCAACTTTGCGAAAGGCTTTGCGTGCTGCGCACGAGTGCTTCACTGGATCCCTGCTTTCGCAGGGATGACGTATCGGCAAAGCCGCGCGCAAGCGCGCGGGCCGATACGTCACTTGACGCGGCTGTCGTACTCGCCGGTGCGGGTATCGACCTTGATGATCTCATCCTGGTTGACGAACAGCGGCACGCGCACCACGGCGCCGGTCTCCAGCGTGGCCGGCTTGCCGCCGCCGCCGGAGGTGTCGCCGCGCACGCCGGGATCCGTCCCGGTGATCTTCAGGTCGACGAACTTCGGCGGCTGCACGGCGACGATGGCGCCGTTGAACAAGGTGATCACGCACTCCTCCTCGCCCTTCAGCCACTTCCACGCGTCGCCCATCGCGGTCAGCGTCGCCGGCACCATCTCGAACGTCTCCATGTTCATGAAGTGCCACAGCCGATCCTTGCCGAGGCCATCGATGAAGGAGAGCTGCATGTCGGTTTCGGTGACGTCGGCTTCCTCGAACGAGTCGCTGGACTTCAGCGTCTGCTCGGTGGTGCGGCCATCCTTGAGGTTGCGGATGCGGATGCGGGTGAACGCCTGGCCCTTGCCCGGCTTGATGAAGTCCGCCTCGGTGATGACCCAGGGATCGCCGTTGTGGAGGATCTTCTTGCCCGTCTTGACGTCGTTGAGGCCGAGGGTCGCCATGCGCTGTCTGCTCCAAAGGTAAAACCGCCCCGCAGGACGGCTAAAATGGGTATCTTTCAAGGGCGAAACAGCCCGCCCAAGGCTCTCCATGATAACCGCAAGCCCCGGCGCACGCCTATCGTTGCCAGCATCCGACTGGCGCGAGCTCTGGCGCCACGCCATCACCGACCCCGCCGAACTGCTCCAGGCGGTTGGCCTGGGCGATCGCACCGACCTGTTGCCGGCCGACGACGCCGGCTTCGCCCTGCGGGTTCCGCGGGGCTTCGTGGCGCGGATGCGCCGGGGCGATCCGCGCGACCCGCTGCTGCTGCAGGTGCTTCCGCAGCCGGCGGAGCACGACCGGGTCGAGGGCTACACGACCGACGCAGTCGGCGACCTGGCTGCCAAGGCCGGTCACGGCGTGCTGCACAAGTACGACGGGCGCGCCCTGCTGATCGCCAGCGGCAGCTGCGCGGTGAACTGCCGCTACTGCTTCCGCCGGCACTTCCCGTACAGTGAGGAAATCGCCGCGGCATCGCACTGGCAGGAGGCACTTGCCCAGGTTCGCGCCGACCCGTCGATCCGCGAACTGATCCTCTCCGGCGGCGACCCGCTGGCACTGGCCACGCACAAGCTGGAAGAGCTGACCCGCGGCCTGGCCGAGTTGCCGCAGGTGATTCGCCTGCGCATCCATACCCGCCTGCCGGTCGTGCTGCCCGAACGCATCGACGATACCTTCGTGGCGTGGCTGGAGGCGCTTCCCCTGCAAAAGGTGGTGGTTCTGCACGCCAACCACGCCAACGAACTCGACGCCGCCGTCGATGCGGCCTGCGCCCGGTTGCGCGACGCCGGCGCCACGCTGCTGAACCAGTCGGTGCTGCTGCGCGGGATCAACGACGAGGTCGGCACCCTCGCCGCCTTGTCCGAACGCCTGTTTGCCGCCGGTGTGCTTCCCTATTACCTGCACCAACTCGATCGGGTTCAGGGCGCGGCCCACTTCGAGGTCGACGACGGCACCGCACTGGACTTGCAGGAGGCCCTGCGCGCCCGCCTGCCGGGCTACCTGGTGCCCCGGCTGGTGCGCGAGGTGGCCGGCGATCCCGCCAAGCGGCCGCTGTGACCGCCTCGCCGAGCGTGGCTCCGGCTTCCTTGGCGGTGGCGGCCGGTGGCGGAATCCGCTACAAACACTCATTGCCATCAACCAGGCTCCGCTTCCTGACGCCCGCGCTGCCTCACGGATCACGCCGCACCCCATGAAAAAAGACTTCGTCATCAAGATCCTGTTCGTCGAGAACTCCCTCGAAGAGGCCGAGCAGATCATCAGCCTGATGCGCAACAGCGGCATCGCGGTAAGACCGGCGCGGGCCACCAACGTCGAGCAGGTGCGCACCGCCGTGAGCGAGCTGGAGCCGGACGTGGTGATGTTCGATCCGGCGGTCACCGACATCAGCCTGGACGACACCATGGGCGTGCTGGAGGCCTCCGGCCGCGACTTCGCCCTGGTCGGCCTGGTCAGCAACATGGACAACGAGCTGGTGGCCGACCTGTTCGTGCACGGCGCCCGCGGAGTCGCCTCGCGCACCCATCCGAAGCAGCTGATCGCGGTGCTGAAGCGCGAGTTCGAATCGCTGCACACGCGACGCCAGGTACGCTGGTTGCACACCGCGTTGCGCGAAACCGAGCGCCGCTGCGACGCCTTGCTGGACTCTTCCACCGATGCGATCGCCTATGTCCACGAGGGCATGCACGTTCGCGCCAACCAGGCCTACCTCGACACCTTCGGCTACGAAAGTTTCGACGACCTGCTAGGCATGCCGCTGCTGGACATGATCGACTCGGCAAACGCCGACGAGATGAAGACCCTGCTTCGCGGGCAGGCGCACCAGGGCAAGTTTCCCGCCCAGCTCGCCTTGCGGGCTCGGCGCGCCGACGACAGCCGCTTCGACGCCACCGTGGAGTTCGCCCCGGCCACGTTCGAGGGCGAGCGCTGCCTGCAGATCGTGTTTCGCCGGCAGGTGATCGACCCGGCCGTGCTGGAACAGCTGCAGCGCGATCCGGTCACCGGCCTGTACAACCGCCAGCACATGCTGGCCTGCATCGACGACGCCGTGACCGAGGCGGCCAAGGGCAAGAAGGGCCAGTCCCTGCTGCTGATCGAGCCGGACAACTGGGCGTCGCTGATCGGCGGCATCGGCCTGGGCAAGACCGACGAGTTGCTGGCCGCGTTCGCCGGCCGGATACGCATGCTGCTGGGTGCCACCGACATCGCCGGCATGCTCGCCGAGCACACCTTCGGCGTCACCCTCGACTCGCGCTCCGACGAAGCGATCCGCGAATGGATCGCCAAACTGCAGCACAGCATCGGCAGCGAGATCTTCGACGTCGGCACGCGCTCGATGACGGTCACCGCCAGCGTCGGCGGCAGCCTGCTGGGCGAAAAGAACGCAAACAGCGAACTGCTGCTCAACCAGGCCAGCCACGCCTTGCGCACCGCCCAGAACCTGGGCGGCAGCCAGGTGGAGCTGCACGACCCGGCCGCGCGCGAGAAAGCCGATGAGGAGCGCGAGCGCTACTGGCTGGATCTGCTGCAGCAGGCGCTGGCCAACAACGGCCTGGTGCTCTACCACCAGCAGACGATCAGCCTGCAGGATGCCGAGGGCGAGTTCTCCGAGATCCTGCTGCGCATGAACGGCCCGCAAGGCGAGGTGCTGCCCGGCTTCTTCATGCCGATCGCCGAGAAGCACAACCTCACCGGCGCCATCGACCGCTGGGTGCTCGACCAGGCCATCCGCACCCTGCAGGCGCGCGAGCCGCAAGGCCAGCCGACCACGTTCTTCATCAAGCTCACCGCCGCGTCGCTGCAGGACGATACCCTGCTGCCGTGGCTGGGCGAGCGGCTGGGCGCCGCCAAGCTGAAACACGGCCACCTGGTGCTCGAAATGACCGAGAGCAAGGTGATGACCCTGCTGCGGCCTGCCCAGGAATTCGTCAACGCGTGGAAGAAGCTCGGCGGCAGTTTCGCGCTGGAGCAGTTCGGCTCCGGCCTCAACTCGTTCCAGTTGCTCAACCACATCGATGCGGACTACCTGAAAATCGACCGCAGCCACATGGCCGACCTGCCGCAACATGCCGATAGCCAGAAAAAGGTCGCCGAGATCTGCCAGCAGGCCCACGAACTGAAGCGCCTGACCATCGCCGAATGGGTCGAGGACGCCACCAGCACCTCGCTGCTGTTCGCCTGCGGCGTGGACTTCGTGCAGGGCAACTTCCTGCAGGTGCCGCAGCGGCTGGAGTGACGGTTTTTCGGGACTCGGGAACAGGAACGGTCACGCAGCTTTTGTAGGGGGCAATGCCCGCCGGCCTTTCGCGACATGGCCAAGCCCAAGATCTGGCGGGCAGTGCCCGCCCTACAAATCCCATGCAGCAAAAAGCCCCCGCGGAGCGATCCGCGGGGGCTTTTCATGCAGCTGCCACGTGCGAGCGGATTACTCGGCGGCAGGGGCAGCCGCGGCAGCCTTCGCGTTCGCCTTGGCCGCAGCGGCGGCGGCGATGTCTTCCTTGATGCGGGCAGCCTTGCCTTCCAGGCCACGCAGGTAATACAGCTTGGCGCCGCGCACCTTGCCCTTGCGCTTCACGGTCAGCGAGTCGATGGCCGGGCTGTGCGCCTGGAACACGCGCTCCACGCCGGTGCCGTGCGAGATCTTGCGCACGGTGAAGGCCGAATGCAGGCCGCGGCTGCGCTTGGCGATGACGATGCCCTCGAACGC
>Ga0207690_10002500_pt1 | contig 11119 bp, 9 predicted proteins | sample KBSC23metaG_FD_184315 | JGI IMG/M metagenome (GOLD analysis project Ga0207690, IMG submission 184315) | Corn rhizosphere microbial communities from Kellogg Biological Station, Michigan, USA - KBS C2-3 metaG (SPAdes) (version 2) | ecosystem: Host-associated > Plants > Roots > Rhizosphere > Soil ...
GCCTCGTGCTGGCCGACGCGCTCTGGTACTGCCAGGACCGCTTCAAGCCGAAGTTCATGGTCGATCTCGCGACGCTGACCGGCGCGATCATCATCTCGCTCGGCAACGACTACGCCGGCTGCTTCAGCAACAACGATGAGCTGGCGAACAACCTGCTCGCCGCCAGCCAAGCGGAGGGCGAACCCCTGTGGCGCATGCCGCTGCCCGACGCCTACAACAAGCAGATCGACAGCATGATCGCCGACGTGAAGAACACCGGCGGCCGCCCCGGCGGCTCGATCACCGCCGCGCTCTTTCTGCAGAAGTTCGTCAACGGCCTGCCCTGGGCCCACCTCGACATCGCCTCGACCGCCTGGAAGAAGCCCTCGACTGTGCCGACCATCCCGGATGGCGCCACCGGCTACGGCGTTAGGCTGCTGAACCGCATGGTGCAGGACGCCTACGAAGGCTAGGTTCGCGACCATGCCTTGCGAGGTTTGGTTCTATCACCTGGAGCGTTCGTCGCTCGAGCAGGTCCTCCCGGAGCTGCTCGAGCGGACGCTTTCGCGCGGCTGGAAGGCGCTGGTCCGCACCAGCCAGGCCGAGCGCATCGACCACCTCGACGGCTGGCTCTGGAGCTGGCGCGACGACAGCTTCCTGCCGCACGGCGTCGCCACCGAACCCATGGCCGAACGCCAGCCGGTCTTGCTGACCACCGAGCTCGATAACCCCAACGAAGCCCAGGCCCTGTTCCTCATCGACGGCGCCGAACCCGGCGACCTGATCCCCCATGAACGCTGCATCCTGATCTTCGACGGCCGCGACGACGCCGCCCTCAAGACCGCCCGCGGCCGCTGGAAGACGTTCAAGGACGCGGGCCTCCCGGTCTCCTACTGGAAACAGGGCGCCGAGCGGGGTTGGGAGAAGGTGGCGTAAGTTTCCCTTCTCCCCTCGCGGGAGAAGGTGGCCCGAAGGGCCGGATGAGGGGGTTCTCAGAACTCGATGAAGCGGCGCTGCTGAATCGCGGCTGAAGCGCCGTGCGCCCCCTCACCCTAACCCCTCTCCCGCGAGGGGAGAGGGGCTTTACAGCGCGCCTTCCAGCGCCTCGGCCGCCGCGATCCATTTCGCTTCAGCCTCATCCAGCGCCGCCTGCGCTTTGTCGCGCCGCTTGGCGAGGTCGGCGGCTTTGGCGGGGTCTTTCGCGTAGAGCTGCGGGTCGGCGAGCTGGCGGTCGAGGTCTTCCAGCGTGCGGTTGCAGCGGGCCAGGACCTCCTCGGCGGCCTCCAGGCGGCGCTTGAGCGGACCGGCCGGCATCGGGCGCGGAGCAGGTGCGGGCCCGGCCTTCGCCGGCTCCTCCCGGGCCACCTGCGTCGGCGCGCGAGCGGCGGCCCGAGCGCGGTCGAGCACGTACCTCGCGTAGTCGTCCATGTCGCCGTCGAACGGCTTGATCGTCCCCTCGGCCGCGAGCCACAACCGGTCGGCGACCAGCTCCATCAGCGAGCGGTCGTGGGTGATCAGGATCACCGCGCCCTCATAGTCGTTCAGCGCGTCCAGCAACGCCCGGCGCGAGTCGATGTCGAGGTGGTTGGTCGGCTCGTCGAGGATCAGCAGGTGGGGCGCGTCCATCGCCACCAGATTGAGCAGCAGCCGCGCCCGCTCGCCGCCCGAGAGGTTCTCGACGGTGGTGTCCACCTTGGCGAACGGGAAGCCGAACTGCGCGAGCTTCGAGCGCCGCTGGCTTTCGGACGCGCCCGGCATGACGCGGCCGATGATGGTCAGCGGCGAGTCGGCCGGATCGAGCGCCTCGATCTGGTGCTGGTGGAACCAGCCGACCTTCATGCGCCGGTCGCGGTGCATCTTGCCGGCCTCGATTTCCAGCGCGCCGGCGATCATCTTGGCAAAGGTCGACTTGCCCGCGCCGTTGACGCCCAACAGGCCGATCCGATCGTCCAGATCGAGCCGCAGGTTCATCCTGCGCAGGATCGGCGGCCCGCCATAGCCAACCGCCACGTCCTCCAGCCGCACCAGCGGCGGCGCCAGAGGCTTCTCGGGCGAGGGCAGGGTGAAGGGCGCGACCCGCTCCTCCAGCGTCATCTCCACCACCGGCAATTTCGCGAGCTGCTTCAGCCGCGACTGCGCCTGGCGGGCCTTCGACGCCTTGGCCCGGAAGCGGTCGACGAAGGCCTGCATGTGCTCGCGCTTGGCCTGGATCTTCGCCCGCGTGCTTTCCGCCAGCCGGCTTTTAAGCGCCCGCTCGTGCTCGAAGTCGTCGTAGCCGCCGGTGTAGAGGTCGAGCTTGCCGTTATTCAGGTGCAGGATGTAGCCGACCGAGTTGTTCAGCAGCTCCCGGTCGTGGCTGATGATCAGCGCCGTGTGCGGATACTTCTTCAGCCGCGCCTCAAGCCATAGCGCGCCTTCCAGGTCGAGGTAGTTGGTCGGCTCGTCGAGCAGCAGCAGCTCGGGCTCCGCAAACAGCGCCGCCGCCAGCGCGACCCGCATCCGCCAGCCGCCGGAGAACTCCGCCATCGGCCGCGTCAGGTCGGCCTGCGTGAAGCCCAGACCCGACAGGATTTCCGCCGCCCGGCTCGGCGCCCGGTCGGCGTCGATCTCGATCAGGCGGGCATAGATTTCGCCGAGATGCTCCGGGTCGGCCGTCTCCAGCTGCGCCGTCAGCCGCGCGCGCTCTACATCGGCGGCCAGCACGGTGTCGATCAGGCTGACCGGCGTCGCCGGATGCTCCTGATCGACCGAGCCCATCCGGGCGGCCTTCGGCAGGCTGATCTCGCCGCCGCCGTTGGCCAGCTGGTCCTTGATCAGGCCGAACAGCGTGGTCTTGCCCACGCCGTTTCGCCCGACCACGCCGACCTTGGCGCCAGCCGGGATCGTCACGCTCGCTTCATCGAAGAAGCGGCGGCCCCAGGCGTCATAGGTGAGGTCGTTGATCTGAAGCATTTTGCGGGTGTTGGCGCGACGAAGGCGCAGGGCTATAAGCCGCGACCTCCTCGACAACAACTTTATGTGTAGGCATCAGCCAAATGACTGAACGTACCTTCTCGATCATCAAGCCGGACGCCACGCGGCGTAACCTGACCGGCAAGGTCAACGCGGTGATCGAAGACGCCGGGCTGCGCATCGTCGCGCAAAAGCGGATCCGCATGAGCCGCGCCCAGGCCGAAAAGTTCTACGACGTCCACAAGGAGCGCCCCTTCTTCGGCGAGCTGGTGGATTTCATGATCTCCGAGCCGGTGGTCGTGCAGGTGTTGGAAGGCGACAACGCCGTGGCCCGCTACCGCGAAGTCATGGGCGCCACGAATCCGAAGGACGCCGCGCCGGGCACCATCCGCGCCCTCTACGCCGAATCGGTCGGCGAGAACTCGGTCCACGGCTCCGACAGCCAGGACAACGCGAAGATCGAAATCGCCCAGTTCTTCACCGACGCTGATATCGTCGGCTAGGCCGCCGCGGGCAAGGCGTCCGCGAACTCCACCTGATTCAGGATGTCCGCGTCGATCGAGCGCTTCAGCTGCTCGATCACGTGGGCGCTTGCGCCGGCCAGCGTGACCGAGGCGCCGCCCCGCCGCAGCTGCTCGATGAAGCTGCCCAGCGCAAAGGCGCCGGTCGGGTCGATCATCGGCACCTCGTCGAGGCGCAGGACGTAGGCGGTTTTCCGCTCGCCGATCTGGTCGAGCGTGTCCTTCAGCGTCGATGCGCTGCCGAAGAAGAGCGGGCCCCGGAAGGTGATCACCCGCGTCTCGCCGCGCTCGGGCTCGTAGCGCGCCTCCTGGCGGCCAAAGTCGTCCACGTCGCCTTCGATCAGGGGGCGGCCGCCCTCGACAGTGGTCAGCTTGCTCATCCGGTGCATGAAGACGAAGGCCGCCAGCACCATCCCGACCTCGATGGCGACCGTCAGGTCCACCAGCACCGTCAACCCGAACGTCGCCAGCAGGACCGCCCGATCCCCCAGCGAGGTGCCCAGAATGACCCGGAAGCGGTGCATCTCGGCCATGTTGACCGCCACCACCACCAGGATGGCCGCCAGGGCCGCCAGCGGCACGTACTTCATCACCGGCGCCAGCATCAGCATGAACACCAGCAGGAAGGCCGCATGCGCCATCCCGGCGATGGGCGAGCGCGCGCCGGAGCGGATGTTCGTCGCCGTCCGCGCGATGGCTCCGGTGGCGGGAAGGCCGCCAAACGCGGCGGAGGCGAGGTTGGCGACGCCCTGCGCCACCAGCTCCATGTTCGACCGGTGCCGCCGCCCGGTCATCTGGTCGGCGACGACCGCCGACAGCAGCGACTCCACGCCCGCGAGGAGCGCGATGGTGAGGGCGTCCGGCAGCACCGCCTGCGCCTTGGCCAGCGAGAAGAAGTGCAGGTTTGGCGCGGGGAGGGTGGAGGGCACGCCGCCAAAGCGCGTGCCGATGGTCTCGACCGGCATCTTTAGCGCGATGACCAGCACGGCGGCCGCGATGGTCACGACCAGAAAGCCGGGGACCTTCGGCGCGTACCGGCGCAAAAGCCAGATTGCCGCGAGGCACCCCGCCGCCAGCCCAAGCGTCGCCAGGCTGAGCGTCTCTCGCGCCGCCCACAGCGCATGAACCTTCGGCAGGAAGTCCGCCGGCACGTTCGCCGCCGTCAGGCCGAAGAAATCCTTCAGCTGGCTGGCGAGGATGATGGTCGCGATCCCGCTGGTGAAGCCGGTGGTCACCGGGTCGGGAATGTATTTGATCAGCGTCCCGATCCGGCAGAGCCCCGCCACGATCAGGATGGCGCCCGCCATCAGCGTCGCCATCAAGAGGCCGTCGTAACCCTGCTTGGCGATCACGCCATAAACGATGACGACGAACGCCCCCGTCGGCCCGCCGATCTGGAACCGGCTGCCGCCCAGCGCCGAGATCAGGAACCCCGCGATGACCGCCGTGATCAGCCCGACCTGGGGCGTTGCACCGGACGCGATAGCCAGCGCCATGGCCAGCGGCAGGGCGACGATGGCGACCGTCAGCCCGGCCAGCGCGTCATGGCGAAAGTCGCCGCCGGTATAGCCCTGCTTTAGGACCGTCACCGTCTTGGGCACGAACAACCGCCAGTCTCGCAACATCGCCCTGTTCCTTACCGCCGCTCCAGCAGCCTCACGCCCCGGCCGGTTCCCTGGCTCGGCGCCCCCTCGACGACCAGCTCCACGCCCGCTTCCGCGAACGCGTTCATCACCTTTTCCAGACTGTCGACGACCACCCGCACGGTCCCCTCGCACGCCTCCATCCGCTGGATGGTCGGCACGGAAAGCCCCGACAGCCGAGCCAACTCCCGCTGGTCGATCCCCAGCAAGGCGCGCGCGGCGCGTATCTGCGGTCCAGTAATCATTTTCTGATGTCTCATACATCAGAATGGGCAGGTGATGCATCTCCCATCTTGTCGCACTTAACCGTCATCCCACGGTCACCCGCAAGGCTGATCCGGGGGACCCAAGCGGAGATGCAAGGTTGGGGACGCCTGCTTGGGTCCCCCGGATCGGCTTCGCCGACCGTGGGATGACGATTTAGGAGGATTGGCGGATCAGCTCAGCCAAGGCCTGCGGATAAAGCCGGTGCTCCTCCGCCAGCACCCGCTCGGCCAGCGTGTGCTCATCGTCACCCGCCAGCACCGGAACACGCGCCTGCCCGAGGATCGGCCCGCAGTCGAGGTCGTTGGTGACGAGGTGGACGGTGCAGCCGGCTTCGGCGTCGCCCGCTTCGATGGCGCGGCGGTGGGTGTCCAGGCCGGGGTACTTGGGTAGCAGGGAAGGGTGGATGTTGACCATCCGGCTTTCCCACGCCCCCACCAGGAACGGCGTCAGGATGCGCATGTAGCCCGCCAGCGCGACGTACTCGACGCCGGCGGCGCGGAGCGCATCGTCGATGACCCGCTCATGCGCCTCCCGGTCCTTGCCGTAGAGCCGCCGGTCGATGGCCTTGGCCTCGACGCCCAGCGCCCGCGCCCGCTCCAGGCCCGGCGCATCGGGATTGTCCGACAGGACCAGCGCCACCTCATAGGGACAATCGGGGTCACGCGAGGCTTCGATCAGGGAGACCATGTTGGACCCCCGGCCGGAGATCAGGATCCCGACCTTCGCGCGGCTCATGCCTTCGCGAGCTCGCCGCAGATGAAGGCGTCCTCGCCTGCGTTCAGCAGCGCGGCCAGCGCCGGCTCCGCATCACCCGGCGAGACGATCAGCATGAAGCCAACGCCGCAGTTGAAGGTCCGCCGCATCTCGTGATCGGAAACCCCGCCGGTCTTCTGTAGCCAGTCGAACACGGGCGGCAGGGGCCAGGCGTTCCAGTCGATCTTCGGCGCCAGGCCCTCGGCGATGGCGCGCGGCGGGTTCTCGATCAAGCCGCCGCCGGTGATATGAGCGCCGCCCTTGATGCGCTCGGCCTTGATCAGCGGCAGGACGGATTTCACGTAGATCCGCGTCGGCGCCATCAGCGCCCGCGCCAGCGTGCCTTCGCCGAACGGGGACTTCGCATCCCAGCCCAGCCCCGACCGCTCCACGATCCGCCGCACCAGCGAATAGCCGTTCGAGTGCGGCCCGCTCGAGCCCACGCCGACCAGCACGTCACCCGGACGCTGGGCGTCCAGTTTCGGCAGCACGCCGTCGCGGTCCACCGCCCCGACGTTGAAGCCGGCAAGGTCGTACTCGCCGTCGGCGTACATGCCGGGCATCTCGGCCGTCTCGCCGCCGACCAGCGCACAGCCCGCCTGCTTGCAGCCCTCGGCGATGCCGGCGACTACGCGGGTCGCCGTCTCGACGTCCAGCTTCCCGGTCGCGAAATAGTCGAGGAACAGCAGCGGCTCGGCGCCCTGCGCCAGCAGGTCGTTGCAGCACATGGCCACGAGGTCGATGCCGACCGTGTCGTGCAGCCCCGTCTCGATGGCGATCTTCAGCTTGGTGCCCACGCCGTCGGTCGTGCTCACCAGCAGCGGATCGGAATACCCCGCCGCCTTCAGGTCGAACAAGGCGCCGAACCCGCCCAGACCCGCTTCCGCGCCCGGACGGCGGGTGGCCTTGGCCAGCGGCTTGATGGCTTCGACGAGGGCGTTTCCGGCGTCGATGTCGACACCGGCTTGAGCATAGGTGAGGCCGTTGGGCCGCTCGGTCATCTGTCGCTCGAATACTTCAGGGCGGGTGGAATGGAACGCGTCGCGACGCTTGCCCCTTGCAGACTCGCCCGCTCGCGGGGCTATAGCTAGCCGATGACGCCGATTACCACCACCGCCGAACTGTCGGCGTTCTGCAAGTCCTTGAAAGGCCAGCCCTTCATCGCCGTGGACACCGAGTTCATGCGCGAGACGACCTATTGGCCCAAGCTCTGCCTGATCCAGGTCGCCTCGCCCGAAGCGGGCGCCTGCATCGATCCATTGGCCGACGGCATCGACCTGACGCCGCTGCTCGACATCCTGCGCGACACGAGCGTGCAGAAGGTCTTCCATGCCGCCCGCCAGGACGTGGAAATCTTCAACAACCTCGGCGCCATGCCCGTGCCGCTGTTCGATACCCAGATCGCCGGCATGGCGGCGGGCTTCGGCGAGCAGATCGCCTACGACGCGCTGGTGCGCCAGATGCTGAAGATCGAGATCGACAAGTCCAGCCGTTTCACCGACTGGGCGCGCCGTCCGCTCAGCGAGGCGCAGCTGTCCTACGCGCTGGCGGATGTGACGCACCTCGCCAAACTCTATCCGATGCTGCGCCAGCGGCTGGAGAAGGCCGACCGCCTCGCCTGGGTCGAGGAGGAGATGGCCGCGCTCACCGATCCGGCCCTCTACGACGTCGATCCGGAAAACTCCTGGAAGCGGCTGAAGCCCCGGAAGCACACGGCGAAGTACCTCGCCGTCTTCAAGGCCGTTGCGGCCTGGCGCGAGCGGACGGCGCAACTGCGGGACCAGCCGCGCGGGCGCATCCTGAAGGACGAGGCCATCGACGAACTGGCCGCCCAGGCGCCGACCGACGCCGGCGCGCTCGACCGCTTGCGCGGCGTGCCGAAGGGCTTCTCCGGCTCGAAGTTCGGCCCCGACCTGATCGCCGCCATCCGCGAGGCGCTGAAGGACCCGGAAGGCTACGCGCCCGTCATCGAGCGCAACGGTACGCCCCCCAACCAGGCCGCCGGCGCCATCGTCGAGCTCCTCAAGGTGCTGCTGAAGGCCCGCGCCGAGGACGCCGGCGTCGCCTCCAAGCTGATCGCCACCGTCTCCGACCTCGAAAAGATCGCCAACGACGACAACGCCGACGTCCAGGCCCTCCACGGCTGGCGACGCGAAGCCTTCGGCGCGGATGCGCTGAAGCTGAAGCGCGGCGAACTGGCGCTGGTTCTCGACGGCACGCGCGTACGGGTCGTCGAGGTGCGGCGCGCACCCCGCGCTACGACGCCCGCCTAACTCTTAAACCGTCATCCCACGGTCAGCCGCAGGCTGATCCGGGGGACCCAAGCGGAGGCCAAGGCTTGCGACGCAGCTTGGGTCCCCCGGATTGGCTTTCAGCCAACCGTGGGATGACGGTGTTTAGGTGAGTTTTATCTCCAGCCCGACATTCAGTGCATTCGCCACCGCCTGAGCGCGGCGCCTGGTCTGTTCGCCGAGCAGCATGTCGGCCCACTTCGGCTGGGTCGAGAGCACCAGCTTGCCGTCCTCCAGCGCGATGTGGGAGCGCGAGAGCAACCCGCTCGAGCGGCCCGACAGGTCGCAGCCCAGCCGGATCGCCGCGCCCAGCGCTCTCGCGCGGCGGCGCAGGAAGTCGGGGATGATCCGATAGATCGTGGAGGCTTCCGGCAAGTCGTCGTGCGCCGTGTGGCGGTGGAAAGCGGCCACCGCCAGGAAGCAGCGCTCCGCATGCGTCTGCCCGGCAATCGGCGAGCGCAGGACCTGCTCGAAGATCAGCGTGGCGCGGTGGTCGGGGTGCAGCGTGGCGCCGAGGTCCGCGAGCCGGCAGGCGGCGGCGGTTAGGACCTTGTCGCGCGCGCCAAAGGCGGAGGGCAGGGTGGAGAACACCGGCTCCAGCCACCTTTCCAGCGCCGGCCCAAGCGCCTCGTCGGTCGCGAAACGTCCGCCGAGCGCCTGACACCCGGCGACCAGCGGGTCCTGCGCCCGGATCTCCGGCTCCATCGCCTCGTAGAGCAGGCCTTCGCGCAGGCCATACGCCGAGGTCAGGATGCGGCGCAGGCCGAGTTGCCCAACCAGCGCCTCCAGCACGACAGCGGCATAGGGCAGGGTCTCCGCCCGCTTCGACGAAATACCCGGAATACCGGTCAGCGAACTCGCCGACAGGTGCGAGATGACCCGCGCGGCGGTCAGCGCCTCGGTGCGGGTCATTTCGTACTCGTGGACGACGCGCAGCGGGTAGTCGGCGATGCCCATGTGCAGCAGGGCGAGATTGCGCCACGCGCCGCCGACGGCGTGAAAGGTCTCGGCCTGGAAGCGCTCGGCCACCTCCGCGACCTGCGCCTCGACTGTCTTGCGCAGCTTGCGCGGATCGTCGCCCAGCTTGAAGTCGACGCCAAACGGTCCGAGCCCCAACGTCGCCGCATCGCCGGACTCGCCGTCGGCCAGCCGCGTCAGCTCCAGGCTCGCGCCGCCCAGGTCGCCCACCACGCCCTCGCCATCCGGCGCGCCCGCCACGACGCCCAGCGCCGAATACCGTGCCTCTTCCTCGCCGGAGAGGATGCGGATGTTGAGGCCCACTTCGTCGTGCACGCGCTTGATGAACTCGGGCCCATCCTCGGCGTCGCGAACGGCCGCCGTGCCGACCGCGAACGCCTCGTCCGGCTTCACCGCATCCAGCACCGCCCGGAAGCGTCGAAGCGCCGATAAAGCCTGCTCCGATCCTTCCAGCGACAGCTTCCCCGTCGCGCCGAGGTCGCGGCCCAGCCCCGCCAGCACCTTCTCGTTGTAGGTCGGCCAGATGGCGCGGCCTTCCAGCCGGTAGAGCACGAGGCGGACGGAGTTGGAGCCGACGTCGATGACGGCGGCGTCCTTGACGGGGGTGGAACTAGCGCCTGGCGACATCGGCGAGCGCGCGGGGCAGGTCTTGAGCGTGCTGCCCGCGGCCGGACAGGCTGGGATTGGTCATGAAGTATTCGTGCGCCGAGAAGGCGGCCTTCGACTCCCACAGGGGATCGCGGGTGTAGCCGCCGTCGGCGTCCAGGGTCCAGCTCTGCGCCTCGTCCTTCAGGGCGGCCAGCATGATCTGGTCCAGCACCTGCTGGTGCACGGTCGGGTTCTCGATGGGCGTCAGCGCCTCCACCCGCCGGTCCAGGTTGCGCGGCATCCAGTCGGCCGAGGAGATGAACACCCGCGCCCGCGAGCTCGGCATCTCGTGTCCGGCCGCGAACGCCACGATGCGCCCATGCTCCAGGAAGCGCCCGACGATGGACTTCACCCGGATGTTCTCCGATAGGCCCGCGATCCCCGGACGCAGGCAGCAGATGCCGCGGATGACGAGGTCGATCCGTACCCCCGACTGGCTGGCGCGGTAGAGGGCGTCGATGATCTCCGGATCGACCAGCGCGTTCAGCTTCGCCCAGATCGCGGCCGGCAGTCCCGCCTGCGCGTTGGCGATCTCATGGTCGATGAAGGCCAGCAGGTCCGTCTTCATCGTTTCCGGCGAGAAGGACAGCTTCTCCAGCCGCTCGGGCCGCGCATAGCCGGTGATGAAATTGAACAGGCGAGCGGAGTCCCGACCCAGCGCGGGGTCGGTCGTGAACAGCGACAGGTCAGTGTAAATCTTCGCCGTCACCGGGTGATAGTTGCCGGTGCCGTAGTGGCAGTAGGTGCGCAGCGTCTCGCCCTCGCGCCGCACGATCAGGCTGAGCTTGGCGTGGGTTTTGTACTCCACGAAGCCGAAGACGACGTGCACGCCCGCCCGCTCCAGGTCGCGCGCCCACTTCAGGTTCGCCTCCTCGTCGAAGCGGGCCTTGATTTCGACCAGCGCCGTGACGTTCTTGCCGTTCTCGGCCGCCTCGATCAGGGCCGCCACGATCGGGCTGTCCTGGCTGGTCCGATAGAGGGTCTGCTTGATCGCCACCACGTTCGGATCGAGCGCGGCCTGGCGCAGGAACTGCACCACCACGTCGAAGCTCTCGAACGGGTGGTGGACCAGGATGTCCTTCTCGCG
>Ga0207690_10002501_pt1 | contig 11111 bp, 10 predicted proteins | sample KBSC23metaG_FD_184315 | JGI IMG/M metagenome (GOLD analysis project Ga0207690, IMG submission 184315) | Corn rhizosphere microbial communities from Kellogg Biological Station, Michigan, USA - KBS C2-3 metaG (SPAdes) (version 2) | ecosystem: Host-associated > Plants > Roots > Rhizosphere > Soil ...
TCGCGGCTTAGCGACAATCGAACAGCGCGCTTCGCGCGCAAGAGACAGATTGCATATCGCCTGAACATTCCTCCAGAGGAGTACCGGCCTCCTCCACCACAGAGCTCTGGCAGACGCCCAGCAAACTTGCGGTTCCTTTCGGTCGCTGAGCGTCTGAAAGGAACCACAGGATCTGGGCCCGTCCCGGAGCTGCGTGTGGAGAGGGCTCCGGTCGTTCTCCGCGGGAATGTGCGCGAAGCGGCGAAATGCAATCTGTCTTTTGCCCTCCATAGGAGGGCAGCATCATCGGGAGCTGCCCCGATAGGGGCGCGACAAATTCACGCGGAGAACGACCGGAGCCCTTGCCGATGCGCCTAGCTGGCGTCGGCGGGCGCGTCGGCTGCGTCCGCCGCAGCCTCGCCCTGCGCGCCGTCGGCGATCTTGTCGACCTCTTTGCTCGGGCCCAGCAGCATGCTCATGTTGCGCCCTTCCTGCAGCGGCGCCGACTCGATCGTCGCCAGCCCGTCGAGGTCCTCGAAGAGTTTGTTCAGCAGGTCCCGGCCGCGCTCGGGGTGGGCCTGCTCGCGGCCGCGGAACATGATCGTCACCTTGACCTTGTCGCGATGCTTGAGGAAGCGTTCGACGTGGCCCTTCTTGGTCTCGTAGTCGTGGGTCGCGATCTTCGGCCGCAGCTTGATTTCGCGGACGTTGACCTGCTGCTGATGCTTGCGCGCGGCCTTCTGCTTCTGCTCCTGCTCGTACTTGTACTTCGAGTAGTCGAGTAGGCGGGTCACCGGCGGCTTCGAGTTCGGCGCCACCTCGACCAGGTCGAGGTCGGCCTCCTGGGCTTTGCGCAGCGCCTCACTGGTGTCGACGATCCCCAGCTGCTCGCCGTCGGCACCGATCAGGCGCACCTGCGGGACGCGGATCCGCTCGTTGATCCGAGTCGTGTCGCGCTCTGGGAGGCGCCGGTCGAACCTACGGGGAACCGGCACTATCGAGTGAGGAGGTGGGACTTCAAGAGGACGAAACAGTAGGCAGGCACGGGGCGCTCAGCAGCGGCTGCGGGTTTTGGCGCCTGCGATCAAGTTCGGCGCAGTATAGAGACCTGGCGGCTCCCACGTAAAACGCGGCGCTCACGCTTCCCCGGTCTCGGTCTTGATCCGGGCGGCGAAGTCGGCCAGCGACATCTCCCCGAGGTCGCCCTCAGTGCGGGAGCGAACGGCGACGCCGCCGGTCTCCTGCTCGCGGTCGCCGACCACCAGCATGTAGGGGTAGAAGCCGATCGTCGAGGCGTCGCGGATCTTCTTGCCGATCGACTCGGAGCGGTCGTCGACGGCGACGCGGACACCGCGTTCGCGCAGCTCCTCGTAAGCGCGGTAGCCGTAGTCGTTGTGGCGGTCGGAGATCGGCAGCACGATCGCCTGCACCGGCGCCAGCCAGGTCGGGAAGCGGCCGGCGTAGTGCTCGATCAGGATGCCGGCGAAGCGCTCCATCGAGCCGAGCAGGGCGCGGTGGATCATCACCGGCCGGTGGGCGGAGTCGTCGGCGCCGGTGTAGTAGAGGTCGAAGCGCTCCGGCATCTGGAAGTCGAGCTGGCAGGTGCCGCACTGCCAGGAGCGGCCGAGCGCGTCGGTGATGTGGAAGTCGATCTTCGGCCCGTAGAAGGCGCCGTCGCCGGGGTTGAGCGTGTACTCGCGGCCCTGGCTGTCCAGCGCCTCGGCCAGCGCCGCCTCGGCTTTGGCCCACTGCTCCTCGGTCCCCATCGACTTCTCCGGCCGGGTCGAGAGCTCGACGTGGACGTCCTCGAAGCCGAAGCGCGCATACAGCTCGTCGATCGCCTCGCAGATCGAGGCGACCTCGTCGCCGATCTGCTCCTCGGTGCAGTAGACGTGGGCGTCGTCCTGGGTGAAGGCGCGGACGCGCAGCAGGCCGTGGAGGACGCCCTCGCGCTCGTTGCGGGAGACGCGGCCGAACTCGGCCAGGCGCAGCGGCAGCTCGCGGTAGGAGTGGCGGTCGGAGGAGTAGACGAGGCAGGCGCCGGGGCAGTTCATCGGCCGCAGCGCGTAGCGGCGGTCGTCGTCCTCCATGAAGTACATGTCGTCCTTGTAGTTGTCCCAGTGCCCGGAGCGGTGCCAGAGGCTCTCGTCCATCACCTGCGGGGTGGCGATCTCCTGATAGCCGCGCTTGCGCAACTGGTCGCGGACCTCGGCTTCGATCAGGCGCAGCAGCGTGGTCCCGTTGGGCAGCCAGAACGGCATCCCCGGCGCCTCCTTGCGCAGCATGAAAAGGCCGAGCTGGGGGCCGAGCCGGCGGTGGTCGCGTTCCTTGGCCTGCTCGAGGCGGTCGAGGTGCTCCTCGAGGTCCTTCTTCGAGAAGAAGGCGGTGCCGTAGATGCGGGTCAGGCTCTCGCGGGTCTCGTCGCCGCGCCAGTAGGCGCCGGCGACCGAGCTCAGCTTGATCGCCTTGATGCGGGCGGTCGAGGGGCCGTGCGGGCCGCGGCAGAGGTCCTCGAAGGGGCCGTTGCGGTAGAGCGAGACGGTCTCGACGCCTTCGTCGCGGACGAGGTCTTCGATCAGCTCGACCTTGAAGCCCTGATCCTGGGCCTTGAAGATCTCGATCGCCTCGGCGACGGGGACGTCGCGGCGGGAGAACTCCTCGTCGGCGGCGATGTGCTGCTGCATCGCCTGCTCGATCTTCGGCAGATCGTCTTCGGTGATCCTTGTGTCGGGCGGGAACTCGAAGTCGTAGTAGAAGCCGGACTCGATCGGCGGGCCGATCGTCACCTTGGTGCCGGGATAGAGATCCATCACCGCCTCGGCCATCACGTGGGCGGCGTCGTGGCGGATCAGCTCCAGCGCCTCGGGGTCGCGGTCGGTGAGGATCGCCACCTCCCCGCCCCCCTTCGGCAGCGGCGCCGCGAGGTCGCGCAGCTCGCCGTCGACCTTGATCGCCAGCGCCGCCTTGGCGAGGCCAGGGCCGATCGCTGCCGCGGCGTCAGCGCCGGTGGCGCCGGCCGGCAGCTCCAGCGGCTTACCATCGGGCAGGGTGTAGGTGGTCTTCTCGGTCGCGGCCTCCATCGGAGGCCATGGTACGTGGAGATCAGCGCGCAGGTCCCTGACGCGCCTGGCGAACGGCGATCAGCGGACAAGGGCTCTTGCCGACAACGGGGTGCCGCACGTTCCGCAGCGCCCAGTCGCCATCTTCGCTGATCACGAAACGCACTCCCGCCGGCAGCTTCCCCGCTTCGTCGGTTGAGCGAATACATACGCGCCCCCCGCGCAGCTCCCAGGCGAGGTATGGAACCCCGTGTTCTTCGCCCAGCAGCTGCGGCGAGGCGATCACCAGCGTCGGCCCTTCACCGACGACCTTGCGGTAGTCGCTGAGGGTCGACGAGTAGGAGGTCGGCCCGACGGGGGCGTTGGCGAGGGTGAGGAGCGAGCACACGCCCGCAGCGACAGCGAACAGTGGCGCAACTGCTGACGACAATCGCGCGGCGACTTTTGGATGTATGTCAACCAAAAGTCGCCCCGATTTCGGCTGGAGCAATGGCAGCAAGATCGCCAGGGCGACGAGCGGCGCCGCGATCTCGATCGCCTTGGCGGCCGTGTAGGGGGTGCCGCCGACGCGAGCGGCCGCGTAAGCGAGAGCGGCGGCGGCGAGACCGGCGAGGAGCGCGGCCTCGCGGCGGCGCCAGAGCCAGACGAGGCCGTAGATGAAGAACACAAGAGCGAAGGCGATACCAAGGTAGTAAGCGGGCGCGGGGACGGCGCCGTCGCCCGGGGCGAGACGGAAGTCGCCAGAAGGCCAGACGCCGAGAGCCTCTGCCGGGTTGATCTGGCCGAAAAGGTTGCCAAGGCCGGGGCCATTGGGGTTAAAGGTCTCGAAGCTGTGGAAGTCGACCATCCGCCCGATCTCAGGGGCGACCAGGACGAAGAACACGAGCAGCGCCAGGCCAGGCGCTCGCAACGGCAAGCCCTTTCGCGCTTCAACGGCAACCCAAATGACCACTGCCCCACCCAGCCAGATCAGCCCCGGGAAGCTGTAGGTGTAGACGCTCCCCACGGCGATCAATGCGGCCGGCACAAACCGCAACGGCAGATCGCTCCAGCTCCGCTCCGCCTCCCGCAAGGACAAGACGAAGGCCAGAAAAAACAGCGCCTGCATCGTCTCCTTGAAAGCCCCCTGGGCGAAGTAGGAGGCAACTACATAGGCAAGACCAACCAGGAGAGCTCCGGCCGTGCGCGGGACCAGGCCCAACTCCGCGAAGGCGGCGAGCGCCGTCAGCGAAGCGAGGACCGCAACCGCCATCGTCAGGCCGCTGAAGCCCTGGACCAGGCCGATGCCAAGGCCCTTGTTGAGAGCGACGACGATCGAATGCGGACCTAGCGGATAACCCTGGTTCAGCAGCTGCGAGGAGTGGCCTTCGGCCAGCCGATCAGCCGTCAGCAAATGCTGGGACATGTCGGGGTTGAAGCTGGTGCCGAGGATGCCGAAGTGGCCTTCGACCGCGAACGGGAGCGAGGCCGCCAGCAGCGCCAGCAGCGCCACCGGCCAGCCCGCGGCCAGAGCCTCCCCCATAGCCTCGACCCGCCCCCACAGGTAGAAGGCGGAGGCGACCGTCAGCACCAGCACGACCACTGCCGAGACCACCCCGTGCCCAGGCAGCCGCACCGTGCCCCAGCAGACCGCGCACAGCAGCGCCAGTCCCACCGCCGGCGAGAGCCAGGACCAGCGCCGCGCCGCGCACAGCAGAACCGCCGCCTGTCCGATCGCCAGCGACGCCACGCAGATCGCCACCACGGCTGCGTAAGTACCGATCACGAGGCGGCGAGCCTAAACGGCCGGCGGCGGGCGATGGCGCAGGGTCAGTCCGCCCGGCGCAGTTCGCGGCGGAAATCGGCGACCGACTGCGGGCCGCGCAGGGTCGCCGCGACCTTGCCTTCGGAGTCGAGGACGATCGTCGTCGGCAGGGCGCTGAAGCCGTAGCGCGCGCCGTAGACCCCGTCCGGGTCACTGAGCACCGGGAAGGTCCAGCCGTACTGCCGCAGGAAGGAGCGGGCGCTGTCTTCGCGGTCGGTGTAGTCGATCCCGACCACGGCGCCCTGTCCGTGCAGGGAGCGGCTGAGGCGCGCCACTTCCGGCGCCTCTTCGCGGCAGGGGTCGCACCAGCTTGCCCAGAAGTTGATCAGGGCCGGCTTCCCCTTCAGGTCCGCGAGCGTCACCTGCGGGCCCTGCAGGACCTTGGTCGGGAGCGGGTACGCCGGTCGCCCCGTCCCGCCGTTGCCACCCGCGGTCGCGATCTCAATCACGATCAGCGCGACGACACCGAGCCCTGCCGCGAGGTAAAGCCAGCGCCGCACCCGAACCTACGCTTCCGCGAGCAGGGGAACGTCGTGCACCAGTTCAGCCGGTTTGAAGTTGGCGGCGTAGAGGGTCATCACCTTGCCGTCGGCGCCGATCCCGTAGATCAGGGCGGAGTGCTCAACCAGGTCCCGTCCCGCCTTCGCCGGCTTGGCGACGATGTTCCAGTCTTTCCAGACGCGGCCGAGTTCGGCCTTGCTGCCGATCAGGTACTTCATCCGGCCCGTCATCCCGTGCTCGTTGACGAAGGCCGTCACCGTCTTGCGGTTGTCGCCGCGTGGGTCAGTCGAGACCGCGATCACCTGCACGTCCTTGGCCTGCGGCCCCAGTAGCGAGAGCGCGGTCTTGATGTGGCTGACGATCAGCGGGCAGGTGTCGGGGCAGTGCGTGTAGATGAAGGTGACGAGGACGGCCTTGCCCTTGTACTGCTTGATGTCCACCGGTTCGCCCAGGTAGTTCCGCAGCCGCAGCGGCGCCGCGGGCTGGGGCGGCGAAGCTTCCGCCCCCTTGAAGTGGACCTTTTCGGCACCCGCCTGGGCTTCCGCGGAGCTACCACCCCCGCAACCCGCCACAAGCACCGCCACCACGACCAAACCGCAGCCACAGAGGGCGCGCAGGGCAGTCGTCGCGCGGAAGCAAGGCCGAGGTCCTGATGGCATCACCGAGAGGAAGATACGCAGGTCCCTAAACGGGGGTTCAAGCGAGCCTAGACTGCGGCGATGGCGTTCGTACCTCCCATGGGTGAAGTGAGCGTCGCAAGCAAGGGCGACCGCTCAGCTGTCACTGCTGCTCTCGCCGAGGCGTTCATGGATGACCCGGTCGCAATCTGGGCAACGCCGAAGGACCGCCACCGGCCGAACGTCCTGCGGCGCTTCTTCGGCGCCCTCTACGACGTCCATCTCGGCGAGGAGGTCGTCTACATCGATTCCGAGCGCCGCGGCGCCGCGATCTGGGCGCTGCCAGGTCGCTGGCAGGGAACCGCGGCCGACCAGCTCCGCGTCGCCTCCGCCTTCGCCCACCCGCGCCACTGGCCCCGGCTCCCCCGTGTCGGACGCGGCATCCTCATGGCGGAACGGGCCCACCCCAGGACCAAACATTTCTACCTCGCCACCCTCGGCGTCGCCCCCGACCGCCAGGGAGAAGGCCTCGGCTCCCGCCTCCTCGCCCCAGTCTTGGAGATCTGCGACAGCGACGGCATCCCCGCCTACCTCGAGTCCTCCAAGCACTCCAACATCGCCTTCTACGCCCGCCACGGCTTCCGCGTCACCGGCGAACTCCGCCTCCCCGGCGGCGGCCCGATGCTTTACCCGATGTGGCGCGAGCCGAGGTGATGGGCGTAACTGGGCTCGAACCAGTGACCTCCGCCTTGTCGAGGCGGCGCTCTCCCAACTGAGCTATACGCCCGGGAGAGCTGAATCTAGCAGCGGGGAACAGGAAGCCAAGTGGCGGCAGCGAAGAGGGCTAAAGGTTTGGCTGCAAGAGTCGATGCAATGGATGCAACTTTCTGGAGCCTCCGGTGTTTATGGGGGAAGAACTTCAAAGCTTGAGGACCGACGAGCCAGGGAACTAGCAGTCTTTGGTGGTACGTCCTTCGGAAATAAAGGGCCCCCGTCGCGGGGCCCTTTTCCGTTCTCGGGGGGGTCAGATGTGGTCGCTGGGCAGGTGCCAGCGGCGTGGCGCGATCAGCTCGTCGGCCTCCCCCGGCCCCCAGGAGCCCGGCTCGTAGGGCACGGCCGGTGGCGGCTCGTCGAGCAGGGGCTGGGAGACCTCCCAGAGGCGCTCGATCGCCTCGGAGCTGGTGAAGAGGGTGCGGTCGCCGACCATCACGTCGTGGATCAGCCGCTCGTAGGGGTCGAGAGCCTCCTCCGGCCCGCCGAAGGTGTCGGCGTAGCTGAAGCGCATATGGGCCTCGCCCAGCTCGATCCGCGGGCCTGGCACCTTGGCCAGGAAGGAGGCGGAGATGCTGCCGGGGTCGCCGAGCTCGAAGGTGAGGTGGTCGTGGCCGAAGGACTCGGCGATCTGGTTGCAGTCGAGCGGGAACATCCGCCGCGGCGGCTGCGCGTAGGCAACCGTCAGCAGGTGCCGGCTCTCGGCCAGCCGCTTGCCCGAGCGCAGATAGAACGGCACCCCCTCCCAGCGCCAGTTATCGACGAAGGCCTTGACCGCGACGAAGGTCTCGGTGTCGGAATCGGCGGCGACGCCGTCCTCCTCGCGGTAGCCGGCGTATTGGCCGCGGACCACGTCCCCGGGCCGCAGCGGCGGCATCGACTCGAAGACCTTCTCACGCTCGACCCCCAGCGCTTTCGGCTCAAGCGAGGTCGGCGGCTCCATCGCGACGAAGCCGAGCACCTGGAAGAGGTGGGTGACGATCATGTCGCGGAAGGCGCCCGTTTCCTCGTAGAAGGAGCCGCGCATCTCGATCGAGAGCGTCTCGGGGACGTCGATCTGGACGTGGTCGATGTGGTTGCGGTTCCAGACCGGCTCGAACATGCCGTTGGCGAAGCGCAGCGCCAGCAGGTTCTGGACCGCCTCGCGGCCGAGGTAGTGGTCGATGCGGAAGATGCAGTGCTCGGCGAAGACCTCGTGCAGCTTGCGGTTGAGTTCGCGGGCCGAGCGGAGGTCGGTGCCGAACGGCTTCTCGGTGATCACCCGCGCGCCCTCGCCGAGACCGTGGGCGCCGATCTGCTCGACGGCGCCGATCATCGCCTGCGGCGGCAGCGAGAGGTAAAAGAGCAGCCGCGCCTCGCCACCCAGTTCATCGCGCGCCTGCGCGATCTCCGCCGCCAGCGCGTCGAGCCCCTCCCCCACGCCGGCGAAACGCAGCGACTCGGCGAACCGCCCCCACGCCTCCTCGTCGCCTGATCCGCGACTGGAGCCGCCGACCGACTCGCGCGCCAGCTCGCGGAACTCCTCGACGCCGATCGCCCGGCGGGCGGCGCCGACGATGCGGAAGCGCTGCGGCATCAGCCCCACCCGCGCCAGATGGAACACGCCCGGCAGCAACTTGCGCTTGGCAAGGTCGCCGGTTGCCCCGAAGAGGACGATCACCTGCTCCTCCGGAACCGCCACCGCCGCTTGCTGCTCGCTCATCACCGTCAGCCTATGCTGCCCTGCGATGGCGCTTGCCGAAACCGAGAGCGGGGTCCGCTACGACCCGGCCGCGCTGGACCGGGTCGAGCGCCGTTTCTGGCGCGAGATCTTTGATTCGGTCCCGGGCGAGGTCGCCGCGGAGCGAGGGATCGAGCTGCGGGCCTTCGGCCAGGTCCAGGCCCAAGTCGTCAAGGACCTCCCCGAAGCGAAGATGCTGAACCTCGTCCTCGGCGCCGCCGAGGACGTCGAGCGGGGCGGCGAAGGGCTCGGAGCGGCCACGGCCTGGGCCGCTGAACAGGGCGTCGCCTCCTACATCCCCGTCACCCCCGCTCTGCCCGGCGCGCCCGCGGCGGAGACCTGGCTGCAGGGGAACGGCTTCGAGCGCAGCTATTCCTGGATGAAGTTCGTCCGCGATCCGCACCCGCCACGCTTCCCCGCCCCCGAGGTCGAGGTGGTCGAGCTGACCGCGCCCGACCAAGAGCCGTTCGGGATGATCGCCGCGACCGGCTTCGGCATGTACGCCTGGGCCGCCGACTTCTTCGCCCATCTGCCGGGACGGGAGGGCTGGCGCTGCTACGTCGCCAAGGTCGACGGCGAAGCCCAGGCCTGCGGGGCGATGCTGATCGACGACGGCATCGCCGAGCTCGGGATCGGCGCCACGCTCGAAGCGGCCCGCGGCCGCGGTTGCCAGACCGCGCTCCTGCACCGGCGCATCGCCGACGCCGGCGAGACCGGGTGCCACACCCTCTTCGTGGAGACGGGCGAGCGCGTCCCGGACCGGCCCGCGGCCAGCTACCGCAACATCCTCCGCGCCGGTTTCGAGGAGGCCTACCTGCGGCCGAACTGGCAGCCGGCGGCTGTCTGATAGCCGCTGTCACCCCGGCAGAGGCGCATCTCTGAACTCGTCCTCCAGTTACCTCGTAGGCCAGTAGGTAAGCACCCTACGAAAGGCAGTGACGATGTCCAGCAAGCGTGTCTCCGTCCTCATCGCAACCGCCCTCGCGGCGCTGGCGATCGGCGTCCTCGCCGTCCCGGCGCAGGCGGCCCTGCGCCACATCGACGGCACCGTCGCCTCGAAGAACGCCGCCAAACACACTTTCCGCCTCACCACGCAGAGCGGCAACAGCCTCCGCATCCGCGTCAACTCGGCGACCAAGTTCCAGCGCATCGCCGGCGGCTTCAGCGGTCTCCATGCCGGCATGCAGATCGAGGTCGAAGCCCGGCAGACCGACAACGGCCTCCTCGCCACGCACGTCGAGACGCGCGGTGGCGGGAATGGTGGGGGTGGCGGAAACGACAATGGCGGTGGCGGTGGCAACGACGACGGTCCCAACCACACCTAGCCGCTACAGCACCACCCTCTCTGCCCGGTCGGGGCGGAAGAGCTTGTGCTGGTAGAGCGCCGCGTCAGCGCTGCGGTACAGGTCGTCGAAGCTCGTTCCTTGCTCTGGGGCGCTGGCGATCCCGAGACAGTGCGGCGCGCGCTCGACCAGGGCGTCCGACAGCCGCTCCACTACCGGCTCCGCCGCCACCGCCGAGGTACCCGGCAGCAGCACCGCGAACTCGTCGCCGCCCAACCGCGCGACCGCGTCCCCAGATCGCACCGTCGCGGAGAGTCGCCCGGCGACCCAGCAGAGGAGGTCGTCACCGGCCTGGTGCCCGTGTTCGTCGTTGTAGGCCTTCAGGTGGTCGAGGTCGATGACGGCAAGGGTGACCGGCCGGCCCCTGCGGGCCAGCGCGGCGAAGGCGCGTTCGGAGGCCATCGCGAAGCCGCGGCGGTTGAGCAGATGCGTAAGCGGGTCGGTGGTCGAGCTGCGGGCAAGCTCGCGGCGCCAGCCGTCGTGGATGTTCGCCTGCCAGAGGGCCATCGTCGCGGTCCCGGCCAGCGTGGCGCAGAAGACGAGAGCGTAGCCGCCGTCGAACCCTCCCTCTACCGCCAGGGAGAGGAAGGCGACCTCGGCCCAGACAGCGAGGACGACGAGGTTGCGAGGGGGGAACGAGAGCGAGGCGAAGACGATCGGCAGGAACAACACCAGCTGCAGCGGGCTTTCACCGCCGTCGATCATCGCCAAGCCCAGGATCAGCGCCACCGAAAGCACGCCCCAGACGAGGAAAGCGCTCTCCCGCCAGGGCGAGGCGATGATCCGCCGCCACGGCATCACGAACAGCGTCACCAGCCCACTGACGGCGATCACGCTGGTCATCACGGCGAGGCCGAGCCGGTGCTGGGGCGCCGCGAAGAAGAGCAGATAAACGAACCCTGCCGCCGACATCATGATCGTCACCCAGCTACCGGCGGCAGCGGTCCGCAGCCAGTAGCGGGTCTCGAAGTCGTCGTGCGAGGCTGCCGGCTTCATCCCCGATCTATCGACACGAACGGCTAGGGGAATAAGCAGAACCGCTGCTACTCAGACGGAGCTTGAGACAGAAAATGCATGATCACGACGCGGATTTTGGTCAGGTCCTCGCCACTTAGCTCAGCCCGCTCGGCGCTGCGCTCGCCCACTTCCAACAATTCGTAGAGGGCGCGATCGAGGATCTCGACGACTTCGCTCCATCCCGCCTGGTCGACCGCCAACGGCGTCCTGCTCAGGTGCCTGTCGGGCCCATCGAAGCCACCGTCGAGGAGCGCTGTGCGCACCTCTTCGGAGACGACGCGGAGGATTTCCAGGGTGATC
>Ga0207690_10002506_pt1 | contig 11095 bp, 10 predicted proteins | sample KBSC23metaG_FD_184315 | JGI IMG/M metagenome (GOLD analysis project Ga0207690, IMG submission 184315) | Corn rhizosphere microbial communities from Kellogg Biological Station, Michigan, USA - KBS C2-3 metaG (SPAdes) (version 2) | ecosystem: Host-associated > Plants > Roots > Rhizosphere > Soil ...
TCCGCCTCCCGCGATGAAACTGCGAGAGGCTCCGCTCAGGATGACAATTCCTCTATCAATCAATCACTTACGCTTAACCTAGATGTCGATACTGCCTAGTAGCCGGCCTCGGAGACCACATTTTCCAGCGGCTCACCGGCAAGATAGCGGCGCACCTGTTCCGCCCCGAAGCGAAAGGCGCGGTGGATGAACTCCGGCGTCGAGCCGCCCACGTGCGGCGTGATGAGACAGTTCGGCGTGTGCCACAGAGGGTGGTCTTCCGGCAGCGGCTCCGGGTCGGTCACATCGAGCGCCGCGCAGATGCGATGTTCTCCGAGCGCCTCGACGAGCGCCGCCGTATCGACAACAGGTCCGCGCGCTGCGTTGACCAGCAAGGCACCGTGCTTCATCAGGCCAATCTGCGCCGCCCCGATCATGCCTTCGGTCTCCGAAGTCAGAGGCACGATGGCGACGACGATGTCGGCCTCGGGTATCAGACGATTGAGATCTTCGACGGCATATACCCTGGGCTCGGTTCGCGCGCTTCTGGCCAGCCGCAGAATTGTCACTCCGAAGGGCGCAAGACGCGCCTCGATCGCCCGGCCAATGGATCCATACCCAACAATCAGCACGGTCTTCCCGGCAAGGTCATCGCCCAGAATCTTGTACTGACCCATCTGCGGACCGCTCTCGTTCAGGAAGCCGGCGGTCTCGGCCGCCTGACCCCGCCACTGCCGCGCCGTCTGCATGTCGCGGTAGAGCGGGAACCGCTTGAGCGAGGCGAGCGTCGCAGCCAGCACCCACTCCGACGCCGAGATGTCGTGGATGCCGCGCCCGTCGCAGAGCACGACCTCCTTCGGCAGCCACGGCGCAATCCAGTCCACGCCCGCCATCATGGACTGCACCACCTTCACGCCGCGCAGGTGCTGGAAGGTCTCATGCGCATTTTTGCGGGCAAAGGGAATGATCCAGAAGTCCACCTCCAGAATCCCGGTGGAATGGCGGGGGATGCGGACGATCTTCGCCTCCGGCGGGAACCCGGCCAGCAACTCTTCTGCGAGCTTCTCATCGACGCCTACGCGAACCATGTCAATAGTTTGCACGATACCGGCGCCTCGTGGCGAGTGAGGTGAATGATGCCGCGGAAAACTCCGTTATCGAGGGTTTGGATGAAGTGGGAAGGTGGTGCGCCCGAGAAGATTCGAACTTCTGACCTACAGCTTCGGAGGCTGCCGCTCTATCCAGCTGAGCTACGGGCGCATACCTCTAGCCTAGCACGGCCCTAACCGGTCGATAGTCCGTGTCTCGCTCGGATGGCTATTCCTCGGATGGCTATTCCTTAGACGACTTCGATTCGTAATTGGCCGTGGAGCGGTGCGGCCTGCCCGTCCCCCAAAACAGGTGTTGGTCGTTTTTGTTGGGACTACGGCCAACATGCTTCATGAAAGAGTTGATATACACGATGCTCTTCCCCCATTGGGCATTCGAGCATTCATGGCACTGAGGATAAAGTTGAAAGGAGGTTGCATCCGGGATGATGCTGAGCGGCGGCTGGTGGTCGCAGACCCAATGTTGCATAGGCTTTCCGCTGTAGGCGTTCGGTGGGGTAGGAGACCCTTTGAATCTGCCGCAGGTGTGGCATCCATTTTCCCGCCCAAGCCTGTCAATCTCTTCTCGAAACTGGTCAAAATCCCGGGTTCCGGTGTTATCGACCATGTAGTTTCCCTGTCCACCCCAGATCGTCACATAGACGTCCCCAATCAAGGCCTGACCGTGTTCAGCACAGCAATGCGCGTGAGCGGTCTCTGGCGTTTCCACTGCAACTGCCGGAACTGGCGCTGATGACATAAACCACTCCATCCCCGGTGAGCCGAACCCGGGTCGCGATTGAAAATCGATTAGGCTGTAAACCTATAGTCCCGTTGTGGCGCCTTGTCAATGTAAGATCAGTCAGCGGAGACTTTTGGACGCAGGCATGACCCCCGGGTCTGCTCCTTTGGCATCCAAAGAAATATGGTCTTGCCGCGAATGTTCGCAGGCAGGACGCTGGCAACGACCCACGGCCACAATCCAGAAGAAAGCGAGACCCCCCATGTTCCTTCGCTCCGTCACCACTCTGGCCTGCACAGCCACACTGGCCATTGCAGGCTTCGCCCAGACCCCAGCCAAACCCGCCGCCAAACCGCTGGCCAGCCCGCCCGCAACTGCCAGCGTCTCACTTAACGGCAAGGACATTACGATTCACTACAACAGCCCGCGCATGCGTGGCCGCAAAATCATGGGCGACCTTGTCCCCTACGGCAAGCCCTGGCGCACCGGCGCGAACCCCGCAACCACGCTGATTACTCCCGTCAATCTGAAGATCGGCACGCTGGAGGTGCCTGCGGGAACCTATACCCTCTTCACTCTGCCCAACGAGAAGGAGTGGCTGCTCATCGTCAGCAAAAAGACCGGCGAATGGGGCATCCCTTACCCGGAGGGCAACGACCTCGGACGCACGCCCATGACCGGAGCCACGCTGCCCGAGCCGCAGGAGGACATGTCCATCTCCTTTGAAAACACACAAGGCAACACCACCGAGCTGCACGTCAAATGGGAGAAGACTGACGAGTACGTGACCGTTACTGCTGAGTAGCTTCCTTATCCAACCGCAGCCGCTCCATCACAGCCGCGACCAGTTCCTTCGCGCCCGTGATGTGCGCCGTCACCGCCTGCAAATCGAGCGCCGGAACGTTCGGGTTCCGGGCGCTCGTGCAGTAGACGCCATGCTGGCCGACGAGAATCAGCGCGTCCGTCAGGGCGTCGAGCGTGACGGCAAGCCGTCCGCGCGCCTCGCCCATCATGAACTCGTGCTTCTCAAGCTCATCCTTGCGATCATAGAAGATGGACACGCCTACCACTCCTTCGCAGCCGAATCGACCGCAACCGGAGTCGAAGCCACAGGCGCTCTCCAGCGCAGCACCGGCCGCCGCGCCGCCGTTGTCTCGTCCAGCCGCTGCGCCCGCGTCGTATGCGGAGCGGTCTGGACAAGTTCGGGATTCTCTTCCGCCTCGCGCGCGATCTGCTTCAACGCATCGATCAGCAGGTCCAGCTCCTCGCGGCTCTCGCTCTCGGTCGGCTCAATCATCATCGCCCCGGGCACAATCATCGGGAACGAAACCGTGTAGGCGTGGAAGCCGTAGTCAATCAGCCGCTTGCCCATATCGCCCGTCTTCACGCCATTTCTGGCCTGAATCCTGTCGCTGAACACGACCTCATGCAGCGTCCGAGTCTTATACGGAAGCTCAAAGGTCCCCTCCAGCTTGGCCCGAATATAGTTCGCATTCAGCACCGCGTCCTCGGTCGTTTGCCGCAGACCGTCCGGCCCATTCGCCAGAATGTAAGCCAGCGCGCGCACGAACATGCCGAAGTTGCCATAAAACGCCCGAACCCGCCCGACAGTTTGCGGATGGTTGTACTCAAGGCCGAGCTTTCCATCCGGGCGAGTCACGAGCACCGGAGTAGGCAGAAACGGCTCCAGAATCTTCTTGCACGCCACCGGCCCTGACCCCGGACCACCGCCGCCATGCGGAGTCGAAAACGTCTTGTGCAGATTCAAATGCATCACATCGACGCCGAAGTCACCGGGCCGTGTCTTGCCGCACAGCGCGTTCATGTTCGCGCCGTCCATGTAGAGCAGCGCGCCCTTGGCATGAAGCACATCGGCAATCTTGTGAATCTCGCTCTCGAACACGCCGATGGTTGAAGGGTTTGTCAGCATCAGCGCAGCGGTGTCTTCATCGACCAGCCGCTCCAACTCAGCGACATCCACCATGCCCTGCGCATTCGACTTGAGGTTGGCAACCTCATACCCGCAGACAGCAGCCGTAGCAGGGTTCGTCCCATGCGCCGAGTCCGGAATCAGAATCTTCTTCCGCGCATTGCCCTTCGATTCGTGATACGCCCGCACCAGCAGAATCCCCGTAAACTCGCCATGCGCTCCAGCCGCGGGCTGCAACGTAATCGTGTCCATGCCGGTGATCTCGACCAGAGCGTCCGAGAGCATCTTCATGATGCCGAGGCATCCCTGCGACAGCGACTCCGGCTGATACGGATGCGCGTCCGCAATCCCTTCGAGCCGCGAGACAAGTTCATTGATGCGCGGGTTGTACTTCATCGTGCAGCTACCCAGCGGATACATCCCCAGATCGATGGCATAGTTCCACGTCGAAAGCCGCGTGAAGTGGCGGATAATCTCAATCTCGCTCAGCTCCGGCATCACGCCAAGATCAGAGCGCACCGCAGCGCCCAGCAGGGAAGCGGCGTCCACGGCAGGCACATCCAGCTCCGCTAGCCGATAAGCCTTCTTGCCCGGCGAAGACTTCTCAAAGATCAAGTCCTCATTCTGAACAACGTGCGTCGTCGCCTTCTTCGGCGTGCCTTCAAACTTCTTGTCGTTCATCCGACTCGTACCTTCCTGCTTCTAGGTAGCCCAAGGCTTCAGCCTTGGGTCTCTCTTCTGCCGTCACAGTATTCGGGGGGCTTTAGCCCCTGGGGTGTGCTCTCTTTTGAAGAGCCTCCGTACTAAAACTCCTGCGCATCTGCTGCATCGCCAGTCTCGGAATAACTCCCCGACTCCGGCCCATCCAAATCTTCTTCCCGCAACGAAACCCCAAACACGACGCCGCCCTCAAACTCAATCGTCAGCGCGTCGCCCTCTTCGAGTGAAGCCTGAACAACCTTCTCGCCAATCTGCGCACACAGCGCATTACGATACTCAGGCTCGCCGTATGCGATAGAGGAATCCGTCAACATCACATGCGGCCACGCATACAACGTCAGCAAGGGCGTATCGAAGCGAAGCTGTAAAAAATCCTCGACGAATTCAACCGCCTTCAACTCCTCGCCGATGATCGCCGAAACATCCATCGTCAGGCTTTCAACTCTGCAAGCGTCGCAGCCGCTGCATCCATCTGCGTCCGCGTCGTCAACTCCGTTGCGCACCACAGGCTCGCATTCGGCCCAAGCTCCGGATACCACGTCGCCAGCGGCAGCCCACCGATGATCTTCTTTTCAAGCAATCCCGCGTTCACAGTCTCGGCACTCTTCGGCGTCACCAACACGAATTCATGAAACCGAGGCGCGCCGTCAAACAGCACCTTCGCGCCAGCAGTCTTACCAAACGCACTCTTCAGATACGCAGCCTTGGCAAGATTCTGCTCAGCCAACTCCTTCATCCCCTGCTTGCCATACACCGTCAGAAAGATCGTCGTCATCAACGCCACCAGCGCCTGGTTCGTGCAAATGTTCGACGTAGCCTTCTCGCGCCGGATATGCTGCTCGCGCGTCGAGAGTGTCAACACAAATCCGCGCTTTCCGTCCTTGTCCTTTGTCTCGCCGATCAGCCGTCCCGGCATCTGCCGCAGAAACTTCTCCTTGCACGCAATCACGCCGCAGAACGGCCCGCCAAAGCTCGGTGCGACGCCGTAGCTCTGCGCCTCCATCGAAACGATGTCCGCTTCCGCAGGCGGCTTCACAATGCCGAGCGAGATCGCCTCCGCAATCGAGACAATCAGCAGCGCGCCTCTCGCATGAGCAAGCTCCGCAATCGTCGCCACATCCTCAATCGTGCCAAAGAAGTTTGGCGACTGAATCAGCACGCAAGCCGTATCCTTCGTAATCGCAGCGTCGAGCGCAGCCATATCCACGCGCCCATTCGCGCCGTAGCCAACCTCGGTCAGCGGAATCTCCTGATGCTGCGCGTACGTCGTCACTACCTCGCGGTACTCCGGATGCACCGTCCGCGCAACTACCGCGCCGTCGCGGCCGGTCACGCGCACCGCCATCATGATCGCTTCAGCCGCGCCGGTCGAGCCGTCATACATCGAGGCGTTGGCAATCTCCATGCCGGTCAGCTCGCAGATCATCGTCTGGAACTCGAACATCGCTTGCAGCGTTCCCTGCGAGATCTCCGGCTGGTAAGGCGTGTAGCTGGTCAGAAACTCACCGCGCTGCACGAGCGAGTCGATAATCACCGGCCGATAGTGCCTGTACACGCCCGCACCAAGAAAGCTCGCATAGCCAGCAGCGTTGCTGTCGGCGAACGCGCGAAAGCGGTCCAGAATCTCCGACTCGCCATGCTGGCGCGGAATCCGCAGATCGCGCTTCAGTTGATACTCAACGGGAATCGTTGCAAATAGATCGTCGATCGACGCCACGCCAATCTCGGCGAGCATCTCTTCGCGGTCCCCTGGGGACTTCGGCAGATAACGCATTGTTAGTGTCCGGTCTCCTCGGCAATAAACTTCTCGTAGTCAGCCGCGCTCAGCAGCCCATCCAGTTGCTTCGCATCACCCAGCGACACCTTGATCAGCCACGTCGTATTGGCGTCCGTGTTGATCAGCTCCGGCTTGTCCTTGAGTGCATCGTTCACCGCCGTCACCGTGCCCGAGACCGGCGCAAACAGGTCCGAGACCGCCTTTACCGACTCGACCGAGCCGAAGGTCTTGCCTGCCTCCACCGCGTCGCCCACCTTCGGCAGATCGACAAAGACGATGTCGCCCAGCGAGTCCTGTGCGTAGTCCGTAATGCCGACGGCGCCCGCAGCACCGTCCATATCAATCCACTCGTGTTCCTTCGTATAGCGATAACCCGCAGGATAAGCCATCTATTTTCTCCGAAGATTAAAAGTCCCGAACTTCCATTGTAGATGCCGCAGGCAGTGGCAAAGGGCGCTGTTTAAGTGGATTTCTTCGCCCTTTTGTAAAACGGTAGAGCCACCACGCGCGCCTTCACCATCTGTCCGCGAATCTCGACCGCAACCTCGGTATCCACCGCTGCCAGCTCCACGGGAACATACGCCATCGCAATGTTCTTCTTGAGAAAGGGCGAAGGCGATCCGCTCGTAATCTCACCAATCCGCCTGCCGTCGAGCGAAAACACAGGGTAGCCATCACGCCCGATGCCGCGCTCAATCATCTCCAAACCGACTAGTTTCCGCTTCGGCCCGCCGTCGGCCTGAATCTTCACCAGCGCGTCACGCCCGACGAAGTCGCCCTTGGATTCGTTGTCGAGCTTGGCATAGCGCCCCAGTCCTGCCTCAAACACATTGATGGTGTCCGAGATCTCATGCCCGTACAGCGCCATGCCAGCCTCCAGCCGCAGCGTATTTCTCGCGCCCAACCCGCAGGGCAAAATGTCGAATTCCTTGCCTGCCTCCAGCACCTCGCCCCAAACGCGCGCGCTGGTCGCTTCGTCTGAAGGAATGTAAATCTCGAACCCATCCTCGCCCGTGTAGCCGGTACGGGCAATCATCACGTTGTGCAAGCCGCACACCTGCCCCCAGGTAAACCAATAGTTCTTGATCGTGCTCAGGTCAGTCGAAGTCAGCTTCTGCAGAGTCTCCGCAGCCCTCGGCCCCTGAATCGCCAACTGCGTATAGTGGTCGCTGTAGTCGTTCATGTGAACGCCCGGCATTCCGCCAATCACCTGCCGCACCCACGCTACGTCCTTCTCGCGCGTGCCCGCGTTGATGACGATCAGGTAGTCGTTGTCCGAAAGCTTATGCACTACCACGTCATCGACAAACGTCCCATTCGGATACAGCATCGCCGAGTACTGCGCCTGCCCCACCGCTAGCTTAGAAGCATCATTCATGCACAGCTTCTGCACCGCAGCCAGCGAACCCGGCCCGCGAAACTGAATATCGCCCATGTGCGACACATCGAAGACGCCCACGGCGGTGCGCACAGCCATGTGCTCCGCGATCAATCCGCAGCAATCGACAGGCATGTCCCAGCCGCCAAAATCGACCATCTTCGATTTGGAGGCCCGGTGAACAGCGTTCAAAGCGGTTTTGCGGAGTACAGGAGATGCAGTCGAATCAGACATTGGAGTGTTCCTTCAAGCGCAGGATGCCGCAGGTCTTATCCTATCGACGCGCCGTTCCGAGGGTCAATTTGTCGCGATTCTGAGCAGCGGCTAGTTTCCGAGCCGCCCGTTATTCGGAAGGAACTGGTCAGCCGGAACTTCGGATTACTCCCACTATGCCGACCTCCCGTTACTAATCCGGCCTCGCTGAGTGACTTGGCGATTTCGCATCAACTCAGGATTCTCGGTATCACGCGCGTTGATCGTCAGGGTATCCGCTGGCGAGTAGGTTGTGCTCTCGTCTCAGCGTCTCCCTACAGCGTCGTCGCTCCCGCCAAAATAGATGAGTGCATCGGCCATCTGCCCTAGCGTAAGTGTGCTGCCCTTGAATGCACTCACGCAGCCATTGGGGCCGCGGCAGGTGGTGACCGTGCGCCCGAGGAACTCCTCCACGCTGAATTCCCGAAAGGGCAATCGCTGCAGTGACACCAGCACCGGGCGCACCTGAGTTTTTAAAGCACGGTCGAACTTTTGATAGTCGGGAGTCATGTCAACGGCGACCGGGCGCGGACGATCCAGCCGGCCGATTGGAATCACCGCGAAAGTGCGGCCAGGATCATCGATTTCAAGCGTTTTCACGATGTCGTTGTTGTCGCCCGTGCTGGCAAGATAGTTCTTGTCCATGGTCCGATAGAAGTGCGCCGCGCCAAAGATCACCAGGGCCTTCCCATGTTTCTTGAGCACCTGCTCTTCGATGACGCTGACGGCTGCGGCATCACGGCTAAGATTGCTTCCTTGGCCGGGATCAGCCGCAAAGACATGGATTTGCTGATTGGCGGGGAGTTTCTGATTGACATCGCGGACAGCGGCGAAGAATTCGGGGTAGACGGGATCGTCCCAGATATCGTTTCCGTTGGCAGCCTGGGTGGTGGTTTTCCAAATCTGCGCCAGTTCGACTGAAGACACCTTCTCCCCTCGAATGTATCGGTCCAGAGTTGCTTGCTCGGTAATGTTTGCAAACTCCACCACAATAGATTGCACTTTCTTCGCAAAGTCGGGATTCCGAACCAAAGCTATTCGGAGATCGGATTCCTGTCTAAAGCGCCCGTGCGCCTCGCCTAATGCCACGATATCAGCCTGATCGAACGCAGAAATCAGGGTTTGAACGATCCCGTTGATTCCAACGGATTCATCGGGCAGGGATACCTTCGGTGCAACCCAAGCGTGGGGCGACTGAGCATAAAGAAAGGGCTTAGTTATAGCACTCACCACAACTGTGGCGACAACCGCGATGATGACCCTGGTCGTTTGCAGGACCCTGTTCGTTGCGTCAAATGATCTGAACGACATGCAACCTCCTGGCGTTTCGAACGCATACCAACTGCCGAGCCAGTTCTGAAGCTAAATGCTGCTATCTCCTGTTCGGATTATTCAATTGTCGCCAACAGGGCTTAGCACGTATTGAGATATGTGCCGGCCCGCGATTACGGTTCTGGACGGGTCGTCAGCAACTCGGAATCCGGCCAACTACGAATACATGCGGGAACTGCTTCGACGATCCGGCGCCGGATTCCCTAAACCGTAACCGACTCGCGATACTCGCCAAAGACCGTTCGCAGTACATTTGCAATCTCGCCTACGGTGGCGTAGCTCTCGACGGCATTCAGGATGCGCGGCATCAGGTTTTCGCCGCTGCGTGCGGCGTCTTCTACTCGCCGCAATGCATCGGCGTGAACTGCGGCATCGCGGCGAGTTCGCAGTGCTCGCACCCGTTCCACCTGTCTACCTTCGAGCGTCGTGTCAATCCGCTGAATCGGCACAGCAACTTCCTTGGCATCTGAACTCGTGGCGAATTCATTCACACCGACGACAATCGCGCGCCTCTCATCCACCGCACGCTGATACGCATAAGCGGCATTCTGAATCTCGCGCTGCACATAACCCTGCTCAATCGCTCGCAACATTCCATACTTCCCGCCCAAATCGAATCGCGCGACTGTGGCCATGTACTCTTCCGCGCGGCGCTCGATCTCGTTCGTCAGCGACTCGACGTAATACGACCCGGCCAGCGGGTCTACAGTATCCGCCACGCCGCTCTCGTGCGCCAGAATCTGCTGCGTCCTCAGCGCAATCCGCGCGGCGCTTTCGGTTGGTAGCGAGAGCGCCTCGTCAAAGCCATTTGTGTGCAGCGATTGCGTCCCGCCCAGCACTGCCGCCAACGCCTCCACGGTTGTTCGGACGATGTTGTTCTCCGGCTGCTGCGCCGTCAGGGTCGAGCCCGCTGTCTGCGTGTGAAATCTGAGCATCCAGCTCCGTGCGTTCAATGCGCCAAAGTGCTCGCGCATGATGCGCGCCCACATCCTCCGCGCCGCGCGAAACTTAGCAACTTCTTCCAGCAGATTGCTGTGCGCGTTGAAGAAGAAGCTCAACCTCGGCGCAAACGCATCGACGTTCAACCCTGCGTCCAGCGCGGCCTGTACGTAGGTCATGCCGTTGGCCAGCGTGAACGCGACCTCCTGCACGGCGGTGCATCCGGCCTCGCGCATGTGGTAGCCGGAGATCGAGATCGTGTTCCACTCCGGCACCTCGTCTGCGGCCCACGCGAAGAGGTCCGTCACCAGCCGCATCGCATGTCGCACAGGATAGATATACGTCCCGCGCGCAATGTACTCCTTCAGAATGTCGTTCTGCACCGTGCCGCTCAGCCGTCGCACATCCGCGCCCGTGCGCCGCGCCACCGCGACATACAGCGCCAGCAGAATCGCAGCCGTCGCATTGATCGTCATCGAGGTCGAGATTGTGTCCAGACGAATCCCCTCGAACAGCCGCTCCATGTCTTCAATCGAATCGATCGCCACGCCGACTTTGCCTACCTCGCCCAGTGCCAGCGGATCATCGGAGTCGTACCCAATCTGCGTCGGCAGATCGAAGGCGACGCTCAGACCATTCGTCCCCTGATCCAGCAGAAATTTGTACCGCCGGTTCGACTCTTCGGCGTCGCCCATACCCGCATACTGGCGCATGGTCCACAGCCGCCCGCGATACATCGTCGGCTGAATGCCTCGCGTGAAGGGATACTCTCCTGGCGCGCCTAGTTCACGTGTCGCGTCAAACCCGTGCAGGTCTTCGGCCCGGTACACCTGCTTCACCGGAACTCCTGAACCCGTCTTTGGATCAATCTTCGGATTCGTCTTCGGCGTCTCGCTCATGCCGCACAAGTGTACAGCGGCACAGATGACGCTATCGTCCGCGCCCTCTGCGCCGCGCC
>Ga0207690_10002514_pt1 | contig 11085 bp, 8 predicted proteins | sample KBSC23metaG_FD_184315 | JGI IMG/M metagenome (GOLD analysis project Ga0207690, IMG submission 184315) | Corn rhizosphere microbial communities from Kellogg Biological Station, Michigan, USA - KBS C2-3 metaG (SPAdes) (version 2) | ecosystem: Host-associated > Plants > Roots > Rhizosphere > Soil ...
CGATGCCATCGAGATCTACGTGCACCGCCTGCGCAAGAAGCTCGACGGCAGCGGTGTAGCCATCGTCATGCTGCGCGGGCTCGGCTACCTGCTGGAAGCATCGGAAGGCACATCGCCATGACCGCTGCAGTGAACACATCTGTGCGCACGCCCAGCCTGCGCCGGCAGCTCTCGTTCTGGTTGCTGCTGCCGCTGCTGGGGCTGCTGGCGCTCGACGCGTGGCTGACGTACACGCGGGCAATGACAGCTGCCAATTCGGCGTTCGACCGCACGCTGGGCGCATCGCTCAAGGCCATGCGAGACGGCGTGCGCCTGCGCGACGGGCACTTTGCCATCGACCTGCCTTACCTGGCGCTGGACATTCTCGAATCGGAAACAGGCAGCAGCATCTTCTACCGGCTTGTCGATGCCAACGGCAAAACGCTGACCGGTTACGACGACCTGCCGATGCCCGCCAGCCGGCGGCCCGCGCCCTATCGCACCGTGTTCTATGACACGCAGTTCCGTGGCATGCAGGTGCGCATGGCCGCCCAGCCCGTGCCGGTGCGCGATTCGCAACAACCAGCGCAGTCTGCGCAGATCCAGATCGTGTGGCTGTTAGTGGGCGAAACACTGGAGCCACGCGAAGCATTGGCGCACGAGATCCTGGCCGGTTCGCTGCAGCAGGAGGTACTGCTGGTGGTGCTGGCGGTGGGCATCGTCTGGCTGGGCGTACGGCGCGGGCTGCGACCGCTGCGGCAGCTGAGTGAAACCGTGGCCGGCCGCGGCACCGATGAACTCGCCCCGCTGCCGCAGCAAGGCCTGCCGGCGGAAGTCGCACCGCTGGTCGAAGCCATCAACCAATACGTCGCGCGCCTGCTGCGCATGCTGCAAGCCCGCAAGCGCTTTTTTGCCGATGCCGCGCATCAGTTGAAGACGCCGCTGGCCGTCATTCAAGCGCAATCCGAACTCGCCCTGCGCGAACCCGACGGCGAGCGCATCCGCCGCCATCTTGAGCCGCTGCACGGCACCGTGCGACAGGCCGCGCGGGGCGTGCAGCAGTTGCTCTCGCTCTCGCGCCTGGAGCCCGACAGCGGCTACGCCCCGCAATTGCAACCATTGCGCCTCGACACCCTGGCCGGTGATGTGGCACTCGAACTCGCGCCCATCGCACGCAAATCCGGCGTCGACCTCGGCTTCGAGGGCGAGCTCGTCACGGTAGCGGGCGAGCCCCAATGGCTACAGGAATTGGTCGGCAATCTGCTCGACAACGCGATCCTCTATGCCGGCAACGGCGCACGCGTGACGCTGCGGGTCAAGCGGCAGGCGATGGCGATGCTGGGCCAGCAGGCCGTGCTGCAAGTGGAAGACGATGGCCCCGGCATTGCCGTGCCCGAGCGCGATGCGGTATTCGGCCGGTTCTATCGGGGTGCCGCAGCACAAGGGCAGGACGGCAGTGGCCTGGGCCTGTCGATCGTGCGCGAGATCGCCCGCATGCATGGCGGCACGGTTGCGCTGTCGGAAACGCCCGGCGGCGGATTGACCGTGAGCGTCTGCCTGGCGCTCGCGCCAGCGGAAGAGCCGGCTACCTGATCTCTCCCCTTGCCGAGCGCTGCATCGCCGGTTGCTGCAAGACAACATCGCAACATTGCTTTCGCGGCGGCCACGCATTCCGCAAAACACCGTGCACCGTTTGCGTGACAACACGGCGCACCATTTCTACGCAGGCCGATCCTTCGTCTGTTCCGGCCAAATTGGCTCCATCCAATCTCTGTTACGGAGGCCGCACCTGCGCTGGCGGCGACCTACACTCAGATCACCTCGTCGCATCCAATCCGATTCGCCCCTATTCGCCGCCGAGCTTGCCATGGCAAGGCGTTGGGGGTTTTCCCTATTGTGGTGCCGGCATGCCGCCCGCCCATTGGGCGTGCTAACTGCATCACCCAAAGTGGCTCCATCAAATAACCAGGATTGGGTCCACTTGATAAAACCATGAGCCGCTATAGTCCATTCCACAAATCGTCACAACACGACGTGTTGACCGGCCCGGAAGGATCGTGGAACAGCAGGAGGCAGCAATGAAGACCGACGACGTGATCGTCAGCTTTCGCGGTGTACGCAAGACGTATGACGGCGAAACCCTCGTGGTCAAGCATCTGGACCTGGACATCTACCAGGGCGAGTTCCTGACCTTGCTCGGCCCCTCCGGCTCGGGCAAGACGACGTGCCTGATGATGCTGGCCGGGTTTGAATTCCCGACCGGCGGCGAGATTCGCCTGGAAGGCGCGCTGCTCAACAACGTGCCGCCGCACAAGCGCAACATCGGCATGGTGTTCCAGAACTACGCGCTGTTTCCGCACCTGACGGTGGCGCAGAACGTGGAATACCCGCTGACCGTGCGCAAGCTGCCTACCGCCGAACGTGCCGAGCGCGTGCACAAGGCGCTGCAAATGGTGCGTATGGAAGGCTTTGCCAAGCGTTACCCGGCGCAGCTCTCGGGCGGCCAGCAGCAGCGCATTGCATTGGCCCGCGCGCTGGTGTTCGAACCCAAGCTCGTGCTGATGGACGAACCGCTGGGCGCGCTCGACAAGCAACTGCGCGAACACATGCAATACGAGTTGAAATCCCTGCACGAAAAGCTGGGCGTGACCTTCGTCTACGTGACGCACGATCAGGGTGAAGCGCTCACCATGTCCGACCGCGTGGCCGTGTTCGACAAGGGCATCGTGCAGCAACTCGATACCGTGGACAGCCTGTACGAGCGCCCCTGCAATGAGTTCGTCGCCAACTTCATCGGCGACAGCAACACGCTGCGCGGCACCGTCACCCGCATCGACGGCGATTACTGCGAGCTGCAACTCAACGATGGTGCCCGCGTGATGGGCCGCAACATTGCCGGCGCGAACATTGGCGCCACGGCCACCGGCTGCATCCGGCCCGAGCGCATGCGCCTGATCGACGGCGCGCCCATCAACGGCAATGCCCTCTCCGGCCAGACACGCGGCCTCGTCTACTTTGGCGACCACGTGCGCATGCGCTGCGCCTTGCCCGATCAACCCGAATGCTTCGTCAAGGTGCCGCTGGGCACGCGCGCGCTCGAAGGCTTTGCGCCCGGCGCGCCGATCCAGCTTGAATTCGCCCCCGAACACCTGCGCGTTTTTGCATGACCCATGCAGGCAACCCTGCCCGCATGCCACAGCCACACGTTGTACCCACACGCCAAAAAGAGGAGCCAGGAATGAAACACATCGCAAAGATGCATCTGAGCGTACTTGCCGGCGCGTTCGCCATTGCATTCGGGGCGCACGCTGCGGAAATCACCGTCGTCAACTTCGGCGGTGCCAACGGCGACGCGCAGAAGGCCGCGTTCAACAAACCGTTCGAAGCGCAGACCGGCAACAAGGTCACCGTGGTCGAATACAACGGCGAGCAGGCCAAGATCAAGGCCATGGTGGAAGCCAAGCACGTCAACTGGGACGTGGTGGAAGTCGAATCCGGCGACATCGGCCGCGGCTGCGATGAAGGCCTCTTCGAAAAGCTCGACTGGAGCAAGATCGCCAAGAAGAGCGACCTGATCCCCGAGTCGCCGAGCACCTGCGGCGTGGGCTTCTTCGTGTGGTCGACTGCGATGGCGTACAACGCCGACAAGCTCAAGACCGCCCCCACCGGCTGGGCCGATTTCTGGGACGTGAAGAAATTCCCGGGCAAGCGCGGCATGCGCAAGGGTGCGCGCGGCAACCTGGAATTCGCGCTGATGGCCGACGGCGTGCCGGTCAAGGACGTCTACAAGGTGCTGGCCACCAAAGACGGCCAGAACCGCGCGTTCAAGAAGCTCGATCAGTTGAAGCCGAACATCCAGTGGTGGGAAGCCGGCGCGCAGCCGCCGCAGTTCCTGGTGGCGGGTGACGTGGTGATGTCCACCGCGTTCAACGGCCGCATCGACGCCGCGCAGCGCGAAGGCAAGAACCTGAAGGTGGTCTGGAACGGCAGCATCTACGACCTGGACTACTGGGCCATCCCCAAGGGCACCGCCAACAAGGCGCTGGCCGAGCAGTACATCGCCTACACGCTCTCGCAGAAGCCGCAGCAGGAGTACGCCAAGCACATCGCGTACGGCCCCGCCAACGTCGCGGCCATCAAGGCGCTGGACGCCAAGACGCAGGCCAACATGCCCAACTCGCCCGAGAACGCCAAGAACGCCGTGCTGCAGAACCTGCAGTTCTGGACCGACCACGGCGACGAGCTGGAACAGCGCTTTGCCTCGTGGGCATCGAAGTAACGCTGTAACGATCGAAGTCAGGATGTAGTGCAGTGCCGCGCGGATGCCTTGCCAGAATGGCGAAGCATCCGCCGGACGAATTCCCGTAGCGATGGCGAGGGCAGGATTGAACACCATGACAATCGCGGCTGAATCGGTTCCGGAATCGACGGCCAAACTCAAACGCGAATTGAAGAGCGCTGAGGCGCGCAGGCGTGCCATGGCGCTGGCACTGGTGGCGCCGCTCGCCATCTTCCTGCTGCTGATCTTCGTGGTGCCGATCGGCGCCCTGCTCACGCGCGCCGTGCAAAACCCCGAGGTGGCCGACGCGCTGCCCAAGACGGTGGCCGCCCTCAGCGGCTGGGACCGCAAGAGCCCGCCCGCCGATGCCGCCTACGCCGCACTCGCCGCAGACCTCACCACCGTGAGCGAAGGCGAAACGATGGGCGCCCTGGCCCGCCGCCTGAATACCGAAATCTCCGGCTTCCGCTCGCTGGTTGCCAAGACCGCCCGCGCGATGCCGCTGGCCGATGATCAGGGCAAGGCCTTGACGCTGACGCCCGCACAAACACGCGCCAAGCTCCTCGAACTCGACGAGCGCTGGGGCGATGCCACCTACTGGCAAGCCATCGCCAAGAACGGCAGCCGCACCTCGCCGTTCTACCTGCTAGCCGCGCTGGATCACCGTCAGGACGCCTTCGGCCATATCGAGGCGACCGACCCCGACCAGCAGATCTACATTACGGTATTCCTCCGCACCTTCGTCATCAGCGGCATGGTCACGCTGTTCACGCTGCTGCTGGGCTACCCGCTGTCGTACTGGATTGCCTCGCTGCCGGAGCGCCGCGCCAACCTCGTCATGGTGATGGTGCTGATTCCGTTCTGGACGTCCATCCTCGTGCGTGTGGCCGCGTGGATCGTGTTGCTGCAGACCGAAGGCCTGATCAATCATGGGCTGATCGACCTCGGCATCATCAAGGAGCCGCTGGCGCTGCTGTTCAACCGCGTGGGGGTGTACATCTCGATGACGCACATCCTGCTGCCGTTCATGATCCTGCCGCTGTACAGCGTGATGAAGTCGATCCCGCCGACGTACCAGCGTGCGGCCGTATCACTGGGCAGCCATCCCTTTGCCGCGTTCTGGCGGGTGTACGTACCGCAGACGTATCCGGGCATCGGCGCCGGTGCGCTGCTGGTGTTCATCCTTGCGCTGGGCTACTACATCACCCCCGCGCTGCTGGGCGGGCCGAACGACCAGATGGTCAGCTACTACGTGGCGTACTTCACCAACGTCACCATCAACTGGGGCATGGCGTGCGCGCTGGGCGGCCTGCTGCTGGCCGCCACGCTGGTGCTGTATGCGGTATACGGCCGCTTTACGCGCCCGAAAGTCCGCGTCGGTTGAACGGAGGACATCGACCATGAAACTCACCAAACCGATGTTCGCCCCGCACACCTCGCTCATCGAGCGCATCTGGTACTTCGCGCTGCGCGGCCTGGCCGTGCTGACGCTGCTGTACCTCGTGCTGCCGGTGCTGGTGATCGTGCCGCTGTCGTTCTCCTCGAGCACGTTCCTCTCGTACCCGATCCCGAGCTATTCGTTGCGCTGGTATCAGAACCTCGTCACGTCGGATGAATGGCGCATGGCAGCCAAGAACAGCTTTATCGTCGCGCCGGCCGCCACGGTGGTGGCGACGGTGCTCGGCACGCTGGCCGCCATCGGCCTGAACAAGGCGGACTTTCGCGGCAAGGGGCTGCTGATGGCGGTGCTGGTGTCGCCGATGATCGTGCCGGTGGTCGTGGTGGGCGTGGGCATGTACCTGTTCTTCGCACCGTTGGGGCTTGCGAACACGTATATCGGCCTGATCCTCGCGCATGCGGCGCTGGGCGTGCCGTTTGTGGTGACGACGGTGTTGGCGACGCTGCAGGGCTTTAATCACAACCTGGTGCGCGCGAGCCTGTCGCTGGGCGCCAACCCGGTAATGACCTTCTTCCGCATCACCCTGCCGGTGATTGCGCCGGGCGTGATTTCTGGAGCGCTGTTTGCTTTCGCCACCTCGTTTGATGAAGTGGTGGTCACGCTCTTCCTGGCTGGCGCTGATCAGGTGACGCTGCCGCGCCAGATGTTTACGGGGATTCGCGAAAACATCTCGCCGACCATCGCTGCGCTGGCGACCATCCTCATCGTGTTCTCGACCTGCCTGCTGCTGACGTTTGAGTGGCTGCGTGGGCGGGCTGCGGCCAAGGCCATCGCCTGAAGATGTGGCAGGCGCGGCGGCCCGCCGTTGGGCAGCCACGCCGCATACACCTCATACGTCTGTTATGGCGAGACGAACACGTCCGTCCGGTTGGCCGTGTTGCCCGAGTTGGTCTGGATGAAGAACGGCACGAACTTGGTACCGGCCGCCGCCAGCCCTGCGTAGTCCCCGATGAAGAAGCCCTCCGCCACCGGCGCTGTCTTCATGTCGAAGGAGCCGGCCAGATGCGTTTCGCCACCGAAGGACCGCCCCCCGTTGGTGGACGTGATCAGCCAGTAGTCCGTCGGCAGCGTGGTCGTGTTGCCCGCCGTGAGATTGCGCAAGTCGTAGTAAGTCACGGCGACCGTGCCTGCTGAATTGACCTGCACCATCGCATTGAAGGCCGCCTTGCCCGTTGGCGTGTTGACCTGCGCGGGTGCGCTCCAGGTCTGGCCGCCGTCGGTGGAGGTGGACAGCGCAATGTCCGCATGCGTGCCGCCGCTGAAGCCGCCGTCCTGCCACACGACATAGAGCTGCCCCGTGGCCGGATCAATCGCGGGCTCGGGAATGATATCCCCCGTGCGCAGCGGCTCGCCGGTGTTCGGGTCGGTCACGTCCACGAACTGCAGAGGCGCGATGATCTGCGGCCGGCTCCACGTTGCACCGCCATCGGTCGACTTGACGAACGCCACGCTGTTTGTGCTCGTCGACCTGCCGGGCGCATGAATGTAGTTGAAGAAGTCGTACAGCGTGCCCGTCTGCGCGTTGACCACGATCTGGTTGCCGATGGTCTGATGCTCAGACGGCGTGTTGACCATCACGCTGGGCGCACTCCAGGTCTTGCCGCCGTCCACGGTCTTGGAGAACATGCCCGGCCCACGGAAAGCCAAGGCATGCTGGTTCGCATACGGATTGGCATTCGGCAGCTCCAGACGATCCCACACCGCATAGGCGACGCCGCGCTTGACCGGATCCGCCGTAACCGACTCCTTGTCGTTAAAGAACTGCACGCTCGGCTCGTTATCGACGATCAGCGTAGTCGGGGTACTCCAGCTCAGGCCGCCATCCCGAGAGACCGACGCGCCCACCGCGTTGAAGTTGTTGGTGTGGTTGAACGAGATCGACACGGAGTAGGCCGTGCCGTCCGGCCCGAAGGACACCCACGGATCGGAAGCCCGCTCATAACCGAGCCCGCCCGCGCACGTGCTGAACGGCTGCGGCACCGGTTTCCACGTGGCACCGCCATCAAACGATGCCGCAGACATCAGACCGTGCGCACCACCGTTACTCCAGCGGTCTTGCTGCCACACGCCAATGTAGTTGGTTGGGTTGGCCGGGTTGACGGCAACGTACGGCTCGACTTCGGCATTCACGTAGTTCGTGCCCGGTCCGCCCACGGTACATCCGGCAAACGGGCTCGGGCCGGACACCAGCGTGGCGGCCAAGGCGGCCGGACTGATGACCACGGCTGCCGTCAGCGTGCTTGCGCGCAGCAGCGCGGTCGCTGTGTTACGAGACATGAGAACCTCCCTTGCGGAGACTGCCTGGTAGTGGATACCCCCCCCTTTTTTTCCTTGCGATCCGTGCAGGCACAGGCAGGCAGCGCGGCAGAGAACGCGCGCCATCGTGCGGCCTTTGCATCTGGCCGGGGTGTCCTCCGCTGTCGGGCCCGCCTGCCTAAGTCAAAGGCCCTGGAGCGCTTTCCGGAGAACCCCGGTGGATTTGCCGGCTAAGCTTAGGAAACACTTACGAGTGCGGCATAAAGTTTTTTTTATGCCTGTGCAAACCGCGGCTTACGGTGCAGCGCACCCAGCCGCGCATGCGCAACGATCCCGCACCATATCAACGGCCACGGGCTGCGGAAGGAACGATCGAGCTGCAATGCGGCAAGCCGACGCCGAGCCGGGCGCTCCCCCGTACGACTGACCAGGGCCACCAGACGCCCTAGCCACTCTCGCCTGTCTGGTTGAGGCGATACGCCCGATGCGCGGCCGGGTCTTTCCGGCGGCGTTCCAGACTCCGCGATCGATGGCCCAACAGCCGACACCGGCGCTCTGAGGCTCAACGATGGCACTCCGAGGCTCGACGACGACGCTCTGAGGCTCGACGACGACGCTCTGAGGCTCAACGACGACGCTCTGAGGCTCAACGACGACGCTCTGAGGCTCAACGACGACGCTCCGAGGCTCAACGACGACGCTCCGAGGCTCAACGACGACGCTCCGAGGCTCAACGATGATGCTCTGAGGCTCAACGACGACGCTCTGAGGCTCAACGACGACGCTCCGAGGCTCAACGACGACGCTCCGAGGCTCAACGATGACGCTCGGAGGCTCAACGATGACGCTCGGAGGCTCAACGACGACACTCTGAGAGCCGACGCTGAGTCCCCGAGCGCCAACGCCAACGCTCCGAACCCCGCGCGCCGAGCCTTGATCACTGCGCGCGGGCTTTGGCGAGGCTTAAAGGAACATCCCGCCCGATGCCTCGATCCGCTGAGCGTTGATCCAGCGGTTGTCCGGCGACAGCAGGGAAGCGACCACGCCACCGATGTCATCCGGCACGCCGGCACGGCCCAGCGCCGTGTTGGCCGCCACCATGGCGTTGAGATTGGCGTTGTCGCGCACGGCACCGCCGCCGAAGTCGGTCTCGATGGCACCCGGTGCGACCACGTTCACCGCGATGCCGCGCGCGCCGAGTTCCTTCGCCAGGTACTTGGTCAGTACCTCGATCGCGCCCTTCATGGCGGCATACGCGCCATAGCCCGGCAGCGCAAAACGCGCCAGCCCCGACGAGATATTGACGATGCGCCCACCATCGGCCATCAGCGGCAGGAGGATCTGCGTGAGAAAGAACACGCCCTTGAAATGCACGTTCATCAGTTCGTCGAACTGGGCTTCGGTTGTCTCGGCCACGGTGGCGTGCACGCCGACGCCGGCATTGTTGACGAGGTAATCGAAGCGCTCGGCCTTCCATTGCGCCAGCACGCTACGCACGGCATCGGCAAAGGCCGGGAAGGTGGCGATCTTGCCGGCGTCGAGTTGCAACGCAGCGGCGCGGCGGCCTTGGGCGGTCAGCTCGGCCACCAGGGCATCGGCTTCCGCGCGGTTGCTGCGGTACGTGAAGATCACGTCGGTGCCGCGCTGGGCTAGCTTCTGCACCATGTTCTTGCCGAGGCCACGGCTACCGCCGGTCACGATGGCAATCGCTGCGTGGGGGTGGGATTGGGTCATCTTGCTCTCCTGGGTTGTCGATCAGATTGGTGGTGCGGTTGTCACACTGCGCACCGTGAGAGCATGGTATTGAGCGATAAACGAAGAATAAATCTCGCCTATCCTATTGCTGTGTTTGTCTACAGATAACAATCGCCCTACCCGGCCCGACTGCCACCCACCATGTCCACCAACCGACTCGACGCCATGCAGATTTTTGTGCGCGTGGCAGAACTTGCCAGCTTCACGCGCGCGGCGGAGGCCCTGAGCATCCCGAAGCCGGCTGCCTCGGTAGCAGTGCAACAACTGGAGACGATGCTCGGCACGCGCCTGCTCCACCGGACCACGCGCAAAGTGCAGCTCACGCAAGACGGCCAGACTTTCTACGAGCGTTGCCAGGACTTGCTGGCCGATATGGACGAGTTGCAGACCATGTTCCGGCAGAGCCCGCAGGCGCTGCGTGGCAGGCTTCGCGTCGACATGCCGGTGGGCGTCGCGCGGCGCATCGTCATCCCCGCCCTGCCCGGCTTTCTGGACGCGCATCCCGACCTGGAAATTGAGCTCTCCAGCACCGACCGCCGCGTTGATCCGGTACGCGAAGGCTTCGATTGCGTGCTGCGCATCGGCACCCTCACCGACAGCAGCCTCATCGCCCGCCCGCTCGGCCAGTTGCCGCAGGTCAATTGCGCCAGCCCTGGCTACATCGCACGCTACGGCATGCCGAAAACGCTGGACGATCTGGACCATCACCGCATCGTCCACTACGTGCAGACGCTGGGGACGAAATCGCCGGGGTGGGAATACACGGTTGATGGCCGCTCCGCGTTTCGGCCAATGCAGGGGGTGGTGACGGTCAGCTCGGCGGAAAGTTATGACGCTGCGTGCCGCGCGGGGCTGGGGATGATTCAGGCGCCGGTGTATGCCGGGCTGGCATCGGCGATTGCGGATGGCACGTTGGTGGAAGTGCTGCCTGATCTGCGCCCGCCACCGATGCCGGTGTCGCTGGTGTATCCGAACCGAAGGAATTTGCCGGTGCGGGTGCAGGTGTTTATGAATTGGATGGAGGCGTTGTTGGGGCCGTATTTGGAGGCCGGGACCTAGCTGCTACGGCATCCGGCTTGCATGATGATGAACCATCAGCCAGTGCCCGTTGCGCTTCTCGTAGACGTTGGTCGTGAGCGCCGAGAACTCGGCAACATCGCCGTTCGCACGGGTGCCGCGCACTTTCTCGATCCCGACCACGAGCGCAACGTTGTTGGCGACGCTGATGTTGGGGCTCTCCATGGCCACCGAGATTTCCTTGTATCGACTCAGCGTGCCTTCGGCCCAGCTCTTTCGCACAGCAGTCCATCCGACCACCACTGTCTTGCTGGAGGGATGAATGGTCGTGACGCTGTCG
>Ga0207690_10002515_pt1 | contig 11082 bp, 11 predicted proteins | sample KBSC23metaG_FD_184315 | JGI IMG/M metagenome (GOLD analysis project Ga0207690, IMG submission 184315) | Corn rhizosphere microbial communities from Kellogg Biological Station, Michigan, USA - KBS C2-3 metaG (SPAdes) (version 2) | ecosystem: Host-associated > Plants > Roots > Rhizosphere > Soil ...
CCGCCTACGTGCGCCCGCTGTTCTGCCGCGGCATCGGCCCGTTCCGCTGGGCCGCGCTGAGCGGCGACCCGGAAGACATCTACAAGACCGACGCCAAGGTCAAGGAACTCATCCCCGACGACGAGCACCTGCACCACTGGCTGGACATGGCCAGGGAGCGCATCAGCTTCCAAGGGTTGCCGGCGCGCATCTGCTGGGTCGGCCTGGGGTTGCGCGACAAGCTGGGGCTGGCGTTCAACGAGATGGTGCGCAACGGGGAGTTGAAGGCGCCGGTGGTGATTGGGCGCGATCATCTGGATTCAGGGTCGGTGGCTTCACCGAATCGCGAGACTGAGGCGATGAAGGATGGCAGCGACGCCGTGTCCGACTGGCCGCTGCTCAATGCGATGTTGAATGTGGCTGGCGGGGCGACGTGGGTATCGCTACATCATGGCGGCGGGGTGGGGATGGGTTACTCGCAGCACAGCGGCATCGTGATCGTGTGCGACGGCACGTCTGAGGCCGACAAGCGGATTGCGCGGGTGCTGTGGAACGATCCTGGCACCGGCGTGATGCGGCATGCGGATGCGGGGTATGAGATTGCGGTGGAGTGTGCGAAAGAGCAGGGGTTGAAGTTGCCGATGGTGTGAAACGGAGGGGTTAAAAAATTAATTCGACTCGTTTTCAGGCGTGTCACAAGTTGATCTGTGCCGTTATGTTCGGCACGTCGGTGCTTACTTTGCAGGATTGGGAGCGAGACAGGCGCGAGCCAAGTGGCGTGGCCAAAATGCCGCTGAAAGTGACAGTGGCGGCACCGAAACCTATTCGATCCTGATCTGTCGACTGCACTGAGTCTAAGATTGAGTGGCCTGATCTCAGTCCGTGAGAAACCTGACCGGCAGGATTGTTGGTAAGGGCATAGGGGTGATTGTCTCTCCTCCACCCTTCCCAAACGAGAGGAATAATCATGTTCAAGGTCATTGGTGCCGCTGTTGTGTATGGTTTTGCACTGTTTGGCTTGGCTCGGTATTTGGAAGTGCTGGGCTCAGATGGTGAGCCTTCCTAAGTCATAGGGGTAGCTAACGGCGAGCATGATTGAGAGAGTGGGGTCGGATTTATTTGACCGTGTCGGTAAATAAACCTGCCCCCGTGCTTCAACAGACGAAACAGGGGAATGGACATGCGATATCCCAAAGAACTGGTCATCGAGATCGATGACCGCGTCGAGCTTCTGCTCCAGGAAATCAACAGTGCGCCGCCGGGCCAGACCGTCGACGTCGCGCAAAGCCTTCGCTCCGTCGTCATCGACTCGATCCTCGGACCCTTCGGCCTGAGCGCGACGGTGTTCGATGACCGCGAGGGCGGCAACGTCACCACCGTGCACAACTTCGAAAAGGGCGTCACCGCCAACGACGGCGATGCGGCACGCCACGAAGCCTATGTGCTCGCACAGTCTGAAACGTTCAACCGCAAGGACTACGAAGCGTCCTTGCCGGCCGAGCGCAAGGCTATCTTCAAGCAGGTCGACAGCATCGACAATCACTACACCCGCACTGACATGGCCAAGAACGGCAACGCTGTGCGCGACCACGTCGTCAGCGCCCATGAAATCGAAAAGTCCTCCAAGGGCCAGCTTGGCCAAACGCGCGAAGAACGCGTTGCGACTGCCAACAAGGGCGAGAACAAGGTCTGGACCGACCGTAGCCTCAACTCTTCCAAGAGAGATGACGACCTGCTCGAATGGGCCAATCGCTCCAATGCCCAAGATCCGAGCCGCACCAACGCGGAGTTCTACGGCGCCGATCCCGCGCGCATCAATGAAGCCTACGGTCGCGCGCGGAGGGCCGTCGATCACGCGCAGAACCTCGCTGTGCTGAAGAAACAGGCCAGCGAATTCGCGATACAGGGCGGTATCGAAGCCGGCAAGGTCGCTTTCCGCCAAGTGCTCGGCCTGCTCTTGAAGGAACTTGCCGAAGGTGTGATCCACGACATCAAGGCGCTGATCCGCGAAGGCTTCCAGAGCCTGAAACAACTCGCTGAGATGCTACGCCTGCGCATCAAGCAGACCATCGCCAGTTTCAATGAGCGTTGGGCCGATTACCTCAAGGAAGGCGCCATGGGCGGCCTGGCGGGCTTTCTCTCCAACCTCGCAACGCTGCTTATCAACACTCTCATTACTACCGCCAAGCACGTTGTGACCATCATTCGCGAAGGTACCCTCGCCGTTGTGAAGTCGGTAAAACTGATCGTCAGCCCCGATCCAGGCATGACCGCTTCGGAAGTCGCCTACGAAGTGTTAGGCCTACTGTCCGGCGCGCTGGCCACTGCCGTGGGCCTAGCCACCCAGGAGGCCCTCGCCAAGGGCCTGATGTCCGTACCGCTGCTGACACCCTTTGCCAATGAAATCGCCGGCGTCGCTACTGCGCTGCTCTCGGGCACGGCGGGGTTGCTGGTGGTCCTGGCCTTCGATCACATCAAGCAGGCCATGGCCTTCCGCCGCAAGCAGCACGCCGATATCCATCGCGGACAGGCCGTCACGCTGCTGAGGATCCAACGCACCACGATCATGATCGCCGCGGCGCACGAGTATGTGGCTACGACCCACGATCGCCTGCAACTGACCCTTGCCAACGATTGGGCCGAGATCGAAGAAACCGACGCCGTCACCGACGCCGCCATCGACGACTACGGCAACGCCGTTGCGGCCCTCGATCACCTTCTCGCATGAGAGCGCCATGAGCCAGGACATCATCGTCAAGCAAGACACTAGCCTCACGCCCAAACAAGTCGCCGAAGGCATCTTCTTGCGCATTAGCGAACTCGAAAGGGCCGTTGCGCAATCGGAAAACCAAGTCGCCGAGATCGAAAACCGCGGCATGATCAAGTCGCTGCTCTCCAGCACCAAGACCGATCTGATCAACATCTCCAAGTCGCAGAACAAGATCAACGACGTGATGCTTGAGGTGGTTAACGAAGCCATTACGCTTAATGTCACTAGCTACAGCTTTCTCGCCGCGGTGATCGAACAGCTTGAACAAAGTGTCACCCACGGCATGCACGACTCCAATGGTCGCATCATCAAACTCTCCGACGTCGGCCGCGGCTTCGCCAACTCCGCCGCATCGATCTTCAGCAAGATCCTCGAAGGCTCACGCGAAACCAAGGAGAGCCTCGCCCAAAGCGCAGAGCGCATCGAGCAGGTCCAGCAGGCGCTGCGGGAGACCGACGCACAGGTGCAGAAGCAGGCCATCCAGCTGTCATCGGTGCAGGCGGCGATGGATATCCGGCGGGCGATGGATGAGGAACGCACGCAGCAGATAGCGCAGTTGAAACAGCAGTCGGCTAACCATGCCGCCGCGGCAGAGCGCCAAGCCTCCGAACTAGCAGGCTTGCGCAGGGCTGGCGATGCTCGGTACTTGGATCTCGTTGAACTTCGCCGAGCGATCAAAGATCGGGCCGCCCAGATACAGAGCTTGGAGCAGAAGCTGGCCGAACTGAACTCGCGTCACGAAGAGCTGCAACAAGGGCACCACGACGCAACGGGTAAGCTGGGAGTCTTGACTCAGCGCCTGCATGTGGCCCAGAGGGTGGCTATTGGATCGACGGTGCTTGGGTTGGCGGCGCTGGTGGTGATTGTCTGCAAGCTGCTCAACGTTTTTTGATCGGGCTTGCCCGGCGAAGGGCATGTCCGGCAAAAAGGGGTCAGGTTCATTTATCCCCTCAACCAAAACGGAGTCAGGTTCACTTATCGGATGGGGAAAGTGAACCTGAGCCCGTTCGGTCGATTTCAGTCCGGGTCCCTGTCGAAAAATGGGATCGGGTTCACTTAGTTGTCGCGTAACTGAAACCGAAGATGCGGTCAGGTTCACTTATCCAGAACCGAAAGTGCGGGGTCAGAGTCCGTTCTTGGCTATCCGTTTCCGAACACTCAGTGACAGGGGGCAAGATGAAGAGATTACTTGTTGCCGCGCTTTGCCTGGTGGGCTGCTTGTCGGTCCAGGCGGGTGGCAGGCCAATTCTTTCCTGTGACAAGGCGCCGTTGCTGCCCGACTTCGAGAGGCAACTGCCAGACCACGTGCTGGGTAGTGCGGCGGACACGCCTCCCCACATTACCTCGCAGCTTCCCCGGTTCTATGGCGGAGCGCCCTTCAATCGCACTCACACGTCGCTCGTCTGTTTCGTAGTGGCGCTGGATGCCACGGGTAAAGCTGAAGCTGCTGCGATTTCCTACCCTGCCGGCGTCCAGCTCACACCCAAGGAGCGCGCTGCGCTGATGGGCACTACGTGGTCGCCTGCCTTGTCACATGGCCATCCCGTGCCCTCCCTGACCAGCATCAGCCTGAGTTCCTCGATCCGATGAATGAAGTAGCGGATTGGAGCCGGTTCTTGGCGATCAAGTAGGGTTCCCGCCTTTCCGAGGTGGAAGAAAAGGGGTCAGGTTCATTTTTTTCAGCAAAAAACGGAGTCAGGTTCACTTATCGGATGGGGAAAGTGAGCCTGCCCGTTCGGTTGTGAGCGTGTTACGCGCTCATTGAGTTTCAATTGCATAAGGGGGCAAGGTTTTGGACAAGCGCGCAGAGCTGCTAAAGCTCGTGGAAAAGAGACGTCGGCGGGACATCCTCCCGGGGTATGGGCGGCTGGCCGACTACGGGAACGGTGCTTTCGACGTCAATTGTGACTATGTCTCTCCCTATTCCAAGGGAGCCCATAACTACAACGCAGACGTGATGATCATGCTCCAGGACTGGAGCTCGGATGATGCCTTGCAGCGCAGTAGCGGACCGAGTGAACTGGGACGCGATCCCAAGCTTCCGACGAACAAGACGCTGGACAGGTTGTTGAGTGACACGCTGGGACTGAGGCTGGAAGACACCTACGCCACCAACTTGTTTCCCTTCATCAAGGCCGGTGGCCTGTCGGCCCGCATCCCTTTTGCCGATCTCGTGCTGGCGGCAAAGGAGTTCGCTCTACCGCAGATCAGGATCGTCGCGCCCCGCCTCGTCGTCTGCCTGGGCAAGAACACCTTCAATGCCATCAGGGTGGCTGCGTTCCAGAGCGGATTGACGCACAAATCTGACCGCTGCCGCACCATGGGGGACGCGATCAATGCTGCGTTTCCCATCGAGGTGGGCGGGCGCAAGGTCGCCATCTGGGCGCAGGCTCATACCGGTGCCTGGGGGCAGGGCACCCGCAACAAGGGCGATCCGGGCCGCACCTCCCGCGACTGGATGAAGATGAGCCGCGATGTGGGCCTGCGTACTGCCCGTTGAGAGCACCGATGGACGCTAAAGCGGCTGCGGCTGATGAGTCGGTGCGGGACGCGCTCTTGCGCATTGAGGACAAGTTGTACGAGTCGGGTGTGCTCGTGACAGCCACGGGTGACAGTGAGGCCGAAGTCACCCTTGCGTTCGAGGAGGTGGCCGTGGGGAAGCGCAAGGTGTTCGCGATGGTGGTGCGCGTAGTCGCGGGCCGCACGGCGCGTACCCCGCGCTCGCGCTGGCAGGCGCTCCGAGGATATGTACTGGAGAGGTACGCGATGCTGCAGGCCGACTTTCCCGAGGATGTTCGCGAGGCATTGCTCGACTGCCCGGGGCCACTGGTATTCGTCAACGGGGCGATGGCACGTTAAAAGCCCGCCGACCCACGAAACCGGAGGAAGTTAAGCGGAAGAGGCCCGACGAATCGAGGGGCCAAGCGATTTACCTTTCCCCGCTCCGGCTTCCCCGGTTTCCGGTGCCGGGTTCCGGAAAATCGACTATGAACCGGTTTTTTCCATGAGCACACCATCTTCCACCAGGACCATCGGCCTGCTCGCCTACGACGACATGCAGGCGCTGGATCTTGCCGGTCCGCTGGACGTGTTCGGCGGCGCGAATTCGCTGGCGCCCAGTGCGCCGCCATATGAGCTTTGCGTCATCGGTCTGCAAGCACGCCCGGTGCGCGCGGAGAACGGTTTGTCCATCGTGCCCGCGCACGCGCTGAGTGACGTGCCGCCACTGGATACGCTGCTGATACCAGGCGGTGCGGGTGCACGTCATGCCCTCAATCGCAATGCGCGCCTGCTCGAATGGTTGCGCGAACGCGCGACGGACACGCGGCGCATCGTCTCGGTCTGCACCGGCGTGTACGTGATGGCGGCGGCAGGTTTGGTCGACGGCCGCCGCGTCACCACGCACTGGCGTTTTGCCGACGACCTCGCGCGTCGCTATCCCACTTTGCGTGTCGAAGCGGATCGGCTGTTCCTGCGTGACGGCCGCTTCGCCACTTCCGGCGGACTTACCGCGGGCATGGACTTGGCGCTCGCGCTGGTAGAGGAAGACCTGGGCGCGCCAACTGCGCTCGACGTCGCGCGGCATCTGGTGATGTACGTGAAGCGGCCTGGAAACCAGGCGCAGTTTTCCACGCCGCTCGCCGCGCAAGCACATAGCTAACGGGGTCAGAGCCCCTTTCTTTAGACATCTAACTTGTCAGGTTCACTAACTAGGCTAGCGGGGCGGGGGTCGACCTGGCCTCTTTGGTTTTTCCTCTGGTTTTGGAGAAAGCATGCACGTCACCGCCTCATCCCGCGATCGACTGCTGAGCGGTGGCCGGGTCGTTCTCACCATGGCGGCGCTCCCGTTCGTGCTCCTGTTATGTGCGTTCCAGAAGCCACAGCTGCCACAGACAATCTACGACGGCACTCGCTACAGCACGCTGATCGACACCTACCGACGCGCTTACGAGCGCGTCGGCTTGACCGAGATGACCGTTGTCGCGGAAGCGATGAACAGATCGCCTGATGGCACCGTCTCGACCGTCGACACCTATACGTTTGCCTGTCCGTCTGCGCGCAACCGCGTGACACCTTGCAATACCACCTTCAGCGTTAGCGCTGCAGTTAAGAACGGCATCTGCCACGACTGCCGCATTACGCGGACCTCTTACGTGGGCGATCCCGCAATCGACGAGTGGGCCACCGCCGAGATCCGGCGGGTACTCGGCAAGAGTGTCCCTCCGGCGTCCCATTACAAGCATGGTAACTGGGTCAGAGCCCCTTTTTATTCCGACCTGTTCCACCAGGAAGAGGAAGGCCAAAAGGGGGACGAAGTGAGGTGACATGGCGCCGCGTCCACGGAAATCAGAACTGGGGTCAGAATTAAAGGGGACGTGGCTAATTAAATTCGGTCGTCGTCCGGCAGGGCGAGCTGCTTACCTGGTTTAATTAGCCACGTCCCCTTTCCTTTGGGCTTATTTGTCATGCCGAGGCCGGCGATAAAAGGGGGCGGAGGGAATCAAAGGCTTTCCGGAGAAAATCGTTGGGGACAATTTAACCGATAGATTTCTCTTGCTCCTTCACGGACGTAATCCATTGTCGCCATGTTCATGACGACATTTATTTTGGAGGCTTTGCATGGCCAAGTTCTTGAACACCAGCGCAACCAACTACTTCCCTGAAGAGTTGATCAAGGACGCCAAGGATCGCCTGATCTTGATCAGAAAAAGGTGTCAGGGACAATTTTCGACCGGCTACCACGTCGCTCAAATTGTCCCTGACACCATTCTTCCGGGCAGGCACGCATGGCTGCTGACCCGCTGACGAGTCCGCCCGGGGCGTTTTGCGAAGTGCTATCACCGCTGTTGAATGCCAGGTTGAAAACCGCAGTCCGGGCCACGGTCGGGCGCGGACCCGCAAGTTCGTCAAACATGGGAGGGAAGAAATGGCTTCGGTACTCGATCGACTTTCGGAACAGGAACACCAGAAAATCAGTCGCCTCTTCAGCGCCAAGGCGCGCGCGCTGCCTCATCACCAGCGCCAAGTAGTTGCCGAGAGAGGAAACCCCACCCATACGTTGACGCGGCACGGTTACCAGACGGGCTGGGAGAGTCAGTTGGTGCGGCTGATGACCGGCCGCACGCCTGACCAGCCTGAAGACGAGGACGGCGTGCGGGACGCTGTGCAGAAGTACCGGGCAAAGGAAGCCCTGCCGAGGAGAAGCCAGGGCAAGATCAACTATGCCAATGCTGACTCCGTCGGGGCTTTCCTGTCGCCCGAGGTCGAGGCATTTGCCATCAATCGTGCGCGTGGCAAGGCGCGGCCCTTGATGGCGCACTCCTGGGCACAGACCACATCTCGTGCAGGCACCGTGTGGACACCCTACGACTACATCGACATGGTCGTATGCGGGCCGCATGCATTGTCGGGCGTCAGCTTCAGCCGGTTGAGAAATGCGCCGGCGTTGACGCAAGCGGAATCGGTCCAGGCCATCGAAGATTTCATCAACCAGAAGAGGTTATCCCGTTCCGACGACCCGCAGTCTTGGGACGACAAGCGCATCATCTTGAACGCCATGGAGAATGCGGACGTCTCCGGACAATACTCGCGTAGTGCCTACCGCAAGGACTATGCGCTCCGCTTCCCGAACATGTCCGACTTGCTCGCTTTCCTCGGGGTACGCGCCCTGTGGATGCGCAACGTCAACGTGGCCTTCCGCAGATTCGGTCCCAACGACTGGCGCGTGCACACGGCCTATTGCGTCGATTGCACTGAAGTGCCGTCTCCCACGCGCGGCGGCCCTAGCGTGAAGACCGGCAGATGGACGGGACGGCTCCGGTCGGTGAAGGATGGCCCGGAAACGATGCTCCCACCGGAATGGCTCTCGTGAGGAACGCAAAGGGTGCCAGGGACAATTTTTGGATGGCGATGCCCCCGAATGTCTCTCGGCACCATTTTTCAGTTTCAGCGCAGGCACGACGTCCAATAGAGAGGAAATAAGGGAACGGAGACAATTAAGTTGGGATTGCCTCCGTCCCCTTTAGATGGTGGTCGGGGGCGAAAAGGTGTCAGGGACAAATTCGGGGCGGCAACAGTCGATCGCCACCTCCGAGGCCGGGCGCTCGCCTGCATCGAGAAGGCGCACCGCCTCGCGCTTGAACTCTGCCGTGAATCGTTGCCGTTTGACCATCTGACACCTCCCGGGGATTGTTTCCGTTCAAAGGTGTCCGTCAAACTCGGGTCATCTCATCCTGACACCATTCTTGGCCATGCTGCCGGCGCCTGCGGATTGTTTTCGGTCCACCTGTTCACTCCACTCGAATCCGGCTATCGTTCCGAGCCTTTGTTGGGGGCAGCGGCGAATCGCGCGAAGTTTCAGGCGCATGAGCGCAAAAACGTGCGGTGGGGAGTGATCGAGCGATCGGCGTGTTCGACGGGGTGGGGCCGTCGTCAATCCAGTGTGGCCATGGTCATCAGGGGAACTGAAGCATGCCGATTCATACCGTGGACGTGCGCGTCGAAAAGCAGGAAGAGCATGAGGCGTGCTGGGCTTCGATCTGCATGGCCGTGGTCGCCGCCATCAAGCCGGGGTCGGCCGGCAAGGCGCCGACTGACCTGTACCGGCAGTGGAACGCGGCAACGGGCAGGAAGGCGCAGGACCCGGGCAAGGTGCTGGAAAGCGAATTCGGCATCCGCAGCGCGGACGTCGGCTACAAGAGTTCCGTGTCCACCGCCGGCGATTCGTCGCTGCGGGCGACCGACATCGCCGACAAGGTGACCACGGCGCTTGCTGCCGGCATCCCGGTGATATGCGGCCTCACCACCTACGACGACGCACCGCTGGGGGCCGTTCAGGGCAAGCCCATCCCGTGGCGCCATGCGGTCCTGATCTACAAATGCGATACCACGCGCCGTGTCTGCTGGATCCGCGATCCTGCTCCGGGCGGTGGCAAGGCAGCGATGGCCGACAGGCTGGTGACGTTCGACGAGCTGGCGTCCGGCTTCGTGTACATGAACAAGAAGGATTTCGGACCCAAGACCCTGGCGTTGCTCGGTATCTCGGACGGTGTGCTGACGGCGCGCGCGTTCAAGCTCATCGTTCCGGCCAAGTGAGGGTGTCCGGGAAATCGGGGTAGTCCAAGGGGGCCCCGCAGTAGTCAGGGCAAGGCGGCAGCAAGGGCGGCGTCCACGCGCTCGTTGTCGGCAGACGACAATCCAGGGGGAATGCACCAATGAGCAGGATCTTCATGACTGCGGCGGCGCTTGTGCTGCTGACCGTGTGCACGGCGCGGGCAACGATGGCGCCGGCACCGAAACTCGACGATCGGGCCGCTGGGCCGGAGGCAGACGTCGCCCAGTTGGTGCAGAAGGCCTTCACTGACGCCAGTCACAATGACACGGCGTCCGCGCAGGCGGAACTGGACAAGGCGATTCATGCCAAGGGTTTCGACGACCTTCCGACGGATCTGCGATACCGCGCGCTGCTGGTTGCCAGCTTGATTGCCACACAGAACGGCCAGGACAAGAAGGCTCACGAAATGGCCGTGCGGGCGACGGCTTTTGATGAGGCCGATGAAATGGCATGGACGACCCGCCTCTCCAGCGCGTTCTCCGTCGGCGACTACGGCGATGCAGGGCATAGCGTGGCGGTCTTCGCTCAGCGCTGGCCTGGCAAGTTGAGCAACGTGAATGCCGGTGCGATCAGGCAACTTCATTACCAATTCCTGCAGGTACAGAACCCTGACACGGACCGGGAGATGCTGGACGCACTGTTCGACGCGGGATGGCGGGAGGGCGGTGTCGAGCCCAGCAACTTGTGGCGTGACCTGGCGCTGCTGCACCTTGAACACGACGACCTCGCGCGCGCCACGGCGGTCGCCTTGCGGATCACCTCGGCCCAGGCCGCGCTGAGCATGCGCGTGGATCGCCGCTTTGACCCCATCACCCTCAAGCGCCCCCGGGATTTCGATATCGATCGCCTGGTCGCCGCGGAGATCGAGGCGGCGCAGGAACGGGTGAAGGCCCGGCCGAATCAGCTTGAGTCCATTGCGGACCTTCAAGAGCTGCTCCTGATCGCCGGCCAGTATGCGCGCGTGCTTTCGATCAGCGACACGGTACTGGCTCATGCCCGGCACGGAGACGGCCCCGGCACCTACACGGACTTCGACGACAAATACGCCTGGGTGCTCGACAACCGTTCACGGGCGTTCAAGCGGCAGGGACGTTGGGACGATGCCGTGCAGGTGGAAGTATTGGCAGCGCGGCGCCCCGAGCATGGCGGCATGAACGTGAGCCAGTTGATCAACCTTGGGGGGCTGTACGCCGATCTCGGCCTGCCCGACAAGGCAGCC
>Ga0207690_10002523_pt1 | contig 11066 bp, 15 predicted proteins | sample KBSC23metaG_FD_184315 | JGI IMG/M metagenome (GOLD analysis project Ga0207690, IMG submission 184315) | Corn rhizosphere microbial communities from Kellogg Biological Station, Michigan, USA - KBS C2-3 metaG (SPAdes) (version 2) | ecosystem: Host-associated > Plants > Roots > Rhizosphere > Soil ...
TGTCCCACTGAAGGCCACGGTCGAGAAGAGCAGCGCCATCACCGATGAGGACATCGTCGAACAGGTGATCAAGGCCGGCCACGACGTGTTCAACGACAAGCTGCAGCGTGTCGGCGCCGAACAGTTCCTGCCGTTCGAGCGCATGATCTTCCTGCAGTCGATCGACCAGCACTGGCGCGAGCACCTCGCCGCGCTCGACTACCTGCGCCAGGGCATTCACCTGCGCGGCTACGCCCAGAAAAACCCCAAGCAGGAGTACAAGCGCGAGGCCTTCGAGTTGTTCAGCCAGCTCCTCGACGTGGTGAAGATGGACGTCACCCGCATCTTGATGACGGTCCGCATCCAGAGCCGCGAAGAGGTGGCCGAGGCTGCCGAGGCCATCGAGGACCGCGCCGACGCCATCAGCAACATCACCTACACGCATCCGAACGAGGACGGCAGCATCGCTCAGGACATCGACCAGAGCTCCTTGCCCCATGGCGGGTTCCCGAAGGTGGGCCGCAACGACCCCTGCCCATGCGGCAGCGGCAAGAAGTACAAGCAATGCCACGGCAAACTCACCTGATCGGTGCTGCCATTCAAAACACGGAGCCTTCGGGCTCCGTTTTTCATGGGTACGCCCTTTGCGTTCACGCCGGGTTCACGTTACGCTGACCAATGCGACACATCCGGGTCGCCCCGCCATTTTCTTTCCCAAACTCCTTCTCACGCGAGCCCGAGATGCCCGTCAACCTGCAAGCCCCGAACCCCAGCGACCTGTTCCCCGTGCCCGGCATCCAGCTCGGCATCGCCATGGCCGGGGTGCGCAAGGCGAACCGACGTGACCTGACCGTCATCACCGTACCCGAAGGCGCACAGGTGGCCGGCGTCTTCACGACCAACCGGTTCTGCGCCGCGCCGGTGCAACTGTGCCGCAAGCACCTTGCCGCCGGCGTGGGCACGCGGGCCCTGGTCATCAACACCGGCAACGCCAACGCCGGTACCGGCGAAGACGGCCTCGTGCGAGCCTTCTCCACCTGCGTCTCGGTGGCCCGCCTGCTCGACGTGGCCCCCGAGCAGGTCCTTCCGTTCTCCACTGGCGTGATCATGGAGCCGCTGCCCACCGACCGCATCGCCGCCGGCCTGCCTGCGGCGCTCGACGACCTGAAGGAAGACAACTGGGCCGTGGCCGCCGAGGCCATCATGACGACCGACACCGTGCCCAAGGCCGCATCGAAGCAAATCACGATCGGCGGGCGCACGGTCACCATCACCGGCATCAGCAAGGGGGCGGGCATGATTCGCCCGAACATGGCCACGATGCTCGGATTCGTTGCCACCGACGCGGCCATCGCTCCCGGCCTGGCGCAATCGCTCGTCATCGAAGCGGCTGACCGCTCCTTCAATCGCATCACGATCGACGGCGACACATCCACCAACGACGCCTTCATGCTCATGGCCACCGGCCAGGCCGGCAACGCCCCCATCACGTCGTTCGACAGCGGCGATGGCGCCGTGCTGAAAGCTGCCGTCATCGAAGTGGCAGAACGCCTGGCCCAAGCCATCGTTCGCGATGGCGAAGGCGCCACCAAGTTCATCGCCGTGCAGGTCGATGGTGGCCGCACCGATGCCGAATGCCGGCAGGTGGCGTACGCCATCGCCCATTCGCCACTCGTCAAGACGGCCTTCTTTGCCAGCGATCCGAACCTCGGCCGGATTCTCGCGGCCGTGGGTTACGCGGGCATCACCGACCTCGACCAGACCCGGATCGATCTTTTCCTCGACGATGTGTCGGTCGCCGTCAACGGCGGCCGCAACCCCGCCTACCGCGAGGAAGACGGTGCACGCGTGATGAAACAGTCGGAGATCACTGTGCGGGTGGACCTCAAGCGCGGCCAGGCCAGCTCCACGGTGTGGACCTGTGACCTGAGCTACGAGTACGTCAAGATCAACGCGGACTACCGAAGCTGAACGCTGCCCATCACGGCGCCGGCCGCGCAGCGTTCAGGAAGTGCGGCCCCCACTGCACATCGGGCTTGGTCAACCGTCGATCATTCTGTTCGATGGCTCGGGCTTGAGCGAGGTTGCATTTGAAGGCACGGAGCACTTCGCCATCACGAAGGACTTCCTGAACAACTACCCGAGGCGTCTTGAGCAATTGCTTTGAGACGAGGCGTGCGACTGACCCAAGCAAGCGATGTGTCCCGTATCCAAGGAGCAAATGGAGCAAGTGGCCCGCTTGATGGCCACGCTCCCCGATGTCGAATGCGAGTCCGCGGTCTTGGAACTCTTGCAGGATGAATCCCTTGCCCGGCGCGCCATCGATTGGCTTCCCGAGGCATTTGGATTCGTGCTCGTGAATCACATCGAACAGCTGATCCTTCCGACAACATTCAAGGCGCGTGACCAGGAGGGGTGCTGGGTCGAAATCCCGTTTGCTGCCGAACCGATCTTCGCGCTGGCATTGGAGCTGGGGACGTTCGTCTATCACAATGGTCCGCGAGATCTGTTTCGCAGCATTGCGGAGGGAAGTTCGGTCGTTGCAGCCGTCAACAATGCACTCAATGCGGGCGCCGAGCTGAAAGGTGCGAAGTTGTCGTCTCTGGAAATGTTCGGTCTCAGAGCCGAAGCGTATGCCTCTTGACACCTCCGTGGAGCAGACCTCAGGCTGCACATGAAGTCGCGCATTTACATCCGACCGCCTTCGCTCGACGATCTGCGTGAATTCGTTCGCGCAGCGCGCGACAGTCAGCAACTGCATCAGCCTTGGACGGTCGCGCCTTCATCGCCCTCGCAGTTTCGGGCTTACATGGAGCGCATGGCTCAGTCTGGAAACCTGGCACATCTGGTGTGCCGGCGAGACGATGGTCGGATCGTTGGCGTGGTCAACGTCACAAACATCGTTCTCGGACTCTTCCGAAGTGGGTATCTGGGCTACTACGCATTTGTCGGTCATGAAGCGCAAGGTTTGATGCGCGAGGGGCTGCAAGCGGTGGTGCGCCAGGTGTTTCGCGGTGCGAAGCTTCACCGGCTGGAAGCCAACATCCAGCCGGACAACACACGGTCGATCGCCTTGGTGAGAGCCTGCGGGTTCACAAAGGAGGGCTATTCACCGCGGTACCTGAAGATTGGCGGCCGCTGGCGAGACCATGAGCGCTGGGCCATCCTGGCGTCGTAGGCATTTGGAGATGCCATCTGGTCAGATCGAATCCTTGGTCAACTCTGGCCCAAGCAGGAGAAGCATCATGCATCCCCATTTCAACGATTTCGTGAACCGCCTGTCGCTACAGGCTGGAACTCCCCATGAGCCGACCTCGGCGGAACTCATGGCTGTCGCCCACGCATTGCGAGAACTGTGGGCGGTGTGTCGTGCAGACGAGTCGAGTTGTCCGGAAGCTTGCGCGGGCCAGGACGTCCTGTACCCGGTCGCAGTCAGCGAATCTGGTGGGCCGTCGCTGTATCTTGTCTCCGATGGCGCAGGCGTCACCAGCATGCCGCACGAACATCAGACATGGGCGGTGATCGTGGGCATTCGAGGAAGCGAAGTCCATACGCTGTATGAGCGGGTGCCGGGAAAAAGCACCTGCATTCGCAAGACGTCTGAGGTCTCTGTCGGTGCCGGCGAAGTGTTTTGCATGCATGCTTCCGAGCTACATTCGACACGCGTCGGAGGATGTCAATCGACCTACCACCTCCACCTATATGGAAAGCCGCTGTCTGCATTGCCGAGTTTCGAGTCGCGCTGCCATTTGGGATGAAAAGTGAGGGTTCGAGGAGGTCTGCCGTCGCGCGCACCTTGTCGATGGCGTCTACTACGATGTGCAGGCGCATGACGAACACAAAAGAGCTTGTCACCACCGCCGCTGAGTTGTTCGTGCAGCCAGCGTATCGGGCGCGGTTTGTTCATGAAGCATTGAACAAGCCAGGCAGGGTCATGGCTCGCGTGTGCCATGACATTGAAAACGTGTTTCAAAGTCGCTTCCAAAGTGGCCAATGCAAGTACGTTGAAGCCGATGCCTGTCTTCTGTTTACTCTGACGGGAGAACGGAAGGTCGCAACGTGGGGTGAGGCAATGCGGGTCGTGCAACGTGGTGGTGGAGGCATTCTCATCATCGATGGGTCCGGCAAGTGCTTCCTGGCGCAGGCCGAAGGATTTCCACCACCTCGACATTTCGGCGGCAATGCCTAGCCCGCGCTTCTTCGGTGGCCGCGGCAAGGGGGCTTTCATATTCAGGGGAACGGTATGCACGTGGGCCTCGTCTCTCAGGCGCAGCATGAATCACTGATAGACCTGCTCTGCGAACTGCACGCTTTCTACAACGACAATTCGGTGGTGTCCCGAGACGTCGTGCAAGAGCATCTCATCGAGAATCTCTTGAGTGCAGAGTCGCCGCATCGTTTGGTCGTGGCCTCGGGGGCTGACGGTGTCGTGATGGGATTGGCCGCCATCACGGTGGTCTATTCGCTTGTGGAACCTGCGGTCGACAAGCGCAAGCACTGCCAGCTGAAGGAGCTGTTTGTGCGCAGGTCCGCCAGAAGCCAGGGCGTCGGCGAGGCGCTCATGACGTGGGTGGCTCGATTTGCTTTGGAAAACGGCTGCTCGCGCATCGACTGGCCTGTCAATGCAGCCAACGCGAGGGGCATCTCCTTTTACGAAGGGCTCGGCGCCCGGCCTGTGCTCGAAAGGCTCAGCTACAGACTGGACCGATCGGGAATGAAGCAACTGAGCTGCGGGAGTTCGGAGGCCGAATGAGCTGCGCCGAAGGGACGCTGGCCAGCGCCCAGGCGAATGGACATCATGCAATGATCACGTTAGTACTTCTTCCCGGCATGGACGGCACCGGCGAGTTGTTCGCACCTTTCGTCTCAGAGTTGGGGAGCGACTTCGACGTGAAAATCGTTCGCTATCCGCCGACGGGGGGCATGGGCTATGCGGAGTTGGAGTCCATTGCGCATGCGGCCCTTCCAGTGGACGGTCCCTTCGTCCTGTTGGGCGAGTCGTTCTCCGGGCCCATCGCGATTTCGTTGGCGGCATCACGGCCCTTGCACCTCAAAGGTCTCGTCTTGTGCTGCACGTTCGCACGCAACCCGTTACCGCTGTTCGCTGCGCTGCGCCCCCTGATGGGGGCTGTGCCTGTTTCAGCTATACCTGTCGGAGTCATGGCGAGGCTCCTGTTGGGGTCCTTTTCCACTGCAGCGTTGCGTTCTGCGTTTGCTCAAGCTGTGACACAAGTTTCTCCCGGTGCATTCCGGGCAAGGCTGCGATCTGTACTTTCGGTCGATGTGTCCAAGCAACTCTGCGCGACCGTCGTTCCGACGATGTACCTGCGCGCGATTCACGATAGGGCGGTCCCCGCTGCAGCATCGAGGTTGATTTCGCAACTCAAGCCGAGCACGCGCGTCGTCGCCATCGACGCGCCACATTTCTTGCTGCAGGCGGCACCCGCTGAAGCGGCGGTGGCCATCAGGCAGTTCGTGGGCGATATAGAGCGTTCTGCTTGGCCGGTCCACCACCCATGACAACACCGGGCGACCTCATGCACGAAGTGCGATCCATCTTGTTCACCGCCGCATCACCTGCCGATGCAGAGGCATTGGCCACGCTTCGCGTGGAGGCCATGCGTGAAAGTCTGGAGCGGATCGGACGGTTCGATCCGGTCCGCGCGCGAGAGCGCTTTCTCACCGGTTTTTCGCCTGAACATACTTGGCATGTGGTGATGGACGGCGAGCGGGTGGGCTTTTACGTCGTCCGGCCGCATGAGCAAGGCTTGACCCTCGATCACTTGTACGTTCGTCCCTCCCATCAACGCAACGGGATCGGTGCGGCCGTGCTCGCTCGCGTTTTTGCTCAAGCCGATGCGTTGGGATGTCAGGTGCGCGTTGGCGCCTTGCGTGAGAGCAAGTCGAATCGCTTCTATGCCAGACACGGTTTCGTGCTGGTGGAACAGGATGCGTTCGACAACTACCATGTGCGACCTCGAAAACAAGGGAGCAATCATGATTGACCACACCGGAGTTGTCGTCAGCGACTTCGACAAAAGCAAAGCGTTCTACCGCGACGCACTGGGCGCCATCGGCTATTCATTGATCATGGAGTTTCCAGCATCCGTTACGGGTCACACAGATGTCGCAGGCTTCGGCGAGCCGCCCAAGCCTGATTTCTGGATCAGCAGGGGCGCCCCCAATCGGCCTGCGCTGCACATTGCCTTCCGTGTCTCGTCTCGAGAAATGGTCGATGCGTTCTACAAGGCGGCCATGGCAGCCGGAGGCACCGACAATGGCGCGCCCGGCATTCGCGCTCACTACCATCCGAACTACTACGGGGCCTTCGTCCTCGACCCGGACGGGCACAACATCGAGGCCGTCTGTCACGAAGCTGAATAGAACGGCTTCTGCTGGAAGAACACCAGTCGGACTTGTTCGCAGGTGGTGCTCGCAAGCGCGTCCGGCGGCTGTCCGCTGAAGTTCCGCCGCGCATTTTTCAGACGAATCTACGTTCATCATCCTGCATGCCCCGAACCGCCACCTGCGCCTGCGGCCAGATCTCAATCACCGTGGACGGCGACCCTGAAATCCACGCCGTCTGCCATTGCACCAACTGCAAGCGCCGCACCGGGAGTGCCTTTGGCATCTCGGCGTACTTTCCGAAGGAAAGTGTCACAGCCAGGGCAGGCACGACCAAGGTTTACGCCTTTCATCATGCAACCAAGGGCCATGATCAGGAGCGCCATTTCTGTGAGCGGTGCGGAACCACGCTGTTTTGGTACATCTCGTCGCTTCCTCGGTTGATCGGCATTGCCGGAGGGTGTTTTGCAGATGCGGGGCTTCCCGAGCCGACGCACTCGATCACGCACGGAAAGATGGAAGACTGGGTGGACCTGCCTGAAACCTGGGCGGTTCGTCAGGAGTGAAGGTGGCTTGACCCGGTCGCCCCGGGGGAGCGGGGCCTCGGGGGCGTTGACCCTCAAGTCCTGTCGGATATTGCCGATACAGGTGCTGACGCGCTGTCGGTCGTGACCGGCAGGGTTGTGCTGCGTCAGCGTTCACGGACACATCGCCCATGCTTTTGAGCCGACTCCTCCCCTTGCTGGCAGCGCTGCTCGCGCTCACCACGGCGGCGTTGGTCGGGCGCTTGTCCGTGACGGCGTGGCAGAGCGATGAGCGCGCTGGCGTGAGCCTGCAGTCTGTGAAGCAGCTTCGCTTGGCCCTGGTGGCCGCCGAAATGGTGTCCCGTGAACGCGGCCCGACCAATGGCATGCTCGGTGAGGCACTGCCGCCGCGGTCCGAGCGAGTGCAGGCGTTGCAGGAGGCGCGTGCAAGGACGGACACAGCCTGGCTCGCCCTGGGGCAGGCGCTGCCGGCCGTGGCGTCCGAGGCCTTGCGCCGTGATGCCATCCAACGGTTGGAGGTGGCCCGCGCCGCATTGACGAAGGCGAGAGGTGCGGTAGACCGCACGATCGCCGTGCCGAAGGAGCAGCGCTCGCCGGAATCGATCCGTGCGGTGGTGCACGAAATGGTGGCCCTGGTGCCCATTCTGGCACCGGTGGTCAGCATGCTGGCGAACGAGGCGCAACAGGCTTTCCCGGCCCTCAGCGATGACGTGCAGAGCGCACGCCTCGTTTCGGAATTGCGTGAGTATTCCGGTCTGCTCGGCTCGCATTTCACCGCAGCGCTCGCGCGGCGAAAGCCCTTCACGCCCGAAGAGCGGCTTGCCATCGAGCGCACCCGGGGGCGAATCGATGAACTGAGGTTTCTTCTCGGTGTGCGCATTCAGGGGCCGGGGCAGTCCGCTGGCGTGACGCAGGCCTGGGATGTGGTCCAGGAGCACTACTTCGGCATCGCAGGGCAGTTGGTGGACCGGGTGATTGCGGCCGGAGAGACCCATGGCGCCTACGATCTCGATCCGGCTGCCTTCGCGAGTCTCTATGTGCCCGAGATGAACGTGATGTTCAATCTGCGTGACGTGCTGATGGACCGGGCTGCCGAACGCGCCAAGGGTGAACTCGAACGCTCGCGGCGTCTGCTGCTGCTCGTCGCGGCGGTATCGCTCTTGGTGGTGATCGTGCTCGCGGCCACCATGGCCGTGGTGCACCACCGCGTATTGCGGCCGCTGGCCGAGACCACCCAGGCGCTGAAGGCCTTGGCACGCAATGATTTGCAGACCAAGCTGCCCCGGCCCGTGGCCAACGACGAAATCGCGGCAGTGATCGGCGCCGTGCACACCTTGCGTGAGCAGACGCAGCAGCGCGAACGGCTGGAGCAAGAGCGTGATGGCCTGATCGAACAACTGCGTGCCCAGTCGAACTCCGATTTCCTGACCGGCTTGCCGAACCGGCGCGCGTTTTTTGCAGCCGCGGAACGCGAGCTGGCACTCGCTCGCCGGCATGGCCATGTTGTTGCGGCCATTCTGTTCGACATCGACAACTTCAAGGCCTTCAACGATCGACTGGGGCACGCTGCCGGTGATTGCGCATTGATGCATGTGGCGCAAGTCGTGCAGCGGGAGTTGCGCACGGGTGATCTCGTGGGGCGTTATGGCGGTGAGGAATTCGTGCTGCTGCTGAGTCACTGCAACAGTGACTTGGGCATGCAGTTCGCCGAGCGCTTGCGCGCTGCCATCGCTGCCTCCCCCGTGACCTGCGCAGAAGGCGTGAAAGTGCACATCACCGCGAGCGTAGGGGTGGCTGATTCCCGTGGAGAAGGCTTGAGTCTCGAGACCCTGTTGTCGCGGGCCGATGCGGCGATGTACCGAGCCAAGGCCGGCGGGCGCAACCGCGTCGAACTGGCGGATGCTTCTTCGCAGGACGCCTCGCTGAAACTCGGGGCCTGATGCAGGACCGATCGGTCGGCCCGACGGGAGCTGCGCTCCTTGGTGGCATGATGGATGCATGGCGGCCCGGGGCGAACTCGCTCTGCCTTCAATCACTTCTTCTTCATTGACGAATGCCAGTCGAAACCTTCTCGCCCGCTGGAATGTTCGAGCCCATCGGGCCTTACAGCCACCTCTCGAAAGCCGGTCCGTTCATCACCATTTCCGGAACGCCAGGCGTCGATCCCGAGACGAAGAACATGGCAGGCCCCGATGCCTATAGCCAAGCCAGGCAGATCGTGAAGAACTTGCGATCGATGCTCGCTGAAGTCGATGCCTCCCTCGATGACGTGATGCATGTGCATGTCTTTCTGAAGCGGGTGGAAGACTTTCAGGAGATGAATCGGGCGTACGCGGAGGAATTCGGCGACCACCGTCCTGCCCGCACCGTGATTTGCGTGGCGGACCTGCCGAAGCAAGGTGCGCTCATGACCATGAATCTGACCGCTTTCGCGGGCCCTTCGAATTGACGGCCATTGAGGAGGCGGCTTGTTTTCACACGTCTTCATCGGCGTCAGCGATTTCGAACGTGCGCTGGCCTTCTACACCCCGTTGATGCGGGCGCTCGGGAACGAAGCACGTTTTTGCGAGCCGGCTCGTCCCTGGGCGGGCTGGCAGTCGCGTCCGGGTCCTCGTCCCCTCTTCGTGATCGCTCGGCCGTACGACCAGCAGGCGCACGAACCAGGCAATGGCCAGATGGTGGCGTTCCTCGCGGAGCGCCGGGCCGTCGTCGATGAGGCGCATGCGGTGGCCCTCGCCCATGGTGGCGTCTCGGAAGGTGCGCCGGGCCCACGGCCCGAGTACCACGAACATTACTATGGGGCGTATTTCAGGGACCCCGATGGCAACAAGCTTTGTGTCGCCTGTCACGCCGCCGAGGATTGAACCCGGGTTCCCGTCCCACGGCCAGGGGGCTTGGCTTGTAACGCCGGTCGCCGGCTCACAACGCTCGACTGCACATGCCCTCGTTCGTCGTTTGCACCGAAATTGGCATCCCGCCTGAAGCATTCTGGGCAAGGATGTCCATGTCCACTGTCAACGCGGAGCTGTGGCCGCTGGTGCGCATGACCTCGCCTGCGCATTGGGTGCGGTGCCCGCTGCATCAGTGGACGCCCGGAGATATCTTGTTCCGCAGCATCGTTCTGCTGTTCGGCGTGTTGCCGGTCGATGTGCATTCGCTTCGGCTCGAAGCGATCGATCCACGAGGATGTGGCTTCCTGGAGCGGTCTCATTCCTGGTGGAACAGGCAATGGCAGCATGAACGCACGACCACGGCCACGGAGGCGGGTTGCGTGGTGAAGGATTCGGTGACGGTCGAAGGCCGAGTGCCATTCGCCACGGCACTGCTGATGCCCGTCTACAGGTGGGTGTTTCGCCACAGGCACCGGCGGCTTCAGGCGCTGTATGGCTACACTCGCGGTTGACTCCTGTGCCCGTGGGGTCCGAATGCAAGCCGCCTGATCAGCCATCTGCAGGAATGACACATGTCCGACGTCACCACCCCCAGGAACATCGCGGCAACGCTCGTGGAGTTCTGGTCTCCCCGCGTGATCGGTGAAGTGAATGACGCCTATGTCAAGGTGGCAAAACTCATGGGTTCGCTGGCGTGGCACAGCCACGAAGACGAAGATGAGCTGTTCCTGGTACTCAAGGGTCGGCTGCGCATCGAACTGGAAGGTGGCAATGTGGAGCTCGGCGAAGGCGACATGTACGTGGTTCCCAAAGGCGTCCGGCACAATCCCGTCGCGGAGGAGGAGTGCCACATCATGCTGATCGAGCGCAAATCCACACGGCATACGGGCGATGTCATCACCGAGAAAACGCGGTCGCTGGCGGACCAACTGCGGCCCGTGTGACCACGGAATGCGCTGCCTGTGACCCATGGAGAGAAATCCATGCCAGTTTTCAGCGTGAAGGTCATCGACGGACAGGGCGAGGGCAGGGTCGACGCCGAGATGGAGCCGGTCCTCGTGACGGCTCCCGAGGACAGACCGGTGCTTGCGCAGTTGCTTCAACGCGAGCCGATTTTTCATCGGCCCGAGTTCGGATGTTCCCGCAGCGAATTCGAGAGGCTTGCAGCTCCGATGTTTTGGGAGGTGGGAGCTTCCGGTCGACGGTACAGCCGCCAGTTCGTCCTCGACACGCTGGACAAGCGGCATGAGCGCCCGACCACGGATGTTTGGGCCGTGCAGGACCCCCACTGCGCCAGGATCGCGGA
>Ga0207690_10002526_pt1 | contig 11058 bp, 12 predicted proteins | sample KBSC23metaG_FD_184315 | JGI IMG/M metagenome (GOLD analysis project Ga0207690, IMG submission 184315) | Corn rhizosphere microbial communities from Kellogg Biological Station, Michigan, USA - KBS C2-3 metaG (SPAdes) (version 2) | ecosystem: Host-associated > Plants > Roots > Rhizosphere > Soil ...
CGTCGGCGCGCAGGCGGATGCGGCTTGCGCCGGCCGCGGCCTTGGCGGTCAGTCCGGGATCGATTTCGACACGCACCTTGCCGACGCCGAACCAGGCGTCGACTTCGGCCTGCACGTCCTCGCGCAAAACGTCGGCCGGGATGCAGTAGTCCGCTTCAGGCAGCGCTTCCCCGTTGCCAAATTCGCGCGCGATTTCCAGAAACCAGCGCGCCGCGTCGAGATTGGTTTGTCCGCCGCCCGGCAGGGGGTCGCCGGGTTTGCCATACAGTTCGATTGACGGTTCGACCACGCCGGCCGTCCCGACTGCCTCCAGCATCCGCGCGGCGATGTGCCACGACCCCGCACTGCGCGCGAGATACGCGCCCAGCGGATGCGACACGTCGGCGGCCGCCGCGATTTCGAGGAGATCCGCGCGTTGCACGAAGAAATCGGGCGACCGGTATTCGAAGCGGGGTAGCGTTTCGCGGCCACGCTGCAGGTCGGCGAGAAATCGCTGCTCGACGGCTGCGGGCCATGCCACCATGTCCAGCACCCGGATGTCCCGCACGGCCTTGACCAGCCGTCTGTCCAGCTCGGCGTTTCGCCGCAAGGCGGGCGCGAGCGATGCTTTCATCCGGGGACGCTACTCGCGTTCCTGCCAGTCACGGTGGCGATGCGGGCGGATCGGTTGGCGCGTGCCGCGCAGGCGATCCTCGAAGCGCGCGGCTTGTTCTTCGCGCTGGTCGCGGAGTTTCTGGTAGTGCCGCCACCGATCGTGATCGAGTTCGCCCTCTTCCAGCGCGGCGCGTACCGCGCAGCCCGGTTCGGTCGCGTGGCTGCAGTCGGCGAAGCGGCATTGTTCGGTCAGCGCATCGATGTCGGCGAACAATTCCAGGTCTTCGTCACCCGTCAATTTCAATTCGCGCATGCCCGGCGTGTCGATCAGGCAGGCCCCGCACGGCAGCGGCAGCAGCGCGCGATGGGTGGTGGTGTGCCGGCCATGGTCATCATTGGCGCGGGTCGCGGCGGTGGCCATCCGGTGCTCCCCCAGCAATGTATTGGTGAGCGTCGATTTGCCGGCCCCGGATGAACCGACCAGCACCGCGGTGGCGGTGGGTGCCAGAAACGGGTCCAGCGCGGCGACACGCGCCGCGTCCTTGCCGTTGATCGCGATGATGGGCGTCGCCGCCGGCAGGCGCTCGCGCAATTCCGCCATCATGCCTTCGGCATCGTCGGGATCGACGGTGTCGTGCTTGGTCAGCACCACCACTGCGTGCGCACCCGAACCTTCGACGAGCGCCAGATAGCGTTCGATGCGGGCCGGGTTGAAGTCGTCGTCGAGTCCGGTCAGCACCAGCACCACGTCGATGTTGCTGGCGATGATCTGGCGTGCATAGCGTTCACCCGCGGCCGCGCGTTCGAGCACGCCACGGCGCGGCAGCACTTCCACGATATGCGGCGGCGTGCCGGTTTCAATGACCACGAAATCGCCGACCGCCGGGCGGTCGGACGGATCGAGATTGCGTTTCAGGAATTTCGGCGCGGGCTGCGCGTTGAACGCGTGCTCGCCGTCGTGGACTTCATAACCGGCGCGGTGCTGGGCCGATACCCGCGCCAGCATCTGGCCGTTCGCGAGTGGAGGGAGATCGCCCTGCCAGCCGATGCGCCGCAGCGTCGACGTCGATTGCGTGGGAACGGTTGCCATGGCGGAAATCGCCGATATCGAAGGTTCGATGTGGTGTTTGCGGACGCCCGGATCGCCGCTAGCATGCCCGAACCCGAGAACGTTTGCAGCCATGCGCCCGATCGCCATTCATCCTAGCTTCCATCTTGCCGAAGTCCGCTACGAAATCCGTGGCGCGCTGGCCCGGCACGCGCGAGCGCTGGAGGCCGCGGGCCACCCGGTGCTGAAGCTCAACATCGGCAACCCGGGGCGATTCGGCTTCCGCGCGCCCGCACACCTGACGGCTGCGATCACCGCACACCTCGCCGACAGCGATGCGTATGGCCACGAACAGGGGCTGGAATCCGCGCGCGAGGCGATCCTGGCGCGCCAACAGGCGCGCGGCGCGAGTGTGCCCGACATCGAGCAGGTGTTCATCGGCAACGGCGTCAGCGAACTGGTCGACCTTGCGCTGCGCGCCTTGCTGAATCCCGGCGACGAGGTGCTGCTGCCGGCGCCGGACTATCCGTTGTGGAGTGCCGCGACCATCCTCAACGCCGGCACGCCGCGTTACTACGCCTGCCCGGCGTCGCGCGCGCACTTGCCCGATCCGGACGAGATCGAGGCGCTGTGCGGTCCCCGCACCCGCGCAATCGTGCTGATCAATCCGAATAATCCGACCGGTGCCTGCTACCCGAGCGAACTGCTCGGGCGCATCGTCGCGATCGCGGAGCGCCGCGGCCTGCTGTTGCTCTCGGACGAAATCTACGACGAGATCCGCTACGACGCCGCGCCGTTCACGCCGCTGGCGTCGCTGACGGGCGACCTGCCTTGCATGACCTTCGCGGGTCTGTCGAAGGTGCATCGCGCCTGCGGCTTCCGGATCGGCTGGGCGACGTTGTCTGGTGCGGGCGAACGTGTCGAGGCCTATCGCGATGCCTTGCAGTTGCTGGCCGCGCTGCGCCTGTGCGCGAACGTGCCCGCGCAATGGGCGATCGAGCCGGCCCTGACCGGCCCCGACACCATCCCCGCGCTGACCGTGCCCGGTGGACGCCTGTACGAATCGCGCCGCGCGGTGCTCGAAAGCGTTGCGCGCAGCCGCTTCCTCGAATGCGTGACGCCGGAAGGGGCGCTGTATGCGTTTCCGTCGGTGCGCGCGGAGGCGTTTCCGCAATTCGACGACGGCGCCTTCGCATTGCGCTTGCTGGACGAGGAACACGCGCTGGTGGTGCCGGGTTCCAGCTTCAATCTGGAATCGAGCCGGCATTTCCGGATCACGCTGCTGCCCGAAGCCGCCGAGATCGCCGACGTGTTCGCGCGCATCGAGCGGGTGCTTGCGCGGATGGAAGAGGAGCAGCCGGAATCGAAGGTCGCCTGACACATGACCTTCGGGTTTCTTGCACTCGGCGATTCCTACACCATCGGCGAGGGCGTCGCGCCCGGCGAGCGCTGGCCGGTGCAACTTGCGGCGCGACTGCGCGGCGAAGGCGTCGATGTCGCCGATCCGCAAATCGTCGCGACCACCGGCTGGACCACCGATGAGCTGTCGGCCGCGATGGACGCGGGAACGTTCGTGCCTCGGTACGACCTGGTGACGCTGCTGATCGGCGTCAACGACCAGTATCGCGGCCGGCCGCTGGACGAATACCGCCGCCAGTTCCGCGATCTGCTGCAGCGCGCAATCGAGCTTGCCGAGGCGAAACCCGCGCACATGATCGTGGTGTCGATCCCCGACTGGGGCGTCACGCCGTTCGCGGCGCTCGAGGGCCGCGAACGTGCGCGTATCGGGCGCGAGATCGACGCGTTCAACGCCGTCGCCTCGGCGGAAACCGGAAACGCGGGTGCGGCGTGGGTCGATGTGACGTCGATTTCGCGCCGGGCCGAATCGCGCGAGGAACTGGTGGGTGACGGCCTGCATCCTTCGGGCGCGCAGTACGCGCGCTGGACAGGGGCCATCCTGCCGATCGCGCGCGACGTTCTGCGCGGCGACTGACGCGGGCGCGCCGTTATCATGCGCGCTTTGCGTGCATCGCAAGGAAAATCGCTTGAGCAAGTTGCCCAAACCCAACGCGCTGGCGTGGCTCGCCGTGTCGGTGCTGGTGATCGCGCTCGACCAGATCACCAAGGCCGTCGTCCGCCACCAGCTGGTGCCGTACATGCCGCACGGAGTGATCCCGCACGTTCTCAACTGGACGCTGCTGTTCAACCGAGGCGCGGCTTTCAGCTTCCTGGAAGAGGCATCCGGCTGGCAGACGTGGCTGTTCGGCATCCTTGCCGTAGTGGTGTGCATCGGCCTGATCGTGTGGCTGGCGCGCACCGCGCGCCGCGACTGGCGCACCGCGCTGCCGGTGGCGCTGATCATCGGCGGCGCACTCGGCAACCTGATCGATCGGCTGATCCACGGCCAGGTCACCGATTTCATCCAGGTCTATTGGCATGCGTGGTCGTTCCCCGCGTTCAACATCGCCGATTCCGCGATCACGGTGGGCGCGGTGCTTCTCATAGCGTTTGGGCTCTTTGCTAGACACACGGACGGCGCGCCGCAACAATAGGCGGCTGTCGTGCCTGCGTGACCAATGCCCGCGGCACGGGACGGCGGCCTGCGCCGCTGCCGGCATCTCCCAAGATCACGAGGCTCCTGCATGAATTTTCACGAATATCAGGCCAAGCAACTGTTTGCCGAATTCGGCATCGCGGTGCCGCCGGGCAAGGTCGCGTCGACGCCGGCTGAGGCAGTCGATGCAGCCAAGGCGCTGGGCGGCGAGCAGTGGATGGTGAAGGCGCAGATCCACGCGGGCGGACGCGGCAAGTCCGGTGGCGTGAAGTTCTGCGACTCGCTGGACAAGGTGAAGGCCGCGGCCGAGGGCATGCTCGGCACCAACATGGCCACCTACCAGTCGGGCGGCCGCGCGCTGCCGGTGAACCTGGTGCTGGTCACCGAAGCCAGCGACATCGCGAAAGAGTTGTACCTCTCCACGCTGGTCGACCGCGGCGAGAAGGCGGTCACCTTCATCGCCTCCGCGCGCGGTGGCGTCGACATCGAACAGGTCGCGCGCGAGACGCCGGAGGAAATCCACACCGTCACCGTGAACTTCACCGAAGGCCTGCAGCCCTACCAATGCCGCGAGCTCGGCTTCGCATTGGGGTTGACTGCCAAGCAGGTCAACCAGCTGTCGAAGATCATGCTGGGCTTGTACAAGCTGTTCAACGCGAAAGACCTGTCGCTGGTGGAATTGAATCCGCTGGCGATCGTGGAATCCGGCGACCTGATGGCGCTGGACGGCAAGGTCAATTCCGACGACAACGCCGAGTTCCGCCATCCGGAACTGGCCGCGATGCGCGACGTGTCGCAGGAAGACAAGGCCGAGGCCGAAGCTGCTGCCGAGCACCTCAACTACGTCACGATGGACGGCAACATCGGCTGCATGGTCAACGGCGCCGGCCTCGCGATGGCAACCATGGACGTGATCAAGCTGGCCGGCGGCGAGCCCGCCAACTTCCTGGACGTCGGTGGCGGCGCGACGAAAGAGCGCGTGACCGCCGCGTTCAAGCTGATCCTTTCTTCGGACAAGGTCAACTGCATTCTCGTCAACATCTTCGGCGGCATCGTGCGCTGCGACCTGATCGCCGAAGGCATCATCGCTGCGGTCAAGGAAGTGGGTTTGAAGATTCCGGTGGTCGTGCGCCTCGAAGGCACCAACGTCGAGAAGGGTCGCGAGTTGCTGAGCGGGTCCGGCCTCAAGATCACGCCCGCCAACGATCTGAACGACGCCGCGCAGAAAGCGGTCGCGGCGGCCAAGGCTGCGTAAACAAAAACGGGTAGGGCGGGAGCAGCGTAGCGAATCCCGCCGTTTTCGATTTCACGAAGGCGGGACGCGCCGCTGCGCGGCTTCTCCGGCGGGATACGCCGCTTCGCGGCTTCTCCCGCCCTACATGAAGGAATTCGACGTCATGAGCGTACTGGTCAACAAAAATACAAAGGTCATCTGCCAGGGCTTCACCGGCCAACAGGGCACATTCCATTCGCAGCAGGCGCTGGATTACGGCACCAAGCTGGTCGGCGGCGTCACGCCTGGCAAAGGCGGCAGCGAACACATCGGCCTGCCCGTCTTCAACACCGTGCGCGAAGCGGTGGACGACACCGGCGCCGACGCGTCGGTGATTTTCGTGCCGCCGCCATTCGCGGCCGACGCGATCCTGGAAGCCGCGGCCGCCGGCATCAAGGTGATCGTGGCGATCACCGAAGGCATCCCGGTGCTCGACATGCTGCGCGTCAAGAACGTGCTGAAGGACCACCCCGATACCGTGCTGATTGGCCCGAACTGCCCCGGCATCATCACGCCCGGCGAATGCAAGATCGGTATCATGCCCGGCCACATCCACCAGCCGGGCAAGGTCGCGATCGTGTCGCGCTCGGGCACGCTCACCTATGAGGCCGTGTTCCAGACCACCAACGTCGGTCTCGGTCAGTCGACGGTGATCGGCATCGGCGGCGATCCGATCAATGGCATGAACTTCGTGGACTGCCTGACGCTGTTCCAGAACGATCCGCAGACCGAAGGCATCATCATGGTCGGCGAGATCGGCGGCAGCGCCGAGGAAGAAGCCGCCGAATTCATCGCGGAGTATGTCAGCAAGCCGGTGGTCGCGTTCATCGCGGGCGCGTCGGCGCCGCCGGGCAAGCGCATGGGTCACGCCGGCGCGATCATCTCGGGCGGCAAGGGCACCGCCGCGGCCAAGTTCGCGGCGTTGGAGAAGGCCGGCGTCACGACCGTCAAGTCTCCGGCCGACCTGGGTGCGACGCTTGCTGCAAAGATGAAACACTGAGTTGGTTCAGCCCGTGCAAAGGTAAAATGAAGGCCGCGATTCGTCGCGGCCTTCGCATTTCCGGAACGCTCCATGGCGACCCTGCGCCTCGCGCTTGCCCAGTTCGATTTTCCGGTTGGCGCCATAGCGGCCAATGCCGATCGCGTGCGCGCTTTGATGCGCGACGCGCGCGCGGGCGACGCCGATCTGCTGGTGTGCCCCGAACTGGCGTTGAGCGGCTATCCGCCGGAGGACCTGCTGTTGCGGCCGAGTTTCCTCGCCACGTGCCAGTCGGAGATCGACAACCTCGCTGCGGAAGCGGACGGATTCGCGACCCTGGTCGGTTTTCCGCACAGCGCGGGTGTCGTGTACAACGCGGCCGCCTTGATGCGCGAAGGGCGCGTTGCGCAGGTTGCGCACAAGTGCGTGTTGCCCAACTACGGCGTGTTCGACGACAAGCGCTGGTTCGAGCCCGGTCACGCCGTGACCGTCACGACGCTCGATGGCGTGCGCGTGGGACTGCTGATTTGCGAAGACGCGTGGCAGCCCGAACCCATCGCGGCCGCCGCGCGCGCGGGCGCGGAAGTGGTGGTGGTGATCAACGCCTCGCCGTTCGACACCGCCAAGCAGGCGCAGCGCGAGGCGTTGCTCGCGACGCGAGCCAGGGAAACCGGTTGCGCGATCGCCTACCTCAACATGGTGGGCGGGCAGGACGACGTGGTGTATGACGGTGCGTCGTTGCTCGTGAACGGCGACGGCTCCGTCGCCGCACGCGCGCCGGCATTCGTCGATGCGCTGTTGTGGGCGGAGTTCGACTCCGGATCACGCAAATGGAATGCGCGCGACTGGCCGGTCGCGAGCGACACCTCATCCGAAGCCACGCTGTACGCGGCCCTCGTGCGCGGCGTCCGCGACTACGTCGGCAAGAATGGCTTCGACGGCGTGCTGCTGGGACTTTCCGGCGGTATCGATTCCGCGTTGACGCTGGCGATCGCGATGGATGCATTGGGCGCGGACAAGGTCACGGCGGTGATGCTGCCGTCGCGCTACACCTCCGATCTTTCCCTGCGCGAAGCGCATGCGCAGGCGCGCACGCTGGGTGTCGAGTATCTCGACGTATCGATCGTTGACGTGGTGGACGCCGCCGCCACGGCTTTGGCGCCCGCGTGCGGCGAACTGGTGGATCTCGCGGCGCAGAACCTGCAGGCACGCGGCCGTGGCCTGCTGTTGATGGCACTGTCCAACCAGACCGGCAAGTTGCTGCTGACCACCGGCAACAAGAGCGAGATGGCGGTCGGCTATGCGACGCTGTACGGCGACATGTGCGGCGGTTACGCGCCGTTGAAGGACGTCTACAAGACGCAGGTGTATCGGTTGGCAAGGTGGCGCAACGGAGCCGAAAAACCCGAAAAACCGGGGTCAGAGTGCACTTTCGTGGAAGGAACCGTATCCACGCGGAGCCGGAGTTCGAAAGTGCACTCTGACCCCTCGTCATTTCCTGACCCCTCGTCATTTCCCATACCCGTCGCAGTGATCGAACGCGCGCCGTCGGCCGAATTGCGGGCCGAGCAGACCGACTACGAGGTGCTGGACGGCATCCTCCTGCGCTGCATCGAAGGCGCCGAATCGCAGGCCGAGATTGTCGCGGCCGGCTACGACGCCAACGACGTGCAACGCGTGGTGCGGATGCTGTACGTCAGCGAATTCAAGCGGCGCCAGTCGGCACCCGGCCCGCGGGTTTCCACGTGTGCGTTCGGCCGCGAGCGGCGCTATCCCGTTTCGAATGCCTGGCGCTGAGGCCTGCGGTTCGGCAAGATCGATTGATCACAACCCGATCACTGCCTGAACACGCACAGCACCACCAGCAAGGCAATCCCGAACGCCGCCATCAGCATTGCGAACGAGAACGCCAGCCAGGGCGTGTGAAACCATACCTTGCGCGGATTGCGTCGATACCATTTGAGCCCGTAGGCCAGGAACCGGAACCCGGCGGCCAGCAGGATCGCCACGCCCATCGCGACCAGCACTACGCCTCCGAGCGTGGATAGCGGATTCGGCAGCAGTTGACGGGTGTCCAACACGCGCCACGGCGGGTGATTCATCAGCAGGCCGAAGCGGTCTACCGCGATCCCGAAAATCATCAGCGACAGCGCGGTGCGTGTCCACACGGCCAGCGTGCGCTCGGTGTTCATGTACGAACGTTGCAACGACAATTCCACCAGTTCGCGCGCGACCTGCACCTGCAGGCCATGCGCATCGTCGCCCTGCGGGCGCTGCGGCTGCGTGCCTGGGCCGCCCGCGGTCATTGCGCGACCACCAGCAGCAACACCATGACTGCGATGCCAAGCACCGCCACGCCCACCGCGAACGGAAACGCCAGCCACGGGCCGAACGTTTCATCATGGCCGAATGCGCGGCCCCACAGCGCCTTGTAGCGCTGATGACGGATCGCGGCGGACACGGCGATGAATACACCAATCGCGACGAGAAAGATGCCACCGGTGCTGGAGACGGGATTGGGGGCGAACCGCGTGCCGACGTGGGGAAAATGATCGCGCAACAACAGCAGCCCGTAACGATCGACAATGGTGCCGAACACGATCAGTGCCAGCGCCGTGCGCGTCCACGTCGCCAGCGTGCGATCCACGTTCATGTAGCACACGCGCGCCTGCAGGGCAGCCATTTGCCGGAAGGTGTCGAGTACCCGGGCGTCTTCGTTGTCCGTCATGTGTCACTCCCGCGGATCGCCGCCGACAGTTTGTCACCGAGGCCCGCGGCAGGCTAGCGCGGAGGGAACCACGCCATGCCAAGGTCATCCTCGAACGCGCCGTCGATGCGCCGCACCCGATGCCGGAAACGCGCTTCCTCGACGAAACCCATGCTGCGATAGAGGTTCTGCGCGCGCAGGTTGCCGGCGCGCACCTTCAATTCGACGCGGCCGACCCGCGCATCGTGCCGTGCCCACTCCAGCAGGTCGCCGAGCATCGCGCGGCCGATGCCCCGCTCGACGTGGCCCGGATGCACCACGATGGTCAACTGGAATACGTGCGCGTGGGCGCGCATCGGCATCGGATCGAGGAACGCGTGGCCGACGGGCGTGCCGTTTTCCTCCGCCACGATGTAGCGTCCGTCCGCCGCCAGTTTGGCGATCTTCGCACGGTACGCTTCCAGCGGAAATTCGCCCGGATGCCCAACCAGCAGGCCGGGCGTGCGTTGCGTTTCGGCTTCGGCGGCCGCGATGGCTTCGGCGTCCTTCGGCTGGGCGATGCGGATTTGCATGTCGGGGCTTCCGCTCGTGACGAGGCCGGCGGAGCAAATCGCCGCCCGCGCTGGCAAAATAACGGGTCCAGGATTCGATTGCCTGCATGTACACCATCAAGGAAATCTTCCACACGCTGCAGGGCGAGGGCTTTCACACCGGGCGCCCGGCGGTGTTCTGCCGTTTTGCCGGCTGCAACCTGTGGTCGGGGCGCGAAGCCGACCGCGCCAGCGCGGTATGCAATTTCTGCGATACCGACTTCGTCGGCACCGATGGCGAGAACGGCGGCAAGTACCCGAATGCCGCGGCGGTCGCGGACAAAATCGCCAGCCTGTGGCCGCGGGATCAAAACGAAAACCGCTTCGTGGTGTTCACGGGGGGCGAGCCGCTGCTGCAACTCGACACGCCATTGCTGGACGAAATGCACGCGCGCGACTTCGAGTGCGCGGTCGAGACCAACGGCACGCTGGAAGCGCCCGAGGGCCTCGACTGGATCACCGTCAGCCCCAAGAGCACCGCGCCGGTAAAGCTGCAACGCGCGGACGAATTGAAGCTGGTGTATCCGCAGCCCACCGCGCTGCCGGAACGCTTCACTGCGTTTCCCGCGGCGCACTTCTTCCTGCAGCCGATGGATGGGCCGCGCATCGCGGAAAACACCCGCGCGGCAGTCGACTACTGCAAGGCGCACCCGCACTGGCGGTTCAGCCTGCAGACCCACAAATACCTTGGCATCCCATGAGCGAACAACTCTTCACCGTCTGGAAGGAATTCCGTTTCGACGCCGCCCACCAGTTGGACGCCGGCCCCGACGGCGACCCGCGCTACCGGAACATCCACGGCCATTCATACCAGGTCGAAGTGTGGGTGCGCGGTCCGCTCACCGAACACGGCTGGGTGGTGGACATGGGCGACCTGGAGCGTCGCATCGGCGTCGCGCGTGACGCCCTCGACCACCGCATGCTCAACGATGTGGAAGGGCTCGGCACCCCCACGATGGAAAACATCGCCCGCTTCGTGTGGGAAAAACTCGGCGATTTGCCACGACTGCAACGCGTAGTGGTCAAGCGCGCGCAGAATGGGGAAGGCTGCGAATATCGCGGGCCAGCGTAACAGCTTGTTGGGCCAGTATGTTGTGTGGTGAAGGAGATTGGTATCGGCGAGCTTCAAAACCTTTTCGAATACTGTATGCGGTATATCGTGTTCTCCTTTCGTTAGGATTTGAGCGAAAGTGTTGAAGCACCTAACGGCCGAGCTCGGCCCGAATTTGCCGTAACGAAGCGAAGGCGAATACGAGAGTTCCTACGCAAAAGTGGACACCGGTGATCAGATGCATCGGGCTTCGAACTCCGCT
>Ga0207690_10002527_pt1 | contig 11058 bp, 11 predicted proteins | sample KBSC23metaG_FD_184315 | JGI IMG/M metagenome (GOLD analysis project Ga0207690, IMG submission 184315) | Corn rhizosphere microbial communities from Kellogg Biological Station, Michigan, USA - KBS C2-3 metaG (SPAdes) (version 2) | ecosystem: Host-associated > Plants > Roots > Rhizosphere > Soil ...
CTCCGAGCACTGAAGGTCGCCGAAGAACTGGAGCGTGACCGGTGCCTTGGGGTCGCCGAGGGCAGCTCCGCGCTGCGGGATCCCGGCCAGCAGCTTTCCGGTGCGCCTGATCGCGCTCTTTTCCCCAGACGAGAACGACTTGCTCTCGGCTACCGATGGCCCACCGCTCGTGGCCACGATCACGGCAACGACGATTACCGGCACCGCCAGCGCAAGGGGGAGATAGCTCAGCTTGTCTTCCCTCAACCCTTGCATTGTTAAAAAAATATGACAAAGTACCCCAATGGTCAAGGATCTAAACTCATTCGACACAGCTTGATCTAATGACCCCTAGTGCCAGAGCAATCCTCGTCTGCCTCTTGGCCCTCCTTGCTACCGCCGCGCTTGCAGCCACCTACGCCCTCGCCTGCCCGTACTACCCGCCGGTCGACTCCACGACCACCCAGGGCGGCGGAAACACGTCCGACCCCAATCTCCAGAACTGCAACGGGACGTACTTCCCGGTCAACTGCGCCACCGGCAACCAGTACGAGGAACAGACCGACCTCGTCCTCGGCGGCCGTGGCCCGGGCCTCCATGTCACTCGCACCTACAACTCCCAGGCTGCTGCCGAAGCGAAATCGAGCGGCGTCTGGGGCTACGGCTGGTCGGGTCCCTACAGCTCCCACCTGGAATTCAACGAAGAATCAAAAGTGGTCACCGTCGTGCAGGAAAACGGCTCCACCGCCGCCTTCTACGAAGAAGGCGGCAAATACATCGCCGGGGCCTGGGTCCAGTCCACGCTCGTCAAGGAAGGCGAAAACTACGTCTTCACGCTGCCCACGCAGGAAAAGCTCAAGTTCAACTCCAAAGGCTGGCTCACCGAACAGAAGGACCGCAACGGCAACGCCCTCACCATCGCCCAGTTCGAAGGCCTGATCCTGGCAGTCAAAGATGCGGCTGGCAGGGAACTCAAATTCGCTTACGGGGAAGGCGGGGTGACGAGCATCGAAGACCCGATGGGCAACAAAGTCAAATACGCCTACGAATCGGGCAACCTCGTCTCGGTGACGCTGCCCGGAGAAGAAACCCCGCGCTGGAAATTCAAATACGACGCTTCGCATCAGCTGATTGAAATGACCGACGGGCGCGGGGGCGTCGTCAAAACCGCCTACGACGAAAAACACCGGGTCAAAGAACAAACCGACCCGATGAGCCGGGTGACCAAATTCCTCTACGGCGAATCCGGCGGCTTGAAGACGACGACGATCACCGAGCCCAACGGCTCGACCACCTTCGAGAAGTTCAACGATGCCGGTGAGCCGCTGGAAGTGATCCGCGCCAAAGGCGTGGAAAGCCTAGAACGGAAAACGACCAAGGAATACGACTCCGCCTACGCAGTTGTCAAAGCCACCGACGCGTTAGGGCACTCGACGACCTACGAATACAACTCCGCCGGGGACATGACGCTCGAAAAAGACCCCGAAGGCGACGAAACCAAATGGACTTACAACACGACCCACGACGTCTTGACCGAAACGACGCCGAAGGGCGAGAAAACGACCTATAAACGCGATTCCCACGGCAACGTCGAAGTCATCGAACGCCCCGCACCCGGCGAAACGACCCAGAAAGCGACCTTCAAACACGCCCTCAACGGCGACCTTGAATCGGCTACCGACCCGCTCGGCCACGAAACGAAATTCGAATACGACACCTACGGTGACCTCAAAGCCGAAACCGATGCCGCAGGCGACAAGACGACCTGGACCTACAACAAAGACGGCCGGCAGCTGACCGAAGTCAGCCCCCGCGGCAACGAAGAAGGCGCCAAAGCCGAAGAATTCGAAACCAAAGTCGAACGAGACGCCCAGGGCCGCCCGATCAAGGTCACCGACCCGCTCGGCCACGAAACGAAATTCGCCTACGACAAAAACGGCAACCTCGAATCGACGACCGACGCCCTCGGCCACGCGACCAAATACACCTACGACGCCGACGATGAGCGGACGAAGGTCGAAAGAGCCAACGGCACCACCGCCGAAGCTGCTTACGACTCTGAAGGCCAAGTCAAAAGTCGAACCAACGGCAACGGCAACACGACGAAATACGAACACGACGTGCTCGAGCAGCTGACCGAAACGATCGACCCGTTGGAACGGAAATCCAAGCGCGAATACGACGCGGCGGGCAACCTCAAAAAAACCGAAGACGCGCTTGGGCGAACCGTCTCCTACAGCTACGACCTCGCGGACCGGCTCAAAGAAGTCAACTACTCCGAAGAAGCCACTCACGACATCACCTTCAAATACGACAAAGACGGCAACGTCACCGAAATCACCGATGGCACGGGGACGACCACGAAGGTCTACGACCAGCTCGACCGGCTCACCGAAGTAACCAACGGCGCCAAAGAACTCGTCAAATACAAATACGACCTTGGCAACGAGGTGACCGAACTAACCTATCCCAACGGCGAAACCGTCAAACACGCCTTCGACAAAGCCGGCCGCCTGGAAAAGATCACCGACTGGCTGGGCAAGGAAACGACCTTCGGCTACAACCGCGACTCGCAGGTCAAAGCGATGACCTTCCCGGCGGAAACCACGAACGTTGACGAATACGTCTACAACAAGGCCGACCAGCTGACCGAAGTCTCGATGAAGAAGAAAGCCGAAGTCCTCGCCTCGATGACCTACACGCGGGACAAAATCAGCCAGGTCGAAAAATCGGTGGACACGGGCTTCTCCGAAGAAGCCGAACGCAAATACGAATACGACGCCGGCAACCGGCTGACTAAGAGCAACGGCACTCTCTTCGAATACGACAAAGCCGGCAACGTGACGAAGATCTCCCCGGTCACTTACACCTATGACAAAGCCGACCAGATCGCGACCGCGAGCAACGCGACCTTCGAATACAACAAACTCGGCCAGCGGGTCAAAGAAACGCCAAGCGGCGGCTCAGCCAGTCCCTACGCCTACGACCAGGCCGGGAACCTGATCTCGACCAGTGGCGGCGGAGTGGAAAACACGTTCAAATACGACGGCACGGGCCTGCGGACGACCGAAACCAGGGGTGCCTCGACCTATCACATGGCTTGGGACCTCACGGCGGGAATGCCGCTCCTGCTGCGGAGCGGAAACGACTACTACATCTACGGCTCCGAAGGCGTGCCAATCGAGCAGATCAACTCAGGCTCGGCGACGTACCTGCATCACGACCAACTGGGATCGATCCGCCTTCTGACGAACTCAAGCGGAGAAAACACGGGCACCTATCGATACGGTCCGAATGGTGCGGTCTGGAAACACACCGGGGCGGGGACCAGCAAAATGGGTTTTGCGGGGCAGCTCCGGATGGCCGCCGAACATCAGCTGATCTACCTGCGGGCTCGGACCTATGATCCGGCGACGGCGCAGTTCCTTAGTCCTGACCCGCTGGTCGGTCTTTCGGGGGAAACGTATGCGTATGCGGCGGACAACCCGGTCAATGCTGTTGATCCTCTGGGTCTTATTCCTGAGGACTGCAGCTGTCCAGTTCCCCCGTGCCGCGAGGTCACGGATGTCACTACCGTGAATTACCCAAAGGCGCCACCCCCACCACCTCCGCCGAAGTTCCCTCCCCCGGATACCATTGGACCAACTCCGCCGTGGAACCTTGGGCCGAACAGCGACTCGCTCCCCGCCCAGGATGAGGGCTTTTGGAGCGGCCTTTGGCACGACCTGAAGAATCCAGAGTTCTGGTTCCCTACTGAGAGGCCAGATGGTCCCCTGGATCCTCCAACGGAGGATCCAGGGGAGAATCCGATGGCTCCTCCGGTGAATCCCTTTGACGGTAATTTTGAGAATCCGTTGGATCCCTTCGTTGAGCAGGTCAAGGATTGGGGGAAGCGGGAGGAGATCAGGGAGAGAATGAAGATGATCAGAAAGTAGTAACGAGTCTTCGCGTTGGCTTAGAGTATGCAGGTGGCTGGAAATGGACCTTGACGCGGCGAAGGTCCTCCATTTATGTCGGATCTTCCTCAATATTTTGGGGCAGATAGAGCCAATGCGGTGAGAGCATATTCGGCGGCTTAACGAGCAAGGACTTAGCCTCAATCCACCGATTCACATCCGACCCTGAACCGAAAATGACCTCCTGAAGGGGCATGAAGCGGCTGAATGGAGCAGCCGCGGCCCTCGATCAGGAGGTCACCCACATGGTGAAGGTCTTTGCCGAGGACGTGCGGCCCGACTCGGTGGGCGTGGAGTTCGACGACGAGCGCCTGGTCGCCAACGCCGGGCTGCTGATGGTTGCCACGCTAAGCAGGCGCCTGGGGATCGAGTCCCTGGTCGACAAGACGGTGCGGCTCGGGGAGCGCGCGGGCGCCACCCGGCCCGGGCGCAAGGTGCTCACGCTAATCCACGCGATCGTCGCCGGCGCCGACTCGATCGACGACGCAGACGTGCTGCGCAGCGGGGCCAGCGAGGCGCTGCTCGGCCACAAGGCGATGGCGCCCTCCACCCTGGGCACCTTCCTGCGCGCCTTCACCTTCGGCCACGTGCGCCAGCTCGACCGGGTGCTCGCGGAGACGATCAAGCGTGCCTGGGCAGCGGGCGCCGGCCCCGGCGCGCTCGCCTGGCGATCGAGATCGACAGCTTCCTCGGCGAGGCCAAAGGCGCCCTCAAGCAGGGCGCCTCCCGCGGCTACACCGGGGTGCGCGGCTACCACCCGCTCATCGCCACCCGGGCGGGGACCGGCGAGGTCCTGCACGTGCGGGCGCGCAAGGGAGCGGCGGCGTCGGGACGCGGCGCCCTGCGCTTCTGCGAAGAGCTGATCGCCAGGGTGCGAAGGGCGGGGGGCCGAAGGGGAGATCCTGATCCGCGCCGACTCCGGCTTTTACTCCGGCAAGGTGATCTCCTACCTGGAGACGGCGGGCTGCCTCTACTCGATCTCGGTCACCCAGCACAAGCGCATGGCAGAGCGGATCGCCGAGATCCCCAAGGACGCCTGGCAGCCCGTCCACGACTACCCCGAGACCGGTGTCTGCGAGCTCGCCGAGACCACCTACGGCGGCCGGCGGCTGGTGGTCCGCCGCGTCCACCTGCATGCCCAGGAGGGCCAGGAGGAGCTCTTTGCCTACTGGCGTCACTTCGCCTTCCTCACCAACCGCAACGAGGACATGCACGCGGTCGACGCCGAGCACCGCGCCCACGCCGAGGTCGAGCTTGCGATCCGCGACTGAAAGGACCAGGCGCTCGCCCACTTCCCCTCGGGGCGCTTTGCCGCCAACGCCGCCTGGACCGTGATCGCCTGCCTCGCCCACAACCTTCAGCGTTGGGTCGGCCAGCTCGGACTCGAGAGTGAGACCTGGCGCACGGCACGGACGATCCGCCGCTGGCTGATCGCGCTGCCGGGCCGGCTCACCCGCACCGCCCGCCGACGGACGCTGCACCTACCCGCGCGCTGGCCCTGGCGCGATGCCTTCATCGAGGCGCTCGAGCGAATCAGGGCGCTGCCGGCCGCGGCCTGACCCCCTTCATCGAGCTTCGCAGCACTCGCCGAGCCGCTCGGTTGCCGCCGGCTGCTTGGCATCGGCTGCAGAGGAGCCCTGGCGAAGCCCTCCCCGTCCACGGAGGCGCCGACCGCAGTCGCGACCGGCGAACCGCACCGTTCACACGGCCGCAGCCAGCGAGTGCCTTAACTCTGACGGTGAATCGGTGGATTGAGGCTAAGAGGCCAAGCCGAATAGCGCATCTGTGACGACGCTCCCTCGTCGCCGCGGATGGCAGAAGGTTCTGCAGCCGTCGGGAACGCCCTTTTTCGATCCAACCGACACAGAGCGCGGACCGTTCGACGACAACCTTCTCAGCGCGCTTCGGCGGAGGATGGATCCTTGAGGGGGAGAGTGCGAACCGTTCCCCGCTGGCCTCGAATCGGGACGGCCGGGCCTTCCCCGGCAAGGAATAGGCGCGTCCGCTCGGCGATCGGCAACTTGCCGTTGCGCCCACTGTCGCTGGTTCGCCAGACGAAGACCGAATCGAAGACGGAGTGGAGGATACGGCGCTGGTCTTCGAGGGTGAGGTCGTCCCAGACCTGCTCAAGGTCGGCCTCGATCTGAGCCGGTTCGCGTTCCTGATCGCGCTCGGCGCGCTCTTCGAGCAGGGCGTCAACTCGCGCCTGGCGGGTTTCGACCGTACGCAGGTAGACATCGGAATCCGAACCGCCCAAGGCTTCGGCAAGTCGCTCGTCAAGGGCGGCGTCCCGCTCGGCTTCGGCGGCGGCGAGCTCGGCGTCGAGGTTCGACCCGTTCTCCTCTTGGGTGTGAGCCGTGGCGTTCTTGGCAAAGGCGAACAGGTGCGATAGGACGAACGGCTCAATCACGCTGGCCTTTACCGAGGCCGGCGCCGGGCACCGCCCACCGGCCTTGTCGGGCTTGCAGCCGTATTCGAGGAAATCCTTACCGTGGCGCGTTTTACCCATCTTCGGCTTCATCGCATAGCTGCATCCACCGCACCGGAGGACGCCCGAGAGCAGGCCGGTTCCCTTGCCTGAGCGGCCGGGGTGGACGCCGCGGGCCTTGTTGGCAGCCTGCCACTCGGCAAGAGTCACGATCGGCTTGTGCGCGTCGGGGTTGACAATTTTCCCCGCCCGGGCCTCGCCGAGGTAGACCCGGTTGCGGACGATCGTGCCGACGCTTGCAACGGTCCAGTTCTTATTGTCCCAGGGCGTCACCACCCCTTCCTCCTCAAGGAACCGGGCCAGCTGCGCCCAAGAGACGCCGGCGGCACGACGACGGAACAACTCGTGGATCACCGGCCCAACGCTGGGGTCCGGTTCAAGCACGCGGTCCTCGTTGCGCCGGTAGCCGGTCGGCACCTTGCCGGAGATGTGGATGCCCCGCGCCACTGCCGACTTGCGGGCGGTGTCCCAGTTCTCGCGGATGCGAGCCAGCTCCAGCTCGCCAAGCGCGGCGAAGAGGTCGGCGAGAAACTTGCCCATGTAGCCGGAGGTGTCGATCCCCTCGGCCACGGTGCAGAGGAGGCCATCGGCGGCACGGATGCGCGCCAACAGGTTGGCCGAGTCCTGAACCGAGCGGCCGAAACGGTCGAGACGGGCGACGACGAGCCCTCCAGTGGCGCCGCTCTCGATCCTCTCCATCGCTGCGTTCAGCCCGGGCCGGTCAGCCTTCGATCCCGGCTGATCGAGGTCTTCGTGCCATTTGGCGATCCGGTGACCTTGCGACTTGGCCCAGGCTCTGACACGCTCCTTTTGCTCTCCGGGCGAGATGAAAGCATCGCCGGAGCGGCCTCCTACACGCGAAACGCGGATATAGCCATCGAGCTTCATTGAGGGTGCCCCCCTTACGTTAGAGACTGAACGGCAAGCAGGGCACCGAGCTCGCCGACGTGATCGTCAACAAGATCAAGGAGGCCGTCGACAAAGTCGCGTTCAAATAGGGCATCAGGGTTGGCGTGGCGCTTTTGTCGCCCTATAGGAGACAAAAGCGCCACGCCCCCGACAGCCGCCAGTGGCCACCGCATGAGAGACTCGCCCGATGCCAGCTTCTCGTAGTTACGACAGGGCGCCGGCCGACATCCGGCCGGTGACGATCGATCCGGGGTTCGTGGAAAGCGCGGCCGGGTCGGCGCTGATCGCGATCGGGCGGACGCGGGTGATCTGCACGGCCTCGGTGCAGGAGCAGGTGCCCCGCTGGATGGTGGGCAAGGGGAAAGGCTGGGTTACGGCCGAGTACGCGATGCTGCCCGCCTCGACCGGTGACCGCAAGCAGCGCGATATCTCTAAGGGCAAACAGGACGGCCGCGGGGTGGAGATCCAGCGCCTGATCGGCCGCTCGCTGCGGGTGGTGGTCGACTTCAAGGCGATGGGCGAACGCAGCGTCTATGTCGACTGCGACGTGCTCGAAGCCGACGGCGGCACCCGCTGTGCCGCGATCACCGGCGGCTACGTCGCCCTGCGCCAGGCCTTCCAGAAGCTGGTTGACAAGAAAGCGCTCGACGCGCTGCCGCTGACCGGCTCGGTGGCGGCGGTCAGCGTCGGCGTCGTCAACGGCCGCGCCCTCTGCGACCTCGACTACGGCGAGGACTCCAACGCCGAAGTCGACGCCAACGTGGTGATGACCGGCGAGGGCGGCCTGGTCGAGGTGCAGGCGACGGCGGAGCGGACGCCGCTCTCGCGGGCATCGCTCGACGAGCTGCTCGAACTCGCCGAGAAGGGCATCACCCGCCTGCGGGAGGTGCAGGAGCGGGCGGCGTGATCCTCGCCACCGGCAACCCGCACAAGGTGCGGGAGATGTCCGAGCTGCTGCCGGGGGTCGAGCTGGAGCCGCTGCCCGCGGGGGTCGAGCTGCCGCCGGAGACGGGCGACAGCTTCGAGGCCAACGCGCTGATCAAGGCGCGGGCCGCCCACGCTGCCACCGGCGAGGTGACGATCGCCGACGACTCCGGGATCGAAGCCGCTGACCTCGGCGGCGCCCCCGGCATCTACTCCGCCCGCTACGCCGGCGAAGGCGCCAGCGATGAGGAGAACCTGGCGAAGCTGCTGCGCGAAGTCGACGCCGCCGGCGGTGATCGCCGCGCTGCCTACGTCTGCGTGATCGCCCTGATCGACGAGGGCGAGCACGAGTACTGCTTCGAGGCGCGCTGCGAGGGAACGCTGCTGCATGAGGGTCGCGGCACCGGCGGCTTTGGCTACGACCCGGCCTTCGTCCCCGACGAGACCGGCCACCGCGACCAGCGCACGTTCTCCGAGCTGACCACGGCCGAGAAGCACGCGATCAGCCACCGCGGCAAGGCGGCGCGGATGCTCGCCCGCCACCTCGGCCTCGAGGTCGAGGCCTCGCCGTGAACAGCAAAAGTGGGGCGGCCGCACTCTCGATCGCCTCCAACTCGATCCTGATCGCGCTGAAGCTGGCCGCCGGGGCGATCACTGGCTCGATCGCGATCATCACCGAGGCGATCCACTCGCTGATCGACCTCGTTGCCTCGGTGATCGCCTTCATCTCGGTCCGCAAAGCCGACGAGCCAGCCGACGAGGAGCACCCCTACGGCCACGAGAAGGTCGAGAACCTGGCGGCGACGATCGAGGGCATCCTGATCCTCGTCGGCGCCGCCGTAATCGTCTACGAGGCGACCCACCGCCTCGTCGTCGGCTCCTCGGTCGAAAGCCTCGGCGTCGGCATCGCCGTGATGGGCTTCTCGGTCCTCGCCAACTTCGCCGTCTCCACGGTCCTCTCCCGCCAGGCCCGCGCCCACGACTCGGCGGCGCTGGAAGGTGACGCCGCCCACCTGCGCACCGATGCCCTCACCTCGATCGGCGTCCTCGTCGGCCTCGCCCTGGTCCAGATCACCGGGGCCGCCGCTTTCGACTCGATCACCGCCCTCGTCGTCGCTGCCGCGATCGTCTGGGCCGGTCTGACGATCATCCGCCGCTCCTCCGGCGTCCTCGTCGACGAAGCCCTGCCCAGCGCCGAGATGGACCGGATCGAGGCCGCGATCGCCGCCGCCCGCACCCCCGAGGTCGCCGGTTACCACAAGCTCCGCGCCCGCCGCGCTGGCCGCCGCCGCCACATTGACTTCCACGTCCAGTACCGCGCCGGCACCACCCTCGAGCGCGCCCACGAGCTCGCCCACGAGATGCGCGACTCGATCGAGGCCGCGATCCCCCAGGCCGAGGTCCTGATCCACGCCGAGCCCGAGACTTCCTACCGCGACCGCGAAGAAGGCCCCTATCGCTCGGGGTAGGGCTAAGGCGGGGGCAGCAGGTTGACGCCGGCGGCGAGGCCGATGGCGACGAGGGTGATCGCGTAGCCGGTGTAGCCGCTGAAGGCGAAGAGGATCGCCGCGATCGCGCAGATGACGACGGTGGTGATCCAGGAAGCTCGGGCGAGGGTCACGGTCGGTATTTTCACGCATATGCCTGACGCCCCCGCCATCGCTGTGCCTTCTGGGGACTCTGCGCAGGCGGCGCTGGCGTTCCTGGCGGAGATGTCGCCGGACCTGCGGGGGGCGGCGATCATCGGCCCCGGCGGCGAGGTGCTGGCCGCCAGCAGCGGCAAGCCGGCGCGCTGGCAGGAGGACGCGACGGCGCTGTTCGCCGCCGCCGACGCGGCCGAGGAGGCGCCGGTCGAGCAGGTCCACATCGCCACCGAGCAGGGCGAGATCTTCGCGATCCGCAACAAGGGGCTGGCGGCGGTCGCGGTCACCGATCGCTTCGCCCTCGCCTCGTTGTTGCTCTTCGACATGCGCTCGATGCTGCGCGAGCTCGCACGAGGGACGGCTGATGCCAGCTAAGCCGCACCGAGTCCTGCTCGATCGCGTCTCCGCCTACGCAGACGAGGCCGCGGCCTTCATGCGGCGCCGCCGCGTCGCGCGGCGGCCGTTCGCGCGGCTCTACTACCCCAACGGGCGCAGCGCTGACCACGCCCAGGACACGCAGGGCGGCGCCGAGCTCTTCGTCGCCGCCGGGCGGCTAATCGAGGTCGCTGGGAAGAAGCCGAAGGGATGAGCGAGCTGCTCGACCAAGGGGTCGCCGAGCGCGTTCTCGCCCGCGCCCTCGCCAATGGCGGCCGCTTCGCCGAGGTCTTCGCCGAACGCCGCCGCGGCCAGTCGTTGACGATCGACGAGCAGCGGATCGAGCAGGTGCAGTCCGGCGCCGAGGAGGGCGCGGGGGTGCGCGTGGTCGAGGGCGCCACCAGTTATTTCGCCCACGTCGACGGACTCGACCCGGCCGACCTCGAACGCGCCGCCGACGAAGCCGCCGCGGCATTGAAAGGCGACCGTGCCGGGTCGCGCCCGCTGCGGGCTCGCGCGACGACGCCACTGCCGATCGAGCGCCGCCCCGAAGAGGTCCCGGCCGAGCGCAAGGCCGCACTGCTGCGCGAGCTCGACGAGCGGGCGCGCGCCAAAGGCGCCGAGGTCGCCCAGTTCACTGCCGCCTACGCTGAGGCTCGCCGCGAGGTCGCCCTTGCCAACTCGGACGGCCTTTTCACCGGCGACGATCGCACCCGCGTCCGTATCGGCGCCCAGACGGTCGCCCGCCGCGACGATACGGTCGAGACTGGGGCCGAGACCCTCG
>Ga0207690_10002532_pt1 | contig 11041 bp, 7 predicted proteins | sample KBSC23metaG_FD_184315 | JGI IMG/M metagenome (GOLD analysis project Ga0207690, IMG submission 184315) | Corn rhizosphere microbial communities from Kellogg Biological Station, Michigan, USA - KBS C2-3 metaG (SPAdes) (version 2) | ecosystem: Host-associated > Plants > Roots > Rhizosphere > Soil ...
TCCGCATTCGTATCGTTGTCGGGAAAACACGATCTTATGCGGTTCGTGAGGCGCTTTCTTTTGCCCTTATCAAGTTCGAAGTGCGGTTTATCCAGAACTGAGGTTGAGTAGTGAAGGTTGTGCCGCCGTAGTCCTCGCTTCAAACGCCCCTAGTGTGATGGTGCTTAATGAGTTGCGGGCAGCAGTGGCTGTTCCTGTGATCGGTATCTTCCCTCCCGTTCAAGAAGCCCTTGAGCGGTCGCAGAGCAAGCATGTCGCTGTGTTGGGTGTACGCTCGATGATCACGAGCGAGGCGATGCAGGCTTATGCGAGACGCCACAGCACGCCAGAAAGCGAGGTGTTGCTCATCAATGCGTCATCGCTTGTCGATCTTGTCGAGAACTTCACTTTCTTGAAGGACCCGGCGGCGACGCAAGAAGCCGTGTCCCGTTTCATCGCCGATGTTCGACGTGCGCATCCTTTGGTGGATGTGATGACCATGTCCTCGACGCACTTGCCATGGCTGGAGCGATTCTTCCGCGCCGCAGCGTCGGATGTGGCGTTTCTTGATCCTGCCGATGCAGTGCTCGACCAATTGACTCCGCATATCTCGATTGCAAACGGACAGACACGCTTCGTTGCCACCGAGACGGCAGAGTTTAGCCTGGACCAGTTTAATGGCGCGTTACGAACATTGGGCGTGCCGCAGCAAGCGGAACTGAAAAACTAGAAGGCAACTTGCATATTGTCAGCATGCCGTCTGCGGCCAGACAACTACATGACTGTTTCGAATGATTTCGCGAAAGCTGTCGCTCGTGGCAGCCCAATCGATGAGATCGACCTTGAACGGCAAGTCCGACTCCGTGAAATCATGCTCCAGCGCTGCCAAAGCCGAAAGCGATATGGGTCGAGTATCGATGATGGCTAAATCAAGATCGGAATACGGTTTGGCAGCGAATCGGGCACGCGATCCGAACGCCCACAGGGCGGTATGCGGCAGGTGACGCTGCAAAATGCTTGCGACAATAGCCCAGTGCTCCGGACGAATGTCGATGTGCGGTACAGGGTTCATCGAGACGCCTGGGTTCTCTTTTGCATCTCATCCAGGAGGAAACGCGCCTCCAGCAGGAAATCGGGAATCACTGCAGCGACTTCCATTGCTTTCGCTTCGTCATAAGTGTGGCTGGTCGTGCCGCGCGCCTTGCGATAATCCCTCCACTTGTCCCAACCGCTCTTGAGCAAGCCTTGCTCGCTGCCCGTGCGAATCAGATCGGCAAAAGCCATTTCATCGATGGCGGCAGGATTGGCTGCAGCCGCTTCCAGATAGCGCTTGAGCATCTTGTGCGAGATTTCATAGGTGAATTCGAAGCGCTGAATGGTGGCATCGCGGTAAAGCGTATTGTCCGGAGCATTTGCATACGCACCAAGCGCTTCATCAAGGCGAGATATCGCTTTTTCAAATGAAGTTAAATCCAACTGGATGGACATGTCGGTTTCGGGAAGAATCTGTATGGTGCGGATCGGTAGTGGCCTTGGGCAGCACCGTTGCCAACTGATTATACGCTGGCATCTTCCGGTAGCCTTTCCACTCAGCCCAACAATGCATGAAGCCCTTCAGACAACGCAGAATTGAGGCTGCAGCGTAGTGACGGAAACAGTTTCCCTTCCAGACGCATCCACTTCGACATCAATGAAACGTGTCGTGGCCGCATCTACCATTGCGGCAATGCATACACCTGTGACGGCACGGATATTCGTGACTCGCACAAGCACCCCGCCGTACTGGGCAGTATTACCGCCGGTCGTAAGACAGAAGTTCGAATTTGCCCGTTCTGTCTGGAGGTTATACAGGCAGCCGCTATCGGTGTAAAAAGCGAAAGCGTGATTATTGGCATCCACTACCCGATCGGCGTTGTTACTGCCGCTCCAGATAATGAAAGGCGCATTGGCGGAAAATGTACCGATGCCAATTGATACAAATCCGCCGCCGCAACCCGTGAGTGCTGCCAGCAGGAGTGTTGCAAACCTCTTTATTGGTTGCATGGGATTTCCTTGGCTGTCATGACCAGTCCTTTTGACTGTGCTAAAGCTCCCGGATTCCGAACCTGCCTTGGCGGCCCCTACCCTTGCCGCAACAATTCCAGCATCTGTTGCGCCGACATCTTCGCCGCCGTTTCTCCACCCGCGAGCAGACTGTCGGCCAGGTCGCGCTTGTGGCGATGCAGATCGACGATTTGCTCTTCAATGGTGCCGCGCGCGACCAGCCGGTAGATCGTGACCGGCCGCTGCTGGCCCATGCGGTGCGCGCGGTCGGAAGCCTGGTCTTCGACGGCCGGGTTCCACCACGGGTCCATATGGATCACGTAGTCGGCTGCGGTCAGGTTCAGGCCGGTGCCGCCGGCTTTCAGGCTGATGAGGAAGATGTCGCCGTCGCCGGCCTGGAAGGCATCGACGCGCTTCTTGCGTTCGGACATCGTCGTCGCGCCGTCGAGATACTGATAGCGGATACCGCGTTCGTCGAGCCAAGCGCGCAAGATGGCGAGATGATCGACGAATTGCGAGAACACGAGCGCCTTGTGCCGGTTGGCGAGCAATTCCTCGACCAACTCGCCGAAGGCCGCCAGCTTGCTGCCCGCAAGATTCAGGTCCGGCGCGACCAGGCTTGGATGGCAGCAGGCGCGGCGCAGCTTCATGATTTCGGCCAGGATCTGCAGTGCTTGCTGGCCGGCAGGGGCATCCGTTTCCTCCAGGCGTTCGAGCGCACTGCGCCGCAGGTTTTCATAGAGCGCCGCTTCTTCCTTCGACAATTCGACGTCGCGCACGATCTCGGTACGGGTCGGCAGCTCGGCCAGCACTTGGGTCTTGGTGCGGCGGAGCATGAAGGGTTGGATCAGACGGCGCAATCGCGTACGCGCCTGGGCGTCGCGCTCTTTTTCGATCGGCGCGGCAAAGCGTGCATTGAATTGTTCGAGCGAACCGAGCAGGCCGGCATTGAGAAAGCGGAACAGGTTCCACAGTTCGCCGAGATGATTCTCCAGCGGTGTGCCGGTGACCGCAAGACGGAAATCGCCTTGCAGTGCCATCACGGCTTGCGAACGTTTGGTCGCTGCATTCTTAACGGCCTGTGCTTCGTCGAGCACGACCGTGTGCCACTGCACGCCGGCGAACAACTCCGCTTCCTGCTGTAGCAAGCCGTAGCTGACGATCACGACATCGAAGGGCTGCAGGCGCGACAAGGTGCCGCTCCGGTCGCCACTACCGAACAGCAGTGCATTGAGCGTGGGCGCGAAACGGGCGATTTCGGCCATCCAGTTGGTGCAAACCGATGTCGGCGCCACGACGAGCGCCGGGCCTGTCGGCGCACGCAGCAACAGCAGGGCCAGTGTCTGGATCGTCTTGCCGAGTCCCATGTCGTCGGCAAGACACGCGCCCACACCCCAATGCGCCAGACGCGCGAGCCAGCGAAAACCCTCGATCTGATAGTCGCGCAATTCGGCTTGCAATGTCGCCGGCAATTGAGGCTCGTAAGCATCCAGTTCGGATAAGCGCGCCAGATGCTCCTTCCATTTCTTGTCGGCCTTGAGCGCGCCTTCCTTTTCGGTCTGCGTCGCCAGGTCTTCGAGCGATGCGGCGGCCAGCGCATGCACGCGCGCGCCGTTTGTGCTGGTTTCGGCGAGCGCGGCCAGATCGGCCAGACGCCGATGGAATTCCTCGGTCAGCGCGACGAAACGTTTGTCGTCGAGCGCGATGAAGCGGCCGGTGCTGTTTTGGATCAGTTCGAGCAGGTGGCGCAAATCGACCACGGTGTTTTCGTCGATCCGCAACTCGCCGCTGGCCGCGAACCAATCGCGTTCGCCCTTGATCGCAAGGCGCAGTTGCGCGAAACCGGCGCGACCGGCGAGGCGAAACTTTTCGCCTTGCGGCCAGGCGATGACGATGTTGCCGTTCTCGGCTTGCACTTGCAGTTGCAGCAGCAGTTCGAGCGCGGCGTCAGGCGTAGGCAGCAGGCATTCGCCGTGCGCCTGCTCGGCTTCGACCAGCGCCGGACAGGCTGCAACGAGAGAACGCGCCGCGCTGCGCTCGGTGGCGAGATCGCGACGCGCCTGCAAGCGCTTGCCGCCGACTTCGGCGATCACATTGTCGATACCTTGGCCCGGCGCATAAGCCGGACCGTCGTTACCGAACGGCTGTACCGCGAGCTGCATCCTCAAACCATCCTCATACGGCAGCAGATGCACGAACAGGCGGCGGTCGGCCTCGACCGCTTCCGCCTCGGTCGCGCCGCCGATAGCGGATTGCACGGTGATCGACGACGCCAGCGCGCCAACCGCCTTTAACACCTGTTCGCGGCCATGCGCGGGCACTGCCAGCTCGCGTCCGATAATGGCGGCGATGCGGCGGTGCTCGTCGTTGATTGCATAGACGCGCAGACGTGTCGGTGTTTCCTTCTCGATCTTCACCGCACTGGCCTGTGCATCGATGGACGGTTGCAGCGCAAGCTTGAGCCGGCCGCGTTCTTCTTGCACCAGCAATTCTGGCTCGCCGCGCACAAGTTCGAGGCGCGTATCGGGCACCTCGCGCAGATAGAGATGCGGATGGCCGACCAGTGCCAGCGCCGCCTTGTAGCCGTCGATCTCGTAGCTGGCGGCGCCGTAGTAATTCGGTACCATGCGGATGGCTGCCGTTGCGTTGCGATCCTGTTCGGTAAGATAAGGCATCGAAGTGGTTTCTTCGCGCAAGCGCTTCAAGGCAACGGGACGCCCGCGCGTCCACTGGCCCTTTGCATCGCGCTTCTGCTCGCGCGGCTCGACGACCAAGGTATGCCATTTCGGCTCGTAGGCGATCAGCCAGGCCAGGCGCATCTGCCCTTCTGCTGGCGCGTTCGTCGCGGCAGGTGCCGCCTGACGCAAGGCGATCAGGGCATCAAGCTGGCGCTGCCAGGCTTCCTGCGGCGCGAACCAGTCGCATGCATCGGTAAAGTCATGACGCTCGCGCCACGCTGCCGCACGTTTGCCCCAGCCGGTCTCACCGCGTCGGTCCAGCAATGCCGCTGCTTGCGCCGCGATCCAGTCGAAGCCCGCTGCTTCGGCTTGCGTCGCCAGATCGGTCAGATCCGCGACCTCCTCGCGAGCGGCCGGCAAGCCGATCCAGTAACGCACCAGTTCGCGAAACAACCGCGCCAACGGCCAGGTGGTGGTGGTGAGATACGCACGCGCCTCCTCCGGTTTCATGGTTCCGGCCAATACCTGACGCAGGGGATAGAGCTGATACCAGACGGCGAAATCGCCTCCACGCAGAATGCGGCGTGCCGCTTCCAGCAGACTGTCGGCCTGCTTGCCGGCCTTCGGATCGGGCGAACACAGCACGGAAATCAAATGCAGCACGCCAGGAAATGCAGGCAAGGCAACGTTGCGCTTGCCGGTTTCTTTGCGCAGCAGCTTGAGCGCGGCATCGAATACCGGCAGGGCCGCGCCCATGTCGCCACGCAGACAGGCCACGGACGCGCGGACTTGCATGGAGATATCGTCGCCTACCAGCTCTTCCGCCTGCGTCAGCCTGCCGCACAGCAGCCAATGCTTTGCCAGCGCGGCTCGCAGGCGCGGACTATCGCCGGTTTTGGATGCGATCATGCTCTCGGCATGCGCACGTATGGTTGGTGCCGTGGCAGGTACATCGACGGCGTGCAGCAGCAGGAAAACCATCGCATGTTCCTGCACCTGCGGATGCAGATGTGCGAACAAGGCGGCATCGAAAGGATGGCCGACAGCCTCGGCGTAAGGATGCGATTCGAGGGCCGCCTCGAACTGAAGGCAGGCTTCAAGCCAGGGTTCCAATTCCTGCGGTGACAGGCCTCGCAGCATCGCCATGCGCAAGCGCGCCACGGCTTGGGGATATGTGCGCATGTAAAGATAGCCGCCGTAGGGGCGCCGTGCCGGGTCCATTTCTTCGATCGCCATGCACAGCGCATCGAAGCTGCCGTTATCGAGCGCCTCCCGCAAGGCTTGCTGCCCGATGTGCGGCGCGCAGACGAAGCCGCTGCCTTGCGGCGTTGTCACCAGTTCGAGTTCGCGCAGACGGGCCAGTGTTTCGCCGACAGTGACGTTGGTAAAGCCGCGCCCCCGCTCATCGCGCACGCCCATGTGGCGCAAGTATTCGAGTATGCGCGTCTTGCCAAGCGGCTCGCCGTAGATAGCGAGCAGTTCGACGACGGTGCGTTCGCTTGGGTTGCAATCTTGCAGGGGATTGCTCGCAGGATGCGAGGAAACGAGGGAAAGATGACGGGAGGATGGCATGACGAAGAGCAAGGGCGTACGCGGCCGGCGTATGTATGACGAAAACCGACATTGTATTCCTGTCGGTGGTGCTTCAATGGCAATTCAGGCAATCAGAACGGCAGAAAATCGAAATCGTCATTCGGCCGCCTGCGCTGCACCTCTTTCAGCCAGGCCTTGGCGCTCTTGACATCGGACAGTGCCAGCAGATCGCGCTCCATGTTGCGGTTGTTGTACTGCATCTCGCGAATCTCGACCGCCAGATCGCGTAGCAGGGTGTTGGGTTTGACGGGCACGAATGGAGCGATGCCGAAGCGGGCGCGAAACTCGTATTCGGCCCGCATCAACTCATGCTTGAGTTCATCGATCTGCTCCTTGAGCACGGCATTGTAGTGCCGCAACCGGTCGCTGCTGAGGCGGGAGATATGGTCGCGATCGATGTGCTCCAGTTCGAGCTGCAGTTCCAGCAATTGCAGCAGATCGCGTTTGTCATACGCCTGGTTGATACGCTGCATCAAGGCGGTCTTGCGCTCGCGTTCCTGCGGGTCCTGTTCCCGATCAGGATGGAGGGCGCTGGCAAGCTTGCGGTAAATCTCGCGGATCGAAAGATCGACCGCCTTCGCTTCGGCCGTGGCCTGCGCTTCCTTTTCCTGTTGCTTCGCCGATTTCTTGCGCCGCGCGCGACGCTCTTCCTGCGCTTGCTGCTGTTCTTCGCGCTGCTGCGCCTGTTGCGCGAACGCAGCTTGGGCGCGGCGGGCCAGCTCTTCCTTCGAATCGAGTCCGGCATCATCGCCAAGATCGACATCGAACATGCTTTCAAGCACGTTCTTCATGCCGAGCGCCAGTTCGGCTTCTTCGCTGTCGTAATCGGCGCCGCTGTGCTTGTTGTAAATTTCCTTGATCGCCGGATCATCGCAATCGGCAAGAAGCGTCCCAGCCAGATCGAGGAGCAAGTCTTGCAGCATCTGGCGCTCGCTCTTGGTCAGTCCCTTATGTTCGAGAGCGTTATCCAAGCCATGCACGAGCTTGATTTCCAGTTCTGTCGCGCGCGTCAACAACGGCGCCAGTTCGGCAGTGTACTGACGGGAATAATCCGCGGCCGCCTGATCCCAGGTGGCAAAGCGCGCGCGGAGCTTTTCGATTTGCTGCATGCGGCTGTTGAAAGTCTTTTGCTCCTTCGACAGCCCCTGGTCCGGGCCTGTTACCCGGAGCGTGGCGAGGTGTGATGTGGACATGGGAATTTGGGTGGGAAATGTTAAGGAGGAGGCGGGCTGCAAAAAAGCCAAGCCATAACTTTACCACCCGGCCGGAGCGCATGTATCGCGACTCTACGACTTGTGCGCAAGTACCATCAAACGCTATGCGCCAAGGCCGCGCAATTTTTTGCGCGGCCTTGGCTCAGTGTGCCGACGTCAATAAATCAAAAATAACCTTTGCAAACCCGACCGCCTTTTGGGGGTCGGATAACAATTGCATCATCTGGTTGCGGTGCGCCTCGCCGCCATCAATAATCGCATCCTCAACCGCCTTGGGGAAATCTCCCAACATCGCTTGCTCGGCAGAGTTGTTTTTCAACTGCTGCATGACCACTTGATTTTCCTTGACCTTGTCACGAATCGTGTATGCATAACTAACCATATCGTTATCGGTTAATTGGTCGGTAATGAATAACTCATTCAGACGATGCACGATCTGCGACAGGAATTCGACCTTCTTATCCTTGGCCTTCGCCGTACCTATCGCATCAGCAGGCTCCAGCTTGTACTCGTCGGTGTTCTGCTGCAGTACCAAGTCCTGCTGGCGGATTTTGGAAAGCCTGTAATGGCTTAGCACGATGGCATTCAGGTCGATATCATCCTCATCCGTGATGGTTTCACGCAGCATCGGACGAAGATTGCGCGCGTATAGGCTCAGCTTCTCCAGATCTTTATTGTCATAATCAACGATCTGCGACATGAACTCATAGAAGCGAACGAAGCTGCCTAAATCCTTCTTGAAGATCTCCAGCGCGTCCCTTTCCTGCTTACATTCCTTGAAGCTTTTCTCGGCGTTGGCAATCAATACCGCGTCCTTGGTCTTTTTGGTGCGCTCGACCATTTCCTTCGCCTGCTTGTAGGCATCGATCGCGGATTTGTACCTCTTCTGCCAACGCTCCACTGCCGGCTTGCAAATATTGGCAATCGCCGCATTGCTTTTGCTCTTCACAAAGAAAGCATTGCAGAATTGTTCGACCTCTTGCCAAGTGAAGATGCCGGAAGCGCGCAGCTTATCGAACAGATCGAACACCAGATCGGGATCGGATACATTGGCCAGTTCCGCTGTCTGGTAGTAAGGCTGGAAGGCATCGAGAATATCTTGCGGCTCGTTGAAAAAATCGAGCACGAATGTTCCGGTTTCAGCCTTGCCCGGATAAGTGCGGTTCAGGCGAGACAAGGTTTGCACGCATTCCACGCCCGCGAGCTTCTTGTCCACATACATCGCACACAACTTGGGTTGATCGAAACCGGTCTGAAACTTGTTAGCGACGATCATCACTTGATAGTCGTCGGTATCAAAGGCCTTGCGCATATCGCGGCCTTTGAGGTTCGGATTCATGTTCGCTTCAGTGAATTTCTGACCGAGCAGCGCATCGGCATTCGGGTCCTTGTCGTTGAACTCGACTTCACCTGAAAACGCGACCATCGCATGAATTTTCCGGTAGCCGTGTTTCGCGATGTACTTGTCGATTCCCTTCTTGTAGCGCACCGCTTCCTTGCGCGAACTCGTCACCACCATCGCCTTCGCTTGGCCGCCCAGCAAGCCCATCACGTTCAACTTGAAGTGCTCGACAATCACCTGCACTTTCTGGCTGATGTTGTAGTCATGCAGGCGCACCCATTGATTGAGCTTGACCTTGGCTTTCTTGCTCTCCACTTCCTGGTCGCTCTCCTGAATCTTCATGGCCAGGTTATAAGCGACCTTGTAGCTCGTGTAGTTCTTCAACACATCCAGAATGAAGCCCTCCTCGATCGCCTGACGCATGCTGTACACATGGTAAGCAACGGGCTTGTTCTTCTTGGATGCTGGTTCGGCAGGATTCGGCAAGCGGCCAAACAATTCCAGCGTCTTGGATTTCGGCGTGGCGGTGAATGCGAGATAACTCAAGTTTTTCGATCCACGCCGCGAAGCGACGGCAGCATCGAGAATATCTTCGGTCGTCATTTCGTCATCCTCACCGCTGCCTTCGACCATCAGCACTTCCTTCAACTGGCGCGCGGTCGAGCCGGTTTGCGAGGAATGCGCTTCGTCGGCGATCACGACGTAATTGCGCTCCTTCAGGCTGACGCTGTTTTCAATCGCCTTCAGCACGAACGGAAAGGTCTGGATCGTGACGATGATGATCGGCTGCGAATGTTCCAGCGCGGCCGCCAGCTTTTCCGACTTCGAGCCGTCGCCTTCCTGGCGGTTGATGCGCCCGACCACGCCATCAGCATGCTCGAACTGGTAAATCGTGTCCTGCAACTGCGCATCCAGCACCGTCCTGTCGGTGACCACAATGACCGAGTGAAACAGCTTGTTGCCGTTGGCATCGTACAGCGACGACAACTGATGCGCGGCCCAGGCGATGGAATTCGACTTGCCGGAACCGGCGCTGTGCTGGATCAGGTATTTATGTCCCGGCCCTTCGCTCTTTGCCGCATGGACCAATTTGTTGACCACGTCCCACTGGTGATAGCGCGGAAAGATCAGGCTTTCCTTCTTGTATTTGCGCCCTTCCCAGTCTTCTTTCTCTTCGATCTGCAAATGCACGAAGCGCGCAAGAATGTTGAGCAGGTTATCGGGCAGTAAAACTTCATTCCACAAATAATCGGTCGCGTAGCGCGTCACATCGTCCGGTACATCGTTACCCGCGCCGCCGTCCTTCGTACCTTTGTTGAATGGCAGGAAGAACGTATCCTCGCCTTCCAGGCGCGTGGCCATGTACACCTCGTACTGGCTGACCGCGAAATGCACCAGCGCGCCGCGCTTGAAGGTCAACAAGGGTTCCGGCTTCTTGGTCACCGGGTCGATGGGCAAGCGCGTGGTCTTGTATTGCTTGATCGCGTTGTGCACCGCTTGCTTGAACTCGGACTTCAATTCCAGCGTCGCCACCGGCAAGCCATTGACGAACAAGACCAGATCGATGCGCCAGGCATTGGCCTTGCTGCCGGTTTCCGCCAGATGCGCCGCCGTCGCCCACGGGCTGTACACCAGTTCCGGCACCACGCGCAGGCGGTTTTGCTTGTAGCGAGCCAACGTGGCCGGATTCAAATTATGTTCGGGCTTGAACTGGCACAGCGAAAAGCGCGTGCCACGGTCGCGCAACTCATGACGCAGCACACCCAGGGTGCCGAAGGTGCGCATTTCCTTGTTCGCCGCATTGGGGTCGGCCTTGCTCAGTTGCGCGGCGACGCGCTCGACAAACTTTTGCTCGGGATTGTTCGGATACAGCGCGCAGAATTTTTTCCATTGTTCGTCCTGCGTGTCTTTCACGAAGCCCAGCACATCCTCTTCATACAAGGCCAGTTCGCGGTTGTATTTGTCAGGTGTGCCGAGCAGCCAGCCGTTGGCAAGCAGTTGCTGGATCATGTCGTTTTGAAAGACAAGCTCGTTGGCTTTGCCGTGGCTGGACGAGGAGGTCATGCGGCGATCTTTTGGTTGGTGGTTTGGGAGGGTGCTTGCCAGTTGCGGACGTCGATTTTGCCGGTGACGGCGGCGGAGATGAGGGCGGTGCGGCGTTCTTTCAAAAGCTCAATCACCGCTTCAGATTT
>Ga0207690_10002537_pt1 | contig 11031 bp, 12 predicted proteins | sample KBSC23metaG_FD_184315 | JGI IMG/M metagenome (GOLD analysis project Ga0207690, IMG submission 184315) | Corn rhizosphere microbial communities from Kellogg Biological Station, Michigan, USA - KBS C2-3 metaG (SPAdes) (version 2) | ecosystem: Host-associated > Plants > Roots > Rhizosphere > Soil ...
CGACCTCTACGGCTATCTGCATGACCAGACCCTGCGGCTGCTGAACAAGGGACTGACCGGGCGCGAGATCGCCGAGGAGCTGGAGCTGCCGCCGGAGCTGGCCTCGGAGTGGCACTGCCGCGACTACTACGGCTCGCTCAGCCACAACGTGAAGGCGGTCTACCAGCTCTACATGGGCTGGTTCGACGGCAACCCGGCGCATCTTTGGGAGCACACGCCGGTGGAGTCGGCGCGGCGCTACGTCGAGTTCATGGGCGGCTCTGAGCGAGTGCTCGGGCTCGCCCGTCGCTCCTTCGAGGAGGGCGACTACCGCTGGGTGGCCGAGGTGGTCAACCACGTCGTCTTCGCCGAGCCCGAGAACCAGGCGGCGCGAGAACTTCAGGCGGATGCGCTAGAGCAGCTCGGCTACGGCGCCGAGAACGCGACCTGGCGGAACTTCTACCTGGCCGGCGCCGAGGAGCTGCGCGAAGGCATCGCCGGCACCCCCACCGACACCCGTGCCCCCGACATCCTCGCCCAACTCTCCGTCGGGCAGATCCTCGACGGGATGAAGGTGCGGCTCGACGGCCCCCGCGCCTGGGGCAAGCGCCTAGCGATCGGCTGGCAGGTGACCAACCCCGACGAGCGCCACCTACTGACTGTGGAGAACGGCGTCCTCAACCACCGGCCCTGGCACGAGGGCGGGAAAGCGGACGCGACTCTCGTAATCGAGCGCCAGGCGCTGAACGAAATGCTCTCCGGCACCGCCGAGCTGGCGGCGCTGGCCGGGAGCGGCCGCCTGCGTATCGAGGGCGACGGGGTGAAACTGGGCGAGCTGCTGGGCCTGCTCGAAGAGCCTGACCCCGCCTTCCCGATCGTCACCCCGTAGTCGCGCTCAGTCGCTGCTGAGGCGCATCATCAGCTCGTCGACGTAGCACCAGCTCCAGTCTTCGCCCGGCTCGGCTGAGCGGATGATCGGGTGCCCGGTCTCCTTGTGATGGGCGGTGGCGTGTTTGCCGATCGAGTTGTCGCAGCAGCCGACGTGGCCACAGGTCTGGCACATCCGCAGGTGGACCCAGCGCATCCCGGCGGCCAGGCACTCCTCACACCCCTCGACCTCGTCAGGAAGTTCGAGGTACTCGACCGCGTCGAGGTGCGTGCACTCAGCCACTGCCCGTGGCGATCTCCGCCGGCTCGCCGCCAGGGAACCAGTGGGCCTCGACCGGCGGAGCGGAGTCGCGCAGATAGCGCTCGGCGTCCAGCGCGCCCATGCAGCCGGTGCCGGCGGCGGTGACCGCCTGGCGATAGGTGTGGTCGACGACGTCGCCGACGGCGAAGACGCCACCGAGGTTGGTCCGGGTTGAGCCGGACTCGGTGACGATGTAGCCGTCCTCGTCGGTCTCGACCTGACCTTGGACGATCTCCGATTTGGGCACATGGCCGATCGCGACGAAGGCGCCGTTGGTCTCCAGCTCCTCCTCGGCGCCGGTCTCGGCGTGGCGGAAGCGGACCTTCTCGAGTTTCCCGCTCTCGCCGGCGACGAACTCCAGCGGCTCGTAGGGATTCTTGAACTCGATGTTGTCCTTTTCGCTGGCGCGGTCGAGCATGATCTTCGAGGCACGGAACTGATCGCGACGGGTGACGACGGTCAGGTCGCTCGCGAACTTGGAGATGAAGATCGAGTCCTCCATCGCCGAGTCGCCACCGCCGATCACGATCACCTTCTGGTCTTTGAAGAAGGCGCCGTCGCAGACGCCGCAAGTGGAGACGCCGCGGCCGCCGAGCTCCATCTCGCCGGGGATGCCGAGCCGTTTCGGCTCCGCCCCCATCGCCAGGATCAGAGTCTTCGCCCGGTGCTCCTCGTCGCCGAGGAAGACCTTCTGTACGCCGCCGTCGGAGAGCTCGACCCGGTCGACGTCGTCGGTGACGAACCGGGTCCCGAAGCGCTCCGCCTGCTCGCGGAACTTGCCCATCATCTGCGGGCCCATGATCCCCTCGGGGAAGCCCGGATAGTTCTCGACGTCGGTCGTGTTCTGCAGCTGGCCGCCCCACTGGAAGCCCTCGAAGACGAGCGGCTCGAGATTGGCCCGCGCGGTGTAGAGCGCCGCCGTGTATCCCGCCGGCCCCCCACCGATGATGATCACGTTCTCGACTTTCTTGCCCTCAGCCATCTTCTCGCCGCCTAGTCTAGTTCTCTCATTACTTTACTTTTTATAGTAGCGCTTAAACTCCTTGCCTGTGTCCCGTATTGATGGTTTACTGCCTTGAAGTCCATGACCACGGCAGAACTCAATCTCACCCTCAAAGCCGAGGAAATGCTCGCCGAAGAACTGGCGGGATATGCTGGCCGCTGGGTCGCTGTACGCGACCATCGTGTCGTTGCATCAGCCGACTCTCTGGGGGGACTGCTCAGCTGTGTCAATCCCGAAGGACTCGACCGCATCCTCGAAGTCTCCCGAGACCCGAAGGCCGGCTGCTTCTTCTGAGTTTGCCTACGCGGCCCGCGGACATGGAGCCGCCCTTCATCCGGCCGTAGAAGTCCTCCTCGAAGGAAGGAACGGCAGCGAGTTCCCGGTTCGAGCTCTCGTCGACAGCGGAGCCGACTGCTCTTGCTTCCCAGAAGACTTTGCGGAGGTCTTGGGCATCGGCCTCGATGAGTGTGACCAGAACTCGGTTCATACCGGCAATGGCCTTGCGATCCACTACTGCGCTCCGGAGCCGATTTACGCGACGATTGCCGGAAGGAAGATCTCGCTCACGGCCTCCTTCGGCCCGGTGGGGGTGCCGGTGCTAGGCCGAGAAGATTTCTTCGCTGAGTTCCTAGTCGAGATCAACCATCCGAAGCGAATCGTGATCCTCACGCCGCACTAGCGTCCTGATCAATAGCCGGCTCCAGGTCCGAGACTGCGGCGCCGCCACGGTCGATCGGGAGGCCCTCCTCTTCCCAGCGGTGGACCGTCTTGCGGAGCTGGAAGAAGGCGAAGATGCCGGGAGGGATCGGCATCCAGAAGGAGACGAGGCGGAAGATCAGGATCGCCGGGAAGACCGTTTCCGAGGGGAATCCGAAGAGGACGAAGGCGCCGATCATGCCGGCGTCGACCGCCCCCACCCCCGCCGGCGCCAGCGGGAAGAGGTTGGCGACCATGCCGAGGAAGTAGCCCTGGACGACGACCGCAAGCGGGACGTGGACGCCGAAAGCGTGGAAAGAGGCCCAAAGGACGCCGATGCTCGCTGCCCAGAAGCCGGCGGCGCCGATCACTGCCAAGCCGCCGCGGGAGGGATGGGCAAAGAGGCCGAGGGCGAAGCGGAACCCTTCTCCCAGCGTCGCCGGCACTTTGCCGGCCGTGCGCAGCCACTGGTGCGAACGCTCGCTGTTGGCATAGCGGGCCAGCCGCTGCTCCAAGTCGGATGGAATCAGCGTAATCAGGGCGCCGACGATCAACAGCAGCCCCGCCACCGCCGCCGGGATGATCGTCAACTCGACCGAGTCCTCGCCGTGCATGACGCCGGTCCGCAGGAGGATGCCGAAGAGGATCAGGGCAAATGGATAAAAGACGTAGTGGAGCGAGACGAAGGCGACCATTCGCCGTCCGACGTCCCGCCGCCCCATCCCGGCCTTGCGCAGCGCCCAGTAGGTGAGGGCGACCCCACCGGCGCCCCCGGCCGAGAACAGCAACGTCGCCGCCACCCCGGCCATGTTGATCTCGTAGGTCTCCAGCCAGGTCAACCGCAGCGCGTCGCCGCCGACCACTGCCTTGAAGAGGGCGATGTAGGTGGCATAGGCGACAACGTTGAAGCCAACCGCAATCGCGATCCAGAGCGGGTCAGCGTCGCCCAACCGGCTGAGGGCATCACCGAGCCCAACCAGCTTTGGAAAGAGGAAGTAGATCGCGCCGAGCAGGAGCAGGACAAGGACGACCGTCTGGATCAACCGCCGCGGCGTAAAGATCGGCAATTCGCCGAAGCGATTGCCGTTCGCCATGTCCTCCTGAGACACCTTTAAGAAACTACCCGCTCGCGATCCTCTCAAGACGCTGCAGAACTCCGTTTACCCCGCGTACGAGGGGTTCTGCGAGCGGCTCGCCCTTCCTCACCGCCGCCACCAGCGCCGCCCCAGCAAGCAGGTCGGTGACGTAATGCTCGCCGAGGTAGACGAGGGCGAAACCGAGGGTGCCGGCGTAGCCCCAGCCCAGCGCACCCTCCACCTTTCCCGCTTCAGAAAGTGAAAGCGCGGCCTGCAGCGAAGTGGCGAAGTGCAGCGAGGGCATCGCCGCCCAGGGGTTGCCACCAAGCGTCGCGTACATCCGCTCCCAGGCCCTCCCCCAGGTCGGTTCGCCGACCTCGACCATGATCCGCCGCACTCCTTCGCCGGTTAGCCCCTGCTCTGACGCCCACCATGGTGGCGCCGTCGGGACCGCGAAATAGATGACGCAGCCGAAGTCGAAGACGGCGGCCATCTGCCGAGCGGCGCGGGGGAAACGCTCGTCATGGCGGGCGAGGATCAGGACCAGGGCCAGGTAGGGCTCGATGAACCAGAGCCAGTGGGTCCAGGTGAGGACGCGGTTGACGAACCCGACCCGCGGCAGCCGCGCCAGCGCCTGCTGCAGGCGCACATTGGGCAGCCGGCCGCCGCCGATCGCCTTGTCGACCCGGATCGGGTAGCGGGTGCGGAGCCGTTCGCGCAGGCGCTCCGGATCGTCATAGGGGAGCTCGTGGGCGACGGTGAAGGCCCACATCTGCAAGGCGAAGAGGGCGACGTCGCGCCGCTTCGAGCGCGGCTGCAGCACCGCCAGCGCCAGCGGGCCCGCGGCGCAGGCCGCCACCGTCACCTCAGCCGGGATCCGCAGGCGCCGGCGCAGGAAGGGAACCGCGACCGCGGCGCCGATCGCCGCCGCACCGCTGGCCCGGACCGCAAGGCGAAGCGCAGGTGATGGCCGGGAGCGCCTCATAAGGTGGGCGAGTATAGGTAGACGCTCCGCGCCAGGCGGGGGGTGGTCCGCAAGCGGAAGCCGCGGCGCCGCACCGCGTGAATAGAATGGCCGCGCTTTGACGCCGCACTCGCCTGGCACCGACCAGATCCACACCCTGCTTTGGATCGGCTCCATCGCCGCCGCGATCCTCGTGATCGTGGTCAACGTCGCGCTCTTCTACGCGGTGCGGCGCTACCGCGGCGAGCGAGGCAGCGAGCCGCGCCAACTGCTCAGCGGTCGCCGCTTGCAGTTCCGGGTCGGCGCCGTCCTTACGGTCTTCGCCGCCGTCCTGCTCATCCTCGGCATCGTCTTCACGGACAAGGCGCAGCGGACGCCCCACACCGGCAGCGCCGGCCTCGCCGCGGCGAAAACCGAGCCGCTGAAGATCAAGGCCACCGGCCAGCAGTGGCTCTGGCGCTACGAATACCCGAACGGCGCCTTCTCCTACTACAAGCTGGTCGTCCCGGTCGACACCGCGGTCGAACTGGAACTGGTCTCGACCGACGTTGTCCACACCTGGAACGTCGAAGAACTCGCCCGCAAGGCCGACGCCGTGCCCGGCAAGGTCAACGCTGTCCTCTTCAGCACCGACGAAGAAGGCAACTACGAAGGCGACTCGGCGACCCTCTCCGGCCAGGCCTACGCGGCGATGCGGACCGAGGTCGACGTGGTCTCCCCGCAGGAATACAAGAACTTCATCGAGAGCCAGAAAACCGAAATCGAAGCCGCCCAGAGCCGGGTGGTCGGCCTGATCGAACACGGAGAAGTGCCATGAGCCCCAGCCCGCGCCCCGAGCTCGTCGTCGACGGCTACCCCAGCCGCCGTCCACGCTGGATCGAGCTGGCGACCAGTGCCGACCATAAGGAGGTCGGCCAGATCCTCATCACCGGCGCCCTCGGCTTCCTCTTCGTCGCCCTGGTCGAGCTGGTGCTGATGCGGCTGCAGCTGCTGGTGCCGGAAAACACCTTCCTCTCCCCCGTCGGCTTCAACCGGATGCTCTCGCTCTACGGCGCGACCGGGGTCTTCTTCTTCGCCATTCCCCTGGTAATCGGGCTCTTTTATTACCTGGCGCCGCTACAGATCGGCGCCCGCGGCACCGCCCTGCCGCGCCTCGGTCAGACCGGCGCGGCGCTCTGGGTGGCCGGCGCGGTGGTCCTCTACTCGGGCTTCCTCTGGACCCCCTCCGAGGCCGGCGTCAACCCCCTCGCCCCGCTCACCGAGCTGGCCTTCCTCTCCAACAACGGCGTCGACGCCTGGGCGACGGCAACCGGCCTGGCGACGCTCGGCTTCGTCTTCCTCGCGATCAACCTGGTGGCGACGCTGCGGACGATGCGCGCCCCGGGCATGGCCTGGCGCCGCGTTCCGCTCTTCGCCTGGTCGGCGACGGTCGGCTCCTGGCTGCTGGTCGTGACCGGTCCGGTTTTGCTGGCGGCGCTGACGATGCTGATGATCGACCGCAACTTCGACGGGATCTTCTTCGCCGATGGCTCCGGCGGCGCGCCGCTGCTCTGGCAGCACCTGAGCTGGATCTTCTACACCGGCACCTACATGCTGGTCCTGATCTTCGCCTTCGGCGTGATCGCCGAAGTCTTCGCCACCTTCTCGCGCAAACCGCTCTTCAACCGCCCGGTGACGATGGCCTCGCTGGCCGCGATCGCCGTGATCGGGACCCTGGCCTGGATGCAAAACATGCTCACCGCCCCAATCGGGATCGGCTGGATGTACTTCGCGATGGTGATGTCGCTGGCCCTGCTCGTCCCCTTCGGCCTCGTCATCTTCAACCTGATCTCGACTCTGGTCGGCGGCACGCTGCGGATGCGGGCGCCGCTGCTGTTCGCGGTCGGCGCGGTCTCGGCAATCTCGATCGGCCTCGCCGCCGAGCTCGAGCAGTCGCTGGTCGCCGCGGCCTGGAACCTGAAGAACACCACCGACGCCACCGCTGCCACCCACTTCTCGCTGATCGGCGGCGCCGTCTTCGGCGGCTTCGCGGCGCTCTACTACTGGTTCCCGAAGATGACCGGGCGGACCATGGGCGAGACCCTGGCGCGCTTTTCCTTCTGGATCATCGTCGGTGGCCTCCTGCTCGGTTTCGTGCCGCTCTTTCTCGCCGGCTCGGAGCAGGGCCAGGTGATCGACGCCTACAAGTACTTCTCCGGCACCGGCGTCACCACCTACAACGTGATCTCCTCGATCGGCGTCCTCGTCCTCTTCGTCGGCGTCCTGCTGACGCTCATCAACGCGATTTTCAGCCGCACCAACGGGCCTGCCGCGGGTCACGATCCGTGGGGCGGCGAGACGCTTGAGTGGTTCACGCTCTCACCGCCGGAGCCCCACAACTTCGACGTCCTCCCGGACGTCCGCAGCCCCCGGCCACTGCGCGACATCCGCGAGGCGATCGCCCATCGCACCCGCCGCGAGGAGTCTGCTCGCGCATCGCAGCCGGTAGCCTGAGCTCCGCATGAGCGGTGCCCAGACTGCGACGATCGCGCGGCGCCAGGCTGTCCCCACGGTCTTCCGCGACTACCTGACGCTGACCAAGCCGAAGGTCCAGTCACTGCTGCTGTTCACGACGATCACGACGATGTACGTGGCGGGCAACCCCTCGCTCGACCTCATCCTCCTCACCTGCCTCGGCGGGGCGCTCTCCGCCGGCGGCGCCGGTGCGATCAATCACGCCGTCGACCGCGACATCGACCAGACGATGGCGCGCACGGCCGACCGTCCCGTCGCCTCGGGCCGCGTCTCCCAGGGCGCCGCGATCGCCTTCGGGCTCGGGCTCGAGACCGCCTCCTTCCTGCTGCTGGCGCTGACCGTGAACCCGCTGGCCGCCTCGCTCTCGCTCTCGGGTTTCTTCGGCTACGTCTGCGTCTACACGCTCTGGCTGAAGCGGGCGACCCCGCAGAACATCGTCATCGGCGGCGCCGCCGGCGCCGTGCCGCCGCTGGTGGCCTGGGCGGCGGTAACGGGCGGCCTCGACGGCATGGCCTTCTACATGTTCGCGATCGTCTTCTTCTGGACGCCACCACACTTCTGGGCCCTCTCGCTGCTGATGAAGGACGAGTACGCCAAGGCCGGCATCCCGATGTTGCCGGTCGTCCGCGGCGAGGAGGAGACGCGGCGTCAGATCCTCCTCTACACCGTCCTCCTCTACGCCGTCACCCAGCTCCCCTTCTGCGCCGGCGGCCTCGGCGTCGCCTACCTCGTCCCCTCGATGCTCCTCGGCGCCGGCTTCATCTACTTCTCCACTCGCCTCTACCGCAGCCGCGACCGCCGCTGGGCGCTCCGCACCTACCTCTTCTCCCTCGCCTACCTGGCCCTGCTGTTCCTCTCGATGGCCGTAGCGGCCAACGTCTAAGTAGCTTCTTCCAAGGTCTCGCGTGGAGGTCTGGGGCATACATCCCCAGAGACCGTCGCGCAGCTGGACGAATTGAAGGGCGCCACTGTGACTCCTTGAGCCTCTGTGGATGTATGCCCCAGACCTCCCAACGGGACCACAGAAAACTCCCGCAGCTGGACAGCTTCCGTCAGCGAGAAACCGCCGCACCTGCTTCACGCGCGAAAACCTGCCGGCGCGGGCTTTCTCGCGGAAGCTGTCCGCTCACGGGAGCTGTGCATAGCGCAGCCGGTCCGCGGACCTCGGATTTCCAGTTCGGCCCGGTTGGAGGGACGGGTGCCCCTCCGACGGAGGCTTTGGGTCAAGCTGATGACTTGGCCGGCCCCTCCAGAGACATACGGTCTCCGGCGGAGGGGCACCCGTCCCTCCCTCCACTGAGACTGATAAAAATCCCGGTCCATGGACCGCGAGAGTGCACGTCAGAGCATGAGAGCGGGGCTGGTCGCCGGAGGCATCGCCGCCGGGATTTTCGCCCTCAGCTTCGTCGCCGCCTTCCTCTACATCGCCTCGTAGGAGCTGAGGATGGCTGAGCACCGACACATCCCCGAGCCCGGCGAATTGATCACCACCCCTAGCTCCTCGTGGGGCCCGGCCTTCTTCGCCCTCGGCGCCCTGGCGTTGATCGCGGGCACCTACGCCGGTGGCTTCGTCTTCTCGCCCTTCGTCTACGCGATCGTCGGCGCGATCATCATCCTCGGCGCCTTCCGCAGCCTCGTCCGCGGCGCGATCCGCGACTACTACCGCCTCCCGCGTCGCCAGGAGACTCGCGGCGCCGCCCTCCCGGTAGAAACCATAAAGCGCTGATACCGGCGCATCTCGGCGTCCTCAGTCGGTCGTGTGCAGAGCACACTTCCCTCCCTGCGTCCTTGACCTGCTTGGCATCAGCGCTTTATGGAGTCATGCCAGAGGTCGCCCCGTCGGAAGTCCAACAACGAACTATGTCCCTCATCGAGAGGACGCCGATCGCCTCGGCTCCTTCGAAGACGACCAGGTGGCGGACGTTGCGGCGCGACATCTCGGCCGCAGCCCGCTCGAGGCTCCAGTCGGGGGCGGCGGTGAGGACGCCCTCGCTCATGTGGTCGGCGACCTTCTCCGCGTCGGGGTCCTGACCGCGGGCGATCGAGATCAGTAGATCGCGCTCGGTGACAACCGAGGGCGTGGGCAGCTCATCGTCGAAAACCAGCGCTGCCCCGGTTCCTTTCTCGACCATCTTCTGCGCCGCATCACGCAGCGTGTGGGAAGGGCCCACGGTCAGCGTGATCTCCGACATCCCGTCCCTCACCTGCATTTAGGGCCTCCCATCTGGGTCGTTTTAAGTTAGTGCGAATCGTCTCAAGAGTAGCTAAATCTAGGCGTCACGCGGGACGCTTGGCGGCAGCCCCGACATATAGACTCCCGCTCGCAATTCACCCCATGGCTCGTCTTTCCAAACTCATTTCCCCGCTGCTCGCCGTCGTGGCCCTGCTCGCCCTCGCGGTGATCGCTTCGGGCTGCGGCACCACGAGCGCCGACACGGCCCGTGGGCGCGTGCTCTTCAAACAGAAGTGCGGCGTCTGCCACACGCTGGCCGAGGCGGGGACGACGGCGCAGGTAGGCCCGAACCTGGACGACGCCTTCGCCTCGGCGCGTGAAGCCGGCGAGGAAAGCGAAACGATCGAAGGCGTGGTCAAAGCGCAGGTCGAGTTCCCGCGCCCCAACAACGGCAACCCCGCCGTCTCGATGCCGGCCGATGTCGTCACCGGCCAGGACCTCGATGACGTTGCCGCCTACGTCGGCGAATGGGCTGGCGTCCCCAACGCTGCCCCGCCGAAGGTCCCCGGTGGCCCCGGCGCCCAGGTCTTCGCCAACAACGGCTGTGGCACCTGCCACACGCTTGCCGCCGCCGGCTCCGGCGGCGTCACCGGCCCCGACCTCAACGAAGTCCTGCCTGGGCAGACCGAAGCGATGATCGAAGAATCGGTCGTTGACCCGAACGCGAAAATCGCCAAAGGCTACCCGCCAAACGTGATGCCGCAGAACTTCAAACAGCTGCTCACGCCCAAAGAACTCGAAGACCTCGTCAAATACCTGAGCGAAAACACCGGCGGCGGCAAGGCCAAATCCGGCGCCAAGTCCAAGGGTTGAGGCAAGGCGGCCGCGCCTGGCCGCTGCGATGATTAGGAGTAGATGCGGAAACGCCTGAAAAGCCGCCTCGAAATCTCCCGCGAGCACTATGCGCAGGTGTCGTTGGTCGCGCTCGGGGCCCTCGCGCTGATCGTCCTCACCGGCGCCGGCGTGCGCTTGACCGACTCGGGGCTTGGCTGTCCCGATTGGCCCAAGTGCTACGGCGGCACCACCCCGCCGTTGGAATCGCACGCGATCATCGAGTACGGCAACCGGCTGATCACGGGGCTGGTCGGGATCGCGGTGATCGCGGCCAGCGTCCTCGCCTGGTTCCGCCGCCCCTTCCGCGGGCACCTTGCCCTCTTCGGGGCCTTGCTGCCGATCGGCGTCATCTGCCAGGCGATCCTCGGCGCCCTGGTGGTCAAGTACCACCTCGCTCCGGGGCTGGTGATGCTCCATTTCATCCTCTCGATGATGCTGCTCGACGCGGCCTTCGCCCTCGCCTGGCTCTCGCGCTACGAGCCCGGCGAGCGCCGCCGCTCCAGCGACCGGCTCGGCGTCTGGGCGGTGCGCGGGCTGATCCCG
>Ga0207690_10002541_pt1 | contig 11026 bp, 8 predicted proteins | sample KBSC23metaG_FD_184315 | JGI IMG/M metagenome (GOLD analysis project Ga0207690, IMG submission 184315) | Corn rhizosphere microbial communities from Kellogg Biological Station, Michigan, USA - KBS C2-3 metaG (SPAdes) (version 2) | ecosystem: Host-associated > Plants > Roots > Rhizosphere > Soil ...
GAACCATCTCGCGTCCGCGCTCCAGCCCCTGCTCGACCCGCGCTTGATGCCTGCCATTGCTGTCCTCAGCAACTCGAGGCGCGGCCGTGCTTCTACGTTTCCCACTGACCGGAAATGGCACGTACGTAGTGTCCGGTTTGTCCGGTTCGGGTCCGGCTCGCGCTCACGCGCGGTGCCTTCGCATGGATCGATCACCTTTGCTACAGCGACCCCAATGCCCACCACCAAAGGCCTGCGCCAGTTCCTGGACAATGAGCAGCAGCGCGCCTGGCTCGACGGTGAGGAGACCCCGCCGGACGCGGAAGAGCGCGAGGAATCCCTGGAACAGCGCTTCAAATATGCCGCCCGCTTCGAGAAGCTGCTCCGCCGCCCTCAGGCACAGGAAGTCCTCGACATCCTCCGCCTCTACGCCGAAACCTGCATCCCCATCCCGCGCCGGACCGAGCGCTACTACTGGTCGGTCTCCTGCCTGCCCTCGACCTCCGACAAGCCGCTCGCCCGCGTCAATGCGAGCTGGATGGAGCTGTTCACGCTGTTGCCGGACGGTGAGGACTTGCGCGCCCGCTTCATCCTCCACCTGTCGGATTTCACCACCGACGGATCGCCCGAGCCCGAACATCTCGACCAGGTCGTCCTGGAGAGCTGCGTCGCGAGGCTCGAGGACGTCGGCCACTTCTTCTGGAAAGCCGACACGCTCGGCGTGAAGGTCCGCGGTTCCACCTCGATCCGGAAATTCCTCGCCACCCGGGGCGCGCTTCGCGCCATCCGCCGGTTCAACCTCACCCACATGAACCGCGGCCGCAACGCCTATCAGGCGAGCCACTGCTACAGCCTGGCGGACGTCATGCTGGGAGACTGAGTCCAACCATAGCGGCTGACGCCGCGGCGCGCCCGCGCATTCCACTTGCGCCTTCGCTTGGCCCTTGCAATAGTCTGACTATTGGAGGGGATTCTCGATGCGTTTCTGGGCGGCGATTGTTGCTTGCACCCTTGCCGCGGCGTCTGCCGCCGGCGCTGCCAAAGTCGACTCGGTGCGCCAGCTACCGGGCGGCCTGGAGCTTCGCACCGCCGACGGCGTGCTGACCCTCGAACCTTGGTCGGATACGATCGTCCACGTGCGTTTCGGATCGCAAACGTACACCGGAAATTACAATCCGGCGGTGATCGCCAGGCCGGGCCAGGTCCGCTTCAGCGTGCGCGAGACCCGCGACGCATATCTGCTTTCGACACCCCGGCTGCGGCTGCGCGTCGACAAGGGCACGTCGGCCGTTTCGTTCCAGGATTCGAGGGGCGCGACATTGCTCGAGGAAGCGGAGCGGACCGTCGGCAACGGCACCGTGCAGGCCTTCGCCACCCGCACCCCGATCTTCGGGCTCGGCCAGCATGTGAACGGACTCCTCGATTACAGCGGAAGCACCGTCCACCTGCAGCAGAAGAACGGCGACGTCGCGGTGCCAATGATGCTGAGCCCCAATGGCTTCGGCATCCTGTGGAACAATGCTTCGGTCATGGACGTGGATGTCGCCCGAGCGGGCGAGAAGCACCCGCTCATCATCCGCAACGAGGCGGGTCCCGGCATCGACTATCACTTCATTGCTGGGTCCGAAGCGGACCAGGTCATCGCCGGCTATCGCTGGTTGACCGGCGACGCACCGCTAATGCCGCGGTGGAGCTGGGGCTTCTGGCAGTCCCGCGAGCATTACGAGACTCAGGATCAGGTTGTCGGCGTGGCGCGTACCTATCGCGCGATGGGCGTGCCGATCGACGCCGTGGTGATCGACTGGCAGCATTGGCAGCCCGGCGAATGGGGCGCGCACAAGTTCGATCCCGCGCGCTTCTCGGATCCCGCCGGAATGGTCCGCGCCCTCCAACAGTGGAATGTGCACGTGCCGGTGTCGGTCTGGCCTCGACTCGACCCGGACACGGACAACACGAAGGAGCTGGACGCCGCGGGCGGGCTGTTCCCGCCGACCTACAACAACGTCTATCCGCCGGGCAAAGGCCGCTGGTACGATGCCTGGAATCCCAAGGCGCGGCAGATCTACTGGGACCAGATTCGCCGCAGCTATGGCGGCCTCGGCTTCGACACATGGTGGCTCGACGCATCCGAAGCCGAGCTCGGCGGCAACTGGGGCCAGATGCGCGAGCTTCGCACAGCCGCAGGCCCCGGCGCCGAGGTCTACAACTCCTACCCCCTTCTTCACACGACTGCGGTGCACGATGGCATGCGGCGCGACATGCCCGACAAGAGGGTCATGATCCTCACGAGGTCGGCCTACGCCGGGCAACAGCGGAACGGGGCGCTCACTTGGTCGGGCGACACGCAGGGAAGTTGGGACTCGTTCAAGAAGAACGTCACCGCAGCGCTCAATTTCTCGATGAGCGGCATTCCATACTGGTCAGCGGATATCGGCGGTTTCTTCGGCGGCGACACGCACGACCGCGACTATGCCGAGCTGTTCACCCGCTGGGAGCAGTTCGCGATCTTCACGCCGCAGTTCCGGGTGCACGGTACCAACGGCGGCAAGGAGATCTGGAACTGGAACGGTGATGCCCAACCGCAGCTGATCGAAAACGTGAAGCTGCGTTACCGGCTCCTCCCTTACATCTACTCGCTTTCCTGGGATGTGACGAAGAATCGCGGCTCGATGATGCGCGCTTTATTGTTCGACTTCCGGGGTGACGCGAAAGCCGTCGCACAGACCGACGAATATATGTTCGGCCGGGCGCTGCTTGTCGCCCCGGTGGTTGAAAAAGGCGCGCGTAAACGGACCGTCTATCTGCCCGCAGGCACCAGTTGGTTCGACTTCTTCAGCGGCCGGCGCTTGACTGGCGGCCAGACGATCGAGGCCGATGCGCCGATGAGTCATATCCCGGTCTTCGCGCGAGCGGGAAGCATCGTGCCGATCGGCCCGGTGAAGCCCTATGCCGATGCTCCCTCCGACGAGCCGACCGAAATCCGCGTCTATCCGGGCGCGGATGGAAGCTTCGTCCTCTACGACGATGCGGGCGACGGATTCGGCTATCAGCGCGGCGAATTCAGCGCCGTCCGACTGACTTGGAACGACCGGAGCCGCACGCTCTCAATCGCCTCTCGTGACGGGACCTACGCGTCAAAGGCGCAACTCCGGATCGTCTGTGGCAGCGCTCCGCAGCTGACGCGCGACATCGACTATTCAGGAAAGGCGGAGCAAGTCCGACTTGCGGAGTGCCGCTGATGCGTCGCCGCACATTTCTTGCTTCGACTGCGGGAATCGCGGCGGTCGCTGCGGCGAGCCCGCGGATCGCGCTCGCGGCCGGCTCCGACGCTCGTGTCGAAGCGCGGCCGCTACCGCTCAGTGCCGTACGCCTGAAGCCGTCGATCTGGGCGACGGCGGTCGAAACCAACGCGACATATTTGCTCTCGGTCGAGCCAGACCGCCTCCTCCACAACTTCCGCAAATATGCCGGGCTTCAATCGAAGGGCGAACTCTACGGTGGCTGGGAGGCACAGGGCATCGCCGGCCACACGCTTGGTCATTACCTCTCCGCTCTATCACTGATGTACGCGCAGACGGGCGATACTCGCATGCGCGACCGCCTCCGCTACATCCTCGCAGAACTCGCCGAAGTGCAAAAGGCTCGCGGCGACGGCTACGTCGGCGGCACTACGATCGAGCGCGACGGCAAGGTGCTCGACGGAAAGATCGTCTTCGAGGAAGTCCGCAAGGGCAACATCGACGCCAACATGTTCGGCCTCAATGGCGGTTGGGTGCCGCTCTACACCTGGCACAAAGTGCATGCCGGGCTGATCGACGCGATCCGTCTCGCGAACATAACGGAGGCGAAGCCGGTGCTCGTCGGCATGAGCGATTATCTAGCTGGAGTGCTCGATGCGCTCTCGGACGAGCAGATGCAGAAGCTGCTCGTGTCCGAACATGGTGGCCTCAACGAAACCTACGCGGACACGTACGCGCTGACGGGCAATCCGCGTTACCTGAAGCTCGCCGAGCGCATTCGCGATCGCTCCATCCTTGATCCTTTGTCCGACGGGCGCGACGTGCTTCCCGGCCATCATGCGAACATGCAGATCCCGAAAGTGATCGGCCTGGCAAGGATCCACGAGCTGACCGGAAACGCCCGAGACGCCGGGGCCGCGCGCTTCTTCCACCAGACTGTGATTAAACATCACAGCTATGTGATCGGCGGCAACAGCGAGCAGGAGTTCTTTGGCGCGCCGGACGCGATCGCCGCTCGCCTGTCCGACCGCACGTGCGAGCATTGCAATACTTACAACATGCTCAAGTTGACCCGCCACCTGTACGGCTGGCGGCCGGATGCGTCGCTGTTCGACTATTACGAGCAGGCGCACCTCAATCATGTAATGGCGGCACAACATCCCGAGACGGGAATGTTCGTCTATTACATGGGGCTGGCGCCAGGGGCGAAGCGGACGTGGTCGACGCCTTTCGACAATTTCTGGTGCTGCGTCGGCACTGGGATGGAAAGCCACTCAAAGCACGGCGATTCCATCTATTGGGAGGGCGGCGGGACGCTGTTCGTGAACCTGTTCATTCCGTCGTCGCTCGACTGGGCCGGGCGCGGTCTGAAGCTGGATCTCAATACCCAATTCCCGTTTGATCAAACGGTCACTCTGACGGTGCAGAAAGCACCGCGAACCTCCCTCGCGATTGCCCTTCGGCTGCCCGGATGGGCGATCAATCCGTCGGTGCAATTGAACGGAAGGTCCGCGCACCTTCAGAAGCGCGACGGCTACGCCATACTCTCCCGTCGTTGGAACGCCGGCGACAAGATCGAATTGACGCTGCCCATGAAGTTGAAGGTGGAGCCCGCGCCCGACAACCCCCGTATGGTGGCTTTCACGCATGGCCCGGTGGTGCTTGCCGCCGATCTCGGGCCGGCTACCCCGGCGTGGGAAGGTCCGACGCCGGGACTGACCTCCGCCGCGTTGAAGCCGGTAGATCCTCGCAAGCATGAATTCCAGGCTTCCGGGGCCATGCCGGGCGCGCTGGCGCTCAAGCCCTTCTTCAACCAGTACGACCGTCGAACGGCCGTCTATCTGCCGATCTACACCGACACCGAATGGCAGAAGGAATGGGCGAGCTATGAGACAGCGCAGAAGGAAAAGTCGGCGATGGACGCCCGCACCATCGACCTTCTGCAGCCGGGCGAGCACGATCAGGAGCGCGCGCACGACCTTGCCACCAATTTCAGCGAATTCTGGCAATACGGCGGGCGTGGCATGCGCGATGCCTGGTGGGGAGCAGGCCATTTTGTCGAAGTGACGATGGCGGTGCAGCCGACCGTCCGGGCGCTTCGCGTGCTCTACTGGGGGGAGCACGTGAACAAGGATTTCGCCATTCTGGTCGACGGCAAGGAGCTGGTGCGCGAGCAGCGCAAAGTCCAGCCGGTGAAGCGCTTCGTGGCGGTCGAATATTCCCTGCCGCCCGAACTCATCGCCGGCAAGAACAAGATTCGCATCCGCTTCGAAACGCGCGGCACCGACGCGCCCTTCTTTGAACTGAGGACTGTCACCGCATGAAGCTTTCCCGCCGCTCCGCACTCGGCCTCGCCGCCGCTACCCCTCTGCTCGCTTCGTCCGCCGGAGCGAAGGTTGCAAAGCGCCCTGCCCTTCTCGCCCCCACCCCGCCGATGGGCTGGAACAGCTGGAACAGCTTCGGCCCAACCATCAACGAAGATCAGTCGCGCGAGACGGCGCGGATCATGGCCGAGAAGCTGCTGCCCTTCGGCTACAACGTCTTCACCATCGACATCCAATGGTACGAGCCAGAGGCGAAGAGCTACACCTACAACAGCAACCCCGTGCCGGCGATGGACGAGTACGGGCGACTGATCCCGGCGCCCAACCGCTTCCCGTCAAGCGTGAGCGGCAAGGGCTTCGCGTCGCTGGCGGCCGACATTCACCGCATGGGCCTGAAGTTCGGCGTCCATCTGATGCGCGGCATCCCGCGCCATGCAGTCAAGCTCAACACGAGGGTTCTCGGCACCAACTATCGCGCCCAGGATATCGCCGACACCAGCAGCATCTGCCCCTGGAACCCCGACATGTACGGCGTCGACATGCGCAAGCCCGGCGCCCAGGCCTATTACAACAGCGTCTTCGCGCTGTTCGCCTCGTGGGGCGTCGATTTCGTCAAGATGGACGACATGAGCCGCCCCTATGACTCGCACGCGCCGGAGATCGAGGCTGCGCACAAGGCGATTGTTGCGACCGGGCGGCCAATCGTCCTCAGTCTGTCGCCGGGCGAGACTCCCGTGCCGCGGGCCGACCACGTTCGCCGCAACGCGCAAATGTGGCGGATCAGCGACGACTTCTGGGACGAATGGCCGCTTCTCGAGGCGCAGTTCACACGGCTGGAGAACTGGAACCCACACCGCCGTCCCGGCGGGTGGCCCGATGCAGACATGCTTCCGCTTGGCCGGCTAGCGCTCGGGCAGCGGGATACCAAGTTCACACCCGCCGAGCAGCGCACGGTAATGACCCTTTGGTCGATAGCGCGCTCGCCCCTGATCATGGGCGGCGACCTGAGGCACCTCGACGCTGCAACGCTCGCGCTGCTCACCAACCCGGAAGTGATTGCAGTCAACCAACACAGCAGCGACAATCAGCCGGTTTTTGTCGAGGATGGAATGCGCGTCTGGACTGCCCGGCCTGGCGGGAGTGCCAACCTGTATGTCGCTCTGTTCAACACGACCGATAAGGCACGCGACGTCGGCGTCGATCTCCGATGGTTGGCATTGAACTCGCCAGTCGCGGTGAGGGATCTTTGGGAGCGCAAGGCGGTAGGAACCGCCACAAAGCGACTTGCCGCGGCCCTTCCCCCGCATGGGGCCGGGATTTACCGGCTCGCGCCATATTCTCGCCGTTAGCCCGGACCCGGATAGGTCACCGGTCTCTCATTGATGGCCTTGACCAGGCTGATCGGACCACGCGCGATCGTCTTGAAACGCATGTCGCCAAGACCATCCAGCCACCAGGCACCGACGAACCCGCAGAGGAGCCAAAAGAATATGGCAAAAGCGGCAAACATTTTCATCGCGCCCGCCTCCGTCAGCGAGCCAAGCAATCACGGTTCAGCTCTTGTGTCAAAGGACGTTGGACCGTGATCCGCCTTCTAGAATGGAGAATTCGGATGGCAGATCGCGGCGCGCTGCGCTGCTGGGGTGTCCTTGGTGCAGACGACTTGGATCGCCCGCATCGCGGCGTGTTCCGCCCCTTGACTCGGCGACGGATGGCCGGGCTGCTCTGGTGGGGAAGCGGCCTGCTTGATCAGCGCATCAGCGCCTTGCTTGAGCAGGGCCATGTCTTTCGCAGTCGGCTGAGTGGCAGGGGGTTTGGCATTCACGAACGCGATCGGCTGCACGAGCGAGAGTGTAAGAATTGCGCCGGACGTAAGTCTCATCGGCGGACCTCCTGACTTCGACTCGGCAAGGTCACATAGCAGGACGGGATCATTCACCGCTAACAATAACGAATGTTATCGATGAATGGTGGCGCTTGGCTGGGCGGAGGGCCGTGAACCTCAGCTTGGGATTGGCCACTCGATCTTGGCCGGCGAAGGGTCGCGGCGATCGTCAGCCGATTCCGTCGGCACCGGTATCAGCCGTGGCCCGCGTATGGAACGATGCTTGGAGACGTCGCGCAGGCGCGCGAGCGAGACCGGCCTGGTCATTGCGAGCTCTCAGACGCTTGCGGCGTTCCCGGCGCAGCTCCCGTGTTCGAATTGCGCGATCGCGCGCGGCTCGCGATCACGGTCAGCCGTAAATCTCTCGCCCGATCCTCTTCGGATTGAGCGGATTGGTTAGTCTTGAAAAACCTCATCAGCGGTGCCCCCTTTCAAAGGCCCACCGCCACGCCGACTCTGTCAGTTATCCGACATTTCTTAAGAAACCGGAACGTTCACCGCCACCAGCCAGTCGCCGACTGCCAGTCGCCTTCGCGCTTCATCTGCGCGATACACCCTTCGTCCAACGGATCTTCGAACAGCACGCCGCATCCATCGTCGGTTTGCCACACGACCTTCGCCAGGCTGTCCCACGAGCCGACGATGACCAGAAGGTCGTCACCAGCCGGCGGAAGGTCGCGGCCGGCGAGGCGTGCGCCCTCCGGCGACACGTCGTAGACGATGATGGATCGCGACCGAGTCGGCGCCAGAGCCGAGCCTGCTAGCATCACCTCCTGCCGATCCGACTGGCGACGGCAGATTTTTGCGGGCTTGCTGCCAAAGAGCCTAATGGCTGGGTGCCGAGGAATATTCATGGCACGCAATGTATCGCACTCGCGTGCACCAGGTTGAAGCGCAGCGATCGGACTGTGTCGCGGCGGGACGGTGGCCCTACTTGCCCTCGGCGAAGTCGCCGCTCTTGAGAAAATCCGGAACTGCCATTGTGGCCGCCGTCTTGCCCGTGGGTCTCGCGGGCTGGAGGAGCTTTAGCTCGAACTTCTCCTTGAACTGGACTCCGAACTGCGTGCCTTGGGTCCAGCGGATCTCGGCGTCGATCAGCCCGCCCGCGGCAAAGTCGAGCTGAATGTGGGCGCCAACCGGCAGCTCCTCCCGGCATTCGACGAGCGCACCGCCGCTCGAGATGTTGCGCAGGCGCGCGCCCTTCACCTGACCTTGATAGTGAAGCAAGGCCGCGCGGATGATCCGCATTCGGGGCTCACGCGTGGGAAACTGGGCGCTAGGCCGATCTACCGCGCCCTTCGAGGCGAGTTCGCGGGCTTCCTCGGGCGGCATGGGCCGACCGAAGAAATAGCCTTGGACAAGCGAGCAGCCGAGATTGCGGATGAGTTGTAGCTCCTCTTGGGTTTCCACGCCTTCCGCCGTCGTCTGCATCTTGAGATCGGAGGCGAGGCCGACCATCGCGCGAATCAGTGCGGCGTTGCGGCTCGCCGGGTCCGACGCGCCGCTGACGAACGACCGGTCGATCTTGATCTTGTCGAACGGGACGCGCTGCAAATAACTCAGCGACGAATAACCGGTGCCAAAATCGTCGAGCGCGAGCTTCACGCCGATCGCCTTAAGGCTCCCGATCATCTCGTGGACATGATCGTCATTGCTGAGGAACACGCCTTCAGTGATTTCCAGCTCAAGCCGCGTCGCCGGAAGATCGGTCTCGCTCAACACCATGCGAACGATGGTCGGCAGCGCCGGCAATTTGAATTGGATCGGTGAGAGGTTGACCGCGACCGAGATGTGCGGCGGCCACTTGGCGGCCTCTGCGCAGGCGGTCCGCAACACCCATTCGCCGATTTCATTGATCAGGCCGATTTCCTCGGCGAGGGGAATGAAGTCGACGGGGCTGACGAACCCATGGTCGGGATGCTGCCAGCGGATCAGCGCTTCGAAGCCGGTGACCGCCTCGCTCGAAGCGTCCACACAGGGCTGATACACCAGCCGCAGCTGGTCTTTCTCGAGCGCGACGCGAAGGTCCGATTCCATCAGCTGTCGTTGACGCGCCGCCTCATGCATTTCGGACGCGAAGAATCGGAAGCAGCCCTTCCCGGCTGCCTTTGCCGCGTAAAGCGCCAGGTCGGCGTCGCGCATCAGGTCGTCGGACGTGCGGTCGTCATAGTCAGAGGTGACGATGCCGACAGACGCGCCGATCGACACGGCCGTGCCGTTGATGGTGTAGGGACGCGACAAGCTGTCAATGATCCCCTGGGCAAGCTTCGACAGCTCGTCCTTGTCGGAGGTGGCTGGCAGAACGACTTGAAACTCGTCGCCGCCGAGGCGGCCGACCTGCCCCATGTCGCCGACCTGGTCCGTCAGCCTCAGTGACACAAGCCGAAGCAAGGTGTCGCCTGCCGGATGTCCGAGCGTGTCGTTGACGGCTTTGAAGCGGTCCAGGTCGAGAAGGAACACTGAGCAGCGGCGCTTCCTGCGAACTGCTCCGACCAGCGCGTCGTCGAGCGCCCGGCGAAGCATCTCGCGGTTGGCGAGTCCGGTGAGCGAGTCCTGCCGCGCGAGCCGGTCGAGCTCGACTTCGGACTGCCGCATTTTCGTGAGGTCCGACGCAAAGCCGCGAAAGCCGAAGAAGCGCCCAACGTCGTCATGCACCGGACGTCCGGTGATCGACCACCAAATCTCGTTCTTGGTTTTGGCTCGGACAATCAAGTCCTGAAAGGCAACGTGGGAGGAAAGATAGAAGCCCAGGGTTCGCTCGGAAGTGGCGGCTCCGTCCTCGGTCTCAGTTGACACGAGGTCGGTGAACGGCCGCTCGAGCAGATCCTCGGCTTTTCGCCCGAGCCCCTGCGCAACGCTCTCACTGATGTAGGACAGCGAGCCTTCGCGCGTGGTTTCCCAAAACCAGCCTTTACCGCTGCTTTCGAACTCCTGGAGGAGGTTTTCCGCGCGCGCCGACTGGGTGCGCGATTCTTCCTGCGCAGAACTCTCTCCGCGTCCCGTTCTTAGAAGACGTCCAATGCTACCCACTCGCGACTCCGCTCGGCAGGAATGCCATAGGCGGTTGTGGTTTAAATTCAGTTAGGCTTGGCGGAGGTTACCGCTCCAATGGATTCGCAGAAGATCACCATTCCCGTCGGAAACGAGCAGGTATCGGGCCTGCTGCTGCGGCCATCAAATGCCGAGGCGATCTACCTCTTCGCCCATGGAGCCGGCGCAGGGATGACCCACAACGCGATGGAATCGAACGCGCGAGGTCTCGCCGAACGTGGAATTGCAACGTTGCGCTACCAGTTCCCGTACATGGAGAAGGGCTCGAAACGCCCTGATCCGCCCAAGATAGCGCATGCCGCGGTGCGCGCGGCGGCGGCAAAGGTAAGGGAACTTGCGCCGGACCTGCCGCTCTTTGCCGGCGGACGTTCGTTCGGCGGGCGCATGACTTCGCAAGCCCAGGCGATCAAACGACTGCCCGGCGTGCGCGGGCTCGCTTTCCTCGGCTTCCCGCTGCATCCGGGCGGCAAGCCGGCGATCGATCGCGCCGACCATCTCGCACATATCGAAATGCCGATGCTGTTCGTCTCGGGCGATCGCGATGCCCT
>Ga0207690_10002546_pt1 | contig 11018 bp, 8 predicted proteins | sample KBSC23metaG_FD_184315 | JGI IMG/M metagenome (GOLD analysis project Ga0207690, IMG submission 184315) | Corn rhizosphere microbial communities from Kellogg Biological Station, Michigan, USA - KBS C2-3 metaG (SPAdes) (version 2) | ecosystem: Host-associated > Plants > Roots > Rhizosphere > Soil ...
GGTGCTGGTGCTGGTGCTGGTGCTGGTGCTGGTGCTGGTGCCGGTGCTGGTGCTGGTGCTGGTGCCGGTGCTGGTGCCGGTGCTGGTGCCGGCGCAGCGGCCGCAAAGGCACAGAACCCAACCGTCTGGTTGCTGGCGTTGGCCGCGAGCACCTTGTTCGCCCCCGTCCCGCTCAAGGCCAGCGTCGTTCCAGATTGCTTCCACACGGCGTTCCAGAGCGAATACACGCGGCCTGACACGGTGAGCGAACCGCTCCACTCGACAGGCTCCGGATTTGGATTGGTCACCTTCACTTTGGCGCAGTAGCCACCATTCCACTGGTAGTACACCGCATGACTGAGGGTGACAGGGCTGGCCGCGTGCGCACCTGCCACACACAGCCCTGCGAGGACCAAGCCCTTGGCCGGGAATGTCAATCGTTGCATCGAGTCACCTTCTTTCTTCTTTCAAATGGCGTGCCACGAAAAGATCGACGACGGAGCGATGGTCCGACCAGACGGTTGGATGGCGGCAGGGTCTCATGAAGCGCCTCCCCGGCAACGCGCCACCGAGCGTCATCACCACGGCGAGTCAACGCTTTCGCGGGCCGCGATGTTCGCCGACGAACCCGTCGTCCCGGGCCATTCATATGTTCAAAAAAGGTAATGGCTGCAAGGACCTGGCAGCAGCATCGACTTGGCAAGTGCCACCCCAAATGGCAATCACGGCATGCAACGCCCCTTCGCCGCCGTCCCGCCCAGTCGCTGCCTTGACTGAGACACGGAGACCGGATTTGAGAGCCGTGGACCCAAGTGGGGTGCAACAGCGCATCGCTGGGCACCCGCCTCACAGGACGCGCGCCCGCGTCAACCTGTGTTCGCGGGGCGCGCGCTTGCCAACGTTCTACAAGTGGCGGACGAAGTACGCTGGTATGCAGGCCATGGATGCCAAGCTGCTGCGTGAACTGGAGGCGGAGAACTCCAAGCTCAACGCTAGAACCCAGCCTTGATCCCCACCGACAGCATCATCGGCAATTGGGTCTGTGGCTTGCGCGACGAATAGTCGGTCGAGTAGGTGTATCCGGAGACGTTCTTGCGGTTGTAGGCGTTGATCATCTCAACGTAGTAACTGAACGTCGGAGACACCGTCCGCTCCGCACGCAGGTCGAGCCGATGGTAGCTCGGCAAACGATCGGAATTGATCGGGCCATAGACGGGCCGCACGCGACCGTCCGGGTCGGTCGTCGTGCTGACGATCGGGGTGTCAGGGGCACCGGTGTGATAGCTCCACTTCGCACCGAACTGCCACCGGTCGTTCAACTTGTAGTTTCCGACCAGCGTGATGATCACGGGCTGGTCAAACGCGAAGGGGAACTCCTCGCCGGTCGCATCGTTGTGCCGCCGGGCACGCGACAAACTCACTGACAACCAGCCTGACAAAGCCGAAGTCGGCTCCTTCTTCACGAACAGCTCCAGACCATTGGCCTCCCCGCTGCCCCCGTTCACATAATTCAGGGCGGGATCGGCAACGACGAAGTCAGTCAGCTTCTTGTGATAGGCCTCAGCCTTCACTGACCAACCGGTGCCGAGCTTCTGTGTCACGCCCACAACGGAGTGATCGGCACGCACATGCCAGAGTCCCGGGTTGCCGACGTCCTTGATGACCTGGTCGCCCTCCGGAAACTGATTGTGGCGCCCCCAGCCCGCAGTGAACAGCGTGTCGTCGGACCACTTCCATTCCACACCAATGCGCGGCTCGGTGTAGTTGCGGCGAAGGTAGCCGTCACGCGAATAGCGCAGGCCGCCGGTCAGGGCCCAATCAGGCGATACCTGCCAGCGGTCCTTGGCAAAAGCGCTGTAGAAATGGGCCTGCACGCCATCGATCACATGCTTCTGGGGTGCACTGGTCAAATCACATTCGGGTTCGAACTCGGTACAACGGGCGTCCCGGAAATTCAGGTCATAGTCCGCGTGGATGGACTGGACCGCCCCTCCCACCAACACATCGTGCGCCGCTGTCGGACGCACCCGAAGCTGTTCGCGCAGGAAGACCTCGCTCGTTTTTGAGGTGACTCGAAGTGCCGAGCCGAGCGAGGTTGTCTGCTTGTCCGTGGTGTGGCCGATGGCCAGCTTGTTCGAGATCCGATTGCCAAATTCACCATCCCACACCACGGCCTGGGTGGCGTAAGACGTGTCACTGGCGCTGTCGCCCGCGAGCACCGGGTCTTGCAGGGCCACGCTGGAGTCGGCCGGTACCTTCAAGGCCAGATGGTCTGCTGCACCGGTGGCGTGCAGTGTCAGGCGGTGATCCTCGTTCAGGTGCCACAGATACTTGCCCTGGTAGTCGTTGTACCGGGGCACGGTCAGGATGACGCCCGTATCATCATCCTTGACGGTGTTCAGCAACAGGTCGAGGTAGCTGCGCTTGGCGGCGAAGTAGAACGACTGGTTCTGGGTCACCGGCCCTTCCACCAGGAAATCGGCACCCAGCAAGCTCACATCCAGCGAGCCATGCAAGCGATCGGTGCGGGGCGCCCGAAGGGTAACGTCCAGCACCGCACCGGTCACGTTATCGTATTCGGGGCCGAAGGCCGAGCTGTACAGATCAAACTGCTTGACCAGATCACTGTGCACCGTGCTTACCAGCCCCCCCACGTGGAAGAGATAGCCGACGGGCAAGGAATCGACGTAGTAGGCGTTGTCCGAAGGACGGGAACCCCGGATCGCCGGCGCACTGCTGCTGTCGTCGGCGACCGCCACGCCAGGCAGGCTCTGCAGCGCCTTCATCGTATCCCCCCCAGTCCCCGGAACGCTGCGCAGCTCGTCGCCACTCAGCACCGATCGACTGACTGCCGACTTGCGGCGTTGTGCGGTCACGACCACCGGCGCGAGTTCCTTGGTGGACTCTTCTTTCGCGGACGGGGCGGCGTCGGACGCACCAGCCGCTGAGTCTTGCTTCTCCTGCGCCGGTGGCTCACCGGGCGGCTCAGCAGTACCTGTTTGTGCCGAAGCGGCCGTCCCCACGACCATGCTTGAAAGAGACAGCACGACCCCACACCACCAGGCCGTGTGCCCGGGTGAATACCTGCTCATTTTTTATTCCCGACTGAATCGTTTCAAGGATCGCAGCCGCGTCTGTTCCAGACGTTTGGCGATCGAGCCGGGATGCTAGCCAGGCAAGCCTAAGGAAAGCTTAAGACGAACGGCACCTACTTTTGGCGATCATGCCTTGGCAGGTGGCTTGAAGATGTGGGATGGTCTCGCCCCGAGCCAGCATCCCCCCAGCTGGGCAATGCGCCTTGCCCGCGTCTCGGCCTTCAGGGCCGTCTGTATGCGCCACAGTACCGCGTAGCGATTGGCCGCGCTGATCGTTGCAAAGAATGCCTTGGCCCGCGGTTCCGCTTCCAGCGCGGCCAACAGGTCCCCGGGCACCGCGGCGGTGCGCGCTCCGTCGTAGGCCTTCGCCCAGCGCCCATCAGCCTGAGCGGCCTCGATCTGCGAATAGCCCGGCGCCTGCATGCGGCCCGCCTCGATGAGCGCTGCCACCTTGTCGACGTTGATTTTCGACCAAATGCTGCGCGAGCGCCGCGGGGTGAAGCGCTGGAAAAAGTGCTGGTCGACGAGGCCCTTCTTCTGGCCGTCGATCCAGCCGCAACAGAGCGCGATCTCCACCGCCTCGGGGTAGGTGACGCTCGTTTCAATGGCGCCCCGCTTGGCGATCTTGAGCCAGATGCCATCGGAGGTGGCGTGATTCCTCTTCAGCCAGGTCTCAAAAGCCTTGGCTCTCTTGAACAAGGCCGGGGAAGAGTCGGGTTGGATGGCTGATTTGGCGGCGGGCATCGCATGGAGTGTGCAGCAAGGCAAGACAGCCAGCTGCGCTGCACGGTGGCATGGGATTGGTGCGTCGTCAAGGCAATCGTGCAGCTCACACGACGGCGTTCGAGGGCACTGCCCTGTACGCCTGCGCCTCGGCATCGAGCCGCAATGTCAAGAGAAGACGGCCAAGAGAGTGGCTGGTCTTGGGGCTGTCAGAAACTTCGTGTGTGAGGCATAGCATGTCGACAAGGAGCATGAATGCCACGCAAGACGAAGACGACCGCGGGAGCGGACAAGGCGGCACAGCCGCAATTCTCAGTTGCAGCACTTGAGCAATTGATTCCTGGGCCGGTGACGCCGGCCGAGCTTGAGAACATCTTCCAGCAATTCAAGAAGGCGGTACTGGAGCGCGCGCTGGGCGCAGAGATGAGCCATCACCTGGGCTATGCGCCCGGCGAAACCAAGCCGGAGGGAGCGCCGGGCAATCACCGCAATGGCAAGGGCGCAAAGACCGTTCTGACCGATGTAGGCGCGCTGCGCATTGATGTTCCTCGCGACCGCGAAGGCAGCTTTGAGCCCCAGATCATCGGCAAGCACGAGCGGCGCTTCACGGGTTTCGACGACAAGATCGTGGCGATGTATGCGCGCGGCATGACGGTGCGCGAAATCCAGGGCTTCCTCGCCGAGATGTACTCAGTGGACGTTTCGCCCGATCTCATCAGCCGAGTGACCGATGAGGTGATGAGCGAAGTCCTGGCTTGGCAGACGCGGCCGCTGGAGCCGATGTACCCAGTGGTGTTCTTCGACGCGCTGCGGGTGAAGATCCGCGAGGAGGCAGTCGTGCGCTCCAAGGCCGTGTGCCTGGCGCTTGGCGTGCTGCCCGACGGCACGCGCGACATCCTGGGCATCTGGATCGAGAACACCGAGGGGGCCAAGTTCTGGATGAAGGTCTTCAATGACCTGAAGACCCGCGGGGTGCAGGACATCCTGATCGCCGTCACCGACGGGCTCAAAGGCATGCCGGAGACGCTGGGCGCCGTATTCCCGGCTACCACGCTGCAGACCTGCATCGTGCACCTGATCCGCAACAGCCTGGACTTCGCCAGTTGGAAGGACCGAAAGGCGCTCGCGGCGGCGATCAAGCCGATCTACACGGCGGTAAACGCGGAAAGCGCCGAGGCCGCACTGGACGAGTTCGAGACGGGCCCGTGGGGACAAAAGTTCCCGACCGTCGTCGGCGCCTGGCGACGGGCCTGGGACAAGGTCATCCCGTTCTTCGCGTTCCCGCCCGAGGTGCGGCGCGTGATCTACACGACAAACGCGATCGAGAGCGTGAACGCGCAACTGCGCAAGATCATCAAGACACGCGGCCACTTCCCCAGCGACGATGCGGCCACCAAGCTCATCTGGCTGGCCCTGCGCAACATCACCGAGGACTGGGGGCGAGCCGCTCATAACTGGAAATCGGCGATGAACCAATTCGCGATCCTCTACGAAGATCGGTTCACCAGATGACCCCGTAATATCGTCACCCAGCTTCACGAATTCGGTGAAGGTTCAATGAACCTCACACACAGAAATTCGGACAGGCCCCTGGTCTTGGCCCATCTGCAATGAAGTGCGCGACACAGGGGCCCGACGAACGGCTGCTTCAGGCTGGAGGCGGCCCGTCGAACGGATGCTTCTCGAATTCCACTTTCGACCCATTGCTGACTTTCGTCCTACCGCCACGGTTGACAGCGGTGCAGCGGAAGCGGACGTTCGACGCCAAGGCAGAATCACTCCCATGGCACGCAACGACAAAGATGCTGTTCAAGCCCTCACCGCAGCAGGCGTTCCTATGGGACGCTCGGCATTGGAGACGTCATCCATCAAAGCCATCCTGTTCGATTTCGACGGCGTCCTGACGACTGACAAGACAGGGTCGCTCACGACCACGCGCTACTTGAGCCAGAGAACGGGCATCGAACTCTCACACGTTCAGTCGGTGTTCCGCAGATTCAATGACGATCTGACGCTCGGAAAGACGACTCACGAGCAGATCTGGGGGCGCATCTGCGCCGAACTTGGGCAGACGCTGAGCATGGTGCTGCTTACTGAGGCGTTCGAAAGCACCCGGTTTAATTCACGCATGCTGGCGTTGGCCAGGGCGCTTCGTTCCAGGTACGCGGTCGGCATCGTCACCGACAACAAGAAAGATCGCATCGACCATCTGAAGATGGTTCACGACCTTTCTTCATTGTTCGATCCCATCGCGGTGTCGGCGGAGATGGGTGTTGGCAAAGACAATCCGGCGATATTCCTGCATGTCATGCAAACGCTGGGCGTCGACGCCCGCGAGTGCATCTTTATCGACAACAGCCGGAAGAATCTCGTGGCACCGAAAGCGCTCGGCATCAAGACCATCCACTTCGACGAGGAGGAGCAGGATTTCGACGCCCTATACGCGGCGCTCAAGTGGCATGGGGTGGTTCTCGGTGAAGGCGAGGCGGCCCCATGAGCGGACCCGCCTAACCGAGATGGGTGTTCCGCCCGAAGCTGTTGCTCTGGCACCCGGCGACAAACCCACGCCTGAGCGACGCTGGACCGCGTCAGCCAAGCGTCCGCTCTCAGTCTTGAACAGCCACTGGCTCGCCTCCATCGGTCGACTGCTGATGGCCAAGCGATCGACTGCCGCTGCATAGCGGTTAATCCGAGTGGGTCGCTGTCTTAGCCTTTATTGGCACGGAACAACGCGACGTGCGGTCCGCTTGTCGCAGACTTTATTGCTCCGTCGCGGACTTTATTGCTCTGTCGCAGACTTTATTGCCCGTGAACAATAGGGGCAGCCTACCTGGCCCTCTTCACTCCACCGTCACACTCTTCGCCAAATTCCGGGGCTTGTCCACGTCCGTCCCCCGCGCGCAAGCCGTGTGATACGCCAGCAGTTGCAGCGGAATGACATGCAGGATCGGCGACAGCGCGCCGTAGTGCTCGGGCATCCGAATCACATGCACCCCTTCGGATGATTCGATCCGGGTGTCTGCATCGGCAAAGACGAACAGTTCACCACCACGCGCCCGCACTTCCTGCAGGTTGCTCTTGAGCTTTTCGAGCAGCGTGTCGTTCGGTGCAATGGTGACGACAGGCATCTCGCTCGTCACAAGCGCCAGGGGGCCGTGCTTGAGTTCGCCCGCCGGGTAGGCCTCGGCATGGATGTAGCTGATTTCCTTGAGCTTGAGCGCGCCTTCAAGGGCGATGGGGTAGTGCAGGCCGCGGCCAAGGAACAGGGCGTTTTCCTTGCGGGCGAATTCTTCGGCCCAGGCCATGACTTGGGGCTCGAGGGCGAGCACGGCCTGGACGGCCAGGGGCAGGTGGCGCAGGGCTTTGAGGTGGGCCTGCTCCTGTTCTTCGGTGAGGTGGCCTCGCACTTGGGCCAGGGCCAAGGTGAGGAGGAAGAGGCCGACGAGTTGGGTGCTGAAGGCCTTGGTGGAGGCGACGCCGATTTCAACGCCGGCACGGGTGATGTAGGCGAGTTCGCATTCGCGCACCATGGCGCTGGTGGCGACGTTGCAGATGGTCAGGGTGCGGTTCATGCCCATGCTGCGGGCGTGCTTGAGGGCGGCCAGGGTGTCGGCGGTTTCTCCGCTCTGGGTGATGGTGACGACGAGCTGGCGGGGGTTGGGCACGCTGTCGCGGTAGCGGTATTCGCTGGCGATCTCGACGCTGACGGGGATCTTGGCGATGCTCTCCAGCCAGTATTTGGCGGTGGAGCCGCTGTAGTAGCTGGTGCCGCAGGCTAGGATGAGGACGGAGTCGATGTCCTTGAAGATGCGGTAGGCACCGTCGCCGAAGAGTTCGGGGGTAATGGCTTCGACGGCATCGAGCGTGTCGGCGATGGCGCGCGGCTGCTCGAAGATTTCCTTTTGCATGAAGTGGCGGTACGGGCCGAGTTCGGCCGCACCGGTGTGGGCATGCACGGTGCGCACTTCGCGTTGCACGGGCTTGAAGTTCGGGCTGGCCGTTGCACCCTGTGCGCGGCCTTCGGGGGTGCGGCTGGTGATCCACACTTTGCCGAGTTGCACGTCGACGACGTCGCCTTCTTCGAGGTAGACGATCTGGTCGGTGACGCCGGCCAGGGCCATGGCGTCGGAGGCGAGGAAGTGTTCGCCCTCGCCCACGCCCAGCACCAGCGGCGAGCCTTCGCGGGCACCGACGACGCGATGGGGTTCGTCGCGGCAGAAGACGGCGATGGCGTAGGCGCCACGCAGTTGCAAGGTGGCGCGTTGCACGGCGTCGAGCAGGTCGCCGTCGTAGAGGTGGTCGATCAGGTGGGCGATGACTTCGGTGTCGGTCTGGCTGTCGAAGGCGTAGCCCTTGGCTTTGAGTTCGAGGCGCAGTTCGTCGTGGTTCTCGATGATGCCGTTGTGGACGAGCGCGATCTTGCCGGAGCTGGCGGTGTTGCTGTCGGAACCGGGGCCGTGGGAGAAGTGTGGATGGGCGTTGTGGACGGCCGGCGCGCCGTGGGTGGCCCAGCGGGTGTGGGCGATGCCGGTGCCGCTTTGAACGTCGTCGGCCTCGACGTTGAGTTGCAGTTCGGAGACGCGGGCCGTGCTGCGCGCGCGGCGCAGCTCGCCCGATTGGTGCACAGCGACGCCGCAGGAGTCATAGCCACGGTATTCGAGGCGCTTGAGGCCCTCGATCAGGATGGGGACGATGTTGCGGTTGCTGACGGCGCCGACGATGCCACACATGAGGTTTCTCCCGGAGGGATTCAACAAAGATGTGGATGGTAGGCACTGATCAGCGAGAGAAGTTTGCAAATCTCAAGCAAGGAAGAAATAATCAATCACTCACCGTAAATCAAGGCAGTTTCATTCATGGGTCGCTCGAATTCGCAAGAATCTGTCAAAGCAGCAGATCTGGACGACACCGACCACCGCATCCTGGGGGTGCTGCAGCGCGACGCTTCCATGTCCAACCAGGATTTGGCGGCCACGGTGATGACGTCGCCGGCCACCTGTCTGCGGCGGGTCAAGCGGCTGGTGGCGGCCGGGGTGATCGAGCGGCGGGTGGCGATCTTGTCGCCTGAGCGATTGGGCGCGGGGCTGACGGCCGTCGCTGAGGTCACGCTCGATCGCCAGGGTGCAGAACACCTGGCCGCATTTGAATCGCGGGCGGTGGCCGAATTCGCGGTGCAACAGTGCTACCGTGTGGCCCCGGGCCCGGATTTCGTGCTGGTGCTGCAGGTGGCGGACATGCCGGCGTATGACGCGCTGGTCAATCGTCTCTTCACGCAGGATGCCAATGTTCGCAACGTGAAGGCGTTTTTCACGGTGAAACGAGCCAAATTCGAGCCCGCCATCGAGTTGCCGGCGCCACGCAGTTCAAGCCAGCAGCCAGCCCGCCGATAACGTCGACAAAGAAGCTCGTGATCACGCGCGCTCCCTCTACGCACGATGCACTTCAATTCTTCCGCCGACCTTCGAGAGGATGAGGACTTTGCTGCCGCCGCCGGCCGGGCGGAGCGTCTGCGTCAGTGCATGCAGATGCTGCTGGTGGTGCTGGTCAGCTACGGGTTCGACACCTTGCTGTTGCTCGGGCTCGCCTATGCCGACGCGATCGACGCCATGGTGGCATGGGCCTTCGGCGCAACGGGAGCGGCCGCCTGCGGCGTCTTCTGCGTGCTGCTGAGGCTGCGCCTCAGTGAGCGGCTCAGTGATCCGTTCCTCGTGGTGCCTCAGATGCTGGTGCATTCGGCCATCCACGTGGGGTTCATGTTCTGGGTTCCCGGCGTGGGCGTGCTGTTTCTGATGATGGTGTTGATCATCCATGCGTTCGGGGCCATGCGGGTCTCGCCGGTCCATGTGCTGGCTTCGTCGGTGCTGATGGCCATCGGGGTCGGCACCGTGATCGTGTTCGGCGAGCTGCACCTGTCGTTGCCGATGGGCGATGTGGCTCAGCGATCGCTCAGTGCGGCCTGGTTCGCCTTGGTGCTTGCGCGCAGCACCTTGCTCGATGTGTATGGCGCACAGTTGCGCGACATGCTCGTCCAGCGCAACAAGAAGCTCAAGGAAAAGTTCGAGAAGATGCACCGGCGTGCCACGCGTGACGGGCTCACCGGCGCGCTCAGCCGCCGCAGCGTGATGGAGCTGCTGGAGCAGCAGCATCACAAATTCGAGCTGACCGGCGAATCGTTTGGCATTGCGCTGATGGACATCGACCACTTCAAGCAGGTCAACGACCGATTCGGTCACCCGGTGGGCGATGAGGTGTTGCGTTACTTTTCGCGCCGAGCCTCAGCAGAGATGCGCACGAGCGACCGGTTGGGGCGGTACGGCGGGGAGGAGTTCCTCGCGGTGCTGACCACGGAAGATGAATCATCGGCTCACCTGGCCGCCGAGCGCGTGCGCGATGGCGTGGCCAAGCACGATTGGTCGCGCCTGTCAGCCGACCTGAAGGTGACCGTGTCGCTGGGGGTGGCGGTGTGCCGGCCGGAGGAAACCCTGGATCAGTTGCTCGCGCGCGCGGACGCGGCGCTGTATGAGGCGAAACGCTCGGGCCGCGACTGCGTGAGGATGGGCTGAGCCCAGACCTCCCCCCTCATCCGCTGGCTCAGCGCTTGAGCACCACCAGGCCCTTCAGGTAGTCGCCCTCGGGGAACGTGACGGTCATGGGGTGGTCCGGCGCGGCATGGGTGCGGGCGTAGATCAAACCGTCGGCCGGGGCATCGAGCCCGGCACCCGCCACGATCTTGTGGAACAGGTCGGGGCTGATGCCGCCCGAGCAGGAATACGTGAAGAGCAGGCCGCCCGGTTCCAGCAGCATGAAGCCGAGGCGGTTGATGTCTTTGTAAGCACGGGCGGCCCGTTCGGCATGGGCCGCGGTGGGGGCGAATTTCGGGGGGTCGAGCACGATGGCGTCGAAGCGCCGGCCCTGGCGGATGAATTCCCGCAGGGTGGCGTTCACGTCCGCATCGAGTGCCTCGTGGCGGTCCGGGTCGAAGCCGTTGAGCACCACATGGCGGTTGGCCCGATCGAGCGCGGGGCCGGATGAATCGACGCTCGTCACGTGTTCCGCCCCGCCGGCCAGCGCGGCCACACTGAAGCCGCCGGTGTAGCTGTAGCAGTTCAGCACGCGGCGGCAGCCGAAATGGCGAACCGTGTCGGCAAACAATTTGCGGCTGTCGCGCTGATCCAGGTAGAAGCCGGTCTTGTGGCCCTCGGCCACGTCCACGGTCAGGCG
>Ga0207690_10002552_pt1 | contig 11007 bp, 6 predicted proteins | sample KBSC23metaG_FD_184315 | JGI IMG/M metagenome (GOLD analysis project Ga0207690, IMG submission 184315) | Corn rhizosphere microbial communities from Kellogg Biological Station, Michigan, USA - KBS C2-3 metaG (SPAdes) (version 2) | ecosystem: Host-associated > Plants > Roots > Rhizosphere > Soil ...
AGCGCGTTGGTCATCAGGTCGCTGCCGATCGCCATTTCGGTATCCGCGCCGCGCTGGTGCAGCTTGCTCAGACGCACCAAACGCGGACGCAAGGCATCCAGCGTAGCCAGGTCGCGCTGGTAGCCGGCCAGATCGAAATTGCCCGGCAGCAGGCCCGGATTGTCGCCAAAGACATGGCCAGCCTGCCGGCAGAACGCCTCGGACTTGTCGCCCATCTTGGTCAGCTGGTGTCGCTGATCCGGCGTCAGCGCGATCAGCGAGGCCAGGCCCGTTTCCAGCGCCGTGAGGGCGTTGTCGATGGCGGCAAGCACGTCGGCATTGAGATCGATATCGATCAGGTTCTGGCTCATGTCCACTCCTTAGATGTGATGTCAGGAAAGCCGGCCCGCTTGGCCGGCGCCGCAGCGTAACGTGGCGGCCATCTCCCGCCCACGCCTCGCGTGTAGGTCAAAAAAGCGCTGCTGCGTAGGCGTGGAGCGCGTTTCCGGGCGCGTGAATGCTGGCGGTCAACACAGCCGTCCCTGATCGGGACGCTGGAGAGGATCGTTCCACACAAAAAGAGCCGATCGCCGATCCAAAAGACCCACGCTTGACCAGAAAAGACCCAAGCGCCGATGGCAGAGAGCCACGCGCGGGACTGTTGAGTCCCAAGCGCCAGTGTAGAGAGCCACGTTCCGATGAAAAGGAGCCAGGAGTGGCTCTCCTGAGTGTCAAGCGTGGGTCTTTTAGTCCCACGCGCGACACTGAATGCGTACCGCGTGGCTCTATGGGACTGGCGTGTGGGACTGGCGGGAGCCACGCTTGGCTCTTTCCATATGGCTGCCAGAACCGGAAGCGTGGCCTGAATCGCCGGAGTGCACTGCACGTGCATAACCAGGTGGCAAAGTGGCCGTGCAGCGGACTGCAAAGCCGCATACGCCAGTTCGATCTACCGAGTCAATGAAACATCTTCACCTGTTGCTGGGTGCGCGGTGGTTTGCCGGTAGGCACCAGATGATTTTCGCGCATCCAGTCCAGCCAGTGACCCAGCTTCTCGGCGGTGAAGCGCCGCTTCTCGACGTGCCAATTCTCGCGGACTTCCCGGATGATCCAGTCGTCGCTGGGTGACTGGCCGTCCAGTAGAGCGTCATTCCAAACCGCAAAGAGCGTGGCGACGATCTGGACGTCGTCGGTCTTCTTGTCGCCAAGCAAGGCAATAAGCCGATCGAGATCCTGGCGCCTGTCACCCAACGCTTCGGCAACCTGCTGGGCCTTTGCCGCAAGCGCATCGGTGGGGTGATAAGTGACTTTTTCCAGGCCAGACTTCAACGGCGCCAGCGTATGCGTGTACCAGCCATTAGCCTCAGCCTGCTTTTCCACCTGATAGATGTTCGTATCCAAAGGCCCCGCCGCTTCACGCATGTAGTTACCCTGAAAATTAAACCCAAGATGCGTGTCCGCCAAATAGATCAGCTTCATGTGCGTTGTACGGCCAAAGGTTGGCTTGGCCACGAGACGGTCGACGAGATAGCAGCTCATGTCGACGACATTCACGCAGGTGCTTGAGGGGGGCGAAAGTGCCTTGTCAACCAGCGCATCCGCCAAATGACGGCTGTGCTGGTTGCGACGCTGGATCGCGGCGCTCAACTGGTCGCACAGGGCCATCAGCTGGTCGAGCTTGGCGACGATGCGGTGTTGTTCGGCGATAGGCGGAACAGCAATTGGCATTTTCAAAAGAATGCCGTGATTTAGATTCACCATCGTTGTGCCTACAGCAGCTCCAGCCAAATAGGCACGCACGAAATTACACCTGAACAAAGTCCAGATATACGACCTCGAAATCTCTGGAATGAAACGAAGTACAAAGCTTCCCGTGCCACAGAGCCAGCCGTCCTCTACCTCAGTCACCAAAGCTACCCGCCCAACTTCACCGCGACGAGCCATCACCATATCTCCAGCGCTCAGGCGATACGAGGTCATGTTTTTAGCCATTTCAGGCGAGAGCGAAACGGAGAAATCTGGAGCAATGCGTCCATCGATCATGTGTGATGGGTTCACCAATGGAACGCCGCCATCGACGTAGTCCGATTGATGAATCAGCGAGCCAAACGGTCCGGTAGAAACATCCAAGGCAACACCAGCAAAACGTTGCCACTCCCAGCCGCGTGGTAACGCAAACACCTTTTCTTCGTCCGCAATTTTCGCCAGCGGCTTCTGTTGTTTGATCTTCCCCGCCGCCACCAGGCGCTTCTTCTCCGCCGCGATCCACTTCAGCAATTCGCTCACCGGCTCGTCGCTGGAATCCTGTGGCACCAGCTTGCCCATCACGGCCAGTTGCAGGAGGGTTTGCTTGAGGGCGTCGATGCTGGGTTCGGTGGTGAACAGGGCGTGGAAGTGGGCGGACAGGCGCTGCCAGCTGACAGCGAAGTCATCGGCATCGCTGGCCTGGGTCAGGCTGCCGAGCAGCGCCGCCACCAGTTGCGCATGCGCGCTTTCGGCATCGGCCTGCTGCGCTTCCAGCCGGTCGCACAGCGCCATCAGCTCATCGACTTTGGCGACGATGCGATGTTGTTCGGCGAGCGAGGGAATGGCGATCACGAGTTCGTATGCTTCATTCCTGCTTAGACCGGGCTTGATGCCTTTTCCTAATGAATCCAAATCAAGCGTATGGAACATCTTGAACACATAGGCCAGTGAAAAGTCCGACGGAGGAATGCAGTAATAGGCCACATCCGTAACGCAGCAACCTTCAGCAAGGCAAAGATTGAGAGCGCCAGCTGATCCCTTTCGACCGACGACTATGCATGGAGCTTCCACAAAGCACCTGTTGTGAGTTCCTACAACGCCGTTCGAACCATAGACTGGATATTCACCGGTATTCGACCGCTTGTCGGCCGGCAAGTTGTCGCCGTATTCAAGCGAGAAAACTTCGCCAAAACGCTGCCACTCCCACCCACTTGGAAGGTCAAATGGCCGTTCTTCCTCCGCAATCTCTGCCAGCGCCTTCGGCTGCTTGATTCTCCCCTCCGCCACCAGCTGCTTCTTCTCCGCCGCGATCCGCTTGAGCAACTCACTCGCCGGCTCATCGCCCGCATCCTGCGCCACCAGCTTGCCGCGCACCGCCAGTTCCAGGATCAACTCGCGCAGCTTTTTGATGCCGTTCGGTGCCGCCGCCAGCAGCGGCAGCTGTTCGCTGACCGTGATGCTCATGCGTGGCGCTCCAGCGCCTCGGTCAGCACCGTCTTGAGCTGGTCGCGCAGGTCGGTGATCTCGCCCTGCATGGCGTCGTACTGGCGCAGCAGCTGATCCGGGTCGCGGATGATCTGCTCGCCGACGTGCGGGTTCTTGCAGTCGAGGTTCCAGTTGCGCGCCTGCAGTTCCTCGACGCTGACCTTCCAGGCGAATTCGTTCTGCACGCGCGCGGCGAAGCCGTCGGCCTCGTTGCCCCACCATGCCTGCTCCGCTTCGAACTCTTCGATGCGCATGGGGCGGGTGCGGGAGTAGTTCTTCACCCCGGCTGGGTACTGGTGCTCGTAGAACCACACCTCGCGCGTCGGCGTGCCCTTGCTGAAGAACAGCAGGTTGGTCTTGATGCCGGTGTACGGATTGAACACGCCGTTCGGCAGCCGCACGATGGTGTGCAGGTTGCATTCGGTGAGCAGCTTTTCCTTGATGCGGCTCTTGATGCCTTCGCCGAACAGGAAGCCGTCGGGTAGCACCACCGCGGCGCGACCGCCGCTTTTCAGCCGGTGCATGATCAGCACCAGGAACAGGTCGGCGGTTTCACGAGTGCGGAAAGTGGCGGGAAAGTTGTTTTCGATGCCGTCCTCTTCCATGCCGCCGAACGGTGGGTTGGCGACGATGCAATCGACCCGCTCTTTCGGCCCCCAGCTGATCAGCGAGCGACTGAGCGTGTTGTCGTGACGGATCTGGCTGGGCACCTCGATGCCGTGCAGGATCATGTTGGTGGTGGCCAGCAGGTGCGGCAGTTGCTTCTTCTCCACGCCAAAGATGCTTGCCTGCAACACGCGCTCGTCGGCGGGTGTTTTCACGTAATGCCGGCGCTTGTGCTCGATCGCGCAGGTCAAGAAACCGGCCGTGCCACATGCTGGATCCAGCGTCTTTTCAACCAGCTTGGGATCGACCATGCGCACCATGAATTCGGTGACCGGACGCGGTGTATAGAACTCACCGGCGTTACCCGCACTCTGCAGGTCGCGCAACAGTTGTTCGTACATGTCGCCGAACGCGTGGCGTTCCTGCGACTTGTTGAAGTCCACGCCGCCCTGGATCTTGTTGATCACCTGGCGGATCAGATGACCCGACTTCATGTAGTTGTAGGCATCCTCGAACACACTGCGGATGACGAAGGCGGCCGGTGCCTTGCTGTAGTCGTCCAGGCTCTGCAGCTGCGGAAACAGGTGGCTGTCGATGAAATTCTTCAGCTCCTCGCCGGTCATGCCCTCCGGATCGGCCGCCCAGCTGCGCCAGCGGCAGAACTCCGGCAGCGGCGAACGGTACTTGCTGTCGAGCAGCTCCCACTCCTGCTCGCGGTCGTCGAAGATCTTGAGGAACAACATCCACACCAGCTGACCGATGCGCTGCGCGTCGCCATCGACGCCGACGTCCTTGCGCATGATGTCCTGGATGGATTTGATGGTGCTGCTGATGGACATGCTTACTTCCTGGAACAGATGCTCGCGATGTCCTGCGAGGTGGTTTTTGCGGTGATACGGCGAAGACGCCGTAGGGAATGACTGAAGCCGCACTGATGTATCACGGTCAAGACACTCCCCAAGTAGTTCCAACTATCCGTAAAGTTGGTCTTCCAATTCATGAACGGCCTTGTCGTAGCCGTGGCGTCCACCGAAGGCCTTGACCAGTTCCATCGGCGCACCGATGTCGCGGAACGGATCGAGCTGGAGGATCTTGATGTCCTCGATGGGTTCGATGCCGGTATCGGCGTATTTGTCGAGCAGGCCTTCCAGCACCTGGCGCGCGGCCCCCTGATATTTGGCGAAGTAGTTGCGCTTGCGCACCTGTTCGGCGCGTTCGCGACGCGAGAGCGGCGGCTGGTCGAAGGCGACGTGGCAGATCAGATCGAACGGATCCAGCTGCTTGCCGAGTTTCTTCTGCACCTCGTCGGCCAGCGCCCCCCACAGCACACCCTGCCCGGCCAGTTCTTCAATGATGGCCTTCTTCTGTTCGGCATTGCTCCAGCGTCGCAGGAAGGCATCCAGCGAGGCAAACTGGAGCCTGACCTGGTTGCGCGTGTAGTCGCGCAGTGACTCGGTGACCAGCTTGCCGTCCGCACCGTAGTACTGCACACGCTCGGCGATCACGGTCACGGTGACGTTGTTGACCACGTAGCGCGGGCGCGGGTCCTTCACGCCGTCAGTGTCGGTGAACGTCGGACCCGCCTCGTTCGGCGTCTCGGGCCCTTCCTGCCCATCCGTGTCAGTCGGCTGCTCGGGCGGCACCGGAGATTCGCCGGGACCGGGCTGGTAGATCTGCACCGGATCGCCATCAAAGGCTGGATCGGCGAACAGCTCGGTGGCCTTCTTGAAATCCATGATGGTGAACCAGTACTTGTCGTAATCCTCGTTGATGCGCGTGCCGCGGCCGATGATCTGCTTGAACTCGGTCATCGACTTGATGTGCTGGTCGAGCACGATCAGCTTGCAGGTCTGCGCATCCACGCCGGTGGTCATCAGCTTGCTGGTGGTGGTGATGACCGGGTAGCGCTCCTCGGGGTTGATGAAGTTGTCCAGCTCGGCCTTGCCCTCGTTTTCGTCACCGGTGATGCGCATGACGTACTTGCGGCTCTCGCGCATGCGCTCGGGATTGAGGTTGACCAGTGCCTGACGCATGCGTTCGGCGTGGTCGATGTCGTCGCAGAACACGATGGTCTTCTGGAACGGATCGGTGGCCGTGAGGAACTCGGTGATCTTTTGCGCGACCAGCTGGGTGCGCGCCTCCAGCACCAGTGAGCGATCCATGTCGCGTTGGTTGTAGATGCGGTCCTCGATCGGCTGGCCGTGCTTGTCAGTCATGCCTTGGGATGGACGCCAGCCTTGCAGGTCGCGGTCGAAGTCGATGCGCACGACTTTATATGGCGCAAGGAAACCGTCCTCGATGCCTTGCTTGAGGCTGTAGGTGTAGAGCGGCTCGCCGAAGTAGTGCGTGCTGGAAATCTCGCGCGTTTCCTTCGGCGTGGCGGTGAGGCCGATGTGGGTGGCACTGCTGAAGTAGTCGAGGATCTCGCGCCAGGCAGAGTCATCGGCGGCACTGCCGCGATGGCATTCGTCAATGACCACCAGGTCGAAGAAGTCCGGCGAGAACTGCTTGTAGATGTTCTTCTCTTCCTCGTTGCCGGTGACGGCCTGATAGAGCGAAAGGTAGATCTCGTAGGAGGTGTCGATCTGGCGCTTGCTGATCTTGGTCAGCGCCGCACCGAACGGCTTGAAGTCGTTGTTGCGTGTCTGGTCAACCAGGATGTTGCGATCAGCGAGGAACAGGATGCGTTTCTTCTGGTGCGACTTCCACAGCCGCCAGATGATCTGGAACGCGGTGTAGGTCTTGCCGGTGCCGGTAGCCATCACCAGCAGGATGCGCTGCTGCCCACGCGCCACCGCCTCGATCGTCCGGTTGATCGCGTTGACCTGGTAATAGCGCGGCAGGCGACCGGAACCGTCATCGTAGTACGGTACCTCGACCTTCTTCTGCGCGTCGGCATCCAGCCCTTTCCACTGGCAGTAGCGCTGCCACAGCTCAGCCGGCGAGGGAAACGCATCCAGCGCCAGCTCGGTTTCCACCTGCGCGCCGGTGCCGCTGCGATCGTGGAACAGGAAACCGCTGCCGTTGCTGGAAAAGACAAACGGCACGTCGAGTGATTCGGCATAGTCCAGTGCCTGCTGGATGCCGGCGCCGACGCTGTGGTCAGCATCCTTCGCCTCAATCACCGCGAGCTGCAAATTGGCCTGGTGGTACAGGATGAAGTCAGCACGCCGAACGTTGCCGCGGCTGTGCAGTTTGCCGCGCACGATGACTCGGCCCTTGGTGAAGCTGACTTCCTCACGCACCTGGCGCTGGATGTCCCAGCCGGCAGCCTGAAGAGCGGGCACGATGAATTTCGTGCAGATATCCCGCTCGCTCAATTTGAGTCCTGCATCCATGAACACCCCTGTGTCCGTACTTTCGGCTGACCAAGATTGGGCCAAAAGCCGAGGCTAGAGCACAGACTCTACGGAGTCACGAATATCTGGCAAGTCCATAGCGATCAAGTGATGCGAAGATCTGCCGTAGCGACGGGCAAATCAGGTCTGCGACAGCCACGGGTTGACCAGTTCCACCACAACGGGTTTGAAGTCGGCGGTGTTGCGCGTCACCACGATCAGGCCATGCACCCAACATGCTTCCCTCAAGCATCAACGCGTTGAACAAATCTCAGGCAGATTGGCAATCCGCCAGCCGCCGCACGTTGATCTTCCCGGTAACGGCGGCGGAGATCAGGGCGTTGCGGTGCTCAGTCAGCAATACCAAGCAGGCGTTGCGCGTTCTGGGTGATGGCCACCTGGGCTTTTTCGATCCGCGCCTGGCCGGCACCCTGCTCCATCAACGTGCTCGCTGTGCCGGTCATGGCGTGCAGCACCAGACCGGCAAGCTCGACCACCCGGCGCTGCACGAAACGCGGTGCATAGCCGGTTGCTTCGGCGAACTGCTGCCAGTCGGCGGCACTCACTTCGTCGATGCGCGCCGCGTTGCCGATGTCCAGCGCGGGCTTTCGTTCGATCAGTTGCTCCGAAATCGCGATGGTCGGCACCAGATCGTAGAACGGCGCAAGGCGACGCAGACCATCCGGGCCGCATAGCAGGGCGAGGTTCTTGGCGTGTGCGTCGGCGTTGCCGATGATCACGTTGAAGATCACCCAGTCCAGCAATGCCTGCACGGCGATGGGGCCCAGCCGCAGTTGCTGGCGAATCAGGTGGGCGCACAGGGCCAGCGTCGGACCACCACCGGCTTCGTACTTGAGTTCGCCCGGATAGCCCAGCGCCTGGCAGAAGTCTTCCTGATGCAGGCGGGCGAGATCGCCGTTCTTCGCGACATGGCGATCGTAGCGTTCGACCAGCAATGCCTTGTGCCCGGCAACGGTAACGATCGAGGATGGCGCCACCTGCAGGCCTGCCGCACGCGCGAGCGCGAGGCCGAACGCCTCGAAATCGCGCAGGCCCCGGATGCGCAGGCTGTCCGGCTTGAGAATGTGCGTGGTGATCTCGCCGATCGCGGGGAGCCGGATGGAACCGTTGGCGCCGAGCACGACGGCGATCTTGTCCTGTGCACCGGCGAGCGACAGCCTGCGCGGCGTGCCGATCAGCGCCAAGGAAGCCTCGCCGGTTTCGTCACCCTGTGCGGCGAGCAGGGTTTCCAGATCCAGCGAGACACCCGATGTGCCTGCCACGGTGGCATCGGGCGACACGATGCTGACCGCACCGGCGCACTCGCCGCCGATCGCGGCCAGCAACTCGAAGTCGTCCCACACCGGAATGCGCAGCCGCGCCGCAATGGCCTCGCGCACCGGGCCTTCGGGCAGCAGGTTACCGAACCAGTTGCGGGCAATGGCACCGGCAAATGGCTCCGTGCGCAGTGGCAGGCTCACCGACAAGGCGACCGGCTGCGCTGAAGCCAGATAGTCGGCGGCGTAGATGAAACGCCAATCCTCCGGCGCGCGGACTTCGCCGGCGATGCCCAGCTCGCCTATATGCCGATCGAACAGCCGGACGTGGAGCCGGTCAGTCACGACTCACCTCCGACCTGTATGCGCAGACCCAGTACGGCAAGCACCACAAGCACCTTGTTCAAGGCCACATTGGGCTTGCCTCGTTCCAGTTCGCTGATGAAGCGCAACCCCGTGCCCGACAGACCGGCCAATTGGGTTTGCGTCAGCCCGTGCCGTCGACGTGCTTCGCGAATGGCCTGCGCAATCATCTCGACGTCGGGAGAGACCGCAGGGTCTTTTCCCGATCGGGGCAATGGAGTGTTCATGGTCGTCCACCATGGGCAATTATCCCGATCGGGATAATTGCCCATGCAACCAGGTGAGTCAAGAGAAATTATCCCGATCGGGAATAATGATGGAAGCGATGGGCGCAGCCTGGCTGTGCAACGAAAAGCCTTGCCATCGACAGGGAGACTCGAACAACCGCCTTTTTGCTCGTCACTCCCGCGAAGGCGGGAATAACGCCATCGGGGCTTTTTCGAAGTTCCCTACAGAGACGTGCGCGCCTCTGCTCCAGCCAGCACGCCATGCGCCGAGAAGATTTCCGCCAGCGCCTAGTAGTAGCCGAGCGTGCCGTCGCGGCCGCCGGTGAAGCGGTCGAACACGCGGGTGCCGACGTCGGGGTCTTCGAGGTCCTGCACGATGGCGCGGGCGTTGTGCAGCTTGTCGCAGGCGCTGACCAGCAAGGTCTGATCCGGTGCGGTCTTCAGATGCGCGAGGTAGGCGAGCTTGCGTTCGATCCAGTCGCGGCGTTTGGCTTCGGGGTCGGTGTGGGCGGCCTTGCCTTCGGCGGTGCCGTCGGTGCAGGCCTGGACGATGTCGGCGACGGCCTCGCCGAACTGCGCGCGGATCGTTGTTTCATGCTCGGCGCCGCAATCCTCGATGGTGTCGTGCAGCAGGCCGGCGATGACCTGGTCTTCGTTGCCGCCGAATTCGATCACCAGGCTGGCCACGCCGAGCAGGTGATAGAGGTACGGGATGTTCGAGCCCTTGCGGCATTGCGTGGCGTGGGCGATGCGGGCGTAGTCGACGGCGCGGGTGAAGCGGTCGGTGAGTGCGGTCATGGCGTTCCCCCTGATTGGTTCCATCGCGCGACGGTGGCCGCGGCGGGTCGCAGGGGGCGAGATCGGGATGGGAGGAAGGTCAAGAGCTTTACCCCCTCCTGGCCTCCCCCTGCAAGCAGGGGGAGGAACAAGGCGGCCCCCTGCAGGCAGGGGGGAGGAACTCACTCGCCGATGTAGCTGCGCGGCACGCGCTTCAGCCCGCACAGCAGTTGATAGGCGCTGTTCTCGCTGTGCAACGCCAGTTCGCTGACTGGCACCTGCCGGCCCCACAGTTCGACCTCGCTGCCGAGGCCGGCGGTGGGATGGTCGGTGAGGTCGACGGTGAGCATGTCCATCGACACGCGGCCCACCAGTGCGCCGGGCCGGCCATCGATGGCGACCGGGGTGCCGTTGGGGGCGAATTGCGGGTAACCGTCGGCGTAGCCCATCGCGACGACGCCGATGCGGCTGGGACGCGAGGTGACGAAACGCGCGCCGTAACCGATCGGTTCGCCCGCTGCCAGCTCGCGCACGCCGATCACCTTCGAGGTCACCGTCATCACCGGCTGCAGGCGGTCGGCGACCGGATGTGGGCCGGCGAACGGCGTGGCGCCGTAAAGCATCAGGCCCGGCCGCGCCCATTCGCCTTGCGCGCTGGGCCAGCCAAGCAACGCGGGGGAATTGCTGAGGCTGGCGGGCAAGTGCAGCTCGTCGCACACCTGGTGGAACAAGGCCCGCTGCTCATCGGTGCGGGCGCAGTCGAGTTCGTCGGCGCGGGCGAAGTGGGTCATCGCCACCACCTCGCGCACCTGCGGCATGGCCTGCAGGCGTTGCAGGCTGGCGCGGTAGTCCGCCGCGGCCAGGCCGAGCCGGTGCATGCCCGAATCGAGCTTCAGCCAGAGCGTGAATGGCTTGCTCGGACGTGAGCGTTCGATCGCGTCGATCTGCCACTGGGCCTGCACCACGCACCACAGGTCGTGGGCGTCGATCAGCGCCAGTTCGTCGGCTTCGAAGAAACCTTCCAGCAACAGGATCGGGGCGCGGATGCCGGCCTCGCGCAGTTCCAGTGCCTCCTCGATGCAGGCCACCCCGAAACCATCAGCCTCGTTTTCCAGTGCCTGCGCACAGCGCACGGCGCCGTGTCCGTAGGCATCGGCCTTGACCACGGCCAGCGCCTTGCGTCCGCCCAGCTCGCGTGCCAGGCGGTAG
>Ga0207690_10002558_pt1 | contig 10995 bp, 6 predicted proteins | sample KBSC23metaG_FD_184315 | JGI IMG/M metagenome (GOLD analysis project Ga0207690, IMG submission 184315) | Corn rhizosphere microbial communities from Kellogg Biological Station, Michigan, USA - KBS C2-3 metaG (SPAdes) (version 2) | ecosystem: Host-associated > Plants > Roots > Rhizosphere > Soil ...
CCCCCCGTGGTGACCTTGCCCGAGCGCGTATCGAGCCGAATGTCGCCGGCGACGATCTCGGATGAGGCTATTCCCGCCGACCGGCGGATCAACGCGCGCAGGCGGGCTATCAGCTCCTCGGTCTGGAATGGCTTGGCGAGATAGTCGTCCGCGCCGGCATCGAGCCCCGCAACCTTGTCCGACCAGCTGTCACGGGCGGTGAGCACGAGAACCGGCATCTTGCGGCCGTCCTTGCGCCAGCGGTCGAGCACGGTCAGCCCGTCGATCTCGGGCAAGCCGAGGTCGAGGATTACCGCGTCATAGTTTTCGGTCGATCCCAGATAATGGCCGTCCTCGCCATCGGTAGCGAGATCGACGGCATAGCCCGCCCCTTCGAGCGTTGAGCGCAGCTGCCGCCCGAGATTGGGTTCGTCTTCGACGATCAGAACGCGCATTCAAGGCTCCCCGGAGCTGTTCATCTTCGCGCCGTCAACCCGTGTTGCGGCGAGAAGTTGCTTATGCGGAACAACTGGGAAGCGGCGTGGAAAAGTCAATCCACCGCCTTAAGTTGTCACTTGTCGCGCGAGCGGCGGACAACCCGGCCCTGACCGTCGACGTCGACCCAGATCACGCGGCCGTTCTGAATGAACTTGAAGCGGGTTGTGTCGCCGTTCAGTTCAGGCCCCAGATAGTCGGCGCCGCCCATCATCGGCATTACCCGCCGCTCGAGCTGGGGCAGGGGCATCGAGCGGCCCTCACGCACGCCCTGGAACGCCCGGTTCGCATCGCGCGGGGGATCGGCCAGCGCGGGAACGCTGGTGAGGCCGCCGATAACAGCAGCAGCGAGAAGAAGGGTACGCAACAGTCTCATGGCCGACTCTTTTCTGTGCGCCACTTCTATCATGAAGCATTGAATAGGCTATGAATGCGGCTGCACGGGTGCGTTCAGGGTCACGGCGCGTGGCGCAAGGGCCGCATCCCCGCTAGCTGGCGCGCATGGCTGCGCCGATTCTCTCCTATGAAGACCTTGGCCTCATCCAAGGCGAGGGCTGGTTGTTCCAGGACCTCGACCTTTACGTCGGGGAGCGGGACCGGTTGGCCCTGATCGGCCGCAACGGGGCCGGCAAGACGACGCTATTGAAATGCCTCGCGGGCCTGATCGACCCCGACAAGGGTAAGCGGACGATCGTTCCTGGGACGCATGTCGTGCTGCTGGAGCAGGATCCGCGGATGGACGGCTTCGAGACGCTGGAGAAGTGGGTGCTGCACGGCTCGGATGCGCCGGAGGTCCACGAAGCCGCCGCGATCGCGGACCAACTCGGGATCGATCTTTCGCGCCCGACCGCAACCGCGAGCGGCGGGGAGAGGCGGCGGGCCGCAATCACGCGCGCTCTGGCACAGAACCCTGATGTCCTGATGCTCGATGAGCCGACCAACCACCTCGACCTGCACGCGATCGAGTGGCTCGAGGAATGGCTGAAACGCTTCACCGGCGCGTTCATCGTCATCAGCCACGACCGCACCTTCCTAACGCGACTGACGCGCAGCTGCATCTGGCTCGACCGCGGTCAGCTCCGCCGCGCCGAGATCGGCTTCGGCGGGTTCGAGGCCTGGACCGAGCGTGTTTACGAGGAAGAGGCGCGCGCGGCGGAAAAGCTGGACGCGAAGCTGAAGCTCGAGCTGCACTGGCTGCAGCGCGGAGTCACGGCGCGACGGAGGCGCAACCAGGGGCGCCTTGCGAAACTGCACGAGATGCGCGCGCAGCGGGCGGCGATGCTTGGGCCATCGGGCTCGGCAAAGCTGGCGCTGGCCAAGGACGATGTGCGCTCGAAGACGGTGATCGAGGCCGACCACGTCAACAAAACCTACGGCGACCGGCAGATCATTCGCGACTTCACGCTCCGCATCCAGCGCGGCGACCGTATTGGCATCGTCGGTCCAAATGGAGCGGGGAAAACGACCCTGCTGAAGCTGCTGACCGGCGAGCTCGCGCCCGACAGCGGCACCGTCACGAGGGCAAAGACCCTCAGCGGAATCGTGATCGACCAGCAGCGCAAGCTGATGGAGCCGCAAAAGCGCGTGAAGGACGTGCTTGCCAACGGCGGCGACTGGATCGAGGTGCGCGGCACCAAGAAGCACATCAAGGGATATCTGAAGGAATTCCTGTTCGATCCGGCGCTGACCGAGGCGCCAATCGGTTCGCTTTCAGGCGGAGAGCGGTCGCGGTTACTACTGGCGCGGGAGTTCGCCCGTCAGGCAAATCTCCTCGTCCTCGACGAGCCAACCAACGACCTCGATCTCGAGACGCTTGATCTCTTGCAGGAGGTGATCGCCGATTACGACGGCACCGTCCTGATCGTCAGCCACGACCGCGATTTCCTCGATCGGACGGTGACGATCACCCTGGGCCTCGACGGATCAGGCAAGATCGACATCGTCGCGGGCGGCTACGAGGATTGGATCCGAAAGCGGTATCAGGACCATCGCGCTCCTGCGAAGGCAGGAGCCCAGACGCGCGCAACGCTCAAAGAAGAAAAGGCCAGCCCCCCGCCTTCGCAGGGGAACCGAAAGCTCACCTACAAGGACCAGCGCGACTACGACCGCCTGCCGGGCGAGATCGAGCGGCTGGAAGCCGAAGTCGCGGCAGACGAAGCCGCGCTGTCCGACCCTAACCTCTACACGCGCGACCCCCGACGCTTCGCCGAACTCACCGAGCGCATCGCCCGCCATCGCGCGGAGATCGAGGGCCTCGAATTACGTTGGCTCGAGGTCGCCGAAATGGCTGAAGGTCTGGCGCGCTAAAGGGCGCTTCGACCCATTGTAGGCGTTAGGCGGCGACGGGGCGTTCTTATCGCCGATCCGATCGCAGGTTCGCCGCCGAAATCCACCGTCGGCGCATAAAGCGGAGCATGGCCCAGGTTCCGGCGACCGCTACCAGCACCGCGGCTGCATCGAACCATTTCAGAGCGGTCTGCGATCCCTCCATCAGTGGCCTAGCGGCATAGCCGAGCAGTCCCACCGCATAGTAGCTGATCGCGACGACCGAGAGTCGTTCGACTGTCTCCTGCAGCCTCAGCTGGATCGACGCGCGGCGGTCCATAGATTCGAGCAGGTCTCGGTTCTGGGCAGTGAGTGCCGTCTCGACGCGGGTCCGCATCAGCGCACTTGCCCATTCGGCGCGCGCTGCGAGGTCGGCAAGCCTGCTCGAAAAGGACGTGCAGGTACGCAGGGCGGGATGCAGCCGCCGTTCGGTGAAGTCCGCAAGGCTGAGATGACCTCTCACCGGTTCCACACGCAATGAGGAAAGGCGCTCATCCACCAACTGACCATAAGCGATCGATGCGCTCATCCGGAATCGGGTCTCGGACGAAAGCCGTGCGATTTCAGCACTGAGGCCCGTGAGTTCCGCGAGCAGGCCACCGGCATCCGTTTCGGCGTTAGCGACTGCCGTGGTCAAATCGGCCAGACGCGTTTCCAGCTTTTCGAGCTGGGACATGCCCGCCTGGGCGACGGGCAATCCCAAAAGAGCCATTTTTCGGTAGTTCCCGAGTTCGAGAAGCCGGCGAAGCAACTGGCCTGGTTCGATTCCGGTGAGCCCGCGATCAATGATCAGCAGCCGTCCGTTGCCGTCGGCGTGCAACTTAAAGTCTGAATACATACGAGCCGCACCTGCACCGAGATCGCAGCAAACCAGGCTGTCTTCGGCAAAGCCATAATCTAAAGGTTCTGCGCCTGAGCCGACCTCCTCCCGAATAAAGGCCACATGGCTTGCACGGACGACTTCTCCCGGGATCGCCTGAAGCCACGCGCCGTCGAGGCTGCCGAACAGATCCTGGGAGAAAATAGGCTCAGTCTTCCCTTCCGCGAGGAGCGTGTAGGTGCAGAATTCCGTGTGGCGTTCCCAAACGAGCTCGACCTTGCCGATTCGGCATCGCTGGTAGCGAGCGCCAGTCGCCGGAGCCTCGCATCCCGGGATCGCCGCCAAGTGCCGTTCGGCCTCTCCAGACTGAGAGGGACCGAGCAAGGTGACGATCTGCAAGACTTGGGCCGGGATCCGCAGGGGCGGAAGCCGGCGCGCGTGCATTTCCAGCGTCAATGCTCCGCGCATCGGATGGCTTTTCAGGCCAGTAAGTAATCCTGCGTGAGGCACTCGATGCGTCCTTCCGACGGTCTCTCCTTTGGTATTCTACGCTCAGGCATTCGCATCGGATCAGGAAGCTGCCAGCGAATTCTTCACGCAACCGAACGGAGCAGGCACGACAGTAACGACCCGAACGTGTCGACCAATCGAAACTGCATTGATCTCACCTTCGACCCGCGAAGTTGAGGCGTCCGCTTTCCACCAAAGCGGACACTGGCTTAGGCTTAGCCGCGCTCGGTCTTCGCAGTCGACCCGCCGGCCAACGCCGCCGTCCGCTCGCGAATCCGCCGCTCCAAAATCGACAGCGGCATCGCTCCTTCGCGCAAGATCTCGTGGAACTGCTTGATGTCGAAGCGGTCGCCGAGCGTCCGCTTGGATTCTTCGCGGGCGCGCGCCCAGGCGGTGTGGCCGACCTTGTAGCTGCAAGCCTGGCCGATGCTGACGCAGTAGCGCTCAACCTCGCGCTGCGAACGCGGGCGGGCGAAACCGGTGGTCGCGACCATGTAATCGGTTGCCTGCTCCCGGGTCCAACGCTTGGTGTGGAGCCCGGTGTCGACGACAAGGCGCGCGGCGCGGAACAGAAAGCTCTGGAGGAAGCCGGCGCGGCCGAGCGGTTCGTTTTGGTAGACGCTGAGTTCGTCGGAAAGCTGCTCGGCGTAGAGCGCCCAGCCTTCCGAATAGGCCGAGAAGAAGCCGAGCTTGCGAAGCGTCGGGATGTCTTTCGATTCCTGCGCGATACTGATTTGCAGGTGATGGCCCGGGACACCCTCGTGGTAGCTGAGCGTGGGCAATGTGTACTTCGGCCAGTCGCCCGTGTCCTTGAGGTTGATGAAATAGATCGCCGGGCGCGAGCCATCGAGCGAGGCACGGCGGTAATAGCCATTTGACGCGCCGTCCTGGATTTCGACCGGGACGCGGCGGATCTCGAGCGGAGCGCTCGGCACCGTCGCGAAAGCCTGCGGCAGGCGGCCGTACATATCCTTGACCCCGGCATTGAGGCTGGCGAGCAACTCGGCGCGGCCGGCGTCGCTGTTGGCGTAGAGTTGCTTCGGGTCCTTGTTGAGCGCCGCCAAGCGTTCGCCGACGCTGCCCCGGGTATACCCCTGGCTCTTGAGGATCGCGTCGAGCTGGTTGCTGATGTCGGCGACCTGCTGCAAGCCCATCTGGTGGACTTCGGCGGGCGAGAAGTTGGTGGTGGTCGCCTGGCGCAGCGCTTCGGCATAGATTGCCTCGCCGTCGGTGAGCCGCCAGGCGCCGTCGCCCGGCCGCGTCGTCGGCTTTAGCATCTCCATTGCCGCGATCTGCCGGTCGAGCGCCGGGTAGACGGACTTGGCGACGATATCCGTCGCGCGGCGTGCCCAATCGCCGCCGACGCCCTTGTCCGTGGTCCGCTTGGCGATCGATTCGACCATCGTGCTCTGGTCGGGCGCGACGTTGCGCAGCTTGCGCATTTGCCCGAGCGCCAGGTCGATCGACCAGGCGGGGGCGAGGAAGCCGCGCCCGGCCTGGAAGCGCTGCTCGGCAGTATCGTTATCGAGCACGGTTGCGACCTTGTTGAGGCGCGAGAGATAGGCTTCGGCGTCGGCCGCGGTTTCGATCGTGTGAGAGGTATTCAGAAAGTCCGGGTAATCGAAATAGGCGCCATCCTGCTGAGTGATCGTATATGGGCCTTGCGGATTGCCGATATTCCAGCGGGTCGGGCCTACGGTCGCCGTTTCGAGTCCGTAGAGAACCACCTCGCGGTTGAGCTTGGCGGCCTCCGACAATGATCCGGGACTGAAAGCCTTGAGCCTGGCGATCGCGCGGCGGTTCCGCGCAAGGTTCTTCTGCCGCTGCATCTGCACCGGGTCGGTGTCCAACTTGGACTTGAGCGCAACGTTGGGTCCCTTGTCGAGGCCGAGCGAAGTCGCGAGCTCTGGCGAGTTGCGGACGCGCTCCTGGAAGATGTCCTCGAATGCCTGATTGAGCTTCGCGTCGGCGCTTCCCCGCGCGTTCGCGACCGCGGCGATTGCGGGAGCCTCGGCGAGCGGGAGGAGCGCAACCGTGGCGCTGGCGGAAAGGAACGAGCGACGATCCATGGATTTACCCCGTGATTTGCGGTGGATGCACCGACCCTAACGCCCTGCAGGGCGTCCGCAAATCCGTTCGTCGAAGCTCGCCCTACGCTTGCAGACGATATTGCTTCAGCAAATCGTACAGCGTCGGCCGGCTGATCCCGAGAAGCTTGGCCGCGCCGGAAATGTTGTTGTCGCTGCGGCTCATGGCTTGGCGGATTGCCTTGCGATCAGCGACTTCGCGTGCGGAGCGAAGGTTGATCGGCAGAGCATCTTCGTCGGCTCTTGCCTTCGACGGCAGGTCGAGATCGGCTGTAGTCACGCTCTTGCCGTCGGCCATGATCACCGCGCGCTTGATGCGGTTCTCGAGCTCGCGGACGTTGCCCGGCCAGCTGTAGGCGTCGACTGCGTCGATCGCATCGGCGCTCAGCGTCTGGACTCCTGGATTGAGCTCCCGGCCGAAGCGGTTGACGAAGTGACGTGCGAGCAAAACCGCATCACCTGAACGCTCCGCGAGCGACGGGATCTTCACCACGATCTCTGCGAGGCGGTAGTAGAGATCCTCGCGGAAGCGGCCGTCCGCAGTCATCGCGTCGAGGTCCTGGTGCGTCGCGCAGACGATGCGCGTGTCGACGGCGATGGGTTGGCGGCCGCCGATGCGCTCGATCACCCGCTCCTGGAGGAAGCGCAGCAATTTGACCTGTAGCGGAAGCGGGATGTCGCCTACTTCGTCGAGGAACAGCGTCCCGCCCTGCGCCAGCTCGATCTTGCCAACGTTCGATTTGACCGCACCGGTGAATGCGCCCCGCTCATACCCGAACAGCTCGGCTTCGAGCAGGTTCTCGGGGATGGCGGCGCAGTTGATGGCGATGAAGTCGCCCTTGCGGCCGCTCTTGTCGTGCACGGCGCGCGCGAGCAGCTCCTTGCCCGTGCCGCTGGCGCCCAGAAGCATCACCGACACATCGGCTGAGGCGACGCGTTCGATCGTCTTGCCGACCTTCAGCATTTCCGGCGCTGCAGTGATGATCGCCCCCAGCAGGGCTGGTCCCGCGCCCCCCTCGAGCCGGCGGTTCTCGTCTTCAATCTCGTGAAGGTGGAAAGCGCGTGCGACGATGAACCCCAACTCGTCGATGTCGACCGGCTTCTTGTAGAAGTCGTAGGCGCCCATTCCGACCGCCTTCGTGGCGCTTTCGCGGGCGCCGTGCCCCGTGGCGACGATGACCTTGGTGTCGGGCTTTAGCCGGAGGATCTCGGCGAGCGTGGCGAAGCCTTCGTCGGTGCCGTCCGGATCGGGCGGCAGGCCGAGGTCCAGAGTCACGACGGCCGGCTCGTGAGCGCGAAGTGCCTCTATCGCGGATGTGCGGTCGCCCGCGCAGACGACTTCATAGCCCTCATAGGCCCATTTCAGCTGGCGCTGCAGGCCCTCGTCGTCCTCGACGACAAGAAGCACCTTGGCTGGGTTGCTATCGGTCATGCGCGTTTCCTTGGCTGTTCGACGACCGCTAGAGCGGCAGGAAGAAGGATGGTGAATGTGGTGCCCCGGCCGAGTCGGCTGTCGACGCTCAAGCGTCCGCCCATGGCAGTGATCAGCGAGCGGGCCTCGAACGCGCCGATGCCAAAGCCACCGGGTTTGGTCGAGGCAAAGGGCTCGAACAGGCGGTTACGGATGAAGTCGCCGTCCATGCCGATACCCTTGTCGCTGACCGCGATCGCAATGTTCGCGTCCTGATTGTCGACGCGGATCGTGACGGGCTCGCCGCTGCTTGCATCGAGTGCATTCTGGACGAGATGGCCGACTGCCTGCTCGAGGGCATTGGCATCGACCAGCGCAGCAACGCTCGCATCGCCGAGCAACGAGACTTCGCGGTCGCGGCGCTTGGCGGCGATCGCGGCGGTGAGGATCGGGCGCAGCGGCTGCGCCTCGATCCGTTGCACTCGCGACTGCGAGTGTGGCGCGAGGCGCGCGAGCAGTTCGTTCATCTTGCCGACTGATGACTGCAGCGTTGCGACCATGTCCGCGCGGAACTCGGGATTGTCAGCGTGCCGCTCGGCGTTGCGCGCCAGGAGAGACAGCTGACTGACCAGATTCTTGATGTCGTGGAGGATGAAGGCGAAGCGGCGATTGAACTCTTCGAACCGCTGTGCCTGGCTGAGCGCTTCCTGGCCAAGCGCTTCGGCGAGCGAGCTCGCCGCCTGGTTGCCGGCGGTGCGCAGCAGGTCGAAATCTTCCCAGTCGAGCTGGCGGCGGTACTCGGGTGCGGCAAGAACGACGAGGCCAACTAGGCGCTGGTGGTGGAGAAGCGGAATTCCGACCCAGACCGTCGGCTGCTCGAGGAGCCACATAGGGACGACGATCACCTTGTCACGCGCGCTGGCCCAGCCACGGCGCAGACCTTCGAACTCGATCACTCGGCCATTCGACTCCAGCTCGCCCCAGAACTCGGCGCAACTTTCGAAGGCTTTCGGACCGGGACTGCTTCCTGGCCAGGAAGCTGCGCTGGCAACGGTCACGCCGCCACCACTGTCGCTCGCGAGGAGCAAACCGCCCGGCGCATCGACGATGTCGGCGAAGCCTTTGACGATACGCTCGCTGAGCGGCGGCGTGTCGGGCCCGGCCCGACCGAGTGTTTCAGTGAAACGCAGCCACTCAGTGCGATAATCGTAGCGATGCTCGAAGAGATGTTTGGCAAGCTTGACCTTGAGCCAGCCGCGTGCGCGGGCGCTAGGGATCAGGACCATCGCTGCGACGGTCATCACCGCCAGCACGCCGATCATCAGCGCGGATGACCAATCGACCCCGGTGCCGCGAAGCGCGGTGGCGAGGATCGCCATCAAGGCAAAATATGCACAGATCGCGACGAGTGACAGCGACTGGAAGGTGGCCGCGCGCGACAGCCGAACGCGCCAGCTGCCCTCGTTGCGCGTCGCAAGCGCGAACAAGGGCGCGGCGAGAGCGACCGCCAGGCCGCGCCATTCGACGAGGTGCGATGCGCTCGCGGAGCCGAGATAGGCGACGGTGTAGAGATTGAGGTCGTAGGTCCAGATCAGCGCGAGTCCCAGCATCGCCAGGCGGATATGCGACCGGCTCGCGGGCGCCGCCTGGCCATAGACATTGTGCACCAGCACGAGCGAGCCGGCAGCCGTGGTAACTCGCAGGACAAGCCCTGTCTGGCTGATCGCGTCGCTCGGGCTGAAGAGCTGCAGCGTCTCACCAATGAGCTGCAGGCCGATGACCCCGGCGACTGCCGCATAGACGAGCTTCAGCCCGTGTTCGCGTTCCTCGTCAGCCGCCGAGAGGCTGTAGAGCAGGCTGATCCAGACGAGGTTCCTAGCGCTTTCGGCGAAGGTGAGAACGGGTGCTTCGGGAACGACGGCGGCTAGCCAGGCCCAGCAGGCGGTGAGCGCGAAGGAAGCCGCGAGCAGGCGCCGTCCCGGCTGCCGCGCCGCCTCGCCCAGACGCCAGATCATCAGCGCGGCGAAAGAGGCAGCCGCGAGCGCATGGCTCCAGAAGGAGATTAGCGCATCCACAGGGCCCCCAATGTCAACTCAGCCGACATGGGCAGGGGTGTCGCTAAATTTTACAAAGAAGTGGTGAACATCGGTCCGTCACCCTGAACTCGGTTAGGGTCCATGTTGATGAAGTACGGCGCGCTTCTCCGAGATGGATGCCGAAACAAGTCCAGCATGACGAAAGAGGAGATCGGTCAGCCCTTCTTCAGGATGTCGAGCGCGGCGACGGTCATCGCCTCGGTCGCCGTGGAGATGACTGCCTCAGCGTCGGGCGCCCAGAGCGGGCTGTGCAGGGCGGGGAGTTTCAGTGTCTCGCCCTTCACCGCGTCCCACTTCGCCTTCGGCACGCCGCCGACCCAGAAGATCACGCTTTGCTTGGTCTTGTCGGCGAGCCAGAAGCGGCTGAAGTCTTCCGCTGCCATGACAGGCTTTGGATTCACCACACGGTCCGCGCCAAAGTGGGTTCCGAACAATCGCGTCAAATGCTCGGCAAAGGGGGAGGTATTGAAGGTCGCGTCGGCCGAGGGCTGCTCTATTTCCACCTTCGGCATTCGGTCCTCAGGGATTCCAGCCGCAATCGCCTCGCCGCGCACGATCCGGCGAATGCCGTCGAGGAGCAGCGCGCGAGTCTCCGGCGTGTAGCTGCGGACCGTCAGCGCCAGCTTCGCATCGTCGGGGATGATGTTGCTCTTGGTGCCGGCATGGAAGCTCCCAACTGTGACGACGGCAGGCTGCTGCGGGTCGTTCTCGCGACTCACCAGAGTCTGCACCGCCATCACGATGCGCGAAGCGAGTACGATCGGGTCCTTAGTGTTCTGCGGATAGGCGCCGTGGCCGCCGACGCCTTTCACGTCGATGTTGATCGTGTCGACGTTCGCCAGCGCGTAACCGACGGGGACGCCGATCTCGCCCGCCGGAAGCGTCGCGCTGTCGTGAAAGGCGAGCAGATAGTCCGGTTTGGGGAAGCGGGTGAACAACCCGTCGTCGAGCATCGCCTTGGCGCCCATCACCCGCTCTTCACCGGGTTGAAGGACCATCACGACAGTGCCGGACCACTGGTCCTTCATCGCCGCCAGCCGCCGAGCCGTTCCGAGCCATGTGGTGACGTGCGTATCATGACCGCATGCGTGCATCACGGGAGTGTCGGTGCCGTCGGGCAGCTTGCCGGTGACTTTCGATGCGAACGGCAGACCGGTCTGCTCTTTAACCGGCAGCGCGTCCATGTCGGCGCGGATCAGCAGCACGGGACCCGAACCGTTCTTCATCACCGCCACGACGCCGGTTTTGCCGACATGCTCGGTCACATCGAAG
>Ga0207690_10002562_pt1 | contig 10986 bp, 7 predicted proteins | sample KBSC23metaG_FD_184315 | JGI IMG/M metagenome (GOLD analysis project Ga0207690, IMG submission 184315) | Corn rhizosphere microbial communities from Kellogg Biological Station, Michigan, USA - KBS C2-3 metaG (SPAdes) (version 2) | ecosystem: Host-associated > Plants > Roots > Rhizosphere > Soil ...
CGGCACAGGGACCCCCCGGCCACGGTCAACCGGACTCATCTATCGTCGAGCTCAGCGCAGGCCGGCGTTGATCCTCGCGAGCGTCGCCGCACCGGGACAGAGTTGCCTTTCGCCCAGGGTGTTGAACGCCACCGGCGCGGTTTCCAGGTGCGCGTGCAGGTCGGGCGCCTCGGGATCGACGTACAACAAACCGGTGACGATTTCGCCGCGCGCCTGGCAGGCGTGGAGGTAATTCATCGCCGCGACGCGGTCGCCGGTATCGTGCGACTCTGGCAACTTGCGCAGTCGCAACACGCTGCCGTCGTGCTGGCGCACCTCGCGCACTTCGCCGGCCGGATATTCGATCGTGATTTCCTCGCGCTTTGATATGAAATCCATCCGGCACAACGCGTGGTTGTGCTCGCGCACGTAGTCGTAGCTCTTGGTGCTGCCGTCGTGGTTGTTGAATGCGACGCACGGACTCAGCACGTCCACGAACGACGCGCCCTTGTGGCTCATCGCAGCTTTCAGGATCGGCACCAGTTGCGTCTTGTCGCCGGAGAAACTGCGGGCGACGAAACTCGCGCCGAGTTGCAGCGCCATCCCGACCATGTCCACCGGGGCATCGCTGTTGATCGCACCCTTCTTGGATTTGCTGCCAGCGTCCGCCGTGGCCGAGAACTGGCCCTTGGTCAGTCCGTACACGCCGTTGTTCTCGACGATGTAAACCATGTCCACGCCGCGCCGGATCGCGTGCACGAACTGGCCGATGCCGATGGACGCGGAATCGCCGTCGCCCGAGATGCCGAGGTACAGCAACTCGCGGTTGGCGAGATTGGCGCCCGTCAGCACAGATGGCATCCGACCATGTACGGCATTGAAGCCGTGCGAAGCCGACAGGAAATACGTCGGCGTCTTGCTGCTGCATCCGATCCCGGAAATCTTGGCGACGCGGTGCGGTTCGATGTCCAGCTCCCAGCAAGCCTGGATGATCGCGGCAGAAATCGAATCGTGGCCGCAGCCGGCGCACAGGGTCGAAATCGCGCCTTCGTAGTCGCGACGCGTGAAACCCACCGCGTTCCGTTGCAACGACGGGTGGTGGAGTTTGGGTTTGGGGAGGTAGGTCATGGTGAGTTACCGCGTTGAGCCCCTCTTCCACCGAGGGTTGGGGTTGGGGTTAGGCTTCGGGAAGTCTCATCGATCGAAACTCGCATCCAGGCTATCAAGTGCGAAGACCCGGACCCTCGTCCGGCGCTTCGCGCCACCTGCTCCCGGAGGGAGAAGGAAAAGCTAAGCCACCTTGCCGCCACGCAACGCCATCACTTCCGCCTTGCCCATCCGTTCGCCGATCGCACGGGCGATGAAACGCGCGGTGATCGGCGTGCCGTCAAAGTGCAGGATCGGAATCAACCGCGCGGGATCGATTTCGAACTGCTCGATCAGCAGCGAACGCAACTGGCCATCGCGATTCTGCTCGACCACGAACACCCGCTCATGGGTTTCGACGAACGCGCGCACCGAATCCGCAAACGGATAGCCGCGCACCCGCAACGCATCGATGTGCATCCCGTCGGCATCGAGCTTGTCGATGGCCTCCGCCATCGACGGCGACGTGGAACCGAAATAGATCGCCCCGTGCCACGCGGGATGCGGCGCCTTGTGCAGCACCGGCTGCGGCAATAGCGCCTTCGCGGTTTCCAGCTTGCGCTGCAGGCGCTGCATGTTCTCGATGTAGTCCTCGCCTTTTTCCGAATATTTGGCGTCGGCGTTCTTGCTGGTGCCGCGCGTGAAGAAACTGCCCCGGCTCGGGTGCGCGCCGGGATAGGTGCGATACGGGATGCCATCGCCATCCACGTCGCGATAGCGACCGAACGCCTTGCCTGCCTCGAGTTCCTCGGCCGTCAGCACCTTGCCGCGATCGTACCGCCTTGCATCATCCCACTCGAACGGCTTGCACAGGCGATGGTTCATGCCGATGTCGAGGTCGCTCATCACGAACACCGGCGTCTGCAGTCGATCGGCAAGATCGAGCGCCTGGGCAGCGAGCTCGAAGCACTCGTATGGATCCTCGGGAAACAACAGCACGTGGTTGGTGTCGCCGTGCGAAGCGTGCGCGCAAAACATCACGTCCGACTGCTGGGTGCGGGTCGGCATGCCGGTGGACGGGCCACCGCGCTGCACGTCGACCAGGGTTATGGGGATCTCGGCGAAATACGCGAGTCCGATGATTTCGTTCATCAGCGAGATGCCGGGGCCGGATGTCGCCGTGAATGCACGTGCACCATTCCAGCCGGCGCCGGTGACGATGCCGACTGATGCGATCTCATCCTCGGCCTGCACGATCGCGTAGTTGTGCTTGCCGCTGTCCTTGTCCACGCGCAGCTTCGCGCAATATTTCTGGAACGCTTCCGCCAACGAGGATGACGGCGTAATCGGATACCACGCGCACACCGTGGCGCCGCCGTAGACCATACCGAGCGCGGCGGCGCTGTTGCCGTCGACGAAGATGCGATCGCCCACGTTGTCGCGGCGTTCGATCTTGAGTCCGATGGGCTGGACGTGCTGCGATGCGTATGCGCGCCCGAGATCGAGCGCGTGTACGTTGGGTTCCAGCAACGCCTGCTTGCCCTTGTACTGCTCGCCGATCAGCGTCACGATCACGTCACGGTCGATGCCGAGCAGCACCGACAGCGCGCCGAGGTACATGATGTTCTTGAACAGTTGCCGCTGGCGCGGGTCGTCCCAGGTCTGGTTGGCAATGTCCGTCAGCGGTACGCCGATGGTGGTGACGTCGTCGCGGAACTTGAACTTGGGTAGCGGTTTCGAATTGTCGTAAAACAGACAACCGCCGGGCGCGAGACCCTTGACGTCCTCGTCCCAGGTTTGCGGATTCATCGCGACCAAGAGGTCGTAACCGCCGCGCCGCCCGAGCCAGCCCTGCTCCGATACGCGGACCTCATACCAGGTCGGCAAGCCCTGGATGTTGGAGGGGAAGATATTGCGCGGGCTGACCGGCACGCCCATACGCAGGATGCACTTGGCGAACAGCTCGTTGGCTGAAGCCGAACCCGAACCGTTGATGTTTGCGAATTTGACGACGAAGTCGTTGGTGGCTTCGATCGGCGTCATGCCGCCACCTTCTTGCGCACCGGGTTCGCGGAATAATCCTCGCCCCGCCCCGCATAGGATTCGGCGAACAGGAACCGCCGCATGTCCCACGCGCCTGTCGGGCAACGCTCGGCGCACAACCCGCAATGCAGGCAGACGTCCTCGTCCTTCACCATCACGCGGCCAGTCTTGACTGGCCCCGACACGTACAAATCCTGCTCGTTGTTTTTCGCCGGGGCGGTCAGTCGCTCGCGCAACTCGGATTCATCACCGTTTTGCGTGAAGGTGATGCAATCCATCGGGCACACATCCACACAGGCGTCGCACTCGATGCAGGCGTCCTTCGAGAACACGGTCTGCACGTCGCAGTTGAGGCATCGCTGCGCTTCCTTCCAGGCCGTCTGGACATCGAAACCGAGCTCGACTTCCTGCTTGATGCTCTTCAGCGTTTTCTCTTTCGACGCCCACGGCACCACGTAGCGCTCATCCGGAGAAATGTCGTTGTCGTAGCTCCATTCGTGGATGCCCATCTTCTGGGACACGAGATTGGTCAACGGCGGCGGCCGCTTGCGCACGTCCTCGCCCTGCAGGAAATTGTGAATCGACGCCGCGGCCTGATGGCCGTGCTCGACCGCCCAGATGATGTTCTTGGGGCCGAACGCCGCGTCGCCACCGAAGAACACCTTGGGATTCGTGGATTGCATGGTGAGCTTGTCGAGTTTCGGCATGCCCCATTCGTCGAATTCAATACCTAGGTCACGCTCGATCCATGGGAAGGCGTTCTCCTGCCCCACTGCGATCAGCACTTCGTCGCATTCGAAGAAGCGATCCGGTTCGCCGCTCGCCAGCAGCTTGCGCCTGCCATTGGCGTCGTGCTCGGCGCGCGTCGGCGTGAACCACATGCCCGTGAGCTTGCCGTTTTCGTACACGAACGATTTCGGATTCAGCCAGTTCAGGATTTCGACGCCCTCGTGTTCGGCGTCTTCCTTTTCCCACGGGCTGGCCTTCATTTCTTCGTAGCCGGAACGCACGACCACCTTGACGTCGTCGCCACCGAGCCGGCGCGCGCTGCGGCAGCAATCCATCGCGGTATTGCCACCGCCCAGGACGATCACGCGCTTGCCGACTTGCTTGACGTGGCCGAAATAGACGGAAGCCAGCCACTCGATGCCGACGTGGATCTTGTCGGTGTTCTCCTCGCGTCCGGCAACATGCAGATCGCGCCCGCGTGGTGCGCCGCAGCCAACGAACACCGCATCGAAGTTTTCATCCAGCAGATTGCGCAATGAATCGATGCGACGGTTGCCGACCAGTTCGACGCCGAGGTCGAGGATGTAGCCGACCTCCTCGTCGATCACGCGTTCGGGCAAACGAAACCTCGGCACTTGGGTACGCATGAAGCCGCCGCCCTTGGCGTCGGCTTCGAAAATCGTGACGTTGTAACCCAACGGCGCGAGATCGCGCGCGAGTGCAAGGGACGAGGGTCCGGCGCCCACGCAGGCAATCCGGAATCGTTCTGCACCGGGAATGCGCCCGGGCAGGCGCGAACGCATGCGCGCTTCGATGCCGTCGCTGCGGTTATCGGCGGCGACGCGTTTCAGGCGGCAGATCGCGACGGGTTCGGGCTTTTCGCCATTCGATTCCTCGACGCGTCCGCGCCGACAGGCGGGTTCGCAGGGACGGTCGCAGGTGCGCCCCAAAATGCCGGGAAACACGTTGGAATCCCAGTTCAGGAGGTAAGCATCGTCGTAGCGGCCGGCCGCGATCAGGCGAATGTATTCGGGCACTCGCGTGTGCGCCGGGCACGCCCACTGGCAGTCCACCACCTTGTGGAAATACTGCGGATTGCGGATATCGGTGGGTTGCACGCCACGCCTCCTGCCGTCCGCGGGTGCGCCGGATCGCCGGCGTCGCCCGTCGGCTGGAGTCTACCCGTTTCCCGAAAAAGCGAAAGAGCCGTCGGGCACGTGATTCAGGCTGGCGCGCAGACAGGCAACGGAGCTCTGTTTTTGCTCGTCGTCCCGGAATGGCAAAGCGATATCCGGGACCCAGCGCCTTTGCGTTTCGTGTTGCGCAGTCGCAGTCACTGGGTTCCAGCTTTCGCCGGTACGAGGAAGATCGATATTCGTCAATGACCTCCCAAGATCGCCACAACAAAAGCCGCCTGCGACCACCGGCATGATGGTCGGCGATGATGAAAAAAAACGGGCCATCAGGCCCGTTTTTTCCAACGTCTTTCCAGTGCAAGTCGAAACCCATTTTCCGGATGACGAAGAGCAGATGGCCCCCGGCTTTCGCCGGGATGACGACAAGAGTCGTCAGACGCTCGCGGCTTCTTCCTCGGTCACCGCCTTCATCGACAACCGGATGCGGCCCTGCTTGTCGACTTCCAGCACCTTGACCTTGACCACGTCGCCTTCCTTGAGCTTGTCGGAAACCTTCTCGACACGCTCGTTGGAGATCTGCGACACGTGCACCAGTCCGTCCTTGCCGGGCAGGATGGTGACGAACGCACCGAAGTCCATCAACTTGACGACCTTGCCTTCGTAGATGCGGCCCGGCTCGACGTCGGCCACGATCTGCTCGATGCGATGCTTGGCCGCATCGGCGGCTTCGCGGTTGACCGAAGCGATCACCACGGTGCCGTCGTCGTTGATGTCGATGGTGGTGCCGGTTTCCTCGGTGATCGAGCGGATGGTGGCACCGCCCTTGCCGATCACTTCGCGGATCTTGTCCGGATGGATCTTGATGGTGAGCAGACGCGGCGCGTACTCACTCATCTCGCCACGCGGCGTCGAGATCGCTTTCGCCATTTCGCCGAGGATGTGCATGCGGCCGCGATGCGCCTGCTGAAGTGCAGTGCGCATGATTTCCTCGGTGATGCCGTCGATCTTGATGTCCATCTGCAGCGCGGACACGCCTTCCGCGGTGCCGGCCACCTTGAAATCCATGTCGCCGAGATGATCCTCGTCGCCGAGGATGTCTGACAGCACCACGAAGTCTTCGCCTTCCTTCACCAGGCCCATTGCGATGCCCGCGACCGGCGCCGACAGCGGCACGCCCGCGTCCATCATCGCCAGCGAGGAACCGCACACCGACGCCATCGACGAGGAACCGTTGGATTCGGTGATTTCCGAAACCACGCGGATCACGTAGGGGAACGCTTCCATCGACGGTTTGACCGCCTGCACGCCGCGCTTGGCAAGGCGGCCGTGGCCGATCTCGCGACGCTTGGGGCCGCCCATGCGGCCGCACTCGCCGACCGAGTACGGCGGGAAGTTGTAGTGGAACAGGAAGGTATCCTTCGACTCGCCTTCCGGTGCATCGATGATCTGCGAGTCGCGGCCGGTGCCGAGCGTGACGGTCACCAGCGCCTGGGTCTCGCCGCGGGTGAACAGCGCCGAGCCGTGGGTGCGCGGGAGCACGCCGACGCGCACGTTGATCGGACGGATGTCTTCCAGGCCGCGGCCGTCGATGCGCTGTTTGGTCTTGAGGACACTGTCGCGCACCGTGTGGTACTCGAGATCTTCGAATTCACCGGCGATGTCGGCCGTCGGCCAGCCTTTCTCTTCGGCCTGCGCCTTCAGCGCCGCCAGTACGTCGGATTTCAGTGCGGCGACCGCGTCGCGGCGCTGCAGCTTGTCCTTGATCTGGAACGCCGCGGCCAGCTTGTCGCCGACTTCACCGCGCACGGCGGCAACCAGTTGCGCGTCGCGTTCCGGCGCCTGCCAATTCCACGACGGCTTGCCGACTTCGGTCGCAAGCTCGGCGATCGCGCGGATCGCGGCCTGCATTTCCTTGTGGCCGAACGTCACCGCGCCCAGCATCACGTCCTCGGAAAGCAGCTTGGCCTCGGACTCCACCATCAGCACGGCGTTGCCGGTACCGGCGACTACGAGGTCGAGCGCGGAATCGTTCAACTGCGAGCGGGACGGGTTCAACACATACTTGCCGTCGACATATCCGACCCGCGCGGCGCCGATCGGACCTTTGAATGGAATGCCGGCCAGCGTCAGCGCAGCCGACGCGCCCAGCAGCGCCGGGATGTCGCCGTCGACTTCCGGGTTCAGCGAAACGACGGTGGCGACGATCTGCACTTCGTTCTTGAAAGCATCGGGGAACAGCGGGCGGATCGGACGATCGATCAGGCGCGAGGTGAGCGTTTCCTTTTCGGTCGGACGGCCTTCACGCTTGAAGAAACCGCCGGGAATGCGGCCGGCGGAGTAGAACTTTTCCTGATAGTCGACGGTTAGCGGGAAGAAATCCTGCCCTTCGCGCGCTTTCTGCGCGGCGACCGCCGCGACCAGCACCACAGTGCCACCCATGCTGACCATCACGGCGCCGGATGCCTGGCGCGCGATCTCGCCGGTTTCGATGGTGACGGCGTGTTCGCCGTACTGGAACGTCTTGGTTACTTTTGCCACGGGAGTTGTCCTTTGGTTTGTGCGTTCGCGCCCGGCAAACGCGATCAGCCGGCTAGCGTTCGAATACGACGGCTGCCGGCGTGCAGGTTCGAATGGTGTGTGTCGCTCAGCGACGCAGGCCGAGACGGCCGATCAGCGTCTGGTAACGCTCGACGTCCTTGCCTTTCAGATAGCCGAGCAGACGGCGGCGATGGTTCACCATCTTCAAAAGACCACGACGCGAGTGATGGTCTTTCTTGTGCGACTCGAAATGGTCGGACAACTGCTGGATGCGCGCGGACAGCAGCGCGATCTGCACCTCCGGCGAACCGGTGTCGGTCGGCGCGCGGCGGTATTCTTCGATGATCTTGCTGGTTTGTTCGTTGGAAAGCGGCATGGGAGCCTTCTCGCTGAATGAAGGTGTTGAGTGGAGCAGGTTCCGGCACGTGGCTTGTGCAACGACACCTTGAGATGCCGTTGCACAAGCCGCCGCCGGGATGGTCGAGACCCGAAGCAAGCGGGTCGGTGAGCCGAATAGTGTAGCTGCAACAGATGGTTGGCAACAAGGGAACCCCTGCAGCCACCGGCTCGCTCCGCCGCGGCACCGGCCCGCCCACAAAAAAACGCCCCGGACGAGCCGGGGCGTTCAAATCAGCAGCCAAAGCTTTGCGGGCTCTGGATTACTTGCTGCTCGTCGCCGGTGCCGAGGACATGGCCTTCTTGGCGTGATGGTGGTGCTTCACGGCGTGGTGCTTCATGGTGTGATGCTCGGTCTTGGCGGCCGGGGCAGCCTTGGCAGCCGGAGCGGCGGCCGCAGCCGAGCTGGCCGGAGTGGTCTGGGCGGCAAACGCCGGGATCGAGAACGCAGCCGCGACGAGGGCGGCGAGGATCAGCTTGCGCATTGCAATGGTCTCCTGGAATGCACGGGTCACGATGGCCCGCGCGGCGCGAATATTCCGCCTGACTGGCCGTCTGGACGCTGAACGCTGCACCTGAATTTTTGTGCCGCCATCTTGCAATTCAGCCGAAGGGAGGATTGACCGTCGCGCCCCGGTTCGCCATCCTGATCGGCTGCATCTTTTACGTTCACGGGATCCGCCGCATGGCCGCTTCAACACGCTACAACGCCGCCGACATCGAAGTGCTGTCGGGCCTCGAACCGGTGCGCCGCCGACCCGGCATGTACACCGACACCACCCGACCCAACCACTTGGTGCAGGAGGTCGTCGACAACTCGGTGGACGAGGCGCTGGCCGGCCACGCCAAACAGATCGACGTCACGATGCACAAGGATGGCTCGGTGACGGTGACCGACGATGGCCGCGGGATGCCGGTCGACATCCATCCCGAGGAAGGCGTGTCGGGCGTCGAACTGATCCTGACCCGCCTGCACGCCGGCGCGAAATTCTCCGATCGCAACTACACATTTTCGGGCGGCCTGCACGGCGTGGGCGTATCGGTGGTGAACGCGTTGTCGTCATTCCTCGAAGTATTGATCCGCCGCGAAGGCACCGAGTACCGGATGCGCTTCAAGGACGGCGAGCCGGTCGGCAAGCTGGAAACCTTGGGCGAAGTGTCGAAGCGCCGCACCGGCACCACGCTGCGTTTCCTGCCCGATCCCAAATATTTCGACTCGCCAAAAATTTCGCTGCCGAAACTGAAGCACCTGTTGCGCGCAAAAGCGGTGCTGTGCGCCGGCTTGACGATGCGGCTGTTCGACGAAGCGTCCGGCGAACAGGAGGAATGGCGTTATGAAGATGGCCTCGCCGAATACCTGAAATCGGAACTTGACGGCGCGGCCTGCCTGCCCCCCGACCTGTTCCTGCACCACGCGCAGCGTGACGAGGGCGGCGTCGATGCGGCGTTCGCGTGGGTGCCCGAAGGCGAACTGGTGCAGGAAAGCTACGTCAATTTGATCCCGACCATCCAGGGCGGCACGCACGTGAACGGTTTGCGCTCGGGCCTGACCAACGCGGTGCGCGAGTTCTGCGATTTGCGGAATCTGTTGCCGCGGGGCGTAAAGCTGGCGCCGGAAGACGTATGGGAACGCGTCGCTTTCGTGCTGTCGGTAAAGATGCGCGACCCGCAATTTGCGGGCCAGACCAAGGAGCGATTGAGTTCGCGCGATGCCGCCAGTGCCACCGAAAACGCGATCCACGACGCCTTCTCGCTGTGGCTGAACCAGAACGTCGCGGCAGGCGAATCGATCGCGCAACTCGCGATCGAACACGCCGCGGCGCGCATGAAAGCGGCCAAGCAGGTCGTGCGCAAGAAGATCACGCAAGGCCCCGCCCTGCCCGGCAAGCTGGCCGATTGCGCATCGAGCGATCCCGATCGCACCGAACTGTTTCTGGTCGAGGGCGATTCGGCCGGCGGATCCGCCAAGCAGGCGCGCGACAAGGATTACCAGGCGATCCTGCCGTTGCGCGGCAAGATCCTCAACACCTGGGAGGTCGAATCCGGCGCGGTGCTCGCGTCGGAAGAAGTGCACAACCTTGCGGTCGCGATCGGCTGCGATCCGGGCAAGGACGACATATCCGGTTTGCGCTACGGCAAGATCATCATCCTCGCCGACGCGGACTCGGACGGCCTGCACATCGCGACGCTGTTGTCGGCGCTGTTCCTCAAGCATTTCCCGGCGCTGGTGCGCGAAGGACACGTCTGCGTCGCAATGCCGCCGCTGTTTCGCGTCGACGTGGGCAAACAGGTGTTCTATTGCCTCGATGAATCCGAGCGAGACGCCCTGCTGAAACGCATCGACCGCGACAAGATCAAGGGCGCCGTCAGCGTCACGCGCTTCAAGGGCCTTGGCGAAATGAACCCGGCGCAATTGCGCGAATCGACCATCCATCCCGATACAAGACGGCTCGTGCAACTGACCATTGACGACAACGATGCGACGTCGAAACTGATGGACATGCTGCTGGCAAAGAAACGCGCATCCGATCGCCGCAACTGGCTGGAAGAGAAAGGCGACCTGGCTTCGCTGGAGGTGTGAGGACGCCTGGGGTTCGGATTCGGGAGAACGTGGCGACCTGATCGTCATTCCGCGGCTGTCCGCGGATTCAGGCTGCGGCGACCCTCGCGCACGTTTTTCTACAAGCGCCGATGCGCGCCGGGCGTGGCATCGGCACGGGTCTTCCACAATCGCCGCAATTGCCGCGCCGATCCGATGCCTGCGCTCTCCGCGGCGGCCTCGACGCTGTTTCCGTTCGCCAGGGCCTGCCGTGCCACCGCCACGCGCAGGCGCGCATGGTAGTCATGCACCGACATGCCCGCCGCGTCGCGAAAGCGCCGCGTCAACGTGCGTACGCTCATGTGGCCGAGCCCGGCCAGTTGCGCCAGCGTCCAGTCGCGCTGCGGCATGCGCGTCAACGCATCCTGCACCTGGTGGACGCGTGCATCCATGTGGTTGCGGCCGTCGAGCCAGGGCGACAGCGCGGGATCATCGGGCGCGCGGCGCAGGTAGACGACCATCTCGCGCGCGACTTCCACC
>Ga0207690_10002564_pt1 | contig 10981 bp, 11 predicted proteins | sample KBSC23metaG_FD_184315 | JGI IMG/M metagenome (GOLD analysis project Ga0207690, IMG submission 184315) | Corn rhizosphere microbial communities from Kellogg Biological Station, Michigan, USA - KBS C2-3 metaG (SPAdes) (version 2) | ecosystem: Host-associated > Plants > Roots > Rhizosphere > Soil ...
CGTTCGTGTACGTTGCCGAAGGGCTGATGCTCACGCTGCCGCTCGCGCAAGCGTTCGGCAACGACGCGACCGAAACGGTCGGCGGTGTTTTGATGATGACGCTTTGGGAGACCGGGAACGTGCCGCAGACGTTGGTGACTTGCAACGTGATCGTGTACGTACCCGCGGTTGAAAAGCTGAACGACGCGTTGGTGGACGTGGACGTTGAGGCGCCGGCAAACGACCAACCGAAACCCGGCGACACGTCCCAGTAATAACTCAACGCGCTGCAACCTGCGCCGGTGCTGGTGTTGGTTGCGTTGACGATCGTCGGTGCGCAACCGACCGGTCCCAAGGTGAACGACGGGGTGGGAGGGTTGACGACGCAAACCGTTTGCGTGGCCGTGGTGGTGCCGCATGGGTTGGTGGCCGACAAGTTGACGGTGTAAGTGCCGGTAGCGGTGTAAACGTGGGAGGGACTTACGGCGGTCGATGTGTTGGACGCACCACTGGACGGATCGCCGAAATCCCAAGCATACGTCGTGGCGTTGCTGCAAGTCGGGCCGTAGGAACCCGCTATCGTGGTGTTGTTGAAGTTGACGGAAGAATTGACGCAAGCGGGATTTGGCGACGGGTTGAAGGCCGCTTGCGGCTTCGTGTAAACCTTGATGTTGTTGACCGTCGCGGCCGTACTGTCGCACAAATTGTAAGCGGTGACTTTTACGGTGAACGAGTTACCTGGCAAGCCGCACGACGAGGTGTTGAACGTGTGCGCGATGGTGTCGTTGCCGAACGGTTGGTTGTAACTCCATTGAACGGTCGGCGAACCGTCGCCGAAATTCCAGACATAGTACGTGCCCGGCGAGTTGTTCTGGTATTGGGACATGATGAAGTCCAACGTGAGCGGACCGCAACCGTTGGTGGACCCGAGCGAGCTGATGCCGATGGCGGGATTGCTTTGATTGGCGACGGGATATGTGTTTGTGACGGTGCAACCGTTCGTGGTGGACGTAACGACGAGACTGAACGCGCCGAGTTGCGTGTACGTGTGCGTCAGCGGAAACGACGCGGCCGTCAGCCCCGTTTGGTTGGTGGCGTCGCCCCAATTGACGGCGTAATTGGTCAGGCAAGCGTTGCTCGCGTTGTCGATGGTCAACGGAAAATTGGGGTTGGTGGCCGACGGGGCGTTGTCGCAATTGCTGAACGGGGAGAACACATCCTGGTCCGTTACGCTTGGTTGCGGCGCGCCTTTGATCGTGATCGGGTTGGTGACGGTGTCTTTGCAACCGTTGGCTCCCGTAACGATGACCGACACGTTGATCGTGCTGTTCGCGCACGTGTTGTTGTAGAACGTGAACGTCGGGTTTTGCGTCGCGGCTGTTCCTTGTCCGCCGAAATTCCAGGCGTACGTGTACGGCGCGGCACCGCCGCTGATGGTCAAATTGAACGCCACCGGCGCGCCGGGACAAACGGAACCGTTCGGCGAAAACGTGAAGCTCGCCGTCGGCGAAGGCAATACGGTGACGACTTGCGTGGCCGTGCAACCTACCGGTGCGGATGCGGTGACGACGTAAGTCGTGGTGGCCGTTGGCGCGGCCACGACCGTTGCGCCGGTTGTTTGGTTAAGACTTCCGCCGGGTGTCCACGTGTAGGTCGGGCCGTTGTTGCTGGCTGTGAGCGTGACCGACGAGCCTTTGCAGATGGTTGTGTTGGAGGGGTTGGTGGAGATGGTTAATGTGCATTGTCCGAAAGCCGATAATCCGGCCAACGATAAGAGAATGACAAGGACGAATGGCAGAATTCGAATCAAGCAGTGAGAAATTAGGGGTAGGTCAAATGTATCCAAAAACACTATACGCAGTCCGTTGCAATCGGTTAGTACCCTATTTTTGCGGTCGACTTATTCACATTGTGCGCATGCTTCATTTGAAATTGCCGACCGATCCGCGCTGGGTGAACCTCGCGGAGATATCGCTCGAAGACATCCTGACCGATCACGCGTACTGCGAACAAAAGGCCGCGTCCAACTGCATCTCGTTGGTGCAACAAAACCCGCAGCTTGAGAAACTGGTCAACGAGTTGTCGCCGATCGTAACGGAGGAGTGGGGACACTTTCGAATGGTGTTGAGCGAGCTGCGCAAACGAGGCCTGCAACTCGGACGACAACGCAAAGACGAATACGTGAACCAACTGCAGGCGTTCGTGGTGAAAGGCGGGTCGCGCGAAGACGCCTTGCTGGACAAACTGTTGATGTTCGCGCTGATCGAAGCCAGAAGCTGCGAACGGTTCCGGTTGTTGTCCGAAGGGCTGGACGACGAATACATGCGCAGGTTCTACCGTTTGTTCATGGAATCCGAAGCCGGACATTACACGTTGTTCATGGAACTGGCGCGGGAATACGTTCCGGCCGATAAAGTGAAAGCCCGCTGGCAGCAATGGCTCGATTACGAAGTGAAGGTGATGGCGGAGCTGGAGTTGCGCGGCGACCGGATGCACTGACCGTCTACCAGGTCGTTGCTCTTTTTATTCGTGCAACTTTTCTCCTTTGACGCGCGGATCGAACGTGTTGACTTTAATTGCTTTCGCTTTCGGCCGGAACATCGGCGGTACGGCCATCAACGCGTGTTGGTGGCTTTCCGCGTCTATCATCGCGTACGCGTGATGGTCGCTGTCGTAGCAACCCCATTCGAAGTGCGTCAGGAAGCCGGGATAATATTCGCTGAAATGTTTTACGGCGGCGCGGCAATCTTCCGCGGTGTGTTCCGATATGACAACGAAGCGACTCATGGCTTTTCGATTTTATGGAATGAATTTACGTTGACTTTACATCTCCTGGATGTACTTGCGCACGAACCGTATCGCCAACGCGCCTTCGCCGACGGCCGACGATATTCCCGTCAACGCTCCCATGCGCACGTCACCCGACGCGAAAATTCCAGGGACGCTGGCTTCCGACATAAACGGTTCGCGCGAGAGCTTCCATCGCTTGCGGTACGACTGATCGTTCACCAACTCGCGGCCCGTCACGACGAAACCTTTTTCGTCGCGCAGCACGGTGTCGTTCAACCAATCCGTTCCGGGCTTGGCGCCGATGTAAACGAACAACGCCTTGGTGGGAACGGTTTGCTCGCCGCCGGTTTTCATGTTTCGAACCGTAATGCGTTCCAACACGTCGTCTCCCATGGCGGCGGTCACCTCGGTGTTCGGGTGGATGACGATGTTCGGCACTTTCGAAATGTTCTGAACCAAATAATCCGCAGCCGCTTGTTGCAACGAATCCTGCCGAATGAGAACGTGAACCTCTTTCGCGAAGGTGCTCATGTACAACGCGGCCTGACACGTGGAGTTGCCACCACCGACGATGTAAACGATTTCGTTTTTGCACGCATGCGCTTCCACGCCGGCTGCGCCGTAATACACGCCGGCGCCGTTGAACTTTTGCAAGCCTTCGATTTCGAGTTGACGGTAGTTGACGCCGGTGGAAATGACGATGCACTTGCTGCTGATCTCCGAGCCGTCGGCCAATTCGATGATTTTGTAACCGTCCTGCACCCGAATCGATTTGACTTCCTGCGGCGTGAGAATTTCCGTTCCGAAACGCAGCGCTTGCGTGATGGCGCGTCGCGTCAACTCGGCTCCCGAAAGTCCCGAAGGAAATCCCAAATAGTTTTCGATGCGCGCCGAGGAACTTGCCTGGCCTCCGGGGTTGCGCCGCTCGATCAACAACGTTTTCAAACCCTCCGACGCGCCGTAGACCGATGCCGCTAAACCCGAAGGACCGGCGCCGACAATCACCACGTCGTACATTTTGTTGGCGGCTTTTTGCTTGAGCCCGACTTTCGAGGCAAGGTTCTCGACGGTCGGATCCACCAGGGCGGTGCCGTCTTTCAACACGACCAACGGCAAAGCCGACGCGTCGATGTTCGCGCTGGTTAAATATTGTTTCGCGTCGGCGTTCGCCTCGACGTCCATCCACAAATACGGAACGAGGTTGCCGGACAAAAATTCTTTGAGCCGGTGCGACTTCGGCGACCATTGGTGACCAACGACGCGGATGCCTTCGTGGTCCGGAACGTACTGCGCTTGCCAATCGTCCAGCAACTCGTCGATCGCAGGATACAGTTTTTCTTCCGGCGGACTCCACGGCTTGAGCAAATAATAATTCAGCCTGACGGTGTTGATGGCGTTGATCGCGGCGTCGATGTCGGAGTACGCCGTGAGCAACACGAGCTTCGCTTCGGGAAAAATTTGTTTTGCTTGTGTGAGGAACTCGATGCCTTCCATCTCCGGCATGCGTTGGTCCGAAATGAACAACGCGACCGTTTCGTTTTTCAGCTTCAAGTCTTTGATCAGGTCCAACGCTTCGTTCGCGGAATCGGTCGCGGCGATGCGGTAGTCTTCGCGGTATTTGCTTTTCACGTCGCGCAGTATAGCGCGGAGCACTTGTGCGTCGTCGTCGACGATCACGATGAAGGGAAGTTTCATGACGCGACTTGTGTTTTATCGGGTTGGTGACTGCTTAGGTTTTGTTTCAGCGGTATGCAAATCTGGAATTGCGTTTTGCCCGGAACAGATTCCACTTTGATTTCGCCGTGATGTTGCTTAACGATGCGCTGTACGATGTCCAACCCAATGCCGCTGCCGTCGCCGACTTTCTTCGTGGTAAAAAACGGATCGAAAATTTTGGTCAGGATGTCTTTCGGAATGCCTGCGCCGCTATCGGTGATTTTAACCGTTGCGTCTTTCGCGTTGAAACATGTTTCCACCGTCAGCTCGCCATTCTTGTCCATCGCGTAGATTGCGTTGTCGATGATGTTGGTCCAGACCTGGTTCAGTTCGCCGACGTACGCTTCAACTTCGGGTAATTGTTCGCTGAGAATTTTCCTGACCGTGATGTTTTTGCCGCGCAGCTTGTAGCCGAGCAACGTCAGGGTGTTTTCAAGATCGGTGTTGAGGTTGGTGCGTTGCACGTCGTTCGTGCGGTCCATGTGCACGTGGCTTTTGATGGCACCCACCAGGGCGCTGATGCGACCCGACGCGTCTTCCAGATCCTTCATCACGCGGCTCGAACTCAACGTGTTTTCCAACCAACGCAACACGTGCGAGAAAGCCGTGTTGCCGACGTCGTTCCGCAGCGTTTCGAAATCGTCGATGGACAAGCCGGCGTCGCAGAGGGTTTCGGTCACCTGTTGCATGTCTTTGAAGCCGTTGGCGTCGAACCAATCGTTGAACGCGTCTTCTTTTTCCATGCGTTGCATCGCGGTAAGCCGTTTCTTTTCCGTCGCCGATTCTTTGGTCAACACCATGTCGCGGATCGCTTTGATGTGTTCGGCGCTGATGTCGCAACGCAACAATTTTTCCGTGAGCGTGTAGTTCGCGTCCAGCCTGCGTTTCAGCTCTGAAGCAATGCCGTTGATGGCGGCGGCGGGGTTGTTCAATTCGTGCGCGATGCCGGCGGCGAGCATGCCGAGCGCGCTGACTTTTTCCTGCTGCGATTGTTGCGTGGCGAAGTAACGCGCACGTTCGGTCATGTAGCCAATCAGCTTTTGAATGAACGCGGGGTTGAGTTGTTCGAGCTCGGGAAAATACTTTTTGTGAATCTTCAGGATGCGCACCTTGCCGACGGCGTAATTGTTGCCCGGCGCTTTCGTCATGCGCGAATACGGCAACACGCCGCCGACGCCGCCGGTGAGCGCGTTGTTCTCGAACTTGAAATTGAACGCCTGCTTGCCGTTCACCTCCAGATAAAAATCGCCGACGCCTTCGATCACGAACCACATGTAATCCATCGGGTCACCGGTCTTCACCATCGTGGAGCCGTCTTCGAATTCCTCGGACTCGGAGTGGTCGAGCAGCCACTGCAAATGTTCGTCGGGTAAGTCGCGGAGCGCGATGATGTTTTTCAGTTCCGACAGGGTAACGGACGCCATAAGAACGCGGTTTTACGTTCTGCGAAAGTTAAGCGTTATGCCGTTGAAGCCGGTTGCGTTAGTTCTTTCCTCGCCGAGCGAAAACCAGGTGCCGGAACCGTCGGCGAAGACGGTGTTCATGCCGTAAAACTCGTTGGGGGCCTCTTTGGTAAACGTGACGCCTTTCGCTTCCCAACTCTTCGTACGTCGCCAGCATGTCGTCAAGTCGTTTTGTTTAAGTTCCCGTTATAGTCCGTTTCTCTCCAACCACGCCAGCGAATAGTCGGCGACTTCTTTCCAACCGTGGTCGACGACGAGCGAATGGCCGCGGCCTTCGAACGACTTGAAATCCGTGACCACTCTCGATTGCTTGTATTTGCCGAATGCCGCTTTTGAAAGAACCGGCGGAACGATGCGGTCGTTCTCTCCCGCCGTGATGAGCAGCGGGCCGCGCGTGGCGTTGGACGTGTTGACTTTGGTTTCGGAGCTTGGGTTGAAGGTGGCGGTGGCTACCTGGAACAAGGGTCTGCCGGGAGAAGGCACCGTGCATGTCGCGTAGAGGTCTTTCGCTTCCGCCTCGGGCAATGCGTTGGCGAACGCGTAGCGAAACTGATTGTACGTGAGCGAGACGGACCTGGTCAGGTTGAACGGGTTGCCCAACACCGGAAAACTGGAGCGCAGCGCCGACAGCGGCAACTGCCACACGCCTTGCATCGGCGCGGGGTCGATGGCGACGGCGGCCGAGGCAATGCCGCGGCCCAACAGTATTTGTGCGAGCAAGCCGCCGAACGAATGACCGATCAGGATCGGCGGTTCTTTCAGCGAAGCGATCACTTTTGCGTAACTGTCGGCCACCGCTTTCACGCCGTAATTGGCCACGGCTTTGGGATCGGCGCGTGACGCGTCGACCGTGTCTCCGTCACCCAGCCAGGACGGGTTGTGGGTTTCGTAACCGCGTTCGGAAAATAATTTCATCCACGGGTCCCAGGTGTTGGAATGCATCCACAAGCCGTGAATGAAGACGACGGGTCGTTTTGCCATGACGAGATTGTAAGTTATCGGAGAAAGAACGTTGGCATAAATCGAAGTTAGTTTTTCGTTGCTAACTCACGTTGGGAATGTCGACGAGGAGTTCTGTGGATGGCGTTGGCTGAGACGGCGTTTCCGATAGTCGTTGATGTCGTTGGCTGCGCTGAGATATTTATCGGCGTTTATTTCGCTCTCATTTTGTTGCCTTTCGGATCGTGCGTCACCTCCGCCAACCCGAGCGTTTCCATCAACGGCGGGACGTACATTCCGAAGCGTCCGCGCAAACCTTTCTTGAGGCCGTACCAACCGCCGACGGGATTTTTTTCCGAACGTCCCCATGCTTCGACGGTTCCGTCTTTCGCGGGTTTCTGTTCATCGGCAGAGCCCAGTTCCATCCAGTCGCCGTGCTTCTTGAGCATCGCGTGCAGGTCGGAGAGGCAGCGGTAGTCATAAAGCAGCACGGTTTTGCCAACGGTGCAAACCAACACGTCTTTGCCGTCTTTCTGATCCACGTGCATCGTGTAGTCCGACGTCAACGGCGGCGTCCTTAAAACAGTCGGGTTCTCTTTCGTTCCGATTGTATTTTTCATGCGGTTACGATTCGAATATCGCCGCCGAGGAGCCGACCAACGTGAGTACTTCGAGCTTCGGCGGCGTTTCGGGACCGCTGGCTTTGAGTTGTTCCTGAAACGATTTGAACGACGGCAGGTTGTTCAGAATCTTTTCGTCGTCGTCGGATTGGAAGAACGCGGAGTGGACGAACGTTTTGTTGTCGGCGCTCAGGCACGCGTTGTAGTTGATGCCCCGGTGAGCGAGCCGCTGCAAATCCGACATCACGGTTTGGATGTTGCGTTGGTTTTGCGCGGCGTACTCCGGCTTGGTGGTGTAGGTGACTTTGACTGATTTCATAGGAAGGTGATATTGTGGATCGAGCACGATGATTTTACAGAGTAAAGTCCGTCCGCAGAAAACTAGGTAAGTTTTTCCGCTTGCACGAAATTGGCAAGCTACGATCCCTGGGGCTAATTTCTACTAACGCTTAAAAACCAGCATTCCGATTTCAATCCACCACAACGGGGTTGTAAGCAATATCATTTGGAAGGCGGCTTCCAACCAACTGACGTCGCGGGATTCAACATCAATATTTCTCAGAAGCCTGGCGTGAAAAAAGAAAAAGCGTAAGTGCCGGTTTTTTTAATCTAAAAATAATTAAATCAAATAATTTATAAAGCGAAAGGAAAGTTAGAGGGCTAAGCAGTATCAAGTCGTTGATTTTATTTGTGCGATCGAGACCGACACTGTAAAGGAAGAACGCCGCTATTGCAATTGCCACTGCGAAAAACATCGCAATCCCAAATACCACGTTGTCCCTTAGAAGTTCATGAACAAACGGGAAAACAGTTGGAATAAAAACAAAGAAAAAAGCGATAAAGAGCAAGCCATTTATAGACATTCTGCCGCAAAAACTTTACGTTGTTTCAAATTCAAAGTTGTTAGCAAGTCCTGCTATGTTGTCACGCACACAAGTACCGAATTTAAAACGTTTTCGAGTACGCCTTGGTGACGCATTAACCACTATTTTAGTATTACATCCAACCCCAACTTCCGATGTCCACCGCAGCCGTAGGCAACAACGAAAGCACCGAACTCATCGCGCACCCCGTCGACGCGGAGCTCGAACGCATACAAACGTTCGAAGGCAAATACCCGAAACAACTTTGGTACCTGTTCTTCAGCGAGATGTGGGAGCGCTTTTGCTTCTACGGCATGCGCGGCGTGCTCACGTATTTCATGGTCAAGCAATTGTTCATGGACGACGGACAAGCCAACCTGCAATACGGCGCCACCCAGGCGTTCGTCTACGCGTTCACGTTCATCGGCGGTTTGTTCGCGGATAAGATTCTGGGTTTCCGGCGGTCGTTGTTTTGGGGAGGTTTATTGATGATCACCGGCTCATGCATCCTTGCGTACAACCCCGTTCAATTTTTCTTTCTCGGCATTTCGTTCACCATCATCGGCACCGGCTTTTTCAAACCGAACATCTCCACGATGGTCGGCTCGCTTTACAAGAAAGACGACGTGCGACGCGACGCGGGATTTAGTTTGTTTTATTCCGGCATCAACGTCGGCGCGTTGCTCGGCGGATACGTGTGCATCGCGATCGGGAAAGGAGACATGCTGAGCAGCGTCATTCCGGAATCGTTGCGTTGGAATTTTGCGTTCGGCATGGCAGCCATCGTGATGACCATTAGTTTGGTGACGTTCGTGTTCACGCAGCGATCGCTCGGTCCCATCGGTTTGTCGCCGTTTAAAACGCGTCAACCGGTGAACGAACTCGATCAGAAAAACATCACCGGCAAACGTTGGTACGAATACGCCGTGTACATCGGTTCGCTGGCTGTCATTCCGGTGATCATGACGATGGTGGCGAAAACGCAGTACACGGATTGGTTCATGTACATCATCGGTCCTTGCACGCTCGTGTATCTGTTTTACGAAATGAGTAAGTATTCGAAACCCGAACGCAACAAGTTGTTGGCGGCGCTCGTGCTCATTATCTTCTCCATCGTGTTCTGGGCTTTCTTCGAACAAAGCGGCGGGTCGCTGAGCATATTCGCCGCGCAAAACGTCGACAACAAACTCGTCGGCAACATCAAACTCGATCCCAACGGCGTCAACAACGCCGCCAACTCGCTCTTCGTCATCGTCTTCGCGCCGATCCTCGGTTTGATTTGGATCTGGCTGGCAAAACGGAGAATGGACCCGAACACCGTCGTGAAATTTGGATTGGGCTTTTTGTTTTTAGCGGCTGCGTTCTACACGTTTTACGCGACGCGCTTTTTCACCGTCGGCACCGGCATCGTTCGTTTGGACGTGTTCACCCTGGCGTATCTGGTGATCACGTTTGGTGAGTTGAGTTTGTCGCCGATCGGGTTGTCAATCATGACGAAGCTGTCGCCGCATAAACTGCAAGGGGTGATGATGGGAATGTGGTTTCTAGCGAGCGCCTACGGCCAATACGTTGCGGGAATTCTCGGCGCGGGCTTGGCAACGGCGGGAGCCAACGACACGCTCACGCAAAAGTTGACGACGTACACCGACGGTTATTTGCGTTTGGGTGTTTACGCCCTGGTGGCTGGCGTTTTGTTGATTGCCATATCGCCGTTTGTGAAGAAGCTGATGGGAGACGTGAAGTAGCGCTCTGCTGTCGTAGTTATCATGCGTCGGCTTTCTTGTTGCCTGCTTTTTCTTTTGCCGACGTTGCACGCGTCGTCGCAACCGCCGATAAAAGACGCGTGGCTTTGGATGACCGTTAGCTTCGACAAAAAACTAGGCAAGGGTTTTACCGGCAACTTCGATCAGGAACTTCGTTTGTTCGACAACATGTCGCGTGTGAATCTGACGTTCTCCAACTTTTCAGTCGATTACAAAGTCAGCAAGGTTTTCAAAGTGTCGTTGGCTTACCGCTTCATTCTAAAAAATCAGGACACCTATTACAGCAAACGCCACCGCGTATACGCCGACTTCACGTTGCACGACAAATTCAAGAAATTGAACCTCGCATACCGGTTACGTTTGCAAGGCCAGGAACGCGACATTTTTTCAAGCGACAAAGGCACGACTGTCGAAAGTTACATGCGCCACAAGTTCACGTTGGAATACAACTGCAGGAAATTTACGCCTTACGTCGCCGCCGAATTTCGTTTTCAGTTTTACAACCCGCATCAGGAAGTCGCCAACGGTCAATGGAACCGCGGCCGCTATTACGTCGGGACGGAGTACGAGTTGAGCAAGAAAAACGTGTTGAACGGTTATTTCATGTTGCAGCGCGATTACAACGTGCTGTTCTACCAGGCCGATTACACCTGGGGCGTACAGTATTCGCACAGCTTTTAGTCCGTTGCCGCGTCAGTCGCGGAACACCTGGATGGTCACCTCTTTTTCCACGAAGTCGGTGAACTTGCCTTCGTAGCGCGTGGCGCGTACCAGGTGGTTATCGATCCAATGGTAGTTGCCGCCGCGCGGTTTTCCAACCAGCAAGCCGTGGTACTTGAAGCCGTTGC
>Ga0207690_10002571_pt1 | contig 10954 bp, 9 predicted proteins | sample KBSC23metaG_FD_184315 | JGI IMG/M metagenome (GOLD analysis project Ga0207690, IMG submission 184315) | Corn rhizosphere microbial communities from Kellogg Biological Station, Michigan, USA - KBS C2-3 metaG (SPAdes) (version 2) | ecosystem: Host-associated > Plants > Roots > Rhizosphere > Soil ...
GCGTGCGCCCGCCCGGCCACCACGCCGAGCCCGGCCGCGCGATGGGCTTCTGCTTCTTCAACAACGTGGCCGTGGCCGCGCGTCATGCACTGGAACATCACGGTCTGCAGCGCGTGGCGATCGTCGATTTTGACGTGCACCACGGCAACGGCACCGAGGCGGCTTTCCGCGATGAACCGCGCGTGCTGATGTGCAGCATCTTCCAGCACCCGTTCTATCCGTATTCCGGCGCTGAAACCGTGGCGGCCAACATGGTCAACATTCCGCTGCCGGCGTACACCAACGGCCTGACCGTGCGTGAGGTGGTGGAAACGATCTGGTTGCCGCGCCTGGAAGCGTTCCAGCCCGAGATGCTGTTCATCTCCGCCGGTTTCGACGCACATCGTGAAGACGATCTCGGCCAAATGGGTCTGGTCGAGGCCGATTACGCCTGGATCACGCAGCAGCTCATGCAGGTGGCGCGCACGCACGCCAAGGGCCGCATCGTCAGTTGCCTGGAGGGCGGCTACAACCTCAGCGCGCTCGGCCGCAGCGTGGTGGCGCACGTCAAGGCGCTTGCAGAGCTTTAGGCGGAGGAAGGCAACGATTCGTTGATGACATTCGAAAAAGTAATAAAGACATCGTTAAAGAATCGTTCCTCGCATGTAGCGGCTGCCTTACACTAGCGCCTCACTCAAATTGACAAGAGACGGCAACGGCCTGGAATCAGGGCGGTTGCCGTTTTTGTATGTGCACATGATCGAACTCAAGGGGATTTCGCAGTACTTTCGGGGCGCGGGCGGCAACGACGTCCACGCGCTGCGCGATGTCGACCTGACCATCGACCGCGGCGAGATCTTAGGCATCATCGGCCGCAGCGGTGCGGGCAAGAGCACGCTGGTCCGCGTCATCAACCTGCTGAACAAGCCGACCGCCGGCACCGTCACCGTGGCGGGCCAGGAACTCACCGCGCTGAATGCCGACGGGCTGCGCCAGGCGCGCCGTAAGATCGGCATGATCTTTCAGCACTTCAACCTGCTGTCGTCGCGCACGGTGTATGAAAACGTGGCGCTGCCGCTGGAACTGGCCGGCACGTCGCGCGAGCGTATCCGCGAAATCGTGCTGCCGCTGCTGGATCTCGTCGGTCTGACCGCGCACAAGGATCGCTACCCGTCGCAGATTTCCGGCGGCCAGAAGCAGCGTGTCGGCATTGCCCGCGCGCTGGCGAGTCAGCCGGATGTACTGCTCTCCGACGAAGCCACGTCCGCGCTGGACCCGGAGACGACGCGCTCGATTCTTGACCTGCTGCGCAAGATCAACCGCGAGCTGGGCTTGACCATCGTGCTGATCACGCACCAGATGGAGGTCATCAAGCAGGTGTGTGACCGCGTGGCGGTGCTCGATGCAGGGCGCGTGGTCGAACTCGGCCGCGTGATCGACGTGTTCCTGAAACCGAGCCACGACGTGACGCGCGCGCTGATCGGCGAGGTGATCTCGCAGGAGTTGCCGCCTTCCGTGCTGGCGCGCGTGGAAAGTCGACTCACCGCACGCGAACAGGGCGGCCGCGACCACTTGTTCCGTCTGGCCTTTACCGGCGCCGGCGTCGACCAACCGGTGCTGGCCCAGGCGATCCGCAACTACGGGCTCGACTTCAACATCCTGCACGGCCATATCGACGAGATTCAGGGCCAGGCTTTCGGCTCACTGGCGATCCTGGCTTCGGGCGACACCGCCGACATCAACAACGCAATGCACTTCCTGCGCGAGCAAGGCGTGGTGGTCGAGGAGATCAACCATGTGGTCTGACGTGACCGATCTGTTTCTGCCGGCGTTCTGGGAAACGCTGGCCATGGTGGGCGTGTCCGGCGGCATCGGTGCACTGTTTGGCGTGCCGCTGGGCGTGTTGCTGTATCTGACGACGTCGGGCGGCGTGCTGTCGGCGCCGGCGTTCAACCGCGTGGCTGGCCTCATCGTTAATGCCGTGCGTTCGGTGCCGTTCATCATTCTGCTGGTGGCGGTGATTCCGTTCACGCGTTTGCTGGCCGGGTCGTCCATCGGCACGGCTGCAGCCATCGTGCCGTTGACGATTGCAGCGATCCCCTTTGTCGCGCGCCTGGTGGAAACCGCGCTGCGCGAAGTCGACCGTGGCCTGATCGAAGCGGCCCAGTCGATGGGCGCGACGACCGGCCAGCTCGTCTACAAGGTGCTGCTGCCCGAGGCGATGCCCGGCATCCTGGCCGGCCTGACGATCACCTTCGTCAGCCTGGTCGGCTACTCAGCCATGGCTGGCACCATCGGCGGCGGTGGCCTGGGCGACCTGGGCATCCGCTACGGTTATCAGCGTTATGAATCGGACATCATGCTGGCGGTCGTCGTCATCCTGATCGTCTTTGTGCAGGCGGTGCAATCGACGGGCGATTGGCTCGTGCGCCGCCTCAGCCATCGCTAAATACATATCACCACCTACAGACACATCACGAGGGGAATGCAATGAATCGTCGTCAACTGCTGCAATGGTCCGCGAGCCTGGGCGCCGCGCTGGCACTGGCAACCGGCGCCGCAATGGCGCAGAGCAAGCCGATCAAGATCGGCGTGACCGCCGGCCCGCACGCCGAGATCATGGAAGAAGTGAAGAAGGTCGCCGAGAAAGATGGCCTGAAGCTCCAGATCGTCGAGTTCAACGACTACATCCAGCCGAACGCCGCGCTGGCCGCCGGTGATCTGGATGCCAACAGCTACCAGCATCAGCCGTATCTGGACGACCAGATCGCCACGCGCGGCTACAAGTTCGTGAGCGTCGGCCAGACCATCACCTTCCCGATGGGCGTCTACTCGAAGAAGATCAAGTCGCTCAAGGAATTGAAGGATGGCGCGCGCTTCGGCTTGCCGAACGATCCGACCAACGGCGGCCGCGCGCTTCTGCTGCTGCAATCGCAGGGCGTGATCAAGCTCAAGCCGAACGCCGGCTTCAAGGCCACGCCGCGCGATGTCGCGGAGAACCCGAAGAAGCTGAAGTTCGTCGAACTGGACGCCGCCCAACTGCCGCGTTCGCTGGATGATCTGGATGCCGCCGCGATCAACGGCAACTACGCCGAGAAGGCTGGCCTGGACCCGACCAAGGACGGCATCGCCATCGAAAGCCCGAAGGGCCCGTACGCCAACGTGCTGGCCGTGCGCGCAGCCGACAAGGATCAACCCTGGGTTGCCAAGCTCGTGAAGGCGTATCATTCCGACGCGGTCAAGGCCTTCGTGAAGACGAAGTACAAGGACGCCGTGATTGTGGCCTGGTAACCACTTTGTGATCGCTTGGGCGATCCGATAGAGGGCTCTACCAAACAGATTGCCGGACGTTTTACTGGCGTCCGGCAATTTTTCGCGGTTAAAATAGCACGACCGTTCGGAAATTTAACGCGGCCGACCGGCCCCCCTTATAATGGCCGGCGTTTTGCAAAATCGTCTTATCAATTAGTGGAGTGAGCGCATGAAAGTCCTGGTCGCAGTCAAGCGCGTGATCGATTACAACGTGAAGGCTCGCGTGAAGGCCGACGGCAGCGGTGTCGATCTGGCCAACGTCAAGATGAGCATGAACCCGTTCGACGAGATCGCCGTGGAAGAGGCGGTTCGCCTGAAAGAAGCAGGTGTGGCTACCGAAGTGATCGCCGTCTCGTGCGGCGTGACGCAGTGCCAGGAAACCCTGCGCACCGCCATGGCCATCGGCGCCGATCGCGGCATCCTGGTCGAGACCACTGAAGAGCTGCAGCCGCTGGCTGTCGCCAAGCTGCTCAAGGCGCTGGTCGACAAGGAACAGCCGCAGCTGATCATCCTAGGCAAGCAGGCGATTGACGATGATGCCAACCAGACCGGCCAGATGCTGGCTGCGCTGGCCGGCCTGCCGCAAGCGACGTTCGCCTCGAAGGTGGTTGTGGCGGACGGCAAGGCATCCGTCACGCGTGAAGTGGACGGCGGTCTGGAAACCCTGTCGGTCAAGCTGCCGGCCGTGGTCACCACCGACCTGCGCCTGAATGAGCCACGCTACGTGACGCTGCCGAACATCATGAAGGCGAAGAAGAAGCAACTCGACACGGTCAAGCCGGAAGACCTGGGTGTGGACGTTGCACCGCGCCTGAAGACGCTGAAGGTGGTTGAGCCCGCCAAGCGCAGCGCCGGCGTGATGGTGCCCGACGTGGCCACGTTGGTCGCCAAGCTCAAGACCGAAGCGAAGGTGCTGTAAGCGGTCTCCTGACTGCACGCAACTTCAAGCACACCGAACAGGCAGATCAAGATGACCGCACTCGTTATTGCTGAACACGACAATCAATCCATCAAGGCCGCGACGCTGAACACCGTGACGGCAGCCGCCCAATGCGGCGGTGACGTCCACGTGCTGGTGGCCGGCGCTGGCTGCGGCGCTGCCGCCCAGGCCGCCGCGCAAATCGCTGGCGTTGCCAAGGTGCTGGTGGCCGACGCGCCCCAGTTTGCCGATGGCTTGGCCGAAAACGTCGCCGAGCAGGCCCTGGCTATCGCTGGCAACTACAGCCACATCCTGGCGCCGGCCACCGCTTACGGCAAGAACATCCTGCCGCGCGTGGCCGCCAAGCTGGACGTGGCCCAACTGTCCGACATTACCAAGGTCGACAGCGCCGACACCTTCGAGCGCCCGATCTACGCCGGCAACGCGATCGCCACCGTGCAATCGGCCGACAAGGTGAAGGTGATCACCGTGCGCGGCACGGCATTCGACGCCGCAGCTACGACGGGTGGCTCGGCTACCACCGAAGCCTTGACTGCCGTGGCTGACGCCGGCATCTCGCAATTCGTCTCGCGCGAAGTGACGAAGAGCGACCGCCCGGAATTGACCGCCGCCAAGATCATCGTGTCGGGTGGCCGTGGCGTGGGCTCGGGCGAAAACTACACCAAGGTGCTGACGCCGCTGGCCGACAAGCTGGGTGCTGCACTGGGTGCCTCGCGCGCCGCTGTCGACGCCGGCTTCGTGCCGAACGACTACCAAGTTGGCCAGACCGGCAAGATCGTCGCGCCGCAGTTGTACATCGCCGTCGGTATTTCGGGCGCGATCCAGCACTTGGCCGGCATGAAGGATTCCAAGGTGATCGTCGCGATCAACAAGGATCCGGAAGCGCCGATCTTCCAGGTGGCTGACTACGGCCTTGTGGGTGATCTGAATACCGTCGTGCCGGAGCTGGTGACCGCACTGGGCTGATCGCACCGCGTAGCGCGCATCGTCTGACGCGCGCTGCAATGAACGCCCGACGCAAAGCCGTTTCCGACCTTGTTTGGAAACGGCTTTTTTATACGCGAGCGCCATCAGGAGAGCGCGTCACGCACCCGATGACGAGCTGTCCTGATCGCGCTTAACGAAGGATTGGAGAGAGACATGACCTATCAAGCCCCCGTCAAGGACATGCTGTTCGTGATGAACGAACTCGCCGGCCTGGACAATGTCGCCAAGCTGCCCGGCTTCGAAGACGCCACCGCCGACACCGCGCAGGCCGTGCTGGAAGAAAGCGCGCGCTTTACCGGGGAAGTGGTTGCGCCGCTCAACGTGGAGGGCGACCGCAATCCGAGCAGCTGGAAGGACGGTGTTGTCACGGCCACCGCTGGTTTCAAGGAAGCCTTCGCGCAGTTCGGCCAGGGCGGTTGGCAGGGCGTGCAACACCCGTTGGAATACGGCGGCCAAGGCTTGCCCAAGCTGATCGCCACGGCGTGCATCGAGATGCTGAACGCGGCCAACCTGTCGTTTGCGCTGTGCCCGTTGCTGACCGACGGCGCCATCGAAGCGTTGCTGACTGCCGGCACTGAAGAGCAGAAGCAGCGCTTCGTGCCCAAGCTCATCTCGGGCGAATGGACCGGCACGATGAACCTGACCGAGCCGCAGGCCGGCTCCGACCTGGCCCTCGTGCGCACGCGCGCCGAGCCGGTGGGCGACGGCACGTTCAAGATCTTCGGCACGAAGATATTCATCACGTGGGGCGAGCACGACATGGCCGAGAACATCGTCCACCTCGTGTTGGCACGCACGCCGGGCGCGCCGGAAGGCGTGAAAGGCATCTCGCTGTTCGTGGTGCCGAAGTTCATGGTCAATGCAGACGGCTCGCTGGGCGCGCGCAATGACGCGCATTGCGTGTCGATCGAGCACAAGCTTGGCATCAAGGCGAGCCCGACGGCCGTACTGCAATTCGGCGACAACGGTGGTGCCATCGGTACGCTGGTCGGCGAAGAAAACCGCGGCCTGGAGTACATGTTCATCATGATGAACGCCGCGCGTTATGCGGTGGGCATGCAAGGCATTGGCGTGTCGGAGCGCGCGTATCAGAAGGCCGTGGCCTACGCACGCGAGCGTGTGCAGAGCCGCCCGGTGGATGGTTCGGCCGGCAAGGCAGTGGCGATCATCCATCACCCGGATGTGAAGCGCATGCTGCTGACGATGCGCGCTATGACCGAAGGTGCTCGCGCGCTGGCCTACGTGGCCGCCGCCGCGTGCGATGCCGGCCACCACGCCGCCGATGATGCCGCACGCAAGCAGAACGAAGCGCTGTACGAATTCCTGGTGCCGATTGTGAAGGGCTGGAGCACCGAGATGTCGATCGATGTGACCAGCCTCGGCGTGCAGGTGCACGGCGGCATGGGCTTCATCGAAGAGACGGGCGCCGCGCAGTACTACCGCGATGCGCGCATCCTGCCGATCTACGAAGGCACGACGGCCATCCAGGCGAATGATCTGATCGGCCGCAAGACGGTGCGCGATGGCGGTACGGTGGCGCTGGGCATCTGCGCCGAGATTGCCAAGGTAGAGGCGGCGCTGGCAGCGAAGGGCGGTGCGCATTGCGAGGCGATGCGTACGCGCCTGGCTGCGGGCCGCGAGGCGATGGAGTCGGTGGTGCGCTTCGTGGTCGCGCAGACCAAGGCGCAGCCGAACGCCGTGTTCGCGGGCAGTGTGCCGTATCTGCGCCTGTGCGGCATCGTGCTGTCGGGCTGGCAGATGGCGCGTGCGCTGCTGGTGGCCATCGACCGCGAGAGCGAAGACCCGAACTTCTACGGTGCCAAGATCGCCACGGCGCGCGTGTTTGCCGATGTGCTGCTCACGCAGGCGCCGGGTATCGCGCAGTCGGTTCTGAACGGCGGCGAGACCATCGGTGCGGTGCCGGAAGTGCAGTTCTAAGCGGCATCAGCGGACATGAAAAAAGGGAGGCTTCGGCCTCCCTTCTTCGTTGGCGCAGTGTCGGCGATCAGGCCAGCGCAGGCTTGGTGGCCGGTGTCGGCGCACCGCCCATGTACCGATACACCGACAGATCATCCGCGCGGATGGCCGGCGAGCGCCCCGACACCAAATCCGACAGCAACTTGCCCGACCCGCACGCCATGGTCCAACCCAGCGTGCCGTGACCGGTGTTGAGCCACAGCCCGCGCACTGGCGTCTGGCCGACGATGGGCGTGCCGTCCGGCGTCATCGGGCGCAGGCCGGTCCAGAACGAGGCGCGCGACACATCGCCCGCACCCGGGAAAAGATCGTTGACGACGAACTCCAGCGTGTTGCGCTTGCCCGGGTCCAGGCGCTTGTCGTAGCCGACGATCTGCGCCATGCCGCCCACGCGGATGCGGTCGTCAAAGCGCGTGACGGCCACCTTGTAAGTCTCGTCCAGGATGGTGGACACCGGGCTCTTGGCCGCGTCCGTCATCGGCACGGTGATCGAGAAGCCCTTGAGCGGATACACCGGCACGTTCACCAGGTTCTTCAGGAACGGCGTGCTGTAGCTGCCCAGCGCCACGACCACCAGGTCGGCCTCGATCGGTTGCCCGTCGACCAGCGCACCGCGCACGGCGTCGTTCTTGAAGATCAGGCTGTTGATCGTGCTGTTGAAACGGAAGCGCACGCCCAGCTTCTCCGCCATCGCGGCCAGGCGCGTGGTGAATAGTTGGCAATCGCCCGTTTCGTCATTGGGGAGGCGCAGGCCGCCGGCGAGCTTGTGGCGCGTCGAGGCCAGGCCTGGTTCACTGCGCACGAGGTCTTCGCGTGAAAGCAGTTCGTAGGGCACGCCAGCGCGTTCGAGCACGGCGATATCGTTCGCGGCGCCGTCGAGTTGTTGCTGGGTGCGGAAGATTTGCAGCGTGCCTTGCTGGCGGCCTTCGTAGGCGATGCCGGTGTCGGCGCGCAAGTCGCGGATGCAGTCGCGGCTGTATTCGGCCAGGCGGACCATGCGCTCTTTGTTTTGCGCGTAGCTCGCAGCGTCGCAGTTGCGCAGCATCTGCCACATCCACTTGAGCTGGAAGAGGGTGCCGTCGGGGCGGATGGACAGTGGCGCGTGCTGCTGGAACATCCACTTGATGGCCTTGAGCGGCACGCCCGGCGCAGCCCACGGCGATGCGTAGCCCGGCGAGATCTGGCCTGCGTTGGCAAAGCTGGTCTCCAGCGCCGGACCGGCTTCGCGGTCGACAACGGTAACCTCATGTCCGGCGCGGGCCAGGTAATAGGCACTCGTCACGCCGATCACGCCACTGCCAAGAACGAGCACGCGCATGGTGATACTCCCCGGAGATGCATTTGCGATAGATGCCGCTATCGTATTCGCACTTATCCAGTCATTGTTTCTGTATATTTACAGGAAACAGGAACAACTTCGATTTCGGAGCGTTTTCACGCATGCGAACCCAGCGCAAGCCCGTCCGGGCCCTCGATAAGCTCGACCGCCGCATTCTCGACCTGCTGCAAAAGGACGGGCGGTTTTCCATGAAAGAGCTGTCCGAATCCGTCGGCTTGACCATTACACCGTGCATCGAGCGCGTCAAGCGGCTGGAGCGCGAGGGCTTCATCCTCGGCTACTACGCGCGGCTGAACCCGGCCATGCTGGGCGCCTCGTTGCTGGTGTTCGTGGAGATCAGTCTAGGCAGCAAGGCTGGCAACATGTTCGAGCAGTTCCGGCGCGAGGTGCTGCGCATCCCGGAGGTGCTGGAGTGCCACCTCGTCTCGGGCGATTTCGATTACCTCATCAAGGCGCGCATCCGTGAGATGAGCGAATACCGCCGCCTTCTCGGCGACATCCTGCTGCAGCTCCCGGGCGCCGTGCAGTCCAAGAGCTACATCGTGATGGAAGAGATCAAAGAGACGCTCGCCATCGACGTGACGGAGGCGGACGCGTGACCTGATGGGCGACCTAATGGGCGACCTAAGGCTGTCACGAAAGCGCCTTACGCTGGCCGGCAATTCTCCCCACCATGACCGGAGCCCGCATGTCCGACCAGCCGACCTTCAAGCCGACCCGCCGCACGCTCATCAAAGGTCTCGTTTCTGCCAGCGGCACCGCGCTGCTCGGCTCGCACATTGGCGATGTGCTGGCGCAGGGCGTTGCCCCGGCTGCGGTGACGTCTGAACGCCTGCGTCCGCAACTGCCCGGTGGCGTGATGAGCGGGGACGTAACGGCCAACAGCGCCATCGTCTGGAGCCGCACGGATCGCCCCGCGCGCATGATCGTCGAATATTCGACCGACGCCGCCTTCAAGAAAGTCGCGCGCCGCGTTGGCCCGACGGCCATCGAAGGCAGCGGTTTGACCGCGCGCGTCGACCTCACCGGCCTGCCCGCCGGCGCCAACCTGTTCTATCGCGTCCGCTTCCAGGATCTGGTGCACGAGAAGGCCTTCAGCGAGCCCGTCATCGGCCGCTTTCATACGGCGCCAGTGCATGCCAATCGTCCGATCTGCTTCGTCTTTTCCGGCGATGAAGCCGGCCAGGGCTGGGGCATTAACGAGCGCTTCGGCGGCTACCGCCTGTACGAAGCCATGCGCCGCGAGTCGCCCGACTTCTTCATCCACTCGGGCGACCAGATCTACGCTGACGGCCCGATCCAGGCCGAAGTGAAACTGCCCGACGGCTCGTTGTGGACCAATCTCGTCACCGAGGCCAAATCGCACGTCGCGCAAACGCTCGATGATTACCGCGGCGCCTTCGCCTACAACCAGCTCGACAAGAACAAGCGCGCGTTCTCCGCTGAGGTGCCGTTCCTCGTGCAGTGGGATGACCACGAGGTACGCAACAACTGGTATCCCGGTCAGCAGATTGGCCCCGAAGAGAAGCGCTATCAGGAACGTAGCGCATCCGTGCTGGCTGCCCGGGCGAAGCAAGCGATGTTCGAATACAACCCGTTCCGCTTCAACCCGGTTGACCCGCAGCAGATCTACCGCGCGTTCCAGTACGGCCCGCTGCTCGACGTGTTCATGCTGGATGAGCGCAGCTATCGTGGCCGCAACTCGCCGAACCGCCAGACCACGCTCGATGCGGATGCCGCGTTCCTTGGCACCGCGCAGACGGCGTGGCTGAAGCAATCGCTCAAGCAGTCGAAGGCGACGTGGAAGGTGATTGCCAGCGACATGCCGATCTCGCTGGTGGTGCCCGACCTGAACCCGGATGTGCCCAAGGGCACCTACGAGGCCTGGGCCAATGCCGATGATGGCGCGCCGTCCGGCCGCGAGTTGGAACTGGCCGAGATCCTGCGCTTCATCAAGCAGGAGAACGTTCAGAACGTGGTGTGGGTGACGGCCGATGTGCACTACGCGCAGGCGACGTACTACCACCCGTCGCGCGCCAAGTTCACAGAGTTCAAGCCGTTCTGGGAATTCGTCGGCGGGCCGATCAACGCAGGCACGTTCGGTCCCAACGAAGTGGACCAGACCTTCGGGCCGGACCTGCGCTACATCAGCATCCCGAAGGACAATCCGCAGAACCAGTCGCCGGCGGCGCTGCAGCAGTACTACGGCCGCGCCAAGATCGACCCCGGCACGCGCACGATGCACGTGTCGCTGCACGATCTCGACGGCAAATCGCTCTGGGAAGTGAAGCTCGACCCGGAAGCGTAGCCCGCGTCACCCACAGCGGAGCGGGGGCGGATGCGATACGATCAACGCGCCCCCGCATCCGATCTGTTCCGCTGTGTCCGATATGTCCGATCGCCACGTCCCACGCAAGGGA
>Ga0207690_10002573_pt1 | contig 10950 bp, 10 predicted proteins | sample KBSC23metaG_FD_184315 | JGI IMG/M metagenome (GOLD analysis project Ga0207690, IMG submission 184315) | Corn rhizosphere microbial communities from Kellogg Biological Station, Michigan, USA - KBS C2-3 metaG (SPAdes) (version 2) | ecosystem: Host-associated > Plants > Roots > Rhizosphere > Soil ...
AGCACGTGCTCAAGGTGAATCCGCAGGGCGTGGAGCAGGGCGACTACGTGATGGTGGTCGGCTACCCGGGCCGCACCAACCGCTATCGCCTCGCCGACGAGGTGCAGAGCTCGATCGACTGGGTCTATCCGACCCAGATCAAGGTGTACGAGGACACGCTGAACATCATCAACACCGCCGGCAAGGCCGACCCCAAGGTGGCGGTGAAATACGCCAGCATGGTCGCCGGCCTCAACAACTACCTGAAGAACTTCGGCGGCCAGCTCGAAGGCCTGCATCGCGCCGACGCGGTCGCGGTGAAGCGGGGGCAGGAAGCGCAGCTCGAAGCCTGGCTGAAGCAGCAGGGCGGCGCCGAAAACACCGCGCTGGCCGCCGACATCGGCAAGCTGCGCCAACAGATTGCCGCCGATCAGGCCAATCGCGAGCGTGACCTGGCCATCAGCCTGGTCAGCCGCGCCTCGCTGTTCAGCACCGCGGTGCGCCTGACCCACCTGGCGAAGGAACGGCCCAAGGCCGACCTCGACCGCGACGCCGGCTACCAGCAGCGCGATTGGGTGCGCATCGAAGGCGGCCTGAAGCAGATGGACCGCCGCTACGATCCGGGTGTCGACCAGCAGTTCATGGTCTACGGCTTGCAGCGCTACGTGGCGTTGCCGCCGGCACAGCGACTGCCAGCACTGGACGCGTGGCTCGACGGCGCGAAGACCGAGGCCCAGCTGAAGCAGAAGGTCGCCGCGTTGTACGCCGGCAGCAAGCTCGGCAACGTCGATGAGCGCATGAAATGGTTCGACGCCGATAGCAAGGCGATCGACGCCAGCAGCGACAGCATGCTCAAGCTCGCCCGCGCGGTGCAGCCGCAGCTGAAGACGCTGGAAGACCAGGCCGACGCCCGCGATGGCGAGCTGAGCAAGCTGCGTCCGCGTTACATGCAGGCGATGATCGCGTGGAAGGACTCGCAGAAGCTGCCGGTCTACCCGGATGCGAACAGCTCCCTGCGTGTCACCTTCGGCAACGTGCAGGGCGTGGCGCCGCGCGACGGCGTCAGCTACGCGCCGTTCACCACCGCGCGAGGCATCGTCGAGAAGGACACCGGCGTGGAGCCGTTCAATTCGCCCAAGGCCGAACTGGCCGCGATCAAGGCCAAGGCGTTCGACGGCTACGCCTCGCCGAAGCTGGGCACGCTGCCGGTCAACTTCCTCGCCGACCTGGACATCACCGGCGGCAACTCCGGCTCGCCGGCGATGGACGCGAACGGCCAGCTGGTCGGCCTGGCGTTCGACGGCAACTGGGAGTCGGTCAGCGGCGACTGGCTGTTCAACCCGCAGCTCAACCGCTCGATCCAGGTCGACGTGCGCTACATGCTGTGGGTGATGCACCACCTCGACCACGCCGACAACCTGCTGAAGGAAATGGGCGTGCCGGCGAAGTAAGCCGCTCGTTCGCGCAAGCATCGGGGCCCGCGTCGTCGACGCGGGCCCTTTCTGCGTCTGCCGTTCAGAACATCCGCTCGCGCAGCGAACGGTAGACCAGTGCGAAGACGACGCTGATCACGATGCAGACGGCATACCAGAACTCGTAGTTGTCCTTGTGCCAAAGCGGTGTGTACACGGCAGTTCTCCTTCGGCCCTCCCCCTGACACGTCTGAAGCATCGGTGATGCCATCGGCGCGGATGCCCCGGCAAGCGGCTGCGGGCCTCATCCGCAGCGGCAGGACCGATGCGCGGTGCGGGGCAACCTGTCGCAGCCGTGATACAGCTTGTATCGAGGTGAAACGGCATCGCCCTGCTTACAATGCGCCATGCCTGTCGACCGCCGCCCCCTCGCCATCTTCCTGATGGGCCCCACCGCCTCCGGCAAGACCGCGCTGGCATGCGGGCTGAGCGAGCAGTTTCCGCTTGACCTGGTCAGCGTCGATTCGGCGCTGGTCTACCGCGGCATGGACATCGGTACGGCGAAGCCCGATCCGGCGACGCTGGCGCGCCATCCGCATGCGCTGGTCGACATCCGCGATCCTGGGCAACCATATTCGGCGGCGGATTTCTGCGCCGACGCGCTGCCGGTGATGCAGCGGATCAGCGCGCAGGGCAGGGTGCCGCTGCTGGTCGGCGGCACCGGGCTGTACTTCCGCGCGTTGCAGCAGGGGCTGTCCGACTTGCCGGAAGCCGACCCGGCCACCCGCGCGCGACTGGCCGCCGAAGCGCAGCAACTTGGCTGGCCGGCCATGCACGCGCGACTGGCGATCCTTGATCCGGCCGCCGCCGGCCGGATCGGCTGCAACGACGTGCAGCGCCTGCAGCGTGCACTGGAAGTGATCGAACTGACCGGCCGGCCACTGTCCGAATTGCAGCGCGGCGGGGCGGCGGCGCGCTTTCCGTGGCGAGTGCTCAAACTGGCCCTGCTGCCGACCGACCGGCACGTGCTGCACGAGCGCATCGCCCGCCGTTTCGACGCCATGCTGGCGGAGGGTTTCCTGGACGAAGTGCGCGCGCTGCGGGCGCGCGGCGACCTGCACGCCGACCTGCCGGCGATTCGTGCGGTCGGCTACCGCCAGGCGTGGGAGCACCTGGACGGCCTGACCGATCCGCCCGAATTTCGCGACCGCGCCATCTACGCCACCCGCCAGCTGGCGAAGCGGCAGATCACCTGGCTGCGCAGCGACTACGGCACCCGCCTGTTCGACCCGGACCAGCCCGGTCTGGCTACCCGCGCAGCGGCGGCCGTACAGCTGTTTCTGGACGGTCCGGGCGGGCCAGCGTCGCCAGCGTGACCCAGTGCACTTGCGCGGCGCAAAAATCTTCTTTCATCAAGTATTTGAAAGCAGCTAACATCCCTGCATGTTGGGCCGGGGCGCCATCGGCGTTTTTTCTCCGGTCTGTCCGTGGCAAGGGGAGAACAAGAAATGTCCAAGGGGCAGTCGTTGCAGGATCCGTTTCTGAATGCATTGCGACGCGAACGCGTGCCGGTAGCCATCTATCTGGTCAACGGCATCAAGTTGCAGGGCACGGTCGAGTCGTTCGACCAGTTTGTGGTGTTGCTGCGCAACCAGGTGAGCCAGATGGTCTACAAACACGCCATCTCCACCGTGGTACCGAGCCGCAACGTACGTATAGGCAATGGCCACGACGGCCATGATGGCCACGACCATCAGTCCGACGCACCGGCCACATCCGCCGACGCGGACGCTTGATAGAGGCGCGGTTCGCCCGCATGAAGTGGGTCTGCTCCTGAGGATCACACCCACTAGTGTTCGATAGACAAAAGAAAGGCGATCGCGCCGTCCTGGTCCTGCCGCATTCCCGCGGCGAAGGCGATACAGCACGTCGCGCCGAGGAATTCGCCGAACTGGTGAAGTCCGCCGGGGCCGAGGTGCTGGGCGTGATCAGCGCCCGCGTCGAAGATCCCAACCCGCGCTACTACATCGGCACCGGCAAGGCGGACGAGGTGGCCGAGGCGGCGCGTGCGCTGGAGGCGGACCTGGTGCTGGTCGACCACGTGCTGACCCCGGTGCAGGAACGCAACCTGGAAAAACACCTCGGCATCCGCGTGGTCGATCGTGCCGGCCTGATCCTGGACATCTTCGCCCAGCGCGCCCGTTCGCACGAAGGCAAGCTGGAAGTGGAGCTGGCCCAGTTGAAGCACCTGGCCACCCGGCTGGTGCGCGGCTGGACCCATCTGGACGCCCAGCGCGGCGGTGCCATCGGCAACCGCGGTCCCGGCGAAACCCAGCTGGAAACCGACCGCCGCCTGCTCGGCGAGCGGGTCAAGATGCTCACCAAGCGGCTGGAAAAGGTGCAGACCCAGCGCGGCCAGCAACGTCGTGCGCGGCTGCGCAATACGGTGCCGCGCGTCGCCCTGGTCGGCTACACCAACGCCGGCAAGTCGACCCTGTTCAATGCGTTGACCACGGGCGACGTCTACGCCGCCGACCTGCTGTTCGCCACGCTCGATCCCACCGTGCGCAAGCTGGAAGGCTTGAGCTGCGGTCCGGCCGTGCTGGCCGATACCGTCGGCTTCATTCGCGAGCTGCCGCATGACCTGGTCGCCGCGTTCCGCGCCACCCTGGCCGAGGCGCGCGACGCCGACCTGCTGCTGCACGTCAGCGACGCCGCCGACGAGGAGCGCGATCGCCTGCACCGCGTGGTCGACAAGGTGCTGGAGGAAATCGACGCCGGCGACGTGCCGCAGCTGCGCGTGATGAACAAGATTGACCTGGCGGGCGCCGAGCCTCGGATCGAACGCGACGGCGCCGGCAAACCGGTGCGGGTGTGGCTGTCCGCCGCCACCGGTGTCGGGCTGGACCTGCTGCGCCAGGCGCTGGGCGAGCTGCTCGGCGGCGAGCGGGTGCAGTCGGCGCTGCAGTTGCCGTTGTCGGCCGGGCGCCTGCACGCGCGGTTGAAGGCCGCCGGTGCGATCACCGGCGAGACGGTGGACGAGCACGGCTGGCAGCTGCGCATCGACGCGCCGCGCAGCGTGATCGCCCCGATCAGCGGTGGCGACCCGACCGAGACCCAGTTGCTCCGTCAGTTGCTGGCCGTGGCGGAATGACGCCGGCACACCACGCGCGGTGTCAGCCGCGCTCTGCTAGAATCCCTCGTGTTTGCGCGGCCCCGAAAGGCGGCCGGCGCGGCACCCCGACAGCTTTGGCTGAATCTCATGTGTAACCCGGTGCAGCGCGTGTTCCGGCCGTGGTTGCCGGCCTCCCGACGACCCCTAGGAGACTGACTCGTGGCATGGAATGAACCCGGCAACAACGGGCAACGTGATCCGTGGAACAGGAAGCGCCAGGGCGGCAAGTCGCCGCTGGACGACTTGCTCAACAACGCCAGGAATCGCCTGGGCAAGATGGGGCAGGGTCCCGGCAGCATCCTCACCGGTGTGGCGGTGGTGTTGGTGGTCGGCCTGCTGTTCAGCAGCTACACCATCATCGGCGCACGCCAGGCCGGCGTGGTGCTGCGCTTCGGCGAGTACTCGCGCACCTTGCCGCCGGGCTTCCACCTGAAGCTGCCGCAGCCGATCGAGTCGGTCACCAAGGTCGAGGCCACGCGGATCCGCTCGGTCACCGACAAGGTGGCGATGCTGACCAAGGACGAGAACATCATCACGATCGACTTCACCGTGCAGTACCAGGTGGACGATTCGCGCAAGTACCTGTTCTCGCTGAACGATCCGGACGGCACCATCGGTGCCGCCGCCGAGGCCGCCGTGCGCTCGGCGATCGGCAGCAGCGACATGGACCAGATCCTGTCCGCCGCCGGCGCCAGCCTGGTCGCCCAGGCGCAGGAAACCCTGCAGAAGACGCTGGACACCTACGACTCCGGCCTGCGTGTCACCGAAGTCAGTTTCCAGAACGTGGCGCCGCCGAACGAGGTGAGGGACGCGTTCGACGACGTCAACAACGCCCGCGAAGACAAGCAGAGCATCGAGAACGCCGCCCTGGCCTACGCCAGCAAGGTGGTGCCGGTGGCACGTGGCGATGCCGCGCGCATCGCCGCCGAGGCGGCCGGCTACAAGGCCGAGCGCGTGGCCCGGGCCACCGGTGACGCCGCCCGCTTCGAATTGCTGCTGAAGCAGTACAAGGCCGCGCCGGAAGTGACCCGCAAGCGGCTGTGGCTGGAAACGATGGAACAGGTGATGGCGAAGAACCCCAAGGTGATCGACGGCTCCAACGGCCGCAACATCATCAACCTGCCGGCGCTGCAGGGCTCGCCGACCGCGGCGCAGCCTGAGGCGGGCACGACCGGTGCGGTGGTGTCACCGCCGACCGGCAATGCGGCCGACAAGGGGGCGCAGCCATGATGAAGATCAGTTCCATCGTCATCGCGATCCTGGTGGTCCTGCTCGGCCTCAACAGCATGTTCGTGGTCAGCGAAGGGCACAGCGCGCTGCTGCTGCAGTTCGGCCGCATCGTCCACACCGACTACCAGCCGGGCCTGCATTTCAAGCTGCCGGTGATCCAGCAGGTGATGCACTTCGACAAGCGCATCCTGTCGCTGGACGCGCCGCCGGAGCGCTACTTCACTTCCGAGAAGAAGAGCGTCAACGTCGACTTCTACGTGAAGTGGCGCGTCGCCGACAACGCCGCGTACTACCGCGCCACCGGCGGCGACCAGCTGCAGGCGGCACAGCGGCTGACCCCGATCGTGAAGGACGCGCTGCGCTTCGAGTTCAACGCGCGCACCTTGCCCGACCTGATCTCCGGCGGGCGCAAGGACATCACCGAACGCGTGCGCGCGCAGACCGATGCCTCGGCGCGCAAGAACCTCGGCATCGCCGTGGTCGACGTGCGCATCAAGCGCATCGACCTGCCGAACGAGGTCAGCGAATCGGTGTACAAGCGCATGCGCGCCGAGCGCCTGCAGCTGGCCAACGAACTGCGCTTCACCGGCCAGGAATCGGCCGAGACGATCCAGGCCGACGCCGATCGCCAGGGCCAGGTGCTGCGCGCCGATGCCCAGCGCGACGCGGCCAAGGTGAAGGGCGAGGGCGACGCGGAAGCGGCTGCCATCTATGCGCAGGCGTACACCCAGGATCCGGAGTTCTTCACGTTCTACCGCAGCCTGGCCGCCTACCGCACCTCGTTCGAGGACGGCAAGGGCGTGCTGATCATGAAGCCCGACGACGAGTTCCTGCGCTACTTCGAACAACCCGCGCAGAAACGCTGAGTCGACCCCGATGCACCAGCTGACAGCCGCACTGTGCCTGATGCTGGTGATCGAAGGCCTGCTGCTGTTCGCGGCGCCGCAAGGCTGGCAGGCGATGGTGCGCGAGGCGTTGAAACTGCCGCCGCGCACCTTGCGGCTGTTCGGCGCCGGTGCGATGGTGACCGGCCTGGTGCTGTTGCAATTTTTTCATTGATACGTGTGGTCCCGCCGACGGGACGCCACAAACCTGAGCGAGAAGATTATGGGCAAGTCAGTAGTCATTCTGGGTGCGCAGTGGGGCGACGAAGGCAAGGGCAAGATCGTCGACCTGCTGACCGAGCGGGTCAGCGCGGTGGCGCGATTCCAGGGCGGCCACAATGCCGGCCACACCCTGGTGATCAAGGGCAAGAAGACCGTGCTGCACCTGATCCCCTCGGGCATCCTGCGCGAAGACGCGCTGTGCCTGATCGGCAACGGCGTGGTGCTGTCGCCGGCCGCGCTGATGACCGAGATCGCCGAGCTCGAAGCGAACGGCGTCGAGGTGCGTTCGCGCGTCAAGATCAGCCCGGCCACGCCGCTGATCATGCCGTACCACATCGCGGTGGATAAGGCGCGCGAGATCGCCGCCGGCGGCAAGGCCATCGGCACCACCGGCCGCGGCATCGGCCCGGCCTACGAGGACAAGGTCGCCCGCCGCAGCGTGCGCGTGGCCGACCTGATGTACCCGCACGAGCTGCCGGCGCTGCTGAAGACCGCCGTCGAGTACCACAACTTCATCCTCACCCAGTGGCTGAAGGCCGAGCCGGTCGACTACGACGCCGTGCTGAAGGACGCGCTGGCCTGGGGCGAGTACATCCGCCCGCTGGTCGACGACGTCGCCACCATCCTGCACGACGTGCGCCGTGACGGCGGCAACATCCTGTACGAGGGCGCGCAGGGCGCGCTGCTCGACATCGACCACGGCACCTATCCGTACGTCACCTCGTCCAACACCACCATCGGCGGCGCGCTCGCCGGCACCGGCGTGGGCGTGGGCGACATCGACTACGTGCTGGGCATCTGCAAGGCCTACGCCACCCGCGTCGGCAGCGGTCCGTTCCCGACCGAGCTCAACGACGACATGGGCGAGCTGCTGCGCAAGAAGGGCAACGAGTTCGGCGCCAGCACCGGCCGCCCGCGCCGCTGCGGCTGGATCGACCTGGTCGCGCTGAAGCGCGCCACCCAGATCAACGGCATCAACGGCCTGGCCATCACCAAGCTCGACGTGCTCGATGGCCTGGACACGGTCAAGGTGTGCATCGCCTACGAATACCGGGGCAAGCGCCGCGAACTGGCGCCGCTTGATGCGGACGGCTGGGACGAGTGCAAGCCGGTCTACCTGGAATTCCCCGGCTGGCAGGAATCCACCGCCGGCATCCGCGACTGGAACCAGCTGCCGCCCGCCGCCCGCGCCTACCTGCGTGCGGTCGAGGAACTTTCCGGCTGCCGCCTGGCCCTGGTCGCCACCGGCGCGGACCGCGACGACACCATCGTGCTGGACGATCCGTTCGCCTGATCGCCGCTGCACCGTTGCGTCACGCCGACAGACCCCGCCACGCGGGGTCTGTCCGTTCTGGCCGATGGATCGGTTTCCCGCAATTACCCCGCGGCGTCGCCTTCGCCGCGCCCGCCACGCTCACCCACCGGCAGGCTGAGCGTTTCCTTGACCTCTTCCATCACGATGTAGCTCTTCGAATCACGCACGTTCGGCAAGGTCAGCAAGGTGTTGCCGAGCAGCTTGCGGTACGAGGCCATGCCGGAGATGCGCGCCTTGATCAGGTAATCGAACGCGCCCGAGACGAGGTGGCACTCCAGCACGTTGGGCAGGCGCAGCGCGGCGTTGCGGAATTCCTCGAAGATATTGCCCGACTTGTAGGCCAGGCTGATCTCCACGAAGACCAGCAGGCCGGCGCCGACCAGGTGCGGGTCGAGCCGCGCGTGGTAGCCGGTGATCACGCCGTCGCGTTCCAGCCGGCGCACGCGCTCGGTGCACGGCGTGGTGGACAGGCCGACCCGCTCGCCCAGCTCGGTGAACGAGATCCGCCCCTCGTCCTGCAACACCCGGAGGATTTTCCGGTCGATTTTGTCGAATTCCCGCTTCCTTATCGCCATGGGCTCACCAAGGATTGCCGATCTGGCAGTGATTTTACCCGTCATTCTTCCCAAAGACAGAAAATAAGATTGGTCGACCGTTCCTATACTTGTCGGGATCATTCCTGCGGTTGGCCCGCAGGCCGACTGATGGAAGGGGAGCGAGATGCGGGTACTGATATTGGGCAGTGGCGTGATCGGAACGTGCAGCGCGTGGTATCTGGCGCAGGCCGGTTTCGAGGTGACCGTGGTGGATCGCGAAAGCGCGCCGGCACGCGAAACCAGCTTCGCCAACGCCGGCCAGATCTCGCCCGGTTACGCTTCGCCGTGGGCCGCCCCCGGCGTGCCGCTGAAGGCGCTGAAGTGGTTGTTCATGCGCCACGCACCGCTGGCGATCCGCCCCGGCCTCGACCCGCAGCAATACCTGTGGCTGCTGCAGATGCTGCGCAACTGCACCGCCAGCCGCTACGCCATCAACAAGGCGCGCATGGTGCGCCTGTCCGAGTACAGCCGCGACTGCATGGACGAATTGCGCGCCGAGACCGGGCTGGATTACGAGGGCCGCCAGCTCGGCACCGTGCAGTTGTTCCGCACCCAGGCACAGCTCGACGACGCGGCCAAGGACATCGCCGTGCTCAAACAGTACGGCGTGCCGTACGAGCTGCTCGACCGCGCCGGCATCGTGCGGGTGGAGCCGGCGCTCGCCGGGGTGGTCGACCAGCTCAGTGGCGCGCTGCGCCTGCCGAACGACCAGACCGGCGACTGCGAGCTGTTCACGCGCCGGCTCGCCGCGCGGGCGCAGGAAGCCGGCGTCGAGTTCCGCTTCGGCGCCACCGTGGAAAAACTCGAGCACGACGGCAGCCGCCTCACCGGCGTGCGCATCGACGGCAAACTCGAACATGCCGACCGTTACGTGCTGGCGCTGGGCAGCTACACGCCGCAGCTGCTGGCGCCGCTGGGCATGCGCCTGCCGGTGTACCCGCTGAAGGGTTACTCGCTGACCCTGCCGATCACCGATCCGGCGATGGCGCCCACCTCGACCATCCTCGACGAAACCTACAAGGTGGCGGTAACCCGCTTCGACCAGCGCATCCGCGTCGGCGGCATGGCCGAGGTCTCCGGCTTCGACATGTCGCTGTCGCCGCGCCGCCGCGCCACCCTGGAAAAAGTGGTCAGCGACCTGTACCCGCATGGCGGCGACCTGAGCCGCTCCACCTTCTGGACCGGCCTGCGCCCGGCCACCCCGGACGGCACGCCGGTGGTCGGCGCCACCCGACTGGACAACCTCTACCTCAACACCGGCCACGGCACCCTCGGCTGGACCATGGCCTGCGGTTCCGGCCGTTATCTGGCCGACCTGATCGCGGGGCGCAAGCCGCAGATCAGCAGCGAGGGCCTGGACATCTCGCGCTACAGTACGCGCCCCACCGCGGGAGTCCCTGCCTGATGCGCCCGGCACGTGCCCTGATCGACCTGGCCGCACTGCGCCACAACTACCGCCTGGCACGCGAGCTGGGCGGACGCAAGGCGCTGGCCGTGGTCAAGGCCGATGCCTACGGGCACGGTGCCGTGCGCTGTGCGCAGGCACTGGAAAGCGAAGCCGACGGTTTCGGGGTGGCCTGCATCGAGGAGGCACTGGAACTGCGCGAGGCTGGCATCCGCGCCCCGATCCTGCTGCTGGAAGGTTTCTTCGAAGCCGACGAACTGGCGCTGATCGACGCCCACGACCTGTGGTGCGTGGTGCAGGCCCAGTGGCAGATCGACGCGATCGAGCGCGCGCGCCCGGCCAAGCCGTTCACGGTCTGGCTGAAGCTCGATTCGGGCATGCATCGGCTGGGCCTCGCCGCGGCGGACTACCGCGCCAGCCTGCAACGCCTGCAGGTCATGCCGCAGGTGCGCGAGGTGGTGGCGATGACCCACTTCGCCCGTGCCGACGAACTGGATTGCGAACGCACCGACGAGCAACGCGCGCTGTTCCACCAGGTGTGCGACGAACTGCGTTTGCCCACCAGCCTCAGCAATTCCCCCGCGCTGCTCGGCTGGCCCAGCGCGCAAGGCGAATGGGCGCGGCCGGGCCTGATGCTGTACGGCGCCACGCCGTTCGCCGGTCCACATCCCGTCGCCGACCGCCTGCAGCCAGTGATGACGGTGACCTCGAAGGTGATCGGCGTGCGCGAGC
>Ga0207690_10002586_pt1 | contig 10929 bp, 9 predicted proteins | sample KBSC23metaG_FD_184315 | JGI IMG/M metagenome (GOLD analysis project Ga0207690, IMG submission 184315) | Corn rhizosphere microbial communities from Kellogg Biological Station, Michigan, USA - KBS C2-3 metaG (SPAdes) (version 2) | ecosystem: Host-associated > Plants > Roots > Rhizosphere > Soil ...
GCGAGGTTCATCATGTAACCGAAGGCGGTGATGTCGGCGCTTTTCCAGGGGTCGCGGCCGAAGAGGCCGGGCAGCAGGTAGGCAGCACAAAGCAGGAACAGCGCGACGCGCGGCAGGCGCGAGGCCGCACGTTCGGTGACGAGGGCGGGGTTCGGCGAGTTCAAGGGGTCAGCGTGTCACAAAGGTCTGATGATGCCGCAGGGGCAGGCGATGAGAAATCCGAACCACCGAACGCCGGCCCACAAACAGCAAAGGCAGCCGAGGCTGCCTTTGCTTGGCGCTCGCAGGGGCGCCGATCGAAGCTGCATGTGCAGCTTCGAAAATCACTTCTTGAGGTGAGCGAACTTGTTGCGGAACTTCTCGACGCGGCCGCCCAGCGAGTCCACGCTCTTTTGCGTGCCGGTGTAGAAGGGGTGCGATTCGCTCGTGGTTTCCAGCTTGAACAGCGGCACTTCGCGGCCGTCGTCGAGCTTGATCGTTTCCTTCGTTTGTGCGCACGAGCGCGTCACGAACTTGAACCCGTTCGAGAGGTCGACGAAGCAGACGTCTCGGTAGTTGGGGTGAATGCCTTCTTTCATCGCAATGCCTTTGATCGCTGTTGAACCCGGAAGCCACACCGAACCATTCGGTGCACTTTCCAGAATGCGGGAAACCGCAGATTATAGCTTCAGGGGACGGCCATGCACCACACTTTCGTGCGCATGGCCTCCGATGCCGCGGGCGTCAGCCGCCGCGCCGCATCATGTCGAAGAAGTCCAGGTTGGTCTTCGTCGACTTCATCTTGTCGAGGATGAACTCCATTGCCTCGATTTCGTCCATGGAGTACAGCAGCTTGCGCAGGATCCACGTCTTCTGGAGGATCTCAGGCTTCAGCAGCAATTCCTCGCGGCGGGTGCCCGACTTGTTCAGAAGGATGGATGGGTACACCCGCTTCTCGGCCATGCGGCGATCCAGATGGATTTCGCAGTTGCCGGTGCCCTTGAACTCTTCGTAGATCACTTCATCCATCCGGCTGCCGGTGTCGACCAGCGCGGTGCCGATGATGGTGAGCGAGCCACCTTCCTCGATGTTGCGCGCAGCACCGAAGAAGCGCTTCGGGCGCTGCAGCGCGTTGGAATCGACACCACCGGTGAGCACCTTGCCGGACGACGGCAGCACGTTGTTGTATGCGCGGGCCAGGCGGGTGATGGAGTCGAGGAGGATGACCACGTCCTTCTTCATCTCGACGAGGCGCTTGGCGCGCTCGATCACCATTTCGGCCACCTGCACGTGGCGTGCAGCCGGTTCGTCGAACGTGGAGCTGATGACTTCGCCGCGCACCGTGCGCTGCATTTCGGTCACTTCCTCCGGGCGCTCGTCGACGAGCAGCACGATGAGGTAGACGTCGGGGTAGTTCGAGGTGATCGCGTGCGCGAGGTTTTGCATCATCACCGTCTTGCCGCTCTTGGGCGGCGCGACGAGCAGGGCGCGCTGGCCTTTGCCGAGCGGGGCGATGAGGTCGATGATGCGGCCGGTGATGTTTTCCTCGGCCTTGATATCTCGTTCGAGCCTGAACTGTTCCTTCGGGAACAGGGGAGTCAGGTTCTCGAACATGATCTTGTGCTTGCTTTCCTCCGGGGTCAGGCCGTTGACGCGGTCGACCTTGACCAGCGCAAAGTAGCGCTCGCCGTCCTTCGGTACGCGCACCTCGCCTTCGATGGCATCGCCGGTGTGGAGGTTGAAGCGGCGGATCTGGCTCGGCGACAGGTAGATGTCGTCGGTGGACGCCATGTAGCTCGCATCCGGGGCGCGCAGGAAGCCAAAGCCGTCGGGCAGCACTTCGAGCACGCCGTCCCCGAAGACCTGCTCGCCCCCCTTGGCGCGCTTTTTCATGATCGCGAACATCAGCTCCTGCTTGCGCATGCGCGTGACGTTGTCGATTTCCAGTTCCTCGCCCATCTTGATGAGTGCGGAGACGTGGAGGGCTTTCAGTTCTGACAGGTGCATGGGTAAAGACCCTGGGATGAAAACCAGCGGGGCTGGGAGTGTGCCGCGTGGCACTGCAATGGCATCCACATCGGCCGATGGACTGGCCCGTGAAGGCCCGCGGAAAACTCGCGGTATGACCGAACGATCCGGTCATGTCGGGCAAAGCCCGGAGAAACGAACCCGGGCAACGCCCGGACAAACGATCAAGCAGGGGAGGGGGGCCGGTCACGGACGCCGCCGGGTCTCGCTAGACCCGGCAGGCCGGTTGGCAATTTCAGGTGAAGGAGCCGGCGCCGCTGGTTTCAGCGCACACCAACCTCATCACACGTTGAGCAGATTATAGATGACCGTCGAGGAATGCCGTCAACTGGGCTTTCGACAAGGCCCCCACCTTGGTGGCGGCCAGCTGGCCGTCCTTGAACAGCATCAGCGTCGGGATGCCGCGGATGCCGAACTTGGCCGGCACGTCGCGGTTCTCATCGACGTTCATCTTCGTCACCTTGAGGCGGCCGTCATAGTCTTTCGAGACCTCATCGAGGATCGGGGCGATCATCTTGCAGGGGCCGCACCATTCGGCCCAATAGTCCACCAGCACCGGCTGGCCGGCCTGGAGCACGTCGCTTTCGAAGGAAGCGTCCGTGGTGTGTTTGATCAGTTCGCTGCTCATGGTCAGATCCTGGAACATGGCCGTCCGGGCGGAAAGCCAAGTGGAAAGGTTGGGCAATTTTGACACAAAGGCCCGCACCCTGCGCCCGGCCGGGACACATGGCTGCCTATGGTCACGATAGCGCAACGACCGTTCAGTGCGCGGAACCGGAATTAGGGCCGCTTTCGGGCACTTGATTCGCGCGTTGCCAAGGCATTGCCGCGTTCCAATAAGGTGGAATCGCCATTCCTTCGAACATGCTGGACTGACCGCCTGATGTCTGCCACCGACACCCCCGCCGCCAAGCCGGCGCCCACCCGCGCGTTCGGCCGCTTCGAGTTGCGCCGGCTGCTGGGCAAGAGCGTGCGAAGCATGGCGTGGCTCGCATTCGATCCGCAGGCCTCGCAGGAAGTCATGCTGACGATGCCGCGCGTGCAGCCTGCAGACGAAGCGGCGCTGCACGCATGGAAGAGCGAAACCGAGCGCGCTGCGCGCCTGAACCACCCCAACCTTGCCCGCGTCATCGAGGTCGGCGTGCACGAGCACTGGCCGTATGTGGCGGTCGATCGTGCGCTGGGTGAGACCCTCGACGAACGGCTCGATGCCCAGCGTTCGATGGCGGCGACCGATGCGGTCGAATGGATCACCCAGATGCTGGAGGGCCTGGCGTTCGCGCATGAAGCAGGCGTGGCCCATGGCGATCTGCAGCCATACCAGGTGCTGGTGAGCGAGCAAGGGGCCGTGCGCATCATGGGTCTTGCCGCTTGCGGCGTTACCTACACGACGGAGGCGGGCGAACGCTCCACGGCCATCGATGCCAATGGCTTGCAGGCCAGCCGCGCCGCAGCCCGACGCGATGTCCTTACTGCGGGCCTGTTGCTGCACCTCGTGCTGTCCGGCCAGCCCGCGTTGGAGGAGCCCGACACGGCCAAGGTGGTCGACCGGCTGCCTCCGGCCGGCCGCGACATCATCCGCCTGCCGTGGACCACGCCGCAACCGGTGGCCGAGGGTCTGCGTGCCATCGCCAATCGGGCGACCGACCGCCAGGAACGCCAGAGGTACCACAACGCCCGCACGCTGCTTCATGCGCTCAACGGGTGGCGGGAGGCTGCTGCCGCCGATTCGGGCGGGCCGCTTGCCTTGCTCCTCGATCGGCTGCACACCGTGGGCCATCTGCCGGCGGCACCCGGCGTGGGCGCACGTGTGGCGCGGCTCGCCACGGCCGAAGGGCAGCGCACCGATGAAATGGCGGAACAGGTGCTGCAGGACATGGCGCTCAGTTTCGAACTGCTGCGCCATGTGAACTCGGCGCAGGTGCAAGGCACGCAGGCTTCCGGCAGTGCCCCTGTGCTCACGCTGCGGCGAGCCATCGCACTCGTGGGCCTCAAGGGCCTGCGCCAGGCCGCTTCCGCGTTGAGGCCCTGGCCCGGACCCTTGTCGGAGCCGCATGCCGCCGCGCTCGAGAAGCTGATGGACCGTGTGCGGCTTGCAGGCCATGCGGCTCAGCTTTTGCGCCCTGCGGGCTATGACCCCGAGGTGGTCTATCTCGTCACGATCCTGCAGAACCTGGGCCGCCTGCTGGTCCAGTACCATTTTCCCGAAGAAGCCGAACAGATCCGCGAGTTGATGCGGACGTTGCCTCCGGCTGCAGCCGGTGAACCGGAGGAATCGGGCATGTCCGAGGAGGCCGCTTCCTTTGCGGTGCTCGGGGTCGACAGCGAAAGCCTCGGCGCCGCAGTGGCACGCCATTGGGGCCTCAGCGACGAAGTGCTCCACATGGTCCGCAGGTTGCCCACCGGGCGGCCCGTGCGCTCGGCCGACAGCGACGGTGATGTGCTCCGGCTGGCGGCCAGCCTGGCCAATGATGTGGTCGATGTCGTCACGATGATGCCGCCGACCAAGGTGGCGGCCACCCTCGCCGCCGTGGCCCAGCGCTATTCACGCGTGCTGGAGGTCTCACCGCGGGAGATTGGTGAGGCGCTGCAAGGTGCGCGTGCCGCGCTGAAGGCGGGTGCAAGCATCGCGGCGCCAAGGGGCGAAGCAGCGCCTGCGCCGGCGGCCGAATCGCCGTCTCCTTCCGACCCCGCGGCGCCGTCCGAATTTGCGCGTTCGCTGGCGGCGCGCAACCCGCATTGACGTTTGGCACGTTCACCGCCCATGGCTTCTCTTGCTGCTGCCTCTGCTTCCGCCGCGACCCTGGGTCGGTTCGAGTTGCGCCGACAGCTCGGCCGGGGTGCTCAAGCCACCGTGTGGCTCGCGTTCGACCCGCGCCTGGAGCGGGAGGTCGCGGTCAAGTTGATGCATGCCGGCGCCACGGCGAACACCGTGAACCCGTGGCTGCAGGAAGCCCGCAGTGTCAGCCGGCTGAACCATCCCCACATCGTGCCCTTGTTCGAGGCGGATGTGCACGAGCAACAGGCGTATCTGGTGTTCGAATACGTAGCCGGCGGCACACTCGCCGAATGCCTGAAAGCCAAGGGGCCGATGCCTGTCCGCGAAGCCGTGCAACTCATGGTGCACGTCCTCGATGCGCTGCAGGCGGCCCATGCTGCCGGGGTGGTGCACCGTGATCTCAAGCCCTCGAACATCCTGCTGGACGGTCAGGCCCGTCCGCGGGTGATGGATTTCGGCATCGCGGCACGCGTCACCGACGCTGCGAACCAGCAGGTGGTCGGTACGCCGGGGTATCTGTCGCCGGAGGCCACGCAGGGCCGCCAGCCCAGCCCGGCCATGGACGTCTTTTCCGCCGCCCTGGTGTTGGCCGAACTGTTGTCCGGACGCCCGGTCATCTCCGAACGGGACCCTTATCGCGCGATGTACCGCGTCGCCCACGAGGATCTGCGCCTGCCCGAAGCCATGCCGTCTGACGTGGACGATGCGCTGCGCGCGATCGTGCTGCGCGGCATGGCCCGCGACCCGGCCCAGCGGCATGCCAGTGCAATGGCCTTGCGTGACGCGCTCATGCAATGGCTGCATCCCCCCGGCAGCACCGATGCCCCTGCCGGCGGCAGCGGCACGCTGGAGTTCTTGTTGCGCCGCATGCGTCACAAGACCGATTTCCCGGCGCTCTCCGATTCGGTCGGTCGCATCCAGCGCGTGGCGAACTCTGAGAATGAGAGCCTGGCCAGCCTGTCGAGCGAGATCCTGAAGGATGTGGCGCTCACGAACAAGCTGCTGCGCATGGTCAATACCGCGCACTTCAGCCAGGCCGGCGGAGGCAGCATCAGCACCGTCTCACGCGCGGTGGCGTTGATCGGTTTTGCCGGCATTCGCAACATGGCGCTGAGCCTCGTGTTGCTGGAGCACATGCACGACAAGGCGCATGCCAACCAGCTCAGGGATGAGTTTTTGCGTTCTCTGATGGCCGGCTCGCTCGCGAGCGAACTGAGCGCCGGATCCCGCGACGGCGAAGAATTCTTCATCGGTGCGATGTTCCAGAACCTCGGCCGACTGCTCACCGAGTTCTACTTTCCGGAAGAGGCACGCCAGGTGCGGAGCCTCCGTTCGGCATCCGGGGGGCAGGCTGCACCGGCGCCCAGCGAAGACGCGGCCTCGTTCAAAGTGCTGGGCCTGAGTTTCGAAGACCTCGGCGTGGGCGTTGCAAAGGCCTGGGGCCTGCCTGAGGGACTGCAGCGGTGCATGCGCAAGCCCACGGGAGAAATCCCGCAGCGCCCGTCCGACAAGGCGAACGAGCGGCAGCGGTGGGTGGCGTTCGTGGCGAACGAAGTGACCGACGTGCTGCTCCAGGCCGATCCGGGCCAGGCGAGCAACGCCATTGCCCGCGTTGCCGAAAAGTACGCGCGAGCCCTGGGTGTCAGTGCCCGGGACATGCAGGCCGCTGCCGTGTCCGCGCAGCAGCGCGTCACCGAACTGGCCCGGGCGATGGGCCTGCATGTTCAGCCGGGCTCGCCGATGCGCCGACTCCTTGCGCAGCAAGGCAACGGCACGGGTTCGGCGGCCTCGTACGACAGCCTCACCGAACATGAGCTGCACGCCACGCTCCCGGCCGATGCCGGCGTGCCTGCGGGACTTGCGGCCCCGGCCGATCCGGGGCAGGGCGCCGCGGCCATGCTCGCTGCAGGAATCCAGGACATCACGAACACGATGGTCGAGGACTTTCGCCTCAACGAGGTTTTGAGGATGATCCTCGAGACGATGTTGCGTGCACTCGGTTTTCAGCGCATCGTCTTTTGCCTGCGCGACCCGAAGACCGAGTCGTTGACGGGGCGCTTTGGATTGGGGCAAGGCGTGGAGGCCGTGTCTTCCAACTTCAAGGTCGCGCTCAAGCCGGCCTCGGGCAGTGCGCCCGATCTCTTCACCGCGGTATGCCTCAAGGGGGCAGACACGCTCATCACCGACGCGACCACCGGCAGCATCGCCGCGCGACTGCCCGCCTGGTATCGCAAGTCCGTCAACGCGCCAGCGTTCCTGTTGTTGCCGCTGTTGATGAAGGGCGCGCCGTTCGCCCTCATCTATGCCGACAAGGCCCAACCCGGGGGCATCGAACTTGGTGAGAAAGAGCTGTCGCTGCTGCGCACCCTGCGCAACCAGGCCGTGATGGCGTTCAAGCAGGCCAGCTGAACGGGCGAGCACAAGGCCTGACGGCCGGCTGCAGCGCCGATCGAATCCGGCAATGTCCTACAGCACCTTGCGCATGCCGCCTTGGGCTCGTGGGCGCGCCGCACCCTATCTTTGGCGAGCATCGGGCGGCACACCGTGCCGGCCGGCACCATCGATCCTGCTGGAGTTCTCCATGAAACTGAACATCGGCAACGGCCTCGTGCGCCACCCGGGCGACCTCGAGGCGTTCCATCTCTATGACGATGCCGCGATCGAAGAAGCGCGGCACGAGATCCAGTCGAAAGCCTTGCGGCAATCGCGCCGCGGGCAGGGCGGGCCCGACCGTGCACGCGCCGGTCGCAGCGGGCGGCGCAACCCGGGCTCCCGTCATGGCCGCTGACAAACCACCAGGGCAAAAGCCTCAGGGACAGACCAAACCTGTCCAGGCGGGCAAGACGGATGTGCCGGAGCCGGCACCCCGTCTGCCGCATGAGCGCGACGAATCGGCCGACAGCCAGCACGGCGAAGCGCGCCCTGAAATGCAACGCGCCCTCGACGACATCAAGGCGGGGCGCACCGACACCGACCGTGGCCCGCCCTTGAACGAGGCCTATCAAAAACAGAAGACCCCGAACAAGCCACGCACATGACACGGGCCAGGCCGCGGGCCCGCCGCGCGGCCTGTCGGCGAATTCTCACAGCACCATCGGTGACAGGCTGCTGTCGCAATTCATACCGCATCCGTAGCATGGATGCGATTGAAGTCAAGAACGTCGAGAAAGCCGATGAACCGTTCCCTCCGAGCCAAGTACATGCTTCTTGTTGGCCCTGCCGATGCGCCCCGCGCCCTGTTATTCGACGGAGAACACCGCTTCCTTGCAGAAGTGTTCGACGAGGACCGCATGGTTCTCGACCAGCTGATGAAATCGAGCAGGGTGTGTGCGGCGCCAGGGACGCTCGTGCTGGACGATGGGGAAGAGCTTGAGCCTGCGGATGCCGGGCGGTGTTTTGCGCTTGGATGATGCGCTTGAATTCCGCTCTGCGCGCGGCGCGGCGAAGCTAAGCGCAAGCGAAGCTGCAGATCAAGCTACACGCTTCGCATCGTCATGGGAGAAAGCCGAGATCCACCGCACCGGTGGGCACCGGCTTTCGCCGGTGTGACAGAAGGCGGGGGCGAGCGAGCAACCCAGGAAGGCGAGCGCAGCGAAGCCGCACATCAAGCCACACGCGAGCCCGGCTCCGCCGGGCGACCCGTGGCGCCCCTTGGGGGCAGGAGCGAAGCGACTGGGGGGTGAACAGGTTGACGAGCCTGACCTCGGCACTGGTCACAGCGGTTAGGGCTGCTTCGTTCCCGACCTGACCCGGTTGGCCGCGCTTCCATGCGAGGAGGCCCGTCAGCGGGGATTGTAAGGGCAGTGGGCGGGTGCCTCGTGAAAAATGTCAGCGAAGTTGCAAGGCGTCGTCACCGAACTCGATGTTCAGGGGCTCGATGATGAGTTTTTTGGGGCCCGCTTCGACCCGGCCGGCGACGATGGCATCGATGCCCTGGGCTTTGGCGATGGAGACGGTGCGTTCTGCATCGGCGGCCTTCACGAACAGCGCGAATCCCGCACCCATGTTGAGGGTGCTGTAGGCCTCGAGGTCGTCTTGTTTCGCATGCTGCTGGATGAACTGGAGCACGGGCGTCACCGGAGGCACGGTGTGGATGCGGTAGGTGTGCGTGGCGGGGTGGCGCAGCAGCTTGCGCCAGCCGTGACCGGTGATGTTGGCACAGTAGTTGGGGATGATGCCGGCCTTGTAGAGCGCTTCGGTCACAGGCGAATACAACACGGTGGGGGCAAGCAGCGCTTCGCCGTAGGTCAGGCCGGGCTGAACTTCGGTGAGGTAGCCCTGCGGCAGGCGTTCGACGAGCTTGCGTGCCAGGCTCAGGCCGTTGGCATGGATGCCGCTCGAGGCGAGCAGCACGATGGCATCGCCGGGAGCAAGTTTGTCGCCCACCGACAGGCGCTCCTTGGGGTTGATGAGGCCGGTGCAGCTGGCGGCGAGGTCGATGCGGCCGTCGGCCACGATGCCGGCCAGTGCGGGGGTTTCGCCACCGCCCCAGGCCACGCTGCAGACGTCGCAGGCGCGTTTCCATCCGGCCACGAGCGCCTGCGCGCGCTGGGCATCTCCGAACCAGTCGGAGCCGCCGGCCGCCCAGTAGGCCTGCACCACGAGCGGGGTGGCGCCCACGGTGATGAGGTCGTTGATGGCCATCGCGATGGTGTCCTGCGCGATGCCGTCGTAGTAGCTCTTGCCCGTCAGGGCTTTCATTTCATCGGCCACCAGGGCTTTCGAGCCGAGGCATTCGACGATGGAGGCGATGTAGAACGGGCCCACGTCGACGACGTAGGCCGACTCGCCGCGCGAGGCTTCCACTTCGCTAAAGCCGTGGGCAGCCAGGTGGGCGCCCGTGGCCTTGGCGGCGCGCTGGGCGGCGACTTTCAACGGGTCGATCAGGTCGTAGTTGACGCCGGCCTGCTCGTAGCTGAGCGTGTCGTTGGCGGAAGGCGAGGTGGGCTTGGAATTCATGAGCGGATGTCGACGTCGGCGCCAGCGGACTGGCCAAACCCGGATTATCGGCCAGGCGCATGGAACGGTTGCGTCGCGACCGTAGAATCGCCGGATGTCCTACCTCGTTCTGGCTCGCAAATACCGCTCCCGCGATTTCGAATCGCTGGTGGGTCAGGAGCATGTCGTCCAGGCATTGAGCAACGCGCTGACACAACAGCGCCTGCACCATGCCTACCTGTTCACCGGAACCCGGGGCGTGGGCAAGACCTCCGTCTCGCGCATCCTCGCCAAGGCGCTGAACTGCACGGGTGCCGACGGGCAAGGCGGCATCACCGCCCATCCGTGCGGTGTGTGCGATGCCTGCCGCGACATCGATGCGGGCCGGTTCGTCGACTATGTGGAGCTCGATGCGGCGTCCAACCGCGGTGTCGATGAGATCTCGCAGTTGCTCGACCAGGCTGTCTACAAGCCGGTGATGGGGCGCTTCAAGGTCTACATGATCGACGAAGTGCACATGCTGACCACCACGGCGTTCAACGCGATGCTCAAGACGCTCGAGGAGCCGCCTGAGTACCTGAAGTTCGTGCTGGCCACGACCGACCCGCAGAAGGTGCCGCCGACCGTGTTGTCGCGCTGCCTTCAGTTCAACCTGCGCCCCATGGCGCCGCAGACGGTGCTCGAGCACCTGGGCACGGTGCTGGGGGCCGAACAGATCACCGCCGAACCGGGGGCGTTGCGCCTGCTGGCACGGGCGGCCCGGGGTTCGATGCGCGATGCCTTGTCCCTCACAGACCAGGCCATTGCTTTCGGTGCGGGCGCGTTGACCGAAGCGGGTGTGCGCCAGATGCTCGGTGCGGTGGACCGCACGCATGCCGTGCGCCTCATCCAGGCGCTTGCCGCAGGGCAGGGCGCGGAGATCGTCGCGGCCGTCAATGATTTGCGCGGCCTGGGACTGTCGGCCACCGGTACGCTCGAAGAAATGGCGGTGTTGCTGCAGCAGATGGCGGTGGTGCAGGCCGTGCCGGATGCGCTGGACGCCGACGACCCCGATTCGGCCGCCGCGGTGCGTCTGGCGGATCGGTTGCCGGCTGATGAGACGCAGCTGCTCTACAGCATCGTGCTGCATGGCCGTGCCGAGCTTGCACTCGCGCCCGACGAGTACAGCGGTCTGGTGATGGTGCTGCTGCGCATGCTGGCGCGAG
>Ga0207690_10002587_pt1 | contig 10928 bp, 11 predicted proteins | sample KBSC23metaG_FD_184315 | JGI IMG/M metagenome (GOLD analysis project Ga0207690, IMG submission 184315) | Corn rhizosphere microbial communities from Kellogg Biological Station, Michigan, USA - KBS C2-3 metaG (SPAdes) (version 2) | ecosystem: Host-associated > Plants > Roots > Rhizosphere > Soil ...
GCGGATGTGCCCGGCCGCCGTTCCGGCGGCAGCAGGTTCACGCCGAGGCGATCGTCGCCCTGCGCCACGTCCACCGCGTCGATCGCGATGCCTTGCGCGCGCAGGCGTGCCAGCAGCGGGTCGACCGTGCTGCGCGTGGCCGCCACCAGTTCCACCTGGCACCGCCCGGCCGCCGCCGGCGCACCCGATTCGCGCACCGCGTAATACACCTGGGCCACGCCGAACGGTGTCTGCCGATCCATCTCGTAGCCGACCACCTGGTGCAGGTTGTCGCGCGCTGCCAGCGGCAACAGCAGGCTGCGCCGCAACACCAGGGCGTCCGGCAGCAACAGGGCCACGCGCAGATCCTCGCGATCGACCGGCTGCACGGCGGCGTTGAAGGCCCGCGCGGGCGGCTCGGCACCGCCCTCGTCCCAATGCGCCAACGGCTCGGCGCGACCGCGGCGGCGCAGATTCCAGCGCTCGCCGGTCACCTGCAGCAGGTGCCAATCCGCGCCGCTGTCGAACCAGCCGCGCCAGCGCGCCGGCAGCAACGCCCGCAATTCGCCGCCCCACCAGGCGAAGAACGCCGGCAACGGCGAGGCGCGCCAGCTGCGGCGTACGCGATCCCCCCACGGCCGCAGCGACTGCATCGCCGTACTCATTCCTGCCCTCCCTCCTGCCAGCGCAATACCGCGTAAGGTTTCACGCCGGCCAGCCCCGGCTGCATGCGAACCGTCGCGCGCAGCACGGCGCGAGTTCCGTCGGCCAAGGTGGCCACGGACTCGATACTATGCGTCGTTCCGTTGTTGAGAGCCAGACTCGGATCGTGCGCATTCTTCTCGCGCGCGGTGCGGATCGACGCCAGCTGTGCCGGCGTGATCCCCGGGATCGCCTGCAGCGCCAGTGGCGGCGCGGTGTTCGGGTTGGGGCTGGTGTTGCCGGCCCAGATCGTCAGCACCGGCGCGATCCGCCGATACAGGTCGGGCGTCATGCCCAGCACCATCTGCGCCTCCTCGACGGTGGCGAACGGGCCGTGGCGCGGGCCGTAGTCGCGGCCGGCGGCGGCATACGCCGCGCGCTGGCTGTCCAGCTGATCGGCGAGGCCGGGCGCGGTGCGCCAGTCGACCACCCGGTCGGCCAGCTGACTGGCCTGATCCGCGGGCAGGCCGGCGGCCCGGAACAGGCCTTGCAGCGCCTCGGGCGTATCGGTGTTGAGATCGACCTTGCCGCTCTCGTCGATCGCCTGCACCACCACCGTGGCCTGGTCGTACTCGAACGTGTAGGGACGGCCGTCACCGATCCAGCGCTGCTTGAGGCGGGGATCCTGCAGGCCGTAGATCGCCCGCATCAGGCCCGCCTCGGCGGCGTAATGCGCCTGGGTCTGGGCGAACTGGTAGCGCGCCTGCAAGCCTTCGGTGCGTGCCAGCGCGGCATAGCCGCCCAGCAGGATCGCCAGCAAGGTGCACGCCCACAGCACCAGCAGCAGGGCCACCCCGCGCTGGCCGGATGCGCTCGGCAACATGGCCGGGTTCATCGCGGCACCTGCCTGAACTGGTTCGTCCGCAACAAACCGATGCCCTGGATCGGCTCGACCCGCAGCGGTATGTCGAGCCGCGGCCAGCTGTCGCGCCCCTGCGGCTGCAGCTCGATGCGCACCAGCATCGGCAGCGCCTGCCCGATCGTCCACGTGTTCGCCCACGGCAGCGCCTCGCCCTGGAGGTCGACACCGCGGTAGCTGAAGCTGCCTTGCCTGATATGGTCGAACAGCACCTGCGGCTCGCCCAGCGGCCTGGGCGGCTGGCCATCCGGCGGCAGCAGCGCCAGGCGCAACTCCAGGCGCAGGCCGCCCTGGCCGTCGTCGACCAGTTGCAACTGCTGCAATTGCGCGCCGAGCTTGCCCAGGTAGCCCGGCAGCGGCGCGACGTAGCGCATCTCGTGCGCGCTGCCCTGAAAAAAGATCGGCTCGCCGCGATCGGTGCGGGCGATCGGCGCGGCCACGCTCTGCGCCAGTTCGCGGCGCAGGAACTGCTGCGCCGAGCGCATCTGGTCGACCCGCTCGATCACGGCGGTGCCGGAGCGCACGCTGCGGCTGGCGCTGGCGATACCCGAATACACGCCCACCAGCAGCAGCGCCAGCAGCACCAGGGCGGCCAGGATCTCCAGCAGAGTGAAGCCGGCGGCGCGTTTCATGGCAGGGTCTGCGCGTCGGCGGCCGCCGCGGCCAGCCGCAACGTGCGGAAGTGGGCCGAATACGGGCGGGCCGTCGGCCCCCACATCACGTCCAGATCCAGCTGATACAACTGCAACGGCGTATGCGCCGGGATCGAGGCGGGCCGCCACGGCGACACCTGCAACTGCCAGCGAAACCGCTGATCGAACCGCCCCGAGGTGGTGCCCGGCTGGATCGGCTCGCTGACAAACGCCGTGTCGAGCAGGCTGCGCGCCCACAGCGCCGCCTCGCTGTGATCGTTGGCGTTCTGGCTCAGCCGGATCGATCCGCTCGCCACCCGCATCAACACGGTAAACGCGATCGCCAGCAACATGATCGCGGCGATCACTTCGAGGAGGGTGAAGCCGTTTTGGTGCCGGGACTCCCGAGAGCCGGGACTTGGGTGCCGGGACTCGGGACTCGGGAGTCCCGCCACCGGACTTCTGGCGCCTCCCATCGTCATCGAGCCGCCACCGTATCGACCACCCGCACCTCGCCGGTCAGCCAGGACACATTGACGTGCCATTCGCGCTGCCCGGCCTTCAAGGTGATGCGGCCGCCGGTGGAGCTGCCGTCGGGGAAGAAGCGGATGCGGCCGGTGTGATCGTCGGGGCGATCCTCTTTGGCGCTGGTGATGCTCACCTTGAGGCCCTTGGGCAAGGCGACGTCGCGGTGTTTCGCGCCCGCGTAGCTGTTGGCGCGGGTATCGACATCGAAGACCTGTTCGTTGGCCTGCACGATCGCCTGCGCCCGCGTCGCCCGCAATGCACCGGCCAACTCCCCGCTCGCCGCCCGTATGCGCGCGCCCGCCAACCCCTGGGTCACCGAGATCGACACCGCCACCGCAGCCAGCCCGATCAACACGATCACCACCAGCATTTCGAGGAGGGTGAAGCCTGTGGCGCGCGGAGCGCGCCCGGGATTCGGGATTGGGGATTCGGGATTCGGAAGAGCAAGGGCAAGAGCGGGCGGTTGGCGCGGACGCGCTTTTCCGAATCCCGAATCCCCAATCCCGAATCCCTGCTTCACTGCCAATTCCCCGCATCCGCATTCAGCCCGTCGCCGCCCGGCTTGCCGTCTTCGCCGTAGAAGACCAGGTCGTATTTGCCGTGTTGGCCGGGGTACTGGTAACCGTAGTCGTGGCCGTAGGGATCCTTCAGCTGCGACTCCTTGGCGTACGGGCCTTGCCAGTTCGGCGCGTTGACCGGCTTCTTCACCAGGTCGACGAGTTGCTGCGGCGGCGTGCCGTTGTCGAGCATGTAGTTGTCGATGTCCTGCGACAGCGTGCTCAACTGGATCTTGCCGGTCTTGTACTTGCCCTTGTCGAAGCTGGGAATCACCTTGGTGATCACCGCCACCGCGACGATGCCGATCAAGGCGATCACCGCGAGCATTTCGAGCAGGGTGAAGCCGTTGGCGCGCGGAGCGCGCCCGGGATTCGGGATCGGGGATTCGGGATTGGCTAAAAGGCCGGGATTCGGGATTCGGGATTCGGGATTGGTAAAAGCAGGAGCAAAAGCGGACGGTCGGCGCGTGCGCGCTTTCCCGAATCCCGAATCCCGAATCCCGAATCCCGTTGCAAAAATCATCATTGTCTCTCCGTCCGGATCATTGAATGCTGCTGGTCATGCTCAGCAGCGGCAGCAGGATCGCGGCCATGATGATGCCGACCAGCACGGTCATCACGATGGTCAGCGTGGGCACCAGCGCCGCCAGCAGGCGGTCGATCGAGCGGCGGGATTCCAGTTCGAAGGTGTCGGCGACTTTCAGCAGCATGCCGTCGAGTTGGCCGGCCTCCTCGCCCACCTGCACCATCTGCAGCGCCAGCCGCGGAAACAGTTTCGACTGCCCCAGCGCCAGGCTCAGCCCGGCGCCGCCCTTGACCTGTTCGTGCGCGGCGCCCAGCGCGGCATCCAGCGCGAGGTTGCCGGTGACCTGGCGCGCGATGGTCAGCGCACCCAGCAGCGGCACGCCGTTGCGCAGCAAGGTGCCCAGCGTGCGGGCGATGCGCGCGGTCTCGATCTTCAGCAGCAGCGGGCCGATCACCCGCAACCCCAGCAAACGGGCATGCCAGGCCAGCCGCGCCGCGGGGTCGCGCAGGCGCGCGCGGAACACCAGCAGGCCGCCGATCAGCAGCACCGCGATCAACCACCACCACGCCTGCAGCACGTTGCCCAGCGCCAGCACCGCTTCGGTGATCCACGGCACCGGCACCTGCATGTCCTGGAAAATCGGCACGAACTGCGGCACCACGTAGGCCAGCAACAGGATCAGCGAACCGAGCACGCCGACCATCAGGAACGCCGGATAGATCAGCGCATTGGTGATGCTGCCGCGCAACGCCTGGGCGCGTTCGAGGTAGTCGGCCAGCCGGCGCAGCGTTTCCTCCAGCGAGCCGCCGGCCTCGCCGGCGCGCACCAGGCTGACGTAGAGCCGGGGAAACACGCCGTGCTCCTCGTCCAGCGCCGAGGACAGCGTGGTGCCGCCGCGCACGCGGTCGCGCACCCGCTCGATCAGCTTCCTCGCCGACTCGCCCTCGGGCAGGTCGAGCAGGATGGTCAGCGCGCGATCCAGCGGTTGGCCCGCACCGAGCAGGGTCGCCAGCTGATGGGTGAACAAGGCCAGCTGGTCGCCGCTGAACGGGCCGCGCTTGAACAGCGCCGCCAGGCCGCTGCTGCCGCCCGCGCCATCCGCCGGCCGCGCCTCCAGCGGCGTGTGGCCCTGATCCTGCAGCCGCGCAATCACCTCATCGACGCTGGCCGCCTCCATCTGGCCCTGCAGCGTCTCGCCGGTGTCGCTGACGGCTTTGTAGCTGTATTGGCTCATGGGGCCGGCTCCTCCGGCCGGGATTCGAGATTTGGGATTCGGGATTCGGAAAGGCGCGTCAGCGCCGACCGTCCGCTTTTGCTCTTCCGAATCTCAAATCCCGAATCCCGAATCTCAGCTCTCCTGCGTAACACGCAGCACCTCCTCCAGCGTGGTGATGCCGGCGACGGCCTTGGCGATGCCGTCTTCGTACATGGTGCGCATGCCTTCGCGACGCGCCTGTTTTTCGATGTCGCTTTCGTTGGCGTGCTGCATCACCAGCCGGCGCAGCGCATCGCTCATGGGCAGGAACTCCATGATCGCGCGGCGGCCGCGGTAACCGGTGGGGTTGGCGGCGCTAACGCCGGGTTTCCACAGCTTGATCGGGCGCTCGTCGGTGTACTTCTCCAGCTCGAACTGGGCGATCACCTCGGGCATGGCCTCGTACGGGATCGCGGTGTCCGGGTCGAGCCGGCGCACCAGCCGCTGCGCCAGGATGCCGTTGACGGTGGAGCCCAACAAGTAATCCTCCACGCCCATGTCGAGCAATCGGGTGATGCCGCCGGCGGCGGAATTGGTGTGCAGGGTGGACAGCACCAGGTGGCCGGTCAGCGCGGACTGGATTGCGATGCGGCAGGTTTCCAGGTCGCGCATCTCGCCGATCATGATGACGTCGGGATCCTGCCGCACGATGGAGCGCAGCGCGCCGGCGAAATCCAGCCCGATCTGCGGCTTCACCTGGATCTGGTTGATGCCCTCGATCTGGTACTCGACCGGATCCTCGACGGTGATGATCTTCACGTCGGGCGTGTTGATCCGCGACAGCGCGGTGTACAGCGTGGTGGTCTTGCCCGAGCCGGTGGGGCCGGTCACCAGCAGGATGCCGTGCGGGCGGTTGAGCACGTCGATGAAGCGCTGCTGGAAGCTGTCGGTGAAGCCCAGCGAGGCGAAGTCGAACACCACCGATTCACGGTCGAGGATGCGCATCACCACCGATTCGCCGAAGCTGGTCGGCACGGTGGACACGCGCAGGTCGAGCTCCTTGCCCTGCACGCGCAACTGGATGCGGCCGTCCTGCGGCAGCCGGCGCTCGGCGATGTTGAGCCGCGCCATGATCTTCACGCGCGAGATTACCGCCGCGGTGGACGACGACGGCGGCGCCTCGACTTCGTGCAGCACGCCGTCGATGCGGTAGCGCACCTTGAGCCGGTTCTCGAACGGCTCGATGTGCACGTCCGACGCGCGCTGCTCGACCGCACGCTGAAGAATGAGATTGACCAGCCGGATGACGGGCGCCTCGGAGGCAAGATCGCGCAGGTGCTCGACGTCGTCCTCTTCCGCGGCACTGCCGTCGAGGTTCTCGACAATCGTGCCCATCGCCGAACGGCCCGTGCCGTAGTAGCGCTCGATCAGCCCGTCGATCTCCGAACGCAGGCCCACGCGCAGCGCCACCGGTCGGCCGGCAGCCAGCTCCACCGCCTGCAGCGGATACGGATCGGCCGGGTCGGCGACCAGCAGCGCCAGCCCGCCGTGCTCGTCATGCACCGGCACCACGTGCTGCTGCTTGAGAAAGCGCAGCGACAACTCCAGATCGGCCGGCGGCAACTCCGGCGCATCGCGCGCGGCCAGTAGCGGCACCTGCAGCAACTCGGCCCAGGCCTCGGCCAGGTCGCGCTCGGAGACCAGCCCGAGGCGCGCCATCAGCGCGGTCAGGGTGCCTTCGGTGGACTCCTCGTGCAGGCGCCGCGCGCGGCCGAGGTCGGTGTCTTTCAGGCGACCACGCGCAACCAGCCATGCGCAGACCTCCGCCTCACGGTCATCCGTGGCGACGCCTGTTCCGCCGACCACCGCCCCGATCGCTGCCGACATCCTCCACACCCCGCTCGATACCTGCGCAAGCCCCGTCGCACCCCCCGACACCACGCGGCAATCGTCATTGTTATCACATTCGCCCGCTGGCCGGCGAGTCTCGCACGCCCGACCCCGCGCGCCGTTCACGTTCAAGCTCGCCGTCACGACAGGCCGCCGGCGCCATGGAGCGCCGGCGGCCTTCCATCACTTCAGGGCACTCCAATAACTCGGGTTTTGCCCGTCATCCCGGCGAAAGCCGGGATCCAGCGACTCCAGGCCTTTGAAAGCCAAGGCACTGGATTCCAACTTTCGTTGGAATGACAGGCGAATGAACGCCGGGCGGCGCATCGCGCCTACCAGCCGAAGCCGACGCCCACGCCGAGCCGGCTGGCCAGCGTCGAGGACGCGGCGCGCCCCATCGCGCCGGCGTGGATATCGAGCCGCGTTGCCGCGATGCACGGCGATGTCGCGGCGGTGCCCAGAACGATGAGCAGGGCCGCGGCAAGTTTCCTGTTGAGCATCCGACTCCCCCAGAACAAACAGACGATCTGCCCGCGTCGACGCGCAAGCGACGGCGACCGGCCGGTGGAATTCGCCGACCTCCCCGGGCGGCGAACCGGCAACGGTAGGAGGCCCGCGAACAGGCCATCAATTGGAAAAATTCCAAGAACCTGTCCACACTGCCCGCTTTCTGACGAGGCCTTCTTCCCCGTGCAAGCCGCCATGCAGCTCATTGATATCGGTGCCAATCTCGGCCATGAATCGTTCCGGCACGACTTCGATGCGATGCTGCAACGCGCGCACGAGCACGGCGTCGGGCGGATGATCGTCACCGGCGCCTCGGACGAGGGAAGCCGGCACGCGCTGGCCCTGGCGCACGCGCACCCCGGCCGGCTGTTCGCCACCGCCGGCGTGCACCCGCATCACGCGATCGACTACGACGACGCCACCGACGCGCGACTGCGGGCGCTGGCGCGCGACCCCGCCGTGCGCGCGGTCGGCGAGACCGGTTTGGATTACCACCGCAACTACTCCCCGCGCGAGGTGCAACTGGCCGTGTTCGAACGCCAGCTGCAGATGGCGGCGGATGCGGGCAAGCCGCTGTTCCTGCACCAGCGCGACGCGCACGCGGATTTCGTCGCCCTGCTGCGGCGCTATCGCGACAAGCTTCCCGGCGCCGTGGTGCACTGCTTCACCGACACCGGCGAGGCGCTGCGCGACTACCTGGCGCTGGATTGCCACATCGGCATCACCGGCTGGATCTGCGACGAACGCCGCGGCACCCACTTGCGTGAACTGGTGCGCGAGATCCCCGCCAACCGGCTGATGATCGAGACCGACGCACCCTACCTGTTGCCGCGCACCGTGCGACCACCACCGCCGCATCGGCGCAACGAGCCGATGTACCTGAAACACATCTGCGAAGAGATCGCCCGCGACCGCGGCGAGCCCGCCGAAGTCACCGCGGCCAACAGCACGGCCGCCGCCACGGCATTCTTCGGCCTCCCCCCGCTCGTGTAGAGCGCACCCTGTGCGCGATGCTCTTCGTCACGTGACGAAGAGCATCGCGCACAGGGTGCGCTCCTACAACAGAATCCGCGTCTCGCCTGGCGCCAACCCATCCAGCGCGTACTCGCCGATCTGCACGCGGATCAGGCGCAAGGTCGGGAAGCCGACCGCCGCGGTCATCCGGCGCACCTGGCGGTTGCGCCCTTCGCGCAGGGCGAGACTGATCCAGCAGGTGGGGATCGCCTTGCGAAATCGCACCGACGGATCACGCGGCCACAGCCAGGCGGGCTCGTCGACGAGCGTCGCCTCGGCCGGCAAGGTGGGGCCGTCGTTCAACACCACGCCGCGGCGCAGGGTGGCCAGCGCCGCCTCGCCGATGCGGCCCTCGAGCTGGGCCAGGTAGGTCTTGGGCTGCTTGTGCCGCGGGTCGGTCAGCCGGTGGGCCAGGCCGCCGTCGTCGGTGAGCAGCAGCAGGCCCTCGCTGTCGCGATCCAGCCGTCCAGCCGCATAGACGTCTTTTTGCGCGACGAAATCGGCCAGCGTGGCGCGGCCCTGCCGATCGGTGAACTGGCACAGCACGCCATAGGGCTTGTTGAGCGCGACAAGCATCTGGGTACGGGGACGGAGGACATTAAGTTGCTACTTAATGTCCTCCGTCCCCCATCGAAGCGCCCATCGAAGCGGCGCGCGCCGGCGCCGCCGGTTTGACGAAGCGCAAGGTCATCCGATCCGACTCGCCGATCGCCTGGTACTTCGCCCGATCCTTGTCGCCCAGGGCCAGCGTCGGCGGCAGCGTCCACACGCCCTTGGGGTGATCGCGCGTGTCCTTCGGATTGGCGTTGATCTCGCTGGTGGCATCGAGCACGAAGCCGGCGTCGACGGCCAGCTTCACCACGGTGCCGGTCGGCAGGTAGCCGCTGCCCTTCACCGCCGCCAGCCTGGCGCCGTCGGCGGCGCGATGATCGGCCACGCCGAGCACGCCGCCCGGCCGCAGCACGGCGAAGAACGCCTTGAACATCGCCGGCGCGGTGCCGGCACTGACCCAGTTGTGTGCGTTGCGGAAGGTCAGCACCATGTCGGCCGATCCGGGTGGGCCGAGCACCGGCGCATGCGGGTCGAACTCGACGATCTTGGCGTGGCCGTACTGCGCGGGGTCGGCGGCGAACTTGCGCGCGAGCGCGCTGTCGTCGCGGCGCGCCTCGTCGCCACTCTTCGGCGCCGCCACCGCGGCAACATACTGGCCGTTGTCGCTGAGCAGGGGCGCCAGGATCTCGCTGTACCAGCCGCCTCCGGGCGTGATCTCGACGATGGTCTGATCCGGGCGCACGCCGAAGAACTGCAAGGTGGCCTTGGGGTGGCGATAGACGTCGCGTGCACGATTGGCCTCCGAGCGCCAGCTGCCCGCGAGCACCTGATCCAGTCGCGACGCGGTGAAATCGCTGGCGCTGGTGGGCGGCACCAGCGCATCGGTCGGCTGATCCGGCTCCACCGATGCACCCGGCGCCACCTGCGCCATCGCCGGCAACGCCAGCGCGATGCACAGCAACAAGGCGGCTCGCGCCACCCGTTGGGCATGGATACGGAAACCGCCCGCTTCGATCGCATGATTCATCGTTGACTCCCCGGCCCTGCGGCCATCCAGACGCGATGCACTATGGAGAAAAGAGTGTGCAGACCCGGTAGACGCGCGCGAGGGACGGCAGCACCAGGCAACGCCCGACATCCACCGTCCCCGCTCGTGGCCCCATTCTACGGCATGCCGGGCGCCGGCCGCGCTGCCTTCAGTAATGGATCACCGAGCGGATCACCTTGCCGCCGTGCATCAGCTCGAACGCCTCGTTGATGCGCTCCAGCGGCAGCACTTCGGTGATCATCTCGTCGATCTTGATCTCGCCGGCCAGGTAGCGCTCGACATAGCCGGGCAATTGCGAGCGGCCCTTGACCCCGCCGAACGCCGAGCCACGCCACACCCGCCCGGTGACCAGCTGGAACGGCCGCGTGCTGATCTCCTGCCCCGCGCCGGCCACGCCGATGATGATCGACTCGCCCCAGCCCTTGTGACAGCACTCCAGCGCCGAGCGCATCACGTGGACGTTGCCGATGCACTCGAACGAATAATCCACGCCGCCGTCGGTGATCTCGACGATCACCTGCTGGATCGGCGTATCCGGGTAATCCTTCGGATTGATGAAGTCCGTTGCGCCGAGCAGCTTCGCCATTTCGAACTTCGCCGGGTTGGTGTCGACCACCACGATGCGCCCGGCCTTCGCCATCACCGCGCCCTGCACCACCGACAGGCCGATGCCGCCCAGGCCGAATACCGCCACCGTGGCGCCCGGCTCGACCTTGGCCGTGTTCAGCACCGCGCCGATGCCGGTGGTGATGCCGCAGCCAAGCAGGCAAACCTTCTCCAGCGGCGCCGCCTTGTTGATCTTCGCCAGCGAGATTTCCGGCAGCACGGTGTATTCGCTGAACGTGCTGGTGCCCATGTAGTGCAGCAGCGGCTTGCCGTTGAGCGAGAAGCGCGAGGTGCCATCCGGCATCAGGCCCTGGCCCTGGGTCACGCGGATCT
>Ga0207690_10002590_pt1 | contig 10918 bp, 7 predicted proteins | sample KBSC23metaG_FD_184315 | JGI IMG/M metagenome (GOLD analysis project Ga0207690, IMG submission 184315) | Corn rhizosphere microbial communities from Kellogg Biological Station, Michigan, USA - KBS C2-3 metaG (SPAdes) (version 2) | ecosystem: Host-associated > Plants > Roots > Rhizosphere > Soil ...
AAGCCGGCAAGATGCATGGATATCCGCAGTCGGCAACAGGCTATCCGGCCAATTTGCAGATCGGGCTGGCCGCCGCGGCCGACAGCACCGTGCCCAACGCGCACGAGGCATGGAATCTTTTTGAGTCGCGCAGCGTGAAACCCAGCGGCGCGACCGCCTACAACAATTACCCCAATTTCGCGGTGCTGCCACGATCCGTGCCGCATTGACAAGTGGCTGCGCTGCGTCCCGCCGTACTGCCGTGCAGTCGGCGCACGCACTCTGCTTCGGCGGAGCCGCTCGCCATTCGTCTGTCGACGGCACAGGTTCCGACGTGCGCGATCGGTGAAAAAGGGAACCGGTCGCCAAAAAGCCGGACCTCGAGCTCGCGTCCGGACCTCACGACGCAGACCACTCGCGTTGGCGTCGCCAGCCTTGCGACCTCCCTTGTGCGTTGGCCGCGGGCAACCGCAAATCGAAGGGTACAATCCGTCGTCAGCCCGGAAATCCGTCGATGGCTATGGCTATCCGAGACGTCTTCAACGCCGTGCGCCCCAAGGGGTTTTATCGCCCGGACGTCGACGGCGTGCGTGCGCTTGCGGTGCTGGCGGTAGTCGCCTACCACTACTCACCAGCGAACTTTCCAGGCGGCTTCATCGGGGTCGACGTCTTCTTCGTCATCAGCGGCTACTTGATCACGGGGATCCTGCTCAAGGCCATCGAGAACAACGAGTTTTCGACATTTCGTGAAATGCTGGTGGATTTCTACCAGCGCCGGATACGCCGCATCTTTCCATCGCTCATCCTGGTACTGATTGCCTGCCTCGCTATCGGCTGGCTGGTGCTGTTCTCTTCGGAATATGAGCGCCTCGGGAAGTACATCGCGGCCGGCGCCGGCTACGTGGAAAACTTTACCTTATGGAGTGAAGCCGGTTATTTCGACCATGCGTCGATCGACAAAACACTGTTGCACCTGTGGAGCTTGTCGGTAGAGGAGCAGTTCTACATTGCGTGGCCACTGCTTCTGTGGCTGATCACCCGCCGGCGCTGGTCGTTGCTGAGGTCCATTGGCCTGATCGCGGCACTGACCTTCGTGCTGAACGTATCGCTGGTCCTCGGCGGCCACATCACTCACGCCTTCTATTCCCCCCTCTCCCGCACCTGGGAACTCATGGTGGGCGCATGGCTCGCAGCAGGACACCGACAGGGTGTGCCCTGGTTAGCCAGGTGGCGCTCTGCGCAATCCTGGGCAGGAATTGCCCTCATCATGGCGGCGCTGGCTCTCATCGAGCCCACCAGTGCATTTCCGGGTTTCTGGGCGCTGCTTCCGGTGCTCGGTACGGCACTGATCGTCAATGCGGGGTCGAACACGTTCTTGAACCGGCGCGTGCTGAGCTGGCGCCCGGCGGTATGGGTGGGGCTGATCAGTTACCCGCTGTATCTGTGGCATTGGGCCTTGCTCTCGCTGGTGGTCATCGTGTTTGGCGACAGCAACCCGACGTTCCGCCACGCCTCCAGGCTCGTGCTGGTGGTGGCGTCATTCCTGCTGGCCTGGCTGACCTACCGCTACTTCGAGGACCCCATTCGCAGGAGCCGGCGAAGATATACGGCGCTCGGCCTTACGGTCGCCGTTGCGGCATTGGGTGTGGCTGGTCTGGCCGTTTACGCGGCCTCAGGGCTGCCGGACCGGCCAGCAAGTTTCGTTTCAGTCAGGGCCGAACAGTATGTGAAATCCATGCAGATGGGCACTCTCGCCAACTCCCAGGAGTGCTTCAACCCCCAGACGAAAATGACGCTTTTGCAAAGACAACGGCATGATGCGTATCTGCCGGACAAATGGTACTGCGACATTGGCGACACACACTCCAAAACGCTGGTTCTGGCTTACGGCGACAGTCATGCGAGAGCCATGATTCCGACCCTGGACAAATACGGCAAGGCTACAAATACGAGGGTCATTTTCTCATCGATCGGCAGTTGCCTGCCGTTGACGAACGTTACTGTGCGCACCGATTATCCGGACGCGTGCCGCGAATTGGGCGACAAGGCCACCCGCCTGGCGAGTGAAATGCGGCCCAAGGCAGTCGTACTGATTGAAGCTTGGGCAAGCTATATGGGCGCGGGAAAAATTCACATCCAACGCTCCGTCACCGGCGCCCAGGCGTTACGCACCACATTGAGCGAAACGCTCGCGATTTATCAGGCGCTGGATATCCCCGTCGTGCTCGTGCAGGACAACCCGCACCAACGCACGTCAGTCCCCAAGGCCAGCATTCGATTTGCCGCGAATCCGTCGGACCAGCGGCTGAACGCCGACGCGGTGACGCGACTCGGGTACGTGCGGCAACAAGCGCAAGCCAATTCCATACTCGAATCGGTCGCCGCGCGGTATCCACTGTCGTCGGTGCTGGAGGTCGGCAACGCGCTGTGCGACGAAGATATCTGCCCATGGGCAACACGGCATGAATTTCTCTATTACGACTCGGATCACCTGAGTGCTGCGGGAGCCTTGCGGGTTTATCCGGCGTTCGTTGCACACATGAACGCAATATTGACTCGCGGACGCGCGGGAAAGTGAAACCACCGGACGAAGTCCATTGCGCGGCTGACGGACCACGCCGGCTACAGTATCCGCCGCCACACTACTTCGACAGCAAGGGCGCGTCCCAAGGCACGATCGTCCGCCAACTGAGCGAGGTCGAGCAGCGGGTCCATGCGCCACTTCCCCGGCAGCAGCGTGCGGTATCGTTGCAGCAACGCGGGCGCAGCGCGAATGTTCCGCAGGCGCCGGCGGGTGGCATTGATCAGCGGCCGCAGCCGCACCGGACGAGCACACGCCGTCCACTCGGCCAGCCGCGTCCCCCAATCCGGCCCGACATCAAAGCGAAAGCCATAGGCCGAAGGCTGCGCGGCGACAGCCGGATGCAACGCCGCTATCAGACGGCTTTCCAGGGCACCTGCATTCTTCCAGCGCAACGGCACGCGCAGAGCCAGGCGCGCGGACGCCAGGTCCACCAATGGCGTCTCGTAATACCCGTGGCGCACCGCCACGCTGTTATTGACGCCCATCCAATAGTGGCAGCGGAACAAGGGGTAGAGAAGTTCAACCTGCGCGCGCGAGAGACGTTCGTTCCCGGCCGGGGACAAGCCCACGGTATTGCGCATCGACGCGGCAAGTCGCGCCTCATAGTTCGCCAAGCCATCGGGCTCGCGAAAAGCGCCTCGACTGAAACCGCGGTAGAAGGCCCTCACGATGTCACGTGCAGAAAACGCCCGATCCGGAAGGTGGAAGAAGTTGCGGAAGATCTCGCCGCCGCCGCCATTGAGTGCGATGCGTCCGTCGGCGGTTTGCTGCAATCGGGTGCGGCGATCGGCGCCCGGATCATGGATGCCGTCGTTGGGCAGGCCGTCGAAGAACAGCGCGCTCTGCTCCAGAGATTCGAGGTCCGGCATCGGCAGGTCGTGATCCATCACGCCTTTGTCAATCGCTTCGAGTTCGAGGCCGGCCGTACCCGCCACCGCCTTCGCTGTCGCCACGTCGGCGGAATCGGCGTCGCCATACACGAACAGACGCGGCTGCACGCCTGCCGCGAGCATCCCCGCGACAATCAGGCGCGAGTCGAACCCGCCCGACAAAGCCGCGTTGACCCGGCCCGGAAAGGCCGCAGCCACCTCGTTCGATACTGTGCGCAGATGTTCGGTGATGGCTCCGACCGCCGCATCCAGCGAGGCAAACCCGGCGTCGTGCAAACCGAACCCGTCGGGAAAGCGCTGCCACGTCCGCCGACGCCGCAGATCCTGGACGTGGCCAAGGGGAAGCAGGTCGACCCCGCGCGCCACCGAATGGCAGGAATGCGAAGCGCCTACCAGCACGTATTCGATTGCCGAGGCCGCATCAACCTCGACGCGCTGCAGATAAGCGCAGGCAGCAAGCCAGCTGGTACTGAAAAAGCAACGATCCGCACTGGCGTGAATACGCACAAACCCCAACGCGTCATTCAGCAGCCAGGTGTGTTCGCCGGTGTCGAGGAACAGCGCAAAGTTGCCGCGCAACGCGCCCTCTTCCAGCCGCCCGGTTGCATGGACTTCGTCAAGCAGCGCCACCAACGCCTGGCGACCAAAACGACCGCGAAACCACAGCGGGCCGACGCAACAGGCGGTCCCCGATGACGCCCGAACCACACAATCCTCGACCTGCCGCTGGCCCGGGCACCCCCAGGCGACAACGCTGCCGCCATCCCATTCCATTCGCTGGGCGCGGAAAAACCCCTGTCGCTCGAACGAACGTTTCGCACGGGCTTCGCCGTTGGGGTCCCCACCTGCAAGGAATACCGACAGCGCGTTCAGCACAAGTGCGGCCCTCAAGCGTTTGCGTTGCCGATCCGCGCCTCAAGCCGCCGCGACGTTCGCCGGCACTGGCGATGCACCACCCGCGGATATTCCATAGCCGCCTGCATGATCGGAAGTGCGGGGCGCGAACGGCAACCCCAGTGGACAACGGCGAGCGTTATGGCCATAGGAAACTCCACCAAGCGCAGGGGACCGGGCAAACGAGCATCTGCTAGCGATACTGCAAGGCATTTCCCCTGGTCAAGAGCCTCGACTTCACGTGTCCGCAGGTGCGGCAGTGCGGACTCGTCCGCTCCACTCCCCCAAACAGCCAATCTTGCGTCCAGCCAATCATTGACGGTTTGAGCGCCCCTGCGCAGACTCCGTTCGTGCGGTCACCGAAATCGACACCACTCTATCAGGCCTCTGCAAGCCATCCGCGGTTGAGTTTGAAATCCGCTGCTGATCACGAAGGATGCATGCCGCCATGAAGCTCTATTACTACATTGACCAGCGCGGGAACTTTGGCGATGACCTGAACCCCTGGTTATGGCCAAAGCTGATACCCGACATCATCGACGATGACGACTCCGAGATCTTCGTTGGCATAGGGACACTGCTGAACAACAACATTCCGGCAGGCCCCCACAAGATAGTATTCGGGTCGGGCGTAGGCTACGGCTCCGCCTTGCCGACAGTGGACGAAAAGTGGAAGTTCTACTGCGTTCGTGGCCCCATAACCGCCGCGAGGCTCGGACTCCCCGGCGAATATGCGATAACGGACCCCGCAGCGCTGGTTCCCACCGTGTTCCGTGCCGATGATTCGAAACGATCCGGCATCGCGTTCATCCCCCATCACATGAGTGCCTGGAACCTGGACTGGGAGCGCGTCTGCCGAGACGTTGGCATACGCTACATCGACCCAAGAAAGGATGTCGACACCGTACTCGGGGAGATATCCAGGTCGTCGGCCATCATTGCGGAGGCCATGCACGGCGCCATACTGGCAGATTCCTTCAGAATACCCTGGATGCCGGTCGTGCTGTATGAGCATATCCTCCAGCCGAAGTGGCACGACTGGGCTGGATCACTCGCCCTGAAATACGCCCCTGTCCGATTGAAAGGAGCGTGGGACCCGGATTACAACTACTCCAAATTGGACCAGCTTAAAATCACCGCCAAAAGGTCCCTTTGCAAGATCGGGCTTGGTTCCGCAACCTGGACGCCACCGCCGACCAAGAGTACAAAAAGAGAAATCGAAATTTTTACCAGACAGTTCGACCGAATGGCCAGGGACCCCTCGCTGATCTTGAGCAGGGACAGTGTTTTCGATGTAGCTACAAGCCGCCTCATGGAGAAGCTGGAACAGTTCAAGGCGGACTTTTCCCGATTCTGTACATGACGCGGCTCCGCCCGCCCCATATCCGCAGCTAACTTTTAGCCGAAGAAATCATGTAACGCCCCATGGCTCTCAAAAAACAGCCAATGGTTATACGACGTTCCGCCAGGAGGCGACGACCGAGAGCGATGGTGGAAGGGGACCGCGCATGGGACGCCGCGTACATCCACTGGGAAGCCAACCTGCGCCGTGCGGCCTGCACGCCATCAATTTCGGCTGGCGAGAGGTCGAGACTATCCTTGTCGGCCATCAGCTTTTGCAATATCAAGTCTGAATATTTCAGGGCGTCGATCGCGTTGGAAGCGCTGGTCTTGTTTGCCTCATGTCGCTGCCACACGCCCAATGATTCGTCAAAATAGCCCAACTTTCCCCTCTTCTTGATGAGCCGAAGGAAAAACAGGCGATCTTCATTGAACAGCAACGTCTCGTCAAAGCCGCCAACTTCATCAATGCACGCTTTGCGGCATGTGACAGTCATCGGAATGACGCTGCCCGCAATCATGCTGGAAAACAGGTCACCGTCCTCCAACTCGATAAAGCCGTCCCCCATGGCTTTCTTCGGGATTTGCCGAAACACGGGATGATCCAGGTCGCGTGAAATGAATTCACCGTCTGCATCCACCACATCACGATCACTGAAGCACGCCGCCCAGCTGGAAAACCGGATCAAACCCGAAACTGTGTGCTCCAGAAACCTGGGGTAGATCAGGTCATCCGCGTCCAGGAAAGTTATCAGCTCACCGCTGGCCCTGCGGATGCCATGGTTGCGCGCGGCAGAGGACCCCCGGTTCGACTGGCGCTCCAACACGAGCGCCAATTTCGAACGCCGTGCAAATTCCTCCACCTGCAGCGCCGTGTGATCCGTGGAGCCGTCATCGACGACGATGACCTCGTCAGGCTTGAGCGTCTGGCTCTCGATACTGGCCAGCGCGCGGACTATGAACTTGTCCGCGTTGTAGGCAGGAATGACGACTGAGACACTTGGACTCAAGGGCTTCTCCGGACGACGTCGACTTCGATCAACTGCGGTGTACGGATTGCTGATGGCACCCCGCGACACGCATTCCCACCAGAAGACTGTGGAAGAACCACGACACCCGTGGTGTTCACCAAACCCTCCATCAGCTCAGGAGACTCCCCCAAGCCGCCTCGCAAGCTCTCGCACCAATGGTCCAATTCGCCAGCTTGCATAGCCCGCCGCCAGGCGCCCCTTCTGACGATAGGCGCCCAGGTGGCACAGCGCGAAATACAACTGCGCCCAGTGCAGGGCCTGCGCGTCGTCATCCCCATACCCATACCCGGCTAGGAACATCGACTCCCGCTGCCGGTAATGACGATTTGTCAGCAAACCTCCAAGCGTACGGCTGGCAAGCCAGAGATGATTCAGGAACGGTGCAAGGTCATAGACTGCCGCTCCGATGCTCTGCCAATGTATGTCCAGCCCAATGTATCGGGTGCCATCACACAGCATGTTCTGTGGTTTGAAATCGCCATGCTGGCGTACGACGCGGAACTCCCTTGCGTCAATACGCGGACCCGCTTGTTCCAGACATCGGTACGCAGTCACCGTTTCGCGGTCACGACGCAAGACCGCACCGTAGGTGACCGCCAGATAGTCGAGCTTGTCCGCCACATCCAGCATCCGCGTCTTCGCGTCCGGGGCGCCGCTCTCGTGCAGCTTGCGCAACCAAACCCCCGCTCCAAGGCATGCTTCCTGCGCACCAGGCTCATCCAGGGATCGCAGGTGATGGGCCAAATCGTCGCCGCGGAAGTGGCGTGTGATCATGATCCCGTGTCCCGAGAACTCCAGGTAGCCCAGCGGCACCAACGTCCCAAAGCGTTCGTCCTGGGGAAACACCCGCTGGAGTGTGCACAGGGTTTCGTACTCACGGCGTGCCTTCGCACGGGCATCGTTGCGCAGGTCTTCCCTTCGACTCACCTTGGCCACGATCTGCTCCTGACAGCGCGCGCATCGCAGCCGCTGAATGCTCGAGTTTTGCCTCGGCAGGGGCCTCGTCACCGCGATCCAATTCCCCGACGCGTGGCAACCGGTGCAGATGAACCGCACGTTGAGTATTCCAGCGACGTCCAGCCTGATCACGGCCTAGCCACGCAACAGGCGGTAACGCGAGGAAACACGGGAAACGACGCGCTTGAGCTCGCCCAGCAAGGGATGGCGGGCGATCACGAGGGCGAGCAACCACCCTGCCCCACCTCCGACAAGAGCCAATGCAAACGCCAAAAGCATGTGTCGCGTCACGAGGCCCGGCCAAAGGACCACCGCTGCCGGTACGGCACAGGCACCCAGCGTGACCACGACGCTCGGGAGGAGCGCCCTGGCGCACTTGCGAACTGCCAGCGCGTCGTAAGTTCGCATTTTTCGGTAATACAGCACGGTAGCAATGATATTGACAAGGACCTGTGAAGCCGCGACCGCCGTGACGCCATAAAAGGCTGCGCCGACGGTAATGCCGACCCTGGCGGTTTGATATTGAACCTCCACGCGGGTCACGGCCCTTACCTGTCCCAGCGCAACCAGGAACCGGTTGCACTGGAACATCAGCGTCCCGATGAATGCGGCGAAACACAGCCAACGCATCAGCGGAACCGCCGCATCCCATTGATCGCCGAACAAGATGTTGATGACCGGATAAGCAAGAATGACGCCGCATGCGAAAAACGGCCAACTGATCCCGGTCGTGTAAACCAGCGCCTTCAGGAACAGCTCCGGCGCCGTGGCGTGCTCACGGTGCTCGCGCGCGAACGCAGGGAAGGAAACCGCTCCGATCGCACCAAGGACATTGGTGCGGTACATGTTGACCACGCCGTATCCCCGCGAAAACAGCCCTGCATCCGCCATGCCCAGCATCTTGCCGATCACCAGGTTGGCGGACTGGTCGCCCAGCTGGCTTGCCAAGTCCGAAACCGTCCGGTTGGAGCCAAAGTGCAGCACGCTTTTCCAATGACTGAAACTCACTCCCTTTACCCGGTATTGCCAGCCCCAAACCGTGCACCCAACGATCATTACCACAATACCCGCCAACGCCGACCATGCCATGCTCATGTAGGAAAACCCGGCATACGCAAGAGCGACAGCGGTACAACTGCGCACGACGGATTCGCCGATACGTATCTTGGTCAGCTTCCCGAACTCCATGTCGCGTTTCAACAAAGCCATTGCCGTAGTGCCGAACGGCAGCAGAAAGAATACGATGCCCAGAACCCGCAATACCCGCGTCACACCGATATCGGCGTAGAACGTCCCGATCGCGCCGCTGGCCGCGACGATGACCCCGCCAAGACACCACGCAATGACGAGGTTCATCGTGAAGACGGTGCGCACCAGCGACTCGTCAAGAACCGGTGCCTGCACCACGTATTCACTGACTCCGAAGTCGCGGAGCATGTGAATCAGGGCGACCATGCCGGCGGCGATCGAAAATACACCGACTTCCGAAGGAGTGAGGAGCCGGCTTATGATCGTGACCGATCCAAAGCTGAAGACCAACGCGACGAACTGCTGGGCGAAAGACAGCGAGAGCGCCCTGCGCACGCCGTTTCCCTGTTGTTGGCTCTTATTGGTCACAAGGCCTCGACCTCAACTCTAGCCAGGCGTGGATCCGCAACAAGACTGAACGTGCCGGCCACCGCCCGGAGTCATCATTCCGTGGTCATCGAAATCGGCGTTGCGCACCGTGCCACTCCACTTTTATCGCGCCGTTGATTATCCACGGTCCGGGACATCGACCTTCTCTGCAACGATATACACAGCTTCGCTTATGAAAGGGAGCAGTCGATAGCGCCGCACTTCACGCAGGCCGGCTCCTTTCAACAGGAGCCTGATGTTTTCGCCGGTTATCGGGAACCTGGCTGATGCCTGATTACCCATCCATCGCTTCAGCCTCCGCCGAAACCGTTGATAACCCGAATCGAGACTTTGGTTGATGACCACGATCGAACGACTGAGGCCGGCCACTCCGGCCAGGAACTGCACTTGCTGCTCAAGCGGAAAATGCATCAGTACCCGTGCGCACAACGCACCATCACAGATGGGCCCGCTCGGCGGGTGTTCCTTCAAGTCGGCCACCTCACAGGTGAAGTTTCCCCCATGCGACGCCAGGCGTTGCTGTGCCACTCCCAGCATGGCCTGGGAAATGTCGAAACCGTGCACCCGATACCCGGCATCCAGCAGTGCTTCCGCGAGTCGCCCCGTCCCGCACGGTGCATCGGCGATCGTGCCACCTTCAGGCAGCAGGGAGAAACACTTCACGACGAGCCGCTTTTCAAGAAAGTTGAATACCTGCCCCGGGATACTCGAGAACCTGTTCTTGTCATAGTCGGCCGCAACCGCGGTGCTCTTGTAATGCTCGTCAGGGTTCCAGCTCATGCTTTTATCCTTCGGTTCCGACATCGGATGATTCCGGGTTCGATACGTGCATCGGACTTGTTGCCGCGCCAGCGATTGTCGGCAAAAACCACCCTCACCAAGGGGTCAGGTGCAAACCTGATCCAGCAACCCTGCCAGCAAAGCTGTCCCCCCGCGCCTTGAATATCGGGAAACGACCTCCGGGCGCGTCCGTGGAGCCTGCCCATCACGCAGCGCGAGGACGAATCCGGACAAGTGCTGCGTGATGGCAGCAACGTCTCCCGCCGGCGCAATGACTGCGCCACCAACATCCCGCAACACCGATGCCGTATCCCCATCCGGCCCCACGAGCGCCAAGACCGGCCGCCCGATGCGCAGGTACTCATACACTTTGGCGGGTATCTGCCGGTCGAACCTGCTGCCCTGGAACAGCAGCAATCCATCTGCAGTGGCTTGCTCGACCAGCGCCTCGCGATTACCAACGGGTGGCGCCAGGGACACGATGTCGGCAATCCCGAGGCTGTCGATGTCCCGCTGGTAGCGGCCCTCCCAACCACTCGCTCGTAAAACCACCTTGAGCAGTGCGGGCCCCACAAGCCCGGCAGTCTTCAGCCGGGCAAGTGCGTTAAAAAAAGGCACCGGATCGCGGCCCTCGGGATACAGCAAACCGCTGTGCAACAGCACCAACGGCCGTCCATCCATTGGCGGCGGAACGCGTGGAAGGTCGACGAAGACCGTTTCGTCATAACCATTGCCAATGACCGACAGACGTCCGCCGCGGCCAGCCTCGGGATAGCGTTCGGCATAGTCGCGCATGGCGCCGGGCGTGGTAAACACGGTTCGCT
>Ga0207690_10002595_pt1 | contig 10906 bp, 6 predicted proteins | sample KBSC23metaG_FD_184315 | JGI IMG/M metagenome (GOLD analysis project Ga0207690, IMG submission 184315) | Corn rhizosphere microbial communities from Kellogg Biological Station, Michigan, USA - KBS C2-3 metaG (SPAdes) (version 2) | ecosystem: Host-associated > Plants > Roots > Rhizosphere > Soil ...
CCATTGGGCCCCAGAACACGCTGCGCGACAGCGGAATCATCGCCAGCACCGCCGCTGCCGCCGTCAGGATGATGGGGCGGAAACGCCGCACAGCCGCCTCGACGATGGCCGTCCAGGTCGGCACGCCAGCCGCCACATCCTGCTCGATCTGGTCCACCAGAATGACCGAGTTGCGGATGATCATCCCGATCAGCGCGGTGATGCCGAGTTGCGCCACGAAGCCCATCGGCGCGCGCAGCAGCAACAGCGTCGCCGCCGCACCAATCAAGCCCAGCGGGCCGGTCAGGAACACCATCACCGAGCGCGAGAAGCTGTGCAGCTGGAGCATCAGCAGCAGGAAGATGATGAAGATACATAGCGGCATCTGCGCGGCAATTGATGCACCCGCGTTGGCGCTCTCCTCTTCCGCGCCGGCAATCTTGATCTGGTAGTCCGGCGGCAAGTCAGCGCGAATCTTGTCGAGCAGCGGGTTGATCTGCGCCGTCACCGTCGGGCCCTGCACGCCGTCGACCACATCGGACTGCACGGTGATGCCGTAGTCGCGGTTCTCGCGCCAGATCACGCCCGGCTCCCATGCAAAGCCCACGCGCGCCACCTGCGTGAGCGGCACGGTGCGGCCACTGCCGGTTGGCACCTGCACGCGCTGCAAGGCGTCGAGCGTGTTGCGCTCGTCTTCTTGCGGGCGCATGACGATGTCGAGCAGCTTGTCGCCATCACGGTATTGGGCGATCGGCGCGCCGGACAGTACCGTCTGCGTGACCTGTGAGATCGAACCGGTCGACACGCCCAGCGCGCGCGCCTTGTCCTGGTCGATGTCCAGGCGCAGCAGCTTGACGTTCTCGTTCCAGTTGTCGTTCACGCCCACGGTGTTCGGGTTGGCCGACATGATGGCCTTGACCTGATCGGCAATCTTGCGCACGCCGCCGATATCCGGGCCCATCACGCGGAACTGCACCGGATACGGCACCGGTGGACCGTTCGGCAGCAGCTTCACGCGACCTCGCAGATGCGGGAATTGCGACTTGAGCAACCCGATAACACGCTGCCGCACGCTCTCACGCGCTTCCAGCGACGTCGGCATCACGATGGCTTGCGCAACGTTCGTTTGCGGCAGGATCTGGTCCAGCGGCAAATAGAAACGCGGCGCGCCGGAGCCGATGAACAGCGTGACGCTGTCCACGTTCTGCTCTTTGCGCATCAGCGCTTCAAAGCGCTTGGCCTCGGTTTCGGTCTGGCTGAAGCTGGAGCCTTCCGGCAGCCACAGCTCCACCATCAGTTCGGGGCGACTGGAATCCGGGAAGAACTGTTTCTCCACGTACTTGAAACCGAACACACCCAGCCCGAAGGCCACCAGCGTGATGACGATCACCGTCTTGCGATACTCCACGCACCAGTTCACCCAACCGCGGAAGCGGGTGTAGAACGGCGTGTCGAACAGTTCATGATGGCCGCCGTCGCCCACGTGCGACTTGGTACGCAACAGCAGAAAACCGAGGTACGGCACGAACACCACCGCCGCAAACCACGACAGCACCAGCGCCAGCGCCGTCACCGCAAAAATGCCGAAGGTATATTCGCCCACTGTCGAACGCGCCAGCCCCACCGGCAGGAACCCCGTTGCGGTGATGAGCGTGCCGGTCAGCATCGGCATGGCGGTGGAGGTGTAGGCAAAGGTAGCGGCCTCCATCTTGGAGAAGCCCTCTTCCAGCTTGCGCACCATCATCTCGACCGCAATGATCGCGTCGTCCACCAGCAGGCCTAGCGCGATGATCAGCGCGCCGAGCGAGATCTTGTGCAGGCCGATATCGAAGATGTTCATGAACAGGAACGTCACCGCCAGCACCAGCGGAATCGTCAAGCCCACCACCAGACCCGGCCACACATCAATGCGCAGCTTGGGCTTGGTGTGCAGACCGAGTGAGAGAAAGCTCACCGCCAGCACGATCACCACGGCCTCGATCAGCACGTGCACAAACTCACCCACCGAGCTCCGCACCGATTTCGGCTGGTTCTGCACCTGCTCCATCTCGACGCCCACCGGCAGCTTCGCGCGAATCTTGTCGACCGTGGCGCGCAGGTCCTTGCCGAGCTGGATGATGTCCCCGCCCTTGGTCATCGAAATGCCCAGGCCGATGACCTCCTTGCCATTGAAGCGCATCTTGGCGTGCGGCGGGTCAACGTAGCCGTGCTTGACGGTGGCGATATCGCCCAGGCGGATGTTGGTCGTGCCGCCGGGGCCGCGCAGCGTGAGGTTTTCCAGATCGCGGATATCCGAGAACTGGCCTGACAAGCGAATCTGCACGTTGTCGGTGGGCGTCACCAGCACGCCGCAGGGGCCGATGTTGTTCTGCTGGCCGATCTGCGTGGCGATGCTGTTGATGTCGAGTCCCATCTGCGACAGCTTCGCCTGCTGGAACTCGATGTAGATCTTCTCGTCCTGATCGCCCAGCAATTCGACCTTGGCGACGTTGGGCACGCGCAGCAGTTGCTGGCGAATCGCATCGGCGTAGTCGTTGAGCTGCCGGTACGTAAAACCATCGGCGGACAGCGCGTAGATCGAGCCGTACACATCGCCGAAGTCATCGTTGAAGTACGGCCCGCGCACGCCTTGCGGCAACGTGGGCGCGATGTCCCCCACCTTCTTGCGCACCGTGTACCAGAGCTGTTGCGTCTCCTTGGCGGGCGACGTATCGGCCAACTGGAACGTGACGAGCGTTTCGCCCGGCTTGGAATAGCTGCGGATCTTCCAGGCGTAGGGCACTTCCTGCAGCGCCTTTTCGATCTTGTCGGTCACCTGGCGCGACATCTGCTCGGCCGTGGCGCCGGGCCAGAAGGCCTGCACCACCATCGCGCGGAAGGTGAAGGGCGGGTCTTCATCCTGCCCCAGCTTGGAATACGCAAAGATGCCGCCGAGCAGCAGCGCCACCAGCAAAAAACGCGTGAGCGGTTGGTGCTCAAGCGCCCAGCGTGACAGGTTGAAACGGGAGTGTTCCATGCGCGCGAAGGTTGGCGTGGGTGGGCAGAGGCCTGCGGTGGATCAGCGACGCGGCGTGATGGCGGATTGCGCGGACGGCTGATCGGCCGGCGCCATCGGCATCACCTTCTGGCCGGCCTTGAGCAGGTGCACGCCGGCGGTCACGATGGTCTGCCCGGGCTGCAGGCCGCTTGTGACGAGCATCACGTTGTCGCGCGGCGCGCCCACCGTCACCGACACAGGCTTGACCGTCTGCGATGCGGCGTCATACAGCCACACGACGTTCTTGCCCTGCTCCTGCAGCAAGGCCGTCAGCGGCACGCGCACGCCCATGCCGCCGCTGTCCGCACCACCGCCGGGGCGTACGAACGTTGCCACAGCAGTCATGCCGAGCCTCAATTCGGGCGGCGGGTTCGGCACCGAAATCTTCACCGTGTACGTACGCGTAAGCGGATCGGCGGCCGGCGCAATCTCGCGTACCTTGGCCGGAATGCTGCGCGACTGATCCGCCCACAGCTTGACGCTCACCTCGGGCGACTTGCGCAGCGTATCCACCTGATCTTCGGGAATGCCAACCACGACTTCCTTCTCAGCCGTCTGCGCCACGCGCACGACCGGTTGACCTGCGGACACCACCTGCCCGACTTCCGCATCAACGCCCGTCACAACGCCATCCGCATCGGCTTCGAGCGTGGCATAGGCAGCCTGATTGGATTGATTGCGATAGCCCGCCGCAGCTTGGTCATAGCGAGCCTTGGCGCCGTCAAAATTGGCTTGATGGCGTTGCTGTTCAGCCGCGCTGATAAAGCCCTTGGCGAAGAGTTCAGAAAAACGTTTGAGGTCGGCGGCAGCCAGATCGCGGTCAGTCTTCGCCGCCGACAACTGCGCCTGCGCGGATTGCTGCGCGAGCGCCAGATCGGCCGGATCCAGCCGCGCCAGCGTTTGCCCTTTCTTGACGGTGGCGCCCACGTCCACCAATCGTGCGACGATCTTGCCTGGCACGCGGAAGCCCAAGCGGGATTCAATGCGCGGCCGTACGTCGCCGGAGAATTCCACTGTGCCGGCGCCCTGCTCGCTGGTGACTGTCATGGTGCGCACGGGACGCACATCGGGCGCCTTCGGCGGCTCCTTGCTGCAGCCGGCCAGCAGCGCCGCGCCAGTCAGCAACGCTGCAGATGCAGCCAACGAAGAGATGCGCCTGCGCGACCGAGACAACGTGTCGGAGGAATCGGTGGAGTCGGAATGCGGGGACGGCAAATACATCGCACGCTGGGCAGGCATGACACGCTCTCAGTAAATAACTGACCGGTCAGTAATATACCCACGGCAATGCGCAGGGTCAACGACACGGCTGCGTCTGATTGACTTTTCTCGATGGGGTTTCCCTCAAGGGCTGCCAGCATGCTGCACTGCAACGCCCTGTAGAATGGCCGCCCTGCTTATCCCTCAACCTCGCCCTCACCACGACGGCCCCTCCCGTGACCCCCGACGATTACTGCGCCGACAAGGCCGCCCCGCCTGGCAGCGACGTGTATTACAGCGTATTGTTTCTGGCGCCCGAACGCCGCCGCGCGACCATCGCCTTGGAAGCCGTGCGCCGCGAATTGGAAGACGCCGTGCGCGATGCGACCGACCCGGCCGTCGTGCAATCGAAGCTGCAGTGGTGGCGGCACGAGCTGGCCCGGCTGTTCGAGGGCCGCGCCGAACATCCCGCCGCCAAGGCCTTGCAGCCGCATCTGGCGACGTACGACATCGGCGCCGTGCATCTGGGCGAGTTGCTGGCCGGCGTCGAGGCCGATGCCATGCAGAACCGCTATCTGGATTGGCCCAACCTGCGCCGCCACGGCGATCAGGTGGCAGGCGTGGCGGGCCGGCTGGCTGCGCGCATTGCCGGGCACACGCATGCACGCACGCTGGAATTCGCACGGCTGCTGGCGCTGGCCGAGCAGTTGGTCCATTTCATCCGCAACCTGGGCGAAGACGTGCGCCACAACCGCGTCTACATCCCCGTGGATGAACTGCAGCGCTTCAACGTACCCGCGGCCGACTTGTTCAACCGCCGCTACGCAGAAGGTTTCAAGCCGTTGATGGCGTTCCAGGCCGAGCGCGCCCGCGCGACATACAAGGAAGCGGTGGCCGCACTGCCGGCCGAAGACCGCCGCGCCCAGCGTTCTGCGCTGATTCGCGGCGTGCTGGCCATGCGCCTGCTCGACGAGGTGGAGGCCGACGGCTTCCAGGTGCTCACGCGGCGAACGGACCTCACGCCGCTGCGCAAGCTGTGGCTGGCCTGGCGAACCCAAATCACGCAGATCCGCGGCTGATCAAGCCTTGATGAGGTCAAGCGGCGCAAACCGGCCGGCCAGCACCGATTGGGAATCCATCCCCCACCAGCGCTCCAGCACCGTCGCGTAGAGCGAGCGGAAATCGACCGACGGGTCGAGATTGCCGCCGCCATCCAGCCGCTCAAGCACCGGCCCCTGTCCGGCCAGCCCGCCTTTCACGCGGCCACCAGCCACGAAATGCGCGGCGGCAGTGCCGTGGTCCGTGCCGTTGTTCAGGTTCTCGCGCGGGCGTCGGCCGAATTCTGAATAGGTGACGATCAACGTATCGTTCCAGCGGCCCAGCTCCGTCAATGCGCTCTTGAGCGAAGCGATGCCCTCGCCCAGCTGGCGCAGCAGGTTAGCCTGTGTGCCTTGCTGATTGGTGTGCGTATCAAAGCTGCCCAGCGACAGGCACACCACGGCGACATCCGCGCCGCCATGCCCCGGCGCCGCCACGACTTGCATCGCAGCCTTGATCGAATTGCCGAAGCCGCCGTCGGGAAAGTGCGTTTGAAACGCAAACTTGCCCGACTTCGGGCGCAGCCCGTCGGCGGCCTTGACGATATCGGCCTCTACCTTCAGCACGTGCGCCAGCGTGGCGTTGCCCATCGCGTGAGACGGCATCGCCAGCTTGGCTTCGTTGAGGAAGGCATCCGGATTGGCCAGCGCCACCGCCCGTGCGCCGCCGTCGAGCGGGCCGAGGTCTGCGGTGCCAATGATCACGCCATCGGCGCCGAACGACGCCGGCACCGGCCGCGCGGCAAATGCACGCGTCAACCAGCCCTCGCGCAAATACTGGTCGGAGCGCGAGGCCGTATCCCAGATCTCGATCGAACGAAAATGCGACAGATTCGGCTGCGGGTACGACAGCCCCTGCACCACCGACAGCTCACCCGCCTGCCACAGCGGCATCATCGCCTGCAATGACGGATGCAGGCCGTAGCGGTCATCCAGCTGCAGCACCTGCTCGCGTTTGATGGCGATGCGCGGGCGCAGCGCGTAGTACTGCGCGCTGGTGTACGGCACCACGGTGTTCAGCCCGTCGTTACCGCCTTTCAGCTCAATCAGGATCAGCAGATTGCCGTAGCCATTGCGTCCGCCCTGATCCCCCCGCTGGCCCTGCGCAAAGACAACGCCTGTAAGGCCGGATGCAGCGCCACCCATGCCGAATACGGCGCCCGCTTTCAGAAAATCGCGACGTTCCATGATGTCCTCCGACGCGTGGGTGACTACTTGAGTTGGTAAGCCGGATCCATCATCAGCGTGCGCAGGTACGCCGTACCGGCCAGCTTGACGGGGATGGGCGCGGTCGGCTCGATCGGCAGCACCGCGCGCTGGATCGAGATGCGCGGCGCGAGCTGCGGCGGATCATCCGAATCCGCACCGAACTGCGCAAGCCATTTGGCCGCATTGAATGACACCATCGTCTGCGATTGTGCGAGCTTGAAGCGGCCCTCCTGCCCCATACCCTTGAGCGCCTGGCCCAGGCCCTGCACCGCACCACCCTGCTTCAATTCTTCGCGCATGGCGGCCATCATCATGCCGGGCCTCTGCTCGGGTTTCTGTTGTTCGGCCTGTGCCTTGGCCGGCTGTGGCGGCGCCTTCATCTCGGTCGAACGGAACAGCTGATCCAGAAACTGCTTGCGCCCGAGCAGCGTGGTCGAGTTGATCCACGCGTCCCCTCCGGGCCAGCCCTTCACGTTGGGCGGCGCCAGCAGGTTCTGCCCAAGCTGCGCAGATTTGATCGCGAACGGCGTCGGATCGGTGTACTGCACGTTGAACTGCTTGAGCGTGCCGACAATCATTTCGACGGGCGACTTCACCAGCGTCGCGTGCGACTGCGGCGCCCAGAACGCCGGCGTCAGAAACAGCCCGCGCAGCGCCACCTTGATGTCGTAGCCGCTTGCGCGAAACGCATCGGCCACGCGCTGCACCTGCGCCGCATCCACGTCAGGTGAAACGAACTCGTGCCACAGCTTGGTGACGATAAAGGTCGCCGTCTCCGGGCGAGACAACAGGATGTCGAGCATCTGGTCGCCGTCGTAGTCGCCGCTCTGGCCGAACACCGTTTTCGTGCCGGTGTCGTGGATCTGCGGGCGCCAGATGTAGGCAAAGTCGTGTTCGCGGTCGATGCTCCAGCCGGTGTAGGTGCGCGCGGCTTCCTTGATGTCCTGCTCGGTGTAATGGCCCTCGCCCAGCGTGAAGAGCTCCATCACCTCACGCGCGAAGTTCTCGTTGGGCTTGCCCTTGCGGCTCTCCGCGCCATCTAGGTAGATCAGCATCGCCGGATCTTTGCCGATGGCGTGCAGCATGGTGCCGAAGTTGCCCACCGCGTTCTGGCGCAGCAACGCATTCTGCCGATACATCAACTGCGCAAACGGCACCTTCTGCGAACTGGAAACGAAATGGTTGTGCCAGAACAGCGTCATGCGCTCGGTCAGCGGCGACGGCGTCTTGATCATCTCGCCCATCCACCACGCGCGCAGCTCCAGTTCGTGCGCGGCGTTCTTTTGGCGCGCCGCCTTGCGGGCGTCTTCGTCAGGCAGCTTGTTGTAGGGGATGATCGGATCGTTGACCCACGCGGGCGGCGGCTGCGTGGCAACGGCGCCCGTCTGGGCCAGCACGCGCTCGACAGCCTCGTGGCGAGTGAGCCCGGCGTAGGCGTCGAGTTCGCTCTCGGAAGGCGTAAAGCCGATGCGGGTGAGGAAATAGCGCGCATCGTCACGATCCAGGCGCTGCTCGTCGGCGACGGGCGCCTTGGCTTGCGCGGTGTGACGGTGTGGCTTGTCCTGCGTTGCCGCGTGCGCGGGCTGCAGGGAAAACGCGCCGGCGACGGCCAGCGCCACGAAGATCGTCGTGCTACGGATTCGCATGTTGGTCCCCCGAATCGACCCTACTGCCTTGCCGGGGCAGCGACTGGCGCGCCGTTTTCCCGGGCCTACCTAGCCGCCACGGTGATAGAGATCCCGCGTGACGTCATAGATGTTCTGACGCAATTGCTTGCGTTCCTCGGGAGACAGCTTGCGCTGCGGGGGTGGCCGGTCAGCACGGTCGGCGTTCTCGCCACGGCGGTTTTCCATGGCGGCGGCGCGGCGGCTGCGTTCTTCGCCACCACGGCCGCGCGCCGGACCCTGCCCGCCCCTCTTTTCCTGTCCGCCGGTCTGCATTGCATGCCCACCGCCGAAAAAGCCGCCGAAGCCACCGGATGCGCCAAAGCCACCGTGATCACCACGCTCGCTACGCGCGTGCGCCGACGAACCGGCCGCGCAGAGGGCAAGTACACAGGTCAACAGCGCCAGGCGCCACCGAAACATCACTGACCGATTCGAAAAAGGGAGTTGAGAAGCCACGTCCTTGTTGCTGGAAACCGATGCGCCATGCATCATTGCGCGACAATCGATAACAGGCAACCGCATTGCACGCCAGTCCCCTCCGCGGGGGTCGACAGACCCCAAACTGTTGCGAGGAACTGCCAAGGCAGTGTAGCCGTGCGTCCTACAGACTGTTCGCGTGACTCGGTAAATAATGTAACCGTCTGTTTCAATTGGGCTTTCACGGCCTTCTGTTATCCATTGGGCCCATGTTTTTGTCGTTACCATTAGCGCCATGGAAAATTCTGGTCAAAAGATTCTCGTCGTCGACGACGACCCCCGCCTGCGCGATCTGCTGCGCCGCTACCTGGGGGAACAGGGCTTCACCGTGCTGGTGGCGGAAAACGCCACGGCCATGAACAAACTCTGGCTGCGCGAGCGCTTCGACCTGCTCGTGCTCGACCTGATGATGCCGGGCGAAGACGGCCTGTCGATCTGCCGTCGCCTGCGCGGCGCAAACGATCAGACGCCCATCATCATGCTCACCGCGAAGGGCGAAGACGTGGATCGCATTGTCGGCCTGGAAATGGGCGCAGACGATTACCTGCCCAAGCCGTTCAACCCGCGTGAGCTGATCGCGCGCATCCACGCCGTGCTGCGCCGCCGCGGCCCGGCCGAAATTCCGGGCGCGCCGTCAGAAACGCCCGAAACCTTCGCCTTCGGCGATTTCGTGCTGAACCTGGCCACGCGCACGCTCAAGAAGAACGACGAAGAGATCACGCTCACGACGGGCGAATTCTCGGTGCTCAAGGTGTTTGCGCGCCATCCGCGCCAACCCCTATCGCGCGAAAAGCTCATGGAAATGGCGCGCGGCCGCGAATACGAAGTCTTTGATCGCAGCCTCGACGTGCAGATCTCGCGTCTGCGCAAGCTGATCGAGCCCGACGCCAGCAACCCCCGCTTTATCCAAACGGTATGGGGCCTGGGCTACGTGTTCATTCCTGACGGCGCCAAGTAAGGCGTCAAGTCAGCGTTCGAGCAACCTCTCCTCCCGCATCCGACTTGCGCATCCCGCGTCCGGCCGCGTTGCGGCGTCTGTTGATCAGTGTGTTCGGTTCGCTGTTCTGGCGAACCTTCATGCTGATCGCACTGCTGATCGCGATCTCGCTGGGCGTTTGGTTCCAGAGCTTCCGCATTTTCGAGCGTGAGCCGCGCGCGCAGCAGATCGCCATGCAGGTGGTCAGCGTGGTCAAACTCACGCGGGCAGCGTTGCTGTATTCCGACCCGACGCGACGGCGCTTCCTCCTGCTCGATCTCGTGCAGAACGAAGGCATCAAGGTCTACCCGCGCGAGAAGGAAGACGAATATCGCGAGCCGCACACCAACCCATATCTGACGCCACTCGTCCAGCAGGAAATCCGCAACCGGCTAGGCGCCGATGCGGTGATCGCCACGGCGGTCAACGACATTCCGGGCGTGTGGGTGAGCTTTCAGATCGAGGGGGACGATTACTGGGTCGCCATCAGCCCGGACCGCTTCGAGCGCGTGCCGGGTGTGCAGTGGCTGTGGTGGTCGACAGCGGCGCTGGTGCTCTCGGTGCTGGGCGCGGCGTTCATCACGTCACGCGTAAACCAGCCGCTCAAGCGCCTGGCGGATACTGCGCGCGCCATCAGCGCGGGTGATGATCCGAAGTCGCTGCCCGAGGGCGGCGGCACCGAAGTGGCGCAAGCGAATCACAGCTTCAACCAGATGGTGCGCGACCTTAAGCAGCTCGAAGCCGATCGCGCCGTCATGCTGGCCGGCATCTCGCACGACCTGCGCACGCCGCTCACGCGCCTGCGTCTGGAAACCGAGATGAGCCCCGTCGACGAGCAGACGCGCGAGCTGATGGTGGCCGACATCGAGCAGATGGACGCCATCATCGGCCAGTTCCTCGACTACGCACGCCCCAGCGGCGAGATGCTCGAAGACGTGGACCTGACCGAACTCGTGCGCGACACGGCGCCCGTCTATTCCGCCCACGACGACATCGACCTCACACTCAAGCTCGCGCCCGAGGCCATCGCCCGCTGCAACCGCATGGAAACGCAGCGCATTCTCGACAACCTGATCGAAAACGCCCGCCGCTACGGCAAAACGCCCGGCACGAACCGTGCCGAAATCACCGTCAGCACGTTCCTGCAAGGCAACGAAGTCGTGTTGTGCGTGGCGGATTTCGGTGCAGGTGTGCCGACAGACCAGCTTGCGCTCCTGACGCGACCGTTCTACCGGCTTGAATCGGCGCGCAGCGAGGCCAAGGG
>Ga0207690_10002605_pt1 | contig 10873 bp, 5 predicted proteins | sample KBSC23metaG_FD_184315 | JGI IMG/M metagenome (GOLD analysis project Ga0207690, IMG submission 184315) | Corn rhizosphere microbial communities from Kellogg Biological Station, Michigan, USA - KBS C2-3 metaG (SPAdes) (version 2) | ecosystem: Host-associated > Plants > Roots > Rhizosphere > Soil ...
TTTATCTTTTCTTTTATGTGGTTTTCCACTTCATTAAAAATGCCCCATCCATTAAGCTTGAGGTCCGCAACATTTATATTTTGTCTAATAAAATCGCTCATTTTATTTAGACTTTTTAGACTTTTGTTAAGAACGCAAGTATTAGTTCTTCCATTATAAATCGCCTTCTGCGAGACTAAAATATTAGTATCAACCGTTGCTGTTTCAAATACTTGGTAACCGCCAAAATCAAGTAATAATAAAGGGTTTGTTTCTCTTAAAAAATAATCTTTTAAACGTTCTCCATAAGCCGAGCGCATCCATTTGTTTGACGTAATGTATGTCAAAATTCCTTTGGTTTTAAGAAGATCAAATCCTACTTCATAAAACAAACAATATATGTCTCCTGTTCGCGAGAATGTCTTATAGCCAACACCCTGAAGTAAATCAGTCTGTTTTTTCATGCTTTGAAGTTGTATATACGGCGGGTTACCGATTACTATATCAAATCCACCACCATCAAAAACATCACTAAACCACAAATGCCATAAAAAATATGGGTAAACTTTTGACTGCCGCATTAACAGTAAATCATTTTGCAATTCACTAATATGTTCACCGTCTTTTATTAATTTTTCAAGCGCCGACCGAAGTTTCTTTAAATTCTCTTGTTGCTTAATTTTTAAAACTTCTGTCGTTGGGCTGCGCCTGCTTTCCAAAACTAAGCTGTTGCTGGCATCATTAGTAGCTTCTTCATTGCGCTTTTGTTTATCGGCAATACGTTCAGTAATAAATTTATTAATTACTTGGTTAATGGAGGCTTGTAAGGCTGCTTTTTTTGTAGGGGTATCGGCCTTGAAATATTTTTTTACTTGTGTTTTAAGTTTAGTGATGTCGGTTAAGCTAAATTTAGTTTCATCCCGAAACAAAGAGTTTTCTTCTTCACCAACTTTAACACACAGGTCGATATCTTCGAAGCTTTCCAATAAGCTATTGCCCTGCATAATTTTATAATCCAAATTTGGCAAAGGTTGAGGTTTAACTTCATCTACAACCAAACTCAACCAAAAACGCAAACGGGCAATATCAACAGCACCTGGTTCAATATCAACGCCATAGATGCTGTTTTCAATAATGCTTAATTTTACTTTAGCCGGGTTCCAGCCATCTTCCAAATCCCAAATTCTTTTGGTGGCATCAAACTCGTAATAGAGCGTTTCAACCGAATGAAAAATCTCTAATAATACACCCATAGGGAAAGCTCCCGAACCGATAGCAGGATCGCAGATCTTTACGTCGCGCAGGGCCTGTAATATAATTTCATCATATTCGGCAATGCCACCGAGTTCCTGATTCTTAATAAATCCTTCAATACCGGCGCGTAAGTCCTCGTCAGGTTCGGCTTTACATTTTGTGCACAAATATTCAATCAGGCTTTCCTGGCACATGTAGTGCACAATCTCCTTAGGGGTATAAAATGCGCCTTTGTCTTTATTGTCCTCCAGTAAGTTTTCAAAAATATGGCCCAGCATTTCAGGATCAACTGCCACGGTGTGTTCCTGAGGGCTATCTTCGTGAACGGTGAAATTATAGCGATCAAAAAAGGCGAAAAGATTTCTAAATAGCTCTGCCGGAAAAATCAAGAAATCTGTACTGTATGCTTCGGGTTCAAATAAGCCGCCATTTAGAAAAGGAATTTTATACTTATTGTATTCAACACCATTAAATAAGCTATTGTCAATTGCAAAATAGTCCCCATCACGCACTTGATTTAGCGTATTATGAAACAATGGTTCTAATACAAACGGATAAAAGCCTTTCTGGTCTTTACTATTATCAAAAAGATTTCTTAAAAAGTCTGGATCTCCTTTGCCCCAGTTTTCATGTTCGGGCACGCCAAGCCAGCCTTTCTTTTCTAAAAAGTATAAAAAGACGATTCGGCCGAGCATCTTTTTTACAAAGTCGCGCGCCTTTTTATCATCTGCATTAAAAATTGTTTTAAACTGATCTGCAGCAACACCTGATGCTTTACCCTCTTCATTTTCACCAATTAAATAACTTAAGAATGCGCCGTAATGCTTGCGATATTTGTCAAAAAACTCCTTCGACATTTTTTCCACATTGAACGTGTCCTGAAGACCTTTCAATGTTATACCTTGACCAGTTGCTGCGTTTTCTTGCTGTATATTCGCAAAACGATCGGCAGCGGTTTTAGCCTTTTCATTTTTGCCAAAAAGATAAGTGTAGCGCTTGGGATCCGTTTTAGAACTTTCCCTTTGGCCGGTTTCGGGATTGCGGGTACTTACCTCACTTACATAGCTAAACCTCCATTTGTCACCTTGGGTAAAAACTATTAATGCGGCATCAACATCGGTTTGATACACGTTCTTTAACAAATTGCGCAACCCAACCTTGTTTCGATAAATCTGCTTTACGCCGGGTACGGCAACTTCATAAATTCCTACTTTATGTCCTTGGCTTGTATCAAAATTGCCCAACTCGTAGGCTATGGCGCCAAACTCGTTGCCCGAAACCGAGACAATTGGCGGTGGATTTTCTCTCAACACATCTACATTGAAATTTTGCCTCAAAATTTTGTACCAATCATTTCGATTATAGCTATTTTCTAAAATAGGTTTAAGCTGTTCTGAATTTAACATGTGTTTATAAAGTAAAGGTTTCGGAAATTATTATTGCGGGCTTATCAGTAATAGTTAACGGCAGCTCAGGTTGTTCATCATCACTATCTTCATGGGCCTTATGTCCATATTTAACCGCATAGGTCATCATCAGATTATGAGCTTTAGGCTGAGATAATTGATTTTTATCGCATTTTAAACGTACCTGATTAATTTCGGTAGCTAAATTTGTATAGGTACCTGTTTCAAGCAGGCTATAAAGTAATTCGCAAGCTTTTCTAAATTTATCGTCGGTGCTGGCTGCTTTTTCTTCCCTTATAAATTTCTTTGCCTGATTGGTTTTGGCATCAGCTTGCGGACCTGACAGGGCATCTGCCGACTGTGAAAGCAAATCTTCCTCAAATTTTCTCACAGCCATTTGCACTTGTTCGTGGTGATAGGACGGCAGTTCATCGGCAGCTAACTCATTAGGTTTGGCTTCAAAAATTTCTGCTGCCTCTACGAAACTTAGAGGTTCTATTTTTTTATCAGCAACCTTGAAAAAATCCATTTTGTAATCCGACTTCAAAAAAACTAAGGTTTGGCCTTTAACTTGCTGGTCTTTCTCCTGTTCTGGATCACGTGCGGTTCTTGCTCGCAAAGGTAACCGCGCTATTCGCTTAAACTCCTTTTCGTTATTATTTCTGAAATCGCGAATAAATTCAAGGTACTTTAAGCGTTTATCTTCTTCTTCCGGCAAGCCCTTTATGTGCAAAGTAACTTGCTCTAACACTTCCTCGCGGGTATACACTTGCGCATCTTCTCCGTAGGCAGAATGGAAGCCTTGCAGTTTAATATAAGCGTTATTATAAAGGCTAATTAATGCATCACTCTCACGGCTTGGATAAAATGAGTAATTGTATATTACATCGGCTGTACTGCCAATACGGTTAACCCGACCAATCCGCTGCATCAACCGGGTTGCGTTCCAAGGTGTGTCATAATTAACCAATACATTAGCCCGATGTAAATTAATACCCTCTGCCAATACCTCAGTTGTAATTAGATATTTAATCTCGTCGGCTTGTTTACCCGGTAAATTAGCATCAAAATTACTTAGAATCCGATGTTGCATAGCCCTACGGTTATCAGCCGAAATCATTAAAGTTTGCTCTTCATAACCCCATTGGCTAAATTCTTTAAAAAGATATCTTGCTGTATCTTTTGATTCAGTGAAAATTACCAACTTACCTGATGGGTTGTAGTCCTTCCTTAATAATTCTTGATTTAATAATTTTTTAAATACGTCTATTTTAGGATCGGCATGTGTTTTTTTCCATTGTTTACAGATTGTATCAATCGCTATAAGGTCATCCTTTAATAATGGTAAAAATTTATCATCAAAGTCTTCTGGCACAAATATTTGATTTTTGGGATTATCTATCGAAAGTTCTAAGACCTTCTCATCAATTTGTTCTTCGTCCCAACCCTTGTTCATTAAATCATTTATCTGAGCATCGGGTGCGACATAGATTTTCCCCTTCTCAAACATCTCTATCATCCGCGCAGTGGAAAGGTGAAAGCGATCTAAGGAAATCTTAAAAGCATCAAAAGAACTTTCCAAGCGTTTCACCAATTGGGTCATCATGATGTAAGCAAGGGTTTTTGATGCTGTTTCCGCCTGCGTATAATACTTTTTTTGAATCTCGGGCAGAAGATGTTCTATTGCCCTATATCTATAGTAAGCGATCCTATTAACCAAGTAATCAATAGTACTAATAAATAGCTCTCCTAATTGTGGCCCAAGTTTATATTCTATCGATATTGGTGGATTAATCGCCGGAAATTTGATCCCTTGTTCATCCAAATCCCTTTTGTAAGCACCGTATGATTCAACATCAGTTCGAGTGCGTCGTACAGTAATCGGTTGCAAAACTTTTTCACGAATAAGGCCATATATTTTTCTTAATTCATCAACGTCAGGTTTTCCGGTAATTTTTGCTGCCGATAATACTTCTTTATAGTTTTTAATTAGTGGCGCAAAAAAACTTTGCAAATTAGTTACGGGCAATGTTGATTTTCGGGCATCAGTAAATAATTGAAGCTGGTAATAAATATCTTCCGGGCGGTTATTTAATGGTGTAGCTGAAATTAAAATTACTTTCTTCCTTAATCCTAAAACATTCCCTTCAACCGCACGTGGAGTTTTACATATTAGTTGAAGTTGTTGAAACATTTGGGCCTTGTGGTTTCTGAACTTATGTGCCTCATCAACCAATATTAAGTCATAATCCTCTTTTGGCCAATAATCATCATTTTTGTGTTCAATTATTTTATGCAAACTCCCATTGCTTATATAACGAACATGTTTATCAAGGCCAAATTGGCTAAAAGTACTTTTCCAATTTTGCTCCAAATGCGGAGGATAAACTATTAATATTTTTGTATTTAATGTACCATTTGATATTAAGAACCGTTTAGCAACTAATGTTGCAATGATAGTTTTACCTAAACCAACGACATCGGCCAACATAAAACCATTATGCTCCAGTAACATGCTATAACCTTGATTAACGGCGTCAATCTGATAAGTTAGTTTTTTAAAGTTTTTGGGCAAATCTCCGACCGAATCAGGGTCGTACTCAATGTTTTTTCCAAAATATTCAATTAATAGTTTAATGTAAATTTCGAAAGGTTTATATAACTGTCCAATGTGGCTATTATCTTTAACCCGATTTACATCAATAGGCAAAACATCTTCACCTTCTTCCCAAAGTTTTTGAAACTCCGATTCAGCGAAAGCAACTTCTTCATAATCTCTAAGCGCAACGTTAAATTCATAATTGCCTTCATTTTTTATTCCTAACCCGGCATCAGTCAGATTTGACGAGCCTGTAATAACCTCACCACCGCTATACTCATTAAAATTCTTCGGTAAAAAAATGTAAATCTTGGCATGAAGTTTTTTTGTCTTATGAATTTTGATATGTATCTTCTTATCAAGAATATCTTCCATAAAAAGCATTATACCGTCTTCAACTTCTTTGCTGTATTCAGCCTCACGTATGTCCTGGCGCATCAATTTAACAAACTCTTCTCTTGTACGTTCAGGATCGCCAAAAAAGAGCAGGCCCCGTCGTTTCGATTCTGCACTTATTTGGTCTACGTTAATGCCGACTAAGATTTTCACTTCAGGTACTGTATGTAAATGTTCGCGAATGGGGAAATAACCTGAAGCGCGAAAATAGCCCACCACGGCATGGAAAGCATAAATATCAGCCATATGTTCAACGGCTCCTTTAAACTTTTTGAACAAGCTTTTCTCTTCCCGGTTTGTAAAAAACTTTGTTGGCATTAATAGTTATTAAATTAATTGATAAGGTCGAATCCTTTTATTGTTTATCGAAAGCTACAATAAAATATCATAATATTTGTTTAATGGCCGCAACTTAATCAATAATTTAGAACTATCAGAAAATTGGCGTTCTTCAATAGCGGGCAGCAACAACTAATTTGCGATATTTACGTCATTGTTGATTAAATTCCATATTCACCACATCCGCGAATTTAGCCCACGCCGGGATAAAAAGTAAAGGCTATACAGAGCGGGCCGGTTTTTTGTTTTTTAGCGGTGGCCCGGCCTTGACATTTTACCCGGCTACGCGCTTTTGGTTGCTTAAGCGGTAAATATGGATTGGTGTGTTCAGTAGGGCTGACAGAACCTAAGTTGTGAGTGTAACATGTGGGTAAATTTGACTTTTCATTATCAAAAGGCTTTATAATGCTTCCTCAATATCCTCTTTTATAAACACCCATTCTTTATCTTTCAGGCAAAGGGGATCAAAGTCATTGTCGGCTATTGTAAAGTCTGCAAAGTTTTTTCTAATTAGTGTTTCATCATGCGTCCACTCAAATCGTTGCTTATGCAATGCTATCATATCATTAATACCGTATTGATTTAACGCCTCGTGTAAATCCCAAAAATCCTTTTTTCTGCCACCCCGCTGAATAACGTCAACTTTCATTGCTATTATTTCTTCTACTGTTGCTAACCGTAATTCTTCAAACTCATTTGTTAGTTGCATAAAGGGATCCATAGAATAATATATGTCTAATTTGATTGCGGAGTCCTCATCTAATCCAACCAGGTAAGATTTACCCATTCCTGCATTACCGCCAAAATTGCCTTGTACATACCCGAAATTATTTTTTAGAAAATGCTCTATGGAATCAAAGTCGATACTGCCGTAAGGAGCGTCAGTAAATAGATCAATATCCACTGACATTCTATGCCCCCAATATAGACTAAGTGCTGTCCCGCCGACCAGCCGGAAGTCTTGCAGTTCCGGAGCTTGCATGAGTTTGATAAGCGCTTCTTTTAAAGCAGGGGTTACAGTGTTCCAATAAAGCATATTATCTTATTCGTGCATGTTGCATTACAGGAAATTCTTTAGTAGCAATGTTGTCCGTATTCAAAACAGCCTTTACTTTTTTCTCCCCATAAAAACCTATTATTTCTTTTTTTTCTTTGTCATTCCCCCGTTCAAACACCCGCTGAATAACTGCCTTGTATTGCGTTTGCCAGTTTATCTTGTTAATATCAGTATCCCAGAACAGTGCGTTACGAAGCTTTGAAAGATCGGGGTGGACACTGTCGATAGATTTATTCTTAGCTTTTTTAAGGTCATAATACGCTTGCAAAATAAACATCGTTCCTTCCTCTAAACCTAAAGCTTGGTCTATTTTTAACGATAGTGTTGCCGCTAATCCCCGGCGCCCCTTGGTGATTTCGTTTAAAACTTGCGGATATTCCTGTATAGAAATAGCGAAAGGCCCTTTCTTCAAGTTCCTTTTCTTCAGCTCCCGCTCCAAGATAACGCCGGGATGGATACCTTTATATTTTTCTACAAAATCATTCATATACAAATATAAACAAAGTTGTTTATATATTTACGCTTATATAAAGCGTTTGTTTCATCCAAAGTTTTATGAAGTGATTTTAAATTGCTTGCTTTATAAATCGCATCATTTTTGCCAATTTTTTATGAGAGATGAAAGGTTAAATCTATACAAAACACTTTTCAAAGGAAGAGGAGACGTATTTGCAACACGATGGGAGAAAGGCGGTAAAAGCAGCTATATGCCTGTTTACAATTTTGACCCGCATCGATATCGGCTGCATCAAATAAAAGGTGGCACTTTTCAAACTTTTACAGATAAAACATACCAGGCCCTTACCGATGATTATTTAATTAAACATCTAAAAGGTGAGCAGGTAGTAGGCATTTACCCATTATTGCAAGACAATACATCATGGTTCATTGCGGCCGATTTTGACGAAGCAGATTGGATTGACGAATGTAGGGCATTTATTAAAATTTGCGAGGAACATGATATAACCGCCTACTTAGAACGCTCACGTTCCGGCAAAGGCGGCCATGTATGGATATTTTTTGAAGAGCCCTATGAAGCATTTAGAAGTAGAAAAATAATGATGGCTCTGCTACAGAAAGCAGGTTTGATTTCTGTTTTCGATAAAAACTCAAGCTTTGACCGGCTTTTTCCCAACCAGGATTACCATTCAAAAAAAGGCTTGGGGAATCTTATTGCATTACCCTTAAACAAAACGAGCCTAAATAATGGCAACAGCTGTTTCATTGATCCTGAAACTTTACAGCCCTTTGATGACCAGTGGGTGTTTTTAAAAACGATTAATAGGATCCCTATAAGCCATCTCAATTTCATATACAAAGAACAAACGAAGCACGATGACCTTTTAACAGGATTATTTCAAAAAGAACAACCTGTAGCCGGAAAACTGCCAATTGTATTAGACAGCCAAATACATATTAGCCGCATAGGATTGCCCGCTTCACTTGTTGGTTTTTTAAAGGAGGAACTAAACTTTGCCAACAACGAGTATCAAGTAAAAAAGAACATCAATAAAAACACCTTTGGTGTACAACGCTACTTTAAATTATTGAATGAACGTCTGAATCGATTTCAGTACCACGTGGATTTATTGGTAGGTTATTACGGTTTTGTAAAGAGCAGCAAATTGAATATGTGCTCGAAGATCAAAGAAGAAAAGTAGAACTCATCAATTTTAAAGGCCCCATAGCATTAAGGGAATATCAGTTACCTGCGCAGCAAGCAGCTACAAAAAAGGATTTCGGAATTATTGTTGCGCCACCAGGTTCGGGCAAAACAGTATTAAGCTTAGCACTTATAAAGGACAAGCAACAACCAGCACTTATTTTAGTGCATCGTAAACAACTGGCAGATCAATGGATTGAGCGAATAGAATCTTTCTTGGGTATTCCCAAAAAAGACATTGGTCGGATTGGTTCGGGTAAAAATAAGCCCGGCAAACATATCACAGTTGCCATGATACAAAGCCTTGAAAAAGCATTAGGATCAGCGGAAAACACTGCATTATTTAATGCCTTTGGTACTGTCATTATTGATGAATGCCACCATGTTCCAGCAGAAAGTTATCAACGGGTTGTATCAAAGTTGAACAGTTATTACATGTACGGATTAACAGCTACGCCATTTAGGAAATATAATGATGGCAAATTAATATTTATTCACTTAGGCGAAATTATATATGAGATCCAGGCCCCTGAAATTCAAAAGCAAAGACGAACCCAGATCATTATTAGAGACACCGACTTGTTTGTTCCGTTCAATACAAAAACAGATAAATTCGAAACGCTTTTTAAGATCTTGATTCATGATTCATCAAGGAATCAACTCATTTTAAATGATGTGGTATCACAGTTAAATGCCGGGAAGAAGGCTGTTATCATCACAGAACGAAAAGAACATATCACTTCTCTGCAACAATATTTAAAACAGAGTTACGATACTGTAGCATTAAGTGGCGAAGATTCCGACTTAAGTAAAAAATCTAAATGGCCTGCCATCAATAAAGGTGATTTCCAGGTATTGATTACAACCGGTCAATATTTTGGCGAAGGAACTGATATCCAGAATATAGAATGCCTTTTCTTAGTTTATCCATTTGCTTTTGAAGGTAAGCTGATTCAATATATTGGCAGGGTACAACGATCAGAAGTATCACCTACTATTTACGATTATCGTGACCACAAGATTAGCTACCTGGAAAGATTATTTAAGAAAAGGAATCTGTATTATAAAAAGCTCGACCAAAGTGGCTTAACAAATCCCATAGATGAAAGCGAAATAGTAAGCGGTCAAATCAATGAAAAAATTGAGGTGCCCATCGAACAATTGGAATTTAGATTTGGAAGTATTGTCTTTAAATATGTCATTGCAGATTTTAATGGAAAAGAGGTTGAATTTGAAATAGAGAATTTAAATATCAGGCCGGAGTTTACTGTACTTAAACCTTACTTTATCCGGTTTCTCAAAAGCCTAACAGTATTGATCAACATCCGGGCCACGTTTCAACATAACAGACTGGTGTTTAAATCAGCGACATCAAACGATCTGGATAAAATAAACCGCGAGGTTATTGAAAGTGTAAAGTTCCGGTTCTTATATAAAGAGATTATAAAAGGTGTCCCGGTAGGCCAAGAAAACTTGCTAAATGCCGGACAAGTACAAGGCGGCAGCAAGCAATCGATTTATACCAACGAAGATGAATTATTGGAAAATATACTGTCATCCAAGCAATATAAACACCACCGCCACCTTCGATACCTTTCCCAAAGACATGAACGATATATACTAAAACTTCGTTTTGTATTGGAGCCCTTCTCTTTTGTGTTTCTGCTTTCTGGCAGTAATCAGTTCCATTTGGTATGGGAAACCTTGGATACAGAAGAGGCAACATATATATGGCATATCGAGAAATCTGTTTATGGATTAGAAAGACGAGTAAAGGAAATAGATAAATTGATTGGAGATATCAGAATGAAAGGAAGGCAGCAATATCTTGAAACTAACCCAGAGCAGTTTACCCGTATCCTTCACGATTATTCAGATAGTCAGAAAGGGTTTATCATTTGGAAAGATCAATTAGAGGAGAAATTATTTTAGATTATACTCAAAATATTGCTTATCTTAGTGTATCAATTGCAGTCAACCTTTAGTTGTCCAAAACTGGTGAGCATTCGGTGAGCATCAGGTAAAAAACTTTAAAATTAGCGTGTATGGGACATAATTCATGTCCCGTCCATTCCGCTAAAAAGGTATCAAAACCGTTTATAACCGCTTAAATCAATGATTTAAGCGGTTTTTTTATGTCAATCCCGCTCATTTCATACCACCATTTATGACTCATTCGG